>Ga0209178_1000292_pt1 | contig 14181 bp, 10 predicted proteins | sample GAAS200_FD_187521 | JGI IMG/M metagenome (GOLD analysis project Ga0209178, IMG submission 187521) | Agricultural soil microbial communities from Georgia to study Nitrogen management - GA AS200 (SPAdes) (version 2) | ecosystem: Environmental > Terrestrial > Soil > Agricultural land | place: USA... | reverse complement strand
TCTTCGGACGCGGATTGCGTCGTTCGAGCCCGGAACTTCGATTCAGTTGAAGGTGTGGCGCGACGGGAAGACGCTGGAGGTTCCGCTTACGCTGGAGGCGCAGCCGCCGGACGTTGCCGGAAATGAGAGCACCTCGCCGGAGAGTCCGTCGCAGGGAAACAGCAAGGCCATGGAAGGCGTGCAGGTGGAAAACCTGAATTCAGACATCCTCGGCCAGCTCAATTTGCCGCCGAGCACGCATGGCGTGGTGGTGGATTCCGTGGATCAATCTAGCCCGGCGGGCGAATATTTGCAGCAGGGCGACGTGATACAGGAAGTGAATCACAAGAAGGTGGACAATGTGGCGCAATACCGTGCGGCGCTGGCAGGGACGGGAGACAATCCGGTGCTTCTGCTGGTGGAACGCGGAGGACAGACGGGGTCGATAACAACCTACATCCTGATTCAGCCCTAAAGACACGGCCTCAGAATCAAACTAGCCGGCGCGGATCGCCTCCGCGCCGGCTTTTTTGTTAATACGCGAGGTATTTTCTGGATTCGGGTGGGAACCCGATTGCCGGAGGGCGCAACTTTGGTAGATGTTTCGGGTTGAAACTAAAGCAGGGAGATTGTTAGACGCAGGCGGGTGAGCCGTCTTCAGGGAAGCTGCTACGCGAACAAGGGACGATAAAGAAGCAACGAGGGTTTGGAGTATCCCTTAAGGCAACCAAGTTCCATGCTGGTACATTCGTACTATTCACCCGCCCCAAGTCCCTAGTACTAAAATATTGAGCGCGCCAGAAGTGTCCACAGGCCCGGCTGGGAAGGTATTCATGCACGCAGGACAACTTGGGAAGCAAGGGGAGCTTTTCTCTTACGCGATCCTTCCAACCGGAAAGAGGCGCTGGCGTTCGTTTGGCGCGGGATTTGGAATCGAGATAGGCGTTCTGGTGTTCATCATCTGGATCCTTCCCCTCATTATTCCCAAACAAATGGCGGATGCACGTCAGTACCTGATGACGCAAATTACGGCGCCGGAGACTGATTTCTGGCGTCCCAAGCCAGTGCCGAAGCCTGTGGTGAGGCCGCGGCCAAAACCGGTGGAAGAGGCGAAGGTGGAGCCAGTGGAGCCGCCAAAGCCGAAGATAATCGAGCCGGTGTTCGAGAGGCCGGTGGCGCCGAAGCCGGTGGTTAAGAAGCTGGTCCAGACTCCGGAGCTGAAGGAATTCGCCAAGGCGATGCCGGCGCCAAATCCGCTGACCAATCCGGAGACGGAATTGAAGAAGCCGAAGGCACCCGTACAAACCGGAGGCTTCGGCGACCCGAATGGATTGCCGAAACCGGAGAAGATGACGCAGACGGTGAATATCAATCCGGCGGGGAGTTTCAACATGCCGACCGGACCGGGCAAAGGAAATGGAACAGGCGGAGCGAAGGGAGTGGTGGGGACAACGGGATTTGAAGCTGAAAAGGCGACGAGCGGAACGCGGCGAGGCGGAGCAGTCGAGTCGGGCGGGTTCGCGGACGAACGAACCGCGACGGGCTCAGCGCACGTGCAAAAGGCGGCGGACTCGACGCCGGCATTTCAGATGGTCGTACAGCTGACTCAACCTGTCCCGGTTTACACAGCAGAAGCAAAGAGGCTAAAGATTCAAGGTGACGTCGTATTACAGGTGATTTTCAAGGCCTCCGGGACAGTGGAGGTGTTGCGCGTGGTCCAGGGACTAGGTTACGGCCTAGACGAAAACGCAGAAGCGGCCGCACGCGCAGTCCAATTCAAACCAGCTATGCAAGATGGACAACCCATTGATTATCCTGCAAGAATTAGGGTCAAATTTGAATTAGCATACTAAGCTAAGCCATTTTGAGGGGGGAGTTTCATGGGGACGGTGAAGAAATATTTCTTTGTCGCGTCTCTGGCGATGATTTTCGCGGGTGCCGCACCGGCGCAAAGTCAGCCGCCCGCCCAAACGCAAACGCCTCCAACGCAGACGCAGGACCAATCGAAGCAGCAGGCGACGCAGCCGCAGACGACGAATCCGGCGCAAGGCCAGCCGCCTGCTCAAACGCAGACGCCTCCAACTCAGACGCAGGATCAGTCGCAACAGCAGGCGACGCAAACGCAAACCCAAGTACAAAGCCAGCCGCCCGCGCAGACGCTTCCAACACAGACGCAGGACCAGTCCCAGAGCCAGACACAAGCGGCGGGACAAGCAACAAATCCGGCGCAAAGCCAGACTGCAAATCCAGCGGCACCTGATCAAGCAACGATCACTTCGGGCCAGCCAACAACGCTGGACCAGGCTGTCGACATGATCATTCAGCGCGAGCATCAGGAAGTCGCGACGATCAGGCACTTCAGCCCGGTGATCGAGACCTACATCCAAGACATGCGATTCGACCAGACGCTGGGAGTGGTGCCGGAGAAGGACCACTATTTTCTGGGACAGGCGGACCTGGCCAAGGGAATCGTGGACGATTCGATGCTTCCCGACCAAAAAAAAGGATGGAAAAAGCTGAATCCGGTGAACGCGCTGTCTTCCTGGATGAGCAATTCGTACGTCCCCGCGGGATTCCTGCAGATGATTTTCGTGGACCCGGTGTACTTCGACAAGAAGCATTACAAATTCGACTTCATCCGGCGCGAATTCGTGGGAGCAGTGCGGTGCTTCGTGTTCGACGTGACGCCGCTACCGAAATCGGGGAACGGGAGATTTCAGGGACGGATCTGGGTGGAAGACCAGGACTACACGATCGTGAGATTCAACGGCGTGTTCACGCCAGTGTCGAGGACGTTCGGTTATAACCTGCACTTCGACAGCTGGCGAATGAACGAGGCGCCCGGGCTGTGGCTGCCGACGTATGTTTACAGCGCGGAATCGGATTTGAAGGATTTTCCTTTCGGGCACGTGCGGTTCCGTTCGCAGACGAGGCTGTGGGGCTACAACTTGAAGAACGCGAACCACGAGACGGAGTTCAGCGAGCTGACGGTCGAGGCCGCGAAGCCGATACAGGACCAGGCGGATGCAACGAAAGACGTGTCGCCGGTGGAGGCGGAGCGGCGGTGGCAGCGCGAAGGCGAAGACGACGTGCTGGACCGTCTGCAGAAAAATGGATTGCTGGCGCTGCCCGGGCCCGTGGACAAAGTGATGAACACGGTGGTGAACAACCTGGAAGTGACGAACAACATCGACATCGAGCCGGAAGTGCGCTGCCGCGTGCTGCTGACTTCGACTCTGGAATCTTTTTCGGTGGGGCACACGATTATCATCAGCCGCGGATTGCTGGACGTGCTGCCGGATGAGGCGAGCCTGGCGACCATGCTGGCGCACGAGCTGGCGGTGATCGCCGTGGGACAGGAGCTGCCGGACGCATATTCGTTCAACGATTCGACGATGCTTTCGACCGTGAACACGATGAAGCGGATGTCGTTCAAGTCGTCGCCGGTGGATGAAGAAGCGGCGGCGAAGAAGGCGATTCAATTTTTGCAGGATTCGCCGTACAAGTCGCAAATGGCGAGCGCGGGGCTCTTCTTGAAGCAGCTCGACGACGAGCAGAAGGATTTGCCCTCGCTAATCAGCGCGAGGCTGGGGAACAGCGTGTACATGGCGGATGCGTTGATGAAGCTGGCGCCGCCTCTGCAGAAGGCGAAAATCGACCAGATTACGGCGCTGCCGCTTGGCGCGCGCATCGTGCTGAATTCCTGGGACGATACCGTGGACCTGGCGAAGGCGAAGCCGGTGCAGTTGCTGACGGCGCGAGAGAAAATTCCGTTTGAAGTGACGCCGTTCATGCCGTACATCACGCGATACACGAGCCCGTCGGCGGATGCGAGCGCGGCGGACCCGGCGAAAAACGCGACAGCGAAGAAGAATCCGCAATAAAAACTCTGATTGAGGAAAAGCCCGGCTGCGGAAATTCCGCCGCCGGGCGTTTTCATTTAAGTCTCGCCGCGGCTGGCTTCGCGGCTATGCAACCCGCCTGAGATGAGGGAAACTTCCTACCGGAATGGCACGGCAAAGCCTGATTGAATTTTTTGAGGAATACGACCGGCTTGGCGAGGAGATCGCCATCGCGCAGCGGCGCGGCTACCGGATGGAACGGTGCACGTACGGGCGCGTGGCGGAAACGGCGCGGGCGTTCGCGGCGGAGCTCGAAGCACGGGGAGTCGCGGCGGGGGAACGGGTTCTTTTGTGGGGCGAGAATTCGGCGGAATGGGTGGCGGCGTTTTTCGGGTGCGTGCTGAGGGGCGCCGTCGTCGTGCCCATGGACAAGATTGCGACGGCGGAATTCGCGGGACACGTGGCCAAGAGCGCAGGGGCAAGGCTGCTGGTGAGGTCGCGGGACGTGCCGAGGATAGGCGCGGCAATGCCGGAAATTGTGCTGGAAGACGTCGCGCAGATTGCCGAGCGGAGGCGCGGCGAGAGATTTTCGACTGCCGCGGCCAAGCGCGACGATCCGGTTGAGATTGTCTTTACGTCGGGGACGACGGCGGAGCCGCGGGGCGTCGTGCTGACGCACGGGAACATTCTGGCGAACATCGAGCCGCTCGACGCGCTGATCCAGCCATACCTGCGCTACGAGAGATTCTTTCATCCGCTGCGATTTCTGAATCTGCTGCCGCTGAGCCACGTGTTCGGGCAACTGATGAGCATGTTCATTCCACCGCTGCTGGGCGGGACGGTGATTTTCCTAGATACGCTTGCGCCGGCGGAGATCGCGAAGGCAATACGCCGCGAGCGCGTGACGGCGCTGATTTCGGTGCCGCGGCTGATTGAATCCCTTGAAGGACAAGTGGAGAGGGAAATCGAGGCGGCGGGAGAGCTGGAGAGATTTCGGCGGAATTTCGCGGCAGCCGAGGGACGGCATTTCCTCAGGCGCGCATGGCGATTCCGCAAAATTCACAGGAGATTTGGCTGGAAGTTCTGGGCATTCATCTCCGGTGGAGCGGCGCTGCCGGCGAGCGTGGAAACGTTCTGGAGCCGGATGGGATACGCGGTGATTCAAGGCTACGGCCTGACGGAGACGACTTCGCTGGTGAGCGTGAATCATCCGTTCAAGCTTGGGAAAGGCTCCATCGGCAAGGCCATGCCGGGGATGGAAATCAGGCTTAGCGAAGAGGGCGAAATACTGGTGCGCGGGGAAAACGTCGCGAAGGGCTACTGGCAGGGGCGGGACCTGCAGCAGGTGGAAGGCGAAGGCGGATGGTTTCGCACGGGCGATCTGGGCGAGATGGACGCGCAGGGAAATTTGTATTTCAAGGGGCGGCGGAAAAACGTGATCGTGACGCCCGCGGGGATGAACGTGTTCCCTGAAGATTTGGAGGCAGCGCTGCGGCGGCAGAAGGGAGTGCGGGACTGCGTCGTGGTCGGAGTGGAGCGCGACGGGAACGCGGAGGCGTGTGCGGCGCTGCTGCTCAATGAAGGCGCAGATGATGCGTCGGCGATTGTTGAAGGCGCAAATCAAACGCTCGCGGAATATCAGAAGATGCGGCGATGGGTCGTGTGGGAAGAGCCGGATTTTCCACGGACGCCGACGCAGAAACCGCTGCTGCCGAAGATACGCGAGACCGTCGCGGCAAAATTGGGCGCGCGGACTGCCGCGGCGGGTGGAGAAAGCAGCGCGTTTGGGGAGTTGGTGGCGCGTGTGACGGGGCGAGCGGCGGGGCAGGTATCGCCCGATGCAGACCTCGAGAAGGATTTGCAGCTGAGTTCGCTGGACCGAGTCGAGCTGATGAGCGCGCTTGAAGAACGCTATCAGGTGGATTTGAGCGAAGCGAGATTCGCACAAGCGCGGACGGTGGGCCAACTAGAAAATCTGCTGCGGGAGCCTCCGGCGCGGCCGCGCGCGCACAAATTCCGGCGATGGGCGCAGCGGTGGCCGACGACGTGGGTGCGGCTGGCGGTCTATTACGCGCTGACGTGGCCGTTCACGAAGGTGATGGCGCGGCCTGAGATTCGCGGGCGGGAAAATCTACGCGGCGTGCGCGGGCCAGTGCTCGTGGTGGCGAATCACGTGACATACGTGGACATCGGATGCGTGCTCGTGGCTCTGCCGGCGCGATTGCGTCACCGTTTAGCTACGGCGATGGAGGCGGAGCGGCTCTACGGGATGCTGCATCCGCCCTCAGATGAAAATTGGTTTTTGCGGCTGGTCGACAGGTTGGATTATTTTCTGGTGACGGCGCTATTCAACGTGTTTCCGCTGCCGAAGCAGTCTGGTTTTCGTGAGAGTTTTTCGTTCGCGGGAGAGCTGGCTGACAAGGGGTGGAGCGTGCTGGTGTTTCCCGAAGGCGAAAGGACGAAAGACGGCAAGCTGGCGAAGTTTCGCGGAGGGATTGGATTGCTGGCGACGCGGCTGGGATTGCCCGTCGTCCCCATGCGGATTGACGGGCTGTGGGAATTGGCGCAAGCGCGGCTTTCGGGAAAATCGTCGAGATTGAAGCCGGTGCCGAGAGGAGCGGTGAAAGTAACGATTGGCGCGCCGATTTCATTTGCCCCGGATGCGGACCCTGCTGAGATAACACATCGTCTGGAACGAAGCGTCGCCGAGCTTTGAGTCTTCGGTTACAATCCACAGACAGCTACGCCCAGCTCAAGGAGAGGAAGAATGGCAGAGACGAAGGGTTTCTGGGAATCGCTGCTCGATTTTTCGTTTCGCGAATGCCTGACGCCGCGAATGACGCGGCTGCTCTACGCATTGCACCTGCTGGTGGGACTCATCGTGGCGATCGGATGTGTGATTTCGGGATTCAACAATTCGACTTCGACAGGCGTGCTGTATCTGATTCTGGCAGTCATCGGCCTATTCTTTTGGATTTTGTACTGCCGGATCGCGATCGAATTTTTGGTGGCGGTGTTTCGCATCGCAGATGCGGCGGCGCCGCCTTCGGCGGAACACCGGTAGAGTTCGCAAGCACGGAGCGGTTTTACAATTCGCTCAGCGAGTTCTCGCAGACTGATGATCGGCGGCGGGAACTTCAGAGCGAAGAAGATTGAGCCAGCGGCCATTGCGGCGAGCGTAGATCGATTCGCCGTGCATAAACGGCTGAACGGGGGAGCCGCCGCAGACAGCATGCTGCTCGGCGTCGTAAAGAAGTATTGCGGAATCGGCGTCAATCAGAATGACGCGGAGATTCGTGAGAGCGTAGCCCTCGACCTGGCAGGTGGTGACAGACTGGCGCTGCTCCTCGACTAATTCTGATTTGCCCGTTACGCCATAGAGTCCGAAGAAAACCGCATCGTCGGCCATGGCGTTTCCGAAACGGTCTGGCTGCTTGTTCTTCCACGCCTCCCAGAATTGCTTTTCCGCAGCAGTCAGCGCCTCAACAAGCGAACCCGCAGAAGAATTGTCCTGAACGAGAAGAAAGTCAGTTTGGATCGCATGCGCGGCCGAGCCGGCAGGAGCGGCCGTAACGAAGAAGAGCGCTGCAGCAGCGAAGAATAAGGGGATGGATTTCATCGAAGGATTCTCCTCGAACAGCCGGATTCGCCAAGGCGTGGTGTTCGCAGGCGAAACTAACGTTTGATGGCGGCGATGTAAAGCGAGATTGTTACAGCGCGATTAAATTACCGAGAAACTTGCCGGGTGCAAGGCAAAAGCTGTCGCAGGAGGCGCGAGTCTGTGCCAGAATGACGCTCTTCAATCGAGGCGGAGGGAAAAATGCCGGGAAGAAGAGTGCTGGGCGGCTCGTTGCTTTCAGTTTTGATTGTCGTGGCGGTGATATTCGGATGCAAGAAGCCGGCGCCGACGGCAAAGCCGCAGGCCGCGCCGGTGGTCGGCGCGCTGCCGGCGATGGCGACGAGCGAAATGCTGCCGACGGGCATGACGATTACGCCGACTGCCGCGGCGGGATCATATTTCGTGCCGCTCAATCCGGATTTGCCGGGAGTGCCGAATTACGTCGCAGGGCAGCCGGTGACAACGGCGATGAGCCCCTACGGAAAGACGCTGCTCGTGCTGACGAGCGGCTACAACCGGCTGAATGGAGCCGATGGCCGAAGGCTGAAGGAGTATTCGAACGAATATGTTTTCGTGTTCGACGTTTCGCAGGCGCAGCCGAAGAAAATGCAAGTGTTGCAGGTGCCGAATACTTTTGACGGCATCGTGTGGAATCCGAACGGGCAGGAATTTTACGTTTCGGGAGGCGGGGACGACGACGTGCATGTTTTTTCGATGCAGGCAGGGCGATGGAGCGAGGCGGGAGCGCCGATCAAGTTGGGCCACGACAAGGGACTGGGAATCGACACCACGCCGGTGGCGGCGGGGCTGGCGGCGACGGCGGACGGCAAGCGGCTGGTGGTGGCGAACTTCGAGGATGATTCAGTGAGCGTGATTGACCTGGCGACGCGGCAAAAGACGGCGGAGCTGGATTTGCGGCCGGGAAAAATTGATCCGAAGAAAACGGGAATTGCGGGCGGGGAGTATCCGTTCTGGGTTGTGATCAAAGGAAATGATACGGCGTATGTTTCGAGCCCGAGGGACAGGCAGATTGTGGTGGTGGATATTTCGGGAGAGCCGAAGGTAAAGGCACGGATTGCAGTGCCGGGCGAGCCGACAAAGATGATATTGGATCGCGAGCAAAAATGCTTGTATGCAGCGCTTGCAACAGATGACCTAGTCGCATTGATTGACACGGGCTTGAACAAGATGATTGAGACGATTGGCACGACAGCGCCTCACGCAGTTTTTTCGAATTCTGCGAGTCTCATGGGAAGTAATCCAAATAGCTTGGCGCTTTCGCCTGATGGTATCTACCTTTATGTCACAAATGGTGGAGCTAACTCAATTGCGGTGATTCAAACTCCGAATGGGATTTTAAAGAGCATAACGCCCGATGGCGACATGGCTCCTCCTTTTCCAACGGGAATAGTAAGTGGATTAATCCCGACGGGGTGGTATCCGAGTTCGGTGAGCGTGAGCGCGGACGGGAAGACGCTGTACGTGGTGAACAGCAAGAGCGTGCCCGGGCCGGACACGGGAGGCTGCCGCAATACGACTTCGATTGCGCGCGGGGCGCTCGATTCCTGTTACGCGGCGAACCAATACATTTTGCAGCTCAACAAGGGTGGATTCGAGGTGGTACCGACGCCGCAAGCAAGCGAGCTCGACGGACTCACGAAACAGGTGGCGGAGAACAATCATTACGTGACGGACGCGAAGCGCGCGGCGGACGAGAAGATGATGGCGTTCCTGCGGCAGCACATCAAGCACGTGATTTACATCATCAAGGAGAACCGCACGTACGACCAGGTGCTCGGGGATTTGCCGGAGGGCAATGGCGATCCGCGGCTGGCAATTCTGGGCAAGGCGCTGAGCCCGAATCATCATCAGCTGGCGACGCAATTCGTGGACCTGGACAATTTTTATTGCAGCGGAGACGTCAGCGGCGAGGGATGGAACTGGTCCACGGCGGCGCGAGCTTCGCAGATGGTGGAGAATGCGTATCCGATCAACTACGCGGACCGAGGAGTTTCGTACGACTTCGAGGGAGAAAACCGCGGAATCAATGTGGGATTTGCGACGATGGCGGAGCGACGAAAATCGGGAGCGGATGTGCCGGACGACGAGGATCTGCTGCCGGGGACGGCGGACGTCGATGCGCCGGACGGGCCAGGAGGGCAGGCGGGAACGGGATATTTGTGGGATGCGGCGGAACGCGCGAAATTGTCGTTGCGAAATTACGGATTTTTCCTGGAGGACCGCTATACGGCCAGCAAGGGCGGGCCGCCGCCGATTCCGCTGGTGAGGGATCCTTACGCGGAGAAGGTCACGGTGGCGATTCCCGTGAAGAAGGCGCTGATGGGCGTGACAGATCCATATTTTCGCGGATTTGATTTGAAATTGCCGGATTACTGGCGGCTGCAGGAATGGAACCGAGAGTTTCAGAACTACGTGGCGCACAAGAATCTGCCGAGCCTGGAGCTGGTGAGGCTGATGCGCGACCACTTCGGGGATTTTGCAGGGGCGATTGACGGCACCGGAACGGTGGAAGCAGAGATCGGGGACAACGACTACGCGATTGGAAAGCTGATCGAGACCGTGGCGAAGAGTCCTTACCGCGACAGCACGATTATCTGCATCGTCGAGGACGACGCGCAGAACGGGCCGGACCACGTGGACGCGCATCGCAGCGTGGCGTTCATCGCCGGCGCGTACGTGAAACAGCGCGCGGTGGTCTCCACGCACTACACGACGGTGAACATGCTGCGGACAATCGAGGACGTCCTGGCCATGGGGCCGATGGGAATCAACGATGATGTGGTGGAACCGATGGCGGATGTGTTCACGACGGAGCTGAAGCCGTGGACGTACACGGCAACCGTGCCGGACGTTTTGCGGACGACGAAATTGCCGCTAGCGGCCGGCGCGCCGTCGGGCGGCGGAAGTTCCTCGGACGCAAAAGCCACGTTCGCTGCAGCGCGGCCGCGGCACGACGCGGCATATTGGGCGGCGAAAACGCGCGGATTCGATTTCTCCGTCGAGGACAAGATTGATTCCGCGAGGTTCAACCGGATTTTGTGGGAAGGGCTCGAAGGGAAAGACATGCCGTATCCAGCGGCGCGAGACGGGCGGGATTTGCGGCGGAACCGACACGAATTGCTGGAGTCGGTCAAGGCAAGAAAGGGCGGGGACTAGAGCGCCCGTTATTTCAATCAGCGGCCTGAACTTTTGGGAGCCGGCCGGAAGCTCTCGACCACAAAGATATTTCCATACAGATCCTCGAACATAGCCTCGGTGACACCCCACACTTCGTCCACGGGAGTCTCCACGAATTTGACGCCGCGTTTCGAAGCCTGCTCGTAAAACTCGTGGCAGTCTTGAACCTGGAATACCCATCTCGTTTCCACGCCGACCCGGGTTTCGTAGTTGTGAATGGGATCATCCGACGAGATAGGTCTTGCGATCTCCAGAATGATTCCGAAATCCTTCTGACCGCGCGGAGCCACGACAATCCAACGTTTTGCCTTCGAATTTGGCCCGCTGGCGACGATCTTCCCTTCCTGCTCCCCGAATGTCCCCTCTTCGGTCTTTACGAGACCGAGGACTTCGGTGTACCAGCGCAGGGCCTCGTCGTAATCACGGACGACAACTGTGGCGTAGCGCAAGCGAACGATGCCCAGGTCGGTGCCTTCAGACTGCGAAAACGCGGGCGCGGCCAGCAACATCGAGGCAACGAACAGGACTGCGAATAACAGGCAACCTCTGCGAGAGATCATCGGCTCCTCCGATTTCGAAACGGATTGTCAACGCAACTTGTTGGAGAGGACAAACTGATTGCCGTCGGCATCCTTGAATATGGCCATGGTTCCCCAGACTTCCTCCTTGGGCTCCGCAGCAAACTCGACGCCTTTGGACTTCAGTATTCTGGCGGTTGCAAACACGTCGTCGCACCAGAACGTGAGCGGCTGAAACGTGCCGATGCGATTTTCGTGACCCTCCGGCGTAAACAACGCGAGCCTGGACTCCGCGCCGGGAATCAGGAGCTCGATCCAGCGCTGTTTCGGGGTGAACGGCTGGTCCGTGAGGACTTTGAATCCGAGCTTCTCCGTATAAAACTTCAGTGCAGAATCCTGATTTCGGACGGGAATGCTGGCGATGCTGATGCCACGAATCATGTCTGCCCTCCTTGAAGGCGAGACTAGCTTGCGTTCCGTGCTATTGCAATCAGCCAGGCATTGCTATACTAACGACCGGTACAGAGATGTTCTCGCTGGACAATTACATTGTTGACGTCCTCATGCGCGACCTGGTCGGCCACGATCGCCGGCCTGTGAGCTTTCTCGTCTATTTGTGGCTGGCCGCGGAGCAGGAGCGCCGCGGCGATCCTGTTCAGATCAGCTATCGCGAAATTGCGGAGTCGATAGGCGTGTCGAAAAGTTCCGCGCAAGCCGCCGTGGGCTGGCTTGTACGGCGAAAGCTGCTCGGGGTCAGCAAAGGAAAGGCTACGGCGACGCCTCGGTACACAGTTCTGCGTCCCTGGATAGGGAGCGGGCGCCGAGGGCGTTAGTGGCCATAGTTTGTGGTAACCTCGGGCACCGAATCCCGGGGTGCATTGCGATGAAACGAAAGCCAATCTATTTTTTCCTGATCGTTACTCTCTGCATTGCAGCGGTCGCTATAGTTGAAGGCCGGTCCGCAGGCGCCCAGAGAGCGCAGGAACAATGGCCGACGACCGATCAATTGCCAAGTCTCTATTCGAAAATGGATGTGATGATTCCGATGCGAGATGGCGTGCGTCTGCACACGGAGATTTATACGCCAAGAGATACAACTGAGCCGTTGCCGTTCCTGATGACGCGGACACCGTACGGGACGGGCGACGACAAGAATGGGTTCAGCAGCCTCTTCGACATTTATCGCGAGCTGATTCCCGAGAAATACATTTTCGTGATGCAGGACATTCGCGGGAGGTACGGTTCGGAGGGAAAATTCGTGATGCAGCGGGCGCCGAGGGACCGCAAGGATCCGAAATCCATCGACGAAGGAACTGATACCTACGACACGATTGACTGGCTGCTTAGAAACGTGCCGAACAACAACGGCAAGGCGGGACTTCTGGGGATTTCCTACGGCGGATGGCTGACCGCGATGGCGCTGCTGGAGCCGCATCCGGCGCTGAAGGCCGTGAGCGAACAGGCTTCGCCGGCGGATATGTTCCTGGGCGACGATTTTCACCACAACGGGGCGTTCCGGCTGAGCTACGGATTCGAATACGCGGCCATGATGGAGACGGGGAAGACGAATTTCATTTTTCACTTCGACCGGTACGATACCTATGAATGGTATCTGGCGCTTGGACCACTTTCGAACGTGGACAAGAATTACCTGCACGGGGAACTGCCAACGTGGGAGGACTTTGAAAATCATCCGAACTACGACGAATTCTGGCAGAAGCAGGCGTTTTATCCGTATCTGAAGGACATGCATCTGACCGTGCCGGATTTGAATGTGGCGGGATGGTGGGACCAGGAGGATTTTTACGGGCCGGTGAAGATTTACGAGACGCTCGAGAAGAACGACACGAGCCACTTCAATTTCCTGGTTGTGGGGCCGTGGAATCATGGCGGATGGGCGCGGAGCGACGGAGATCATCTTGGGCGAATTCAATTCGGGAGTCCGACGAGCGAATACTTCCGCGCGAGCGTGCAGGCGCCGTGGTTTGCCTACTGGCTGAAAGGAAAGGGAAGCCTGCCATTCAAGAAGGCGCGCACATTCGAAACCGGATCGAACAAGTGGGTGGACTACGATGCGTGGCCGCCTGTGAAAGACGTGAAGCAGAAGAGACTTTATTTTCGCGGAGACGGGAGACTTTCGTTCGAGCCTCCCGAGGAGAGCGAGGCGGGAGGATTCGACAGCTATATCTCCGACCCGGCGCATCCCGTGCCGTACCGTCACCGGCCGATTGAGGAGACGTACGGATATGATAGTCACTGGTACACATGGCTCGTCGAGGATCAAAGGTTTGTGGATTCGCGTCCGGACTTGGCAACGTGGTCCACGGGGGCGCTTGATGGGGACGTGTGCGTCGCGGGCGACATTACGGCGCATCTCTATGCTTCGACAACCGGAAGCGACAGTGACTGGATCGTGAAACTGATTGACGTTTATCCGGAGGATTACGAGCAAGAGCGTTCGATGGGCGGATATGAATTAATGGTAGCGGATGAAGTGTTCCGCGGGCGTTTCAGGAAGAGTTTTGAGAAGCCCGAAGCGATTGTGCCGAACGAGGTGACGCAGTATACGATCGATTTGCACACGAACAGCCACTGCTTTCAGAAGGGCCACCGAATCATGGTGCAGGTGCAAAGCACCTGGTTTCCAATCATCGACAGGAACCCGCAGAAATTCGTGCCGAATATTTTCAAGGCGCAGGCAAGCGATTACATCAAGGCTACGCAGCGGATTTATAGGACAAAGCAGTATCCGTCGAATGTGGAAGTGTCCGTCGTGAATCATTAGAGCCGAATATCTGAACCTTTCACGAGAAACCTGAGCGAAGTCCGAAAAAGGAGACGAACGTGAACGGAAGAGTGGACGCGAATATGGTGTCGACGACATTTGAGGTTCCCGGCTACAAAGTCGTGAGGACGCTCGGGCTGGTGCGAGGATTGATTGTGAGATCGCGGAGCATATTCGGATCGATTGGAGCTGGGCTGCAGACGCTTGTGGGCGGGAACATCACGCTCTATACGGATATGT
>Ga0209178_1000290_pt1 | contig 14224 bp, 10 predicted proteins | sample GAAS200_FD_187521 | JGI IMG/M metagenome (GOLD analysis project Ga0209178, IMG submission 187521) | Agricultural soil microbial communities from Georgia to study Nitrogen management - GA AS200 (SPAdes) (version 2) | ecosystem: Environmental > Terrestrial > Soil > Agricultural land | place: USA... | reverse complement strand
AGATCGTTCGGTCATTCTGGTCACCAGCAAGCCTCACACGCGACGCGTGCGATTGCTTTGGCAAAAGCTCGCTCCCGGAGAATGCCGCGCCATCGTGCACGCCGCTTCGGATGATCCATTCGACCCCCGCCACTGGTGGCGCAACACCGGCGACGCTCTCGACGTTGTGCGCGAAGTCCTCGGAATAATGAACGCCTGGGCCGGCCTGCCACTTACTCGCACACGCTGATATTGTCCTCTACAACAAATTGTCATCCCGACCTTCACGCAGGCCTCAACCTGAGGCGGAGGGTTCTCTCTTCAATATAGGAATTCACGCTCAGAAGAAAAAGAACCGTTTTCGCCGCGGCTGCGCCACCGGCTCTTCCACCTCGGGGACGTGTGGTAAATCTCGTCCTTCAAACGCCGCCTGCGGATTTTCGACGAACAACGCGTGGGCCTTCTCTTCGCCGTATTGATCCGCCACCACGTCATACGCGGCCTGCAACCGCAATGGCCGGTTTCGATTGTTGTGCGCGTCGCTTGCCGCGAAATGGACCATCCCTTCGCCAATCCATTGCAGCGCAATCTGCTGCGCGCTCGGCCCGAATGCCCCTGTGAGCGCGTTGCCCGTTACCTGAACGAAGCAGCCGCGCCTGACCCATTCTCTTAGGCGCTCCGGATGCGTCCGTAAGATAGCGTTGCGTTCCGGATGCGTCACGATCAGGCGCAATCCGGAAAGCTGCATTTGGTGCAAAGTGCGATCCATGGCTGGCGGAATCGAAATCTCGTTGAATTCCAACAGCAAATAATCGTGCTGATTGATGCAATAATGCCGAGGCTGCTTCCCCAACAATGCGAGGTTCTCGGGATTCAGGTGAAAGTCGCAGCCCGTCGCAATTCCGAGCCGGTTGCCAGTCCGTGCCTGCAGTTCGTCGCGCAGCTGCCGGACATGTTTGAAATCGAACCAGAACCTGCTGTTCGAATGCGGAGTGGCGACCACGTGCGTGATGCCATCCGCGATCGCCGTCTCCGCCATTTCCAGCGATTCTTCGATCTTGTCAGGGCCGTCATCCAGACCCGGCAGAATGTGACAGTGCAAATCAACCATTCAGGTCCGTCCTCATCGCCACCAGGCGCTGAACGCCTGCCACGCGCCCAACGCAAACAAAATCCCCGCAAAAACCTGCCGCATCCTCTGGGGCTGCAGCTTTTCCGCCACCCTTCCTCCCAGGATGCCGCCCAAAAACACTCCCGGAATCAGCAACAAGCCCGCTTTCCAGGAGACAAAACCTTCCCGCGCATAAGCTATAAACGCAAGTATTCCTGTTGGCGGAATCAATGCTACCAGGCTTGTTCCTTGCGCCTTGTGCTGGCTGAATCCGTACAGCAACGCAAGCAGCGGTACCAGCAGCACTCCGCCGCCTATTCCAAACATCCCCGAAGCAATTCCGCAAATGCACGCCACCAGGAAGATTCCTGCGTCCCGCTCTATGCTCTTACCCACGTGGGCTTTCTCCCTTGGTGGCAACGGGCGTGCCTTCGAGCTGCGTCTTTCTCCACAACAAAACCGCCGAAAGCACCAAAAAGCAGCCGAACATCCCTTTCAAATGGCGCGAAGCCAATGGCAACGCCACGAGACTCCCTCCGTACGCGCCAAAAAGCATTCCCAGCGCGCACAGAATTCCCGCTCTCAAATCCACTTGGCCCTGCTTCCAGTACTCTCGCAGGGCCCCAAGCCCGATGGGCGGCAGCAAAATAAAAAGGGAGGTACCTTGCGCCAGGTGCTGGTCCATCCCCAGCAGATACGCCATTGCGGGTACCAGAACGACGCCACCACCGATGCCCAGCAGGCCCACCAGCACACCCACACAAAGTCCCAGCAGGAGGATGATCAAGGTCATGTCAGTTTCGGCGCAGCGAGCAAATCATCAGGGCAGAAACGGCTTTGCACCCTCTATCTTCCCCTGTCTCGAGCCTCGCGGCAACCATCCATAACTCAATTTGCAAGACAGGCGAACACGCGGTTTTTTTGTTTTCATCGAAACTGCTATATTTACGTGTCTTTGCCGCGTTACGCCAATTCCTGCTGGCCGGAGCGGCACTGCCCGCAGGCGAAGGCGAATCTCGGAGAACGTAACTTTTGCTGACTTCGGCTTGCCTCGAGGTCAAACCACAGGAGTGCTGCTCAAACCATGCCCATCGACCGGAGACCCGAATTCTTCAAAGGCGCCCAGCTCAAAGTAGGAATCATCGGCTGCGGCTATGTCGGATTGCCGCTGGCCCTGCGCTTTGCCGAAGCGGGCCACAAGGTCACCGGATTTGACACCGACCCAGACAAAGTTTCCACGCTCAATTCCGGCCGCTCTTACATCCAGCACATTCCCCAGAACAAGATTCAGCAGTTCATCATCAGCCGTCACTTCGGCGCCACCACGGATTTTGCAAAACTAAAAGAATGCGATGCCATCCTTATCTGCGTGCCCACGCCGCTCGATGAGCGCCGCGAACCCGATTTGAGTTACGTCGAGCAAACCGCTCTTTCCATCTACCCGCATCTGCAAAAGGGGCAACTGATCGTTCTGGAATCGACAACTTATCCCGGCACCACCGAAGAGCTGGTCTTGCCCATTCTGGAAAAGAGCGGCTTGAGCTGCCCCATCGCTACGGGATTGGAAAACGAGGATGTCGTATGCGATTTCTGGCTCGCTTTTTCGCCCGAGCGCGAAGATCCCGGCAACAAACAATTCGGGCTCGCGCAAATCCCTAAAGTCGTTGGCGGCCTGAATCCTCCCAGCGGTCGCGCCGCTCAGTCGCTCTACAGTCAGGTTGTGGCTCGCGTGGTTCCGGTCAGTTCGACGCGGGCTGCGGAAATGGCCAAGCTGCTCGAAAACATCTTTCGCTGCGTCAATATCGCGCTTGTCAACGAACTGAAACAGCTTTGCTTGCGCATGAACATGGACATCTGGGAGATTATCGACGCCGCGGCTACGAAACCCTTCGGCTTCATGCCGTTCTATCCGGGCCCTGGCCTTGGCGGACACTGCATTCCGGTCGATCCGTATTATCTTTCCTGGAAAGCGCGCGAACACGACTTCGCCACGCGCTTTATCGAATTGGCCGGCGAAGTGAACACCGCCATGCCCTACCACGTGGCCGAAGCCACTGCCAACGCCTTGAACGATCACAAGAAAAGCATGAAAGGCTCGAAGATTCTGCTGCTCGGCGTGGCCTACAAAAAAGACGTGGACGATTTGCGCGAGTCGCCCTCGCTCAAGATCATGCAGCTCTTTCTGCAGCGCGGCGTGGCGCTAGACTACAACGATCCTTACTTCCCCCAGCTCCACAAGATGCGCCACTACAATTACGAGCACCTGAAGTCGGTGCCGCTCACTTCGCAAACGCTCGCCAGCTACGATGCGGTGGTGATCGCCACCGACCATTCCAGCTACGACTACGAATCCATCGTGCATTCCGCGAAGCTGGTCATTGATACGCGCAACGCCACCCGCCGCGTCCTGCGCCACCGCGAGAAAATCGTCCTCTGCTAGACCCTGATTTTGTTGAGGCGCGCTTCGGCGCGCTCACCAGCTCTTAGTCGGCTTTCGGCTTGGACTCCGAGACTACCGGCAAATCTTTCACCAGCTCCACGCGGGCCGTCGCAATCGGCATGATCGCCTCGAGCAGCACCGGCGTGCGCACCGCATCGTTCGCAAGATACAGCGTGAAGGAAGCGTCCTTCGACTCCACGCCATTTTCAAAAACGTGAATCTCGATTTGCGACGCGCGAAAATCTCCCGCAGGCACGCCTACCGCCGCGGATGCGCTCACGAGCTTCGCGCGAACGTCGTACAGTTTGTGCCCGTCATACACCGGGCTGCGCACCTGCCGCGTGCTGTTCCAATCCGTGGTTCGCAAGAACTGCATGAAGCCCAGAGGGTCGCGCGTTCCCGGCACCACGCGCGCGGCGGTGGCGTCCGGCGGCGCAGGCTCTTTGGCAGAGGACGTCATGCGTTGGATCGACTGTACCTTTTCTCCGCGCTCGTTCAGCCGCATTTCATATTGCAGCGAAGCCAGCGTCCCCGAATCGCTGTAGGAATCAAATTGATCGTCCAGCTCGAAAACGATGCGCAGCGGCTTCAAGGTGTGAGCCGCAGCCTGCAGGTGCCAAACGTTCTTGCCCAGAAAATTCCCCTTGCCCGCCACTTTCAGCGTCAGCGTCGCCACATTGTCGAGCTTGGAGACGTTTGCCGTGTAGTTCAGCACTTCGCCCGTCTTCAGCTGTAGTTCAGGCGCAGGGAGCGCCGTCTTTTTGTTCTTGTTGTCCTTAGCTGCAGGAGCCGTTCTTTCGTTCCGCGCAATGGGCGGCGGACTAGCCACCGAGGCTTCATGAAACTCCGTTGGCTCCGGCGAAGCCACTTCCTGAGGCGGCTGCACGCCTCGCGCACGCAGCCAGTAAAAAATTCCCGCCACGAAAGCCAGCGCAACCAGGGCGCCCACCGAAATCATGATCTTGCGAGCCATGTTCTTACTTGTTTAGACGTTCCTCGAAACGGTGGAGTTCCTCGGTACGAAAACGTTACTCGAAACGCGGCGATTGCAGCACCAAGCCGCGCGCTCCAACCGTGGTTTTAAGCCCCGGGATTAACCCGACGCTCAACTCAGGCATTCCTAACCCTTTTCCCAAGCGTATTCCGTCGTACAATGTGAGCTTGTACGCGGAAGTCCCCGGCTCCCTTCGCCGGTGCGCCGCGAACTATCAGCGTATCAAAACGCAAGCCCGCCGTCTTTCGCAGGGCTGCGTCCGGTATCCTTGCGGCCACCTGTCGCTTGCCAACGTGCTCCCTGGCCTCACGGTGGTTGCTGCTAAAGCTTAGGAGGCTTTCTGCATGCGTTACTTGGTGACTGGCGGCGCCGGCTTCATCGGCTCGAACACGGTGGACGAACTGGTTCAGCGCGGCCACAGCGTCGTGGTGCTCGACGACCTTTCCGGCGGCAAAGATGACAACCTCGCCGAAGTGCGCAACAAAATCACCATCATCAAGGGCAGCATCACCGACATTGAAGTCGTCCGCAAGGCCATGCACGAAGCCGAATATGTTCTGCACCTGGGCGCGCGCACTTCGGTGCCGCGCTCGGTGAAAGATCCCCTCGAAACCAACCGCGTCAACATCGAAGGCACGCTCAACGTTCTGGTTGCCGCCAAAGAGATGAAGGTCAAGCGCGTCGTGTTTGCGGCGTCTTCCTCCGCTTACGGCGAAACGCCCACGCTTCCCAAAGTCGAAACTATGCAGCCGGAGCCGATTTCTCCTTACGGCGTCACCAAGTATGTCGGCGAACTTTACGGCGCGGCCTTTCTCAAGTGCTACGGCCTGGAAACTGTTTCCCTCCGCTACTTCAACATTTTCGGCCCGCGCCAGGATCCCAGTTCGCCGTACTCCGGCGTGCTGGCCAAGTTTTGTACCGCGTTTCTGGAAGATACCAAGCCGGTCGTTTTTGGCGATGGCGAGCAAACCCGCGACTTCACTTTCGTGGACAACGCCGTTCATGCCAATCTTCTCGCCTGCGAAGCGCCCAATGTGGCCGGCGGAGTGTTCAACGTGGGCTGCGGCGACCGCATCTCGCTGAATCAAGTCCTCGCGGCGCTGCGAAAAATCACCGGCAAACCGCTTGAAGCCAAATACGATCCAGCGCGCGAAGGCGATATCCGCGATTCCCAAGCGGACATTTCGGCGGCGCGCAAGTCCCTCGGCTACGAGCCGCAAGTTGGCTTTGAGCGCGGCCTACAACTCACCTTCGACTGGTACCGCGGCTCGCAAGCCAAAGCCGCCGCCAAAGAGTCCGCTGCAAAAGAAGCAGCCAAAGAGCCCGCCGCCAAAGCGGAGAAGTAGTCTCCTCCCAAGTGTTTCTATGCGCCCCCCTTCAGGAGGGCGTGTTTGCTTTCCGGTTCTGGCGCTGAAATTCTTGGCGTACCCCCTACCCACCCCCCGGCAACAATGCAAAAGTTTGAAAACAAAAGGGTTGCGGGAGGGGCATCCTGGAAGTTGTTGAAAATAAAGGGGCAAAATTGCAGCGTTGTTGCAAAGGAAGACGTTTCCTGGCGCAGAGAGAGGCAAAGGGTGCCCGGTTGGGTTGAGGCAATCCCCGGACACAGAAGAGGTGGCCCCCGGGTATTTCTTGTAAGGATGTGATTCTGAGGGAGTTAGGGTGCGGGGGTCTGCTAAGGATGTGATTTGGAAGGGTTTGCATGTTGAAAGGTTGGAAAGTTTGAAGGTTGAAGAGAAAGAGCCTGAGCAAGGAGGTGTCCGGCGAGAATGCTGTCGACAAGTCACAACTGATGCTAACATATAATTTTCTTTTTGTCAAGTCATTTCTTAGTACTAGTAGGATTTGCCCACGGGGCGTCATTCGAACAGGAATCGCGCAAGAGAAAGAAAACAAAGGGGTAGAGTTCACTGGGGAAGGCATCTTCGGAAGGTTGCCGAAACTCTCAGAGGGCAGAAAAGCTAGCGAAGACCAGAGCGGCAATACATCCTGATGGTCCATCCGAACATCTTATGCGCTCAGGCAACAAATGATGCGTCAGCTGTCACACTCCCTGGCTCGAATACCGCTGTTCGGTCTGGCGAGTTTCTTCGTCCTGCTAACAGCCTGTCAAAGGAACCCGGTGACGGCCCCGACGCCCAGCCCGGGAGGCGTAGCCGTCTTCACCGCGAACCGATTTTCCATTCATCGCGGGGAATCGTCCGTTTTGACGTGGTCTTGTGTCAACGCGAAGAGTGTCACCATCACCGATATTGGCGCAGTTGCGGCTTCGGGGGCTTACCCAGTCCACTCGGTGGCAACCACAACGTACGTGCTAACGGCCCAGTTCGCATCGGGTACGGTCACGCGGACCGCCACGATCATCGTCCTTTAAGCGGCCTTTCATAGACACACGATACAATGTGGAGGCTGCGATTGACCGCCTCAACCGGAGAGGTGAATTTCCCAATGCCAGATGTCCGGCAATCCGATTTATCGGGAGCTGACGACTTCACAGGCAGAAACGGCAGCCGCCCGGCTTGACCAGCCCCCACTTCACGGCTATGCTTTCACGCACCGATGAGGAAGCCCGTTTTAGCACTCTTTATCCTTGGGGCTTTACTCTTTGACTTATCTTTAGCCCTTCAGCCCGAAGATCTGCCAGATACCCCGTACGATGAGTCTCAGGGAGTGGCGTGCGAGCACAGTGCTCCGCTCTTAACGCAGGTGCTGCAGGATTCTGTCCGAAAAACACAACAAACCGGGAAATCGGCTTCCCTGCTGCTATTGGGCTTTCCGACCAGGCGTGGCGAAAACCGCGTCGAGAAGAGAGAACGGCCGGGGCAGCCTAATTTCGATACCCCTACCATCCGCAGTGTCCCTCTTCGATGTTAAGAATCCAGCAACCTAAGTAGCCGCGTCAACAGAGCGTTTGTGTTCCGATTTACATCGGAGTCGCTAAACCAGCTTCCGATGTGGATGTTCGATCAGACGACCCGGATATCAGCGTCGTATTGTTTTCACGTTCCGAGGGTGAACACAACAGACTGGAAGGGGAGGCACGGATATGGATGTAGGAGACCGACTCAAACAGTTTAGAGAATTGAAAGGCCTGTCCCAAGGAAAGATTGAAGGAGACACAGGGCTGCTTCGTTCGTATATCTCGCGAGTGGAGAACGGACACACTGCTCCCTCAGTTGAGACCCTAGAGAAGTTCGCACGTGCATTAGACGTGCCCTTGTATCTACTTCTCTATGAGAAAGAAGAACCACCCAAAGCAATCGAGACACAGGCGCAGGAGATAGATGATTGGGCGTCACGGGGAAAAGGCAGGCGCATATTTTCAAAACTACAAAACGCACTTCGGAAAATGTCCGTATCAGACAGAGCCTTGGTGCTTGACATGGCCGCCAAGATAGTTCGCAAGAAGAGCCGCATCTAGCCTGTTGCTACAGGCTTGATTGACGCGCTTACCTCCCAAGTTGATTTGGGTGCCGGGGACTTTACCGGCAAGGCGACCACGCAGGATTGGCATCGGTAGGGTCGCACTAGCAGGAGCGCGGCAATCGAAAACCTTGCGCTTCAACGTCCTGAAGGAATGCATCTACCTCTCGTTCCGTTGTCCCTCGGGCAAACTCAATCCATTTGCTTCGCCTTGGGTCGCGTGGATTTCGAAGTTCCAATCTCAACATGGGAGTAAGTGAGTGTGAGAAATGCCCGAATCCGAAGCTGGAGATATCACTGAGAGTGATTGATCTAGTCTTTGAAAGACCAAAGAAAGAGGAGCGAACCCGCAGCTCGGAAGGCGATGAAAGAGTCAGCGTGTGTGACAAAAGCGAGTTAACGACGTTGAATGCGCCCAGACCAGCGAGTAACGCGCAGAACGGAATGCACAAAAAGATGAAATAGTTTTTGTCCCACGCGGACAATGCCTTCGCTGCGGCCAGGGCCCAGGTCATTGTCCAGAGCAGAGAAATCCAAAATACTTTCCAACGGTAGCAGCATATCCCTAGCCGTACGCCATCCCGCGTTTTTCGAATGTCGTATTTAAATGAATGAGTGTCGTCGGCCAACAGGTTCAGCTCCGAGTCGCTGGATCCAATACTATCAATCAAACGTCGATTACATCCGAGACCTAATATCCGAAGTCCAGTAACTAGCAGGAACTCTTCCACCTGGCGCACCAGCAGGTTGCGGTAACGCAGGATGCGCCGTCGCTCGCGAATCGCGGTCGAAGCCATGTAGCACTCCGGCAGAAAATCGCAGCGCAGGCAGTCGCAAATCTTGTCGGCATCGATGTGGTCGTTTTTCTTTTTTTCGGCCGCAATGGCCCGCAGCATCAAGGGATGCGCCACCTTCAGCGCGGCCGCTTGGGGCTTGAGATGATCGTAGATCCAACCGGTGAACATCGTCGCTTCCATGGCCGCACTCCAAGGCTGAGGAAGCGTTTTCATCCAGCGATCCAGGTCAAAACGTGTGGCGGGAATCGATCCTTCGGAGTGAAGCTCGCCACCGCCGTCCTTCACGCAGTAGCTGATCTTGCGCTTGTGCACATCCAGGCCGATTGTAATACATAGGTTGCATGGGGGAGCCTCCTTGGTGTTTCTGAATCAGCGCGGTAGCTGAGTTCAGCTCTTCTACGCCAAGCGCTCCTCCCTCGACCTATACATTCAAACTAATTAGCAAGCTGGGACGGTCGGATTAACCAGAAGGTGTAGCGACGTGTTTCAGCCACATGGTTGGGCAACCTTCTCGGGTACAATAGCGTCACCATAAGCTAAGTACCAGGTCTACCTGAAGAGCTTGGGAAAGGGCGTTCGACCATTCGACAGACCATCGTTGAGTTGTAAAACGTTTTGAACTGCCCACGCGAGTCTTCAGGAGAGACAGCAAACGCAGAACAGACGATTCAATTTGTCGAAGGGGGTTCTGCCTTGTTGACGGGGATACTCTATCTTGTTCTTTTGCCCGCGCTTGCGCCACTCGTGTATTACTGCTTGGCGATATTCTCCGGCTGGAACTACTTTAAGCACGTTAAGAGAATCAGGCGGACTGAACCAAGCGTCTTTCCACCGATAAGCATTTTGAAACCGGTTCGCGGAGTCGACCGAGACGCGTACGAGAATTTCGCGAGCATGTGCGGACTGGATTATCCAGAATATGAAATCCTATTTGGAATCAGCGAAGCGGATGACCCTGCTATCTTGCTGGTTGAGCGATTGCGGCGGGAGTTTCCCGACAAATCGATTCGATTGATCGTAGGAATCAACCAGTTGGGAGCTTCGCACAAGACAAACAGCCTATGCCGTCTGGTAAAGGAAGCAAGATATGATCTGCTGGTCATAAACGACAGTGACGTGCGAGTCGAAAGAGATTATTTAAAAGATGTCTTGGTTGGCTTCGCCGATCCGCGTGTGGCGGTGGTTACCGCTTTGTTCCGAAGCAAGGCAGGCGACGGATTTGCAGAAAGACTCGATGCAATTGGGGTGCCCACTGAATCGGCAGCAAGCATGCTCTTGCAGCGTAGATTTTCGGAGATCGATTTTGCTTATGGCTGGACGATGGCTATTTCCAAGAAGCGGCTCGCGGAAGTAGGCGGATTTGAAGCTATGGTGAATCTGCACTCGGACGATTTTGCTCTCGGAAATGAAGTTGCAAAACGCGGCTACCGGGTGGAATTAACGCAGAAACCGGTGTGGATAGTGTTTCCAAAAGAGGGACTCAGGGAGTTTTTAAAGCACGAACTACGCTGGTGTGTACAATTGAAAAACTTGCGAAAGAAGGGCTATCTCGGAATATTTTTTACATTTGGTTTCGCGTGGGCGCTCCTAGTTGCGCTGCTTGTACCGTCGTGGAAAGTTGCAGGTGCCTATTTTCTTGCCTACCTGGTCTTACGCTTAGGGTTGGCTTGCGTGGTCGGAGTTTGGGGTCTCCAGGATCCCGTAGTGAAGCGAAATCTTTGGCTCGTTCCCGTACGCGATGCATTGAATCTTTGTTTGTACGCAGCAAGTTTCGTTACCAACACCATAGAATGGCGAGGCTCACGATTTCGTGTGATCGGACCGGCAATAGTTCCGCTGAGAGACCCGAGTCGCGAGCCATAATCGCCAGTTTCGGGCGTTTGTGCCTGATGAACGCGCTAACCGTCCATGTGGGTACTAGCCGGAACTCTTCCGGTTTGCCCGTTCTCAACAGCCGCGGCAATAATGGGACGCTGCTTTCTGGCCTTTCCAAAGGGGCCAATCAGGGCTAGCGGCGGCGTGGCAGAGCCACGCGCCGCAAAACGAAGCAACGGCTGTGCATGTCCGCCTGTCTGAAAGCTAAGGCAAGACGGTCTTGCCGTAGCTCATGGGGGCGCCGGCTTTGGGTTGGTCGTAATTCCAGAACCAGAGGGGCTCGAGCTTCTTTTGCTCGGGCCACACTTGGTTGAGGGTGTCGCCCTCGAAGAGTTCGCCGTTCTTCATCACCCAGTGAATGGTGTTGGTGTTGTGGATGTCGTCGAGCGGATTCTTGTCCATGATGACCAGGTCGGCGAGCTTGCCAGGCTCGATTGTGCCGATGTCCGCAGGGCGGCCAACGATCCTGGAGCCGTTCACGGTGGCGCAGCGCAGCATTTCCATTGGCGTCATGCCGCCGCTGGCGAGCATCCACATCTCCCAGTGGTAGCCGAGGCCCTGGAGCTGGCCGTGGCTCCCGACCCCAACGAGCCCCCCGGCGCGGACGAGCTTGGCCATTTGCGCGGCGAGCTTGGGGAACTCGAATTCGTCTTTGCGGAACCAGCCGGGGCGGCGCTTGGTCTTTTCATCAATGACGGTGTGCGGCGTGAAGTGATTCAGCTTGGCGTTATCGTGCACTTCAGTGTTGAGGTACCAGTAGTCTTCGCCGAAGGGGCCGCCGTAATTGACGATGAGCGTGGGCGTCTCCGCGATGCCGGATTGCGCGAACATGTTGATGACGTCTTTGTAGAGCGGCGTGATGGGCAGCGTGTGCTCGTTGCCGTGGAAGCCGTCAATGACGTGCGTGAGGTTCAGTTTCAGGTCGAGCGCGCCTTCGGTGGTGGGCATCATCTCAAGTTCCTTGGAGGCTTGCACCATGAACTGGCGCTGCTTGCGGTTGCCGACGACGTAGCTCTTGATATTGTGCGTGCCGTAATAGTTTTTGTAGCGCGTGAGCACGCCTTTGACTTCTTCGAGGGATTGAAAATTGTTGTCGGAGAAAACTCCGGGGCCGGTGGAAAACGCGCGCAGGCCGATGATGTCGCCGGTGTCCACGAGGTTTTCGTAGGCGAACATGTCGTTCGTGGCGGTTTGCACGTCGAGGCCCGCGGTGACGCCGTAGGCGACGTTGGCGAGGAAGTTCCAGTTTTGCGTGTCGAGGATGCCGCGGCGAATCTCGAACCAGTGCGCGTGGGTGTCAACGAAGCCCGGCGTAATGGTTTTGCCGGTGACGTCGAACACTTTTGCGCCGGCGGGAACGCTGCCGCGGGCTCCAACACTCTTGATGCGGTTGTTTTCGACGACGATGTCCGCGTTTTTTAGAACTTCTTCGTGGCCGAGGTCGCCTTTCATGGTGATGACCGTGGCGCCGCGAAGAACGATGGTGCCTTTGGGGGTCTTACGCGGAAATTCGAGGTCCACGCGAAATTCTTCGACGGACTTGTCCTGTTCCTTAAATTTCTCGGGTTCCTTTTTGGCCAGCTCGTCTTTCTTGGTGTCGTCTTTCTTCTGGGCGTCGGCGCTCGAGTCTTTTTTGTCGCCGTCGGTCTTTGCCTCCGTCTTTGGCTCGTCCTTCTTTTCGCCTTCCTTTTTTTCTTCTTTGGGAGGCTCGAAGGAAATGGAGGAGAGCGGCTGGCGGAAGAAGCTCGGACCTACGGCCCAGGTGATGGTCTTGCCGTCGCCGGCCCAGGCAAAGTAGTCGGCGCCGATGTCGGTAATTTTCTTCAGCGGAACGGAGGCGGCGTTCACCATGATAGTAGGCGCTTCGCCGCCAACCACGGGCATAGCCATGACATAAAGCTGATTCATGATGTGGGCGAGGACCCAGTTGCCATCGGGACTGACCATGACGTTGTCAGCGGGGCCGGGCTCATCGGAAAAGCCGAGGGGCGGGGCCTTCACTTGCAAGTGTGTGCGTCGGTCGGTGCCGTCGTAACGCAGAGAAATCAGACCGCCCTGGGTGTAGAGATAGATGCGGTCTTTCTCGTGAGTGAAATGGGGCTTGCCGGCTCCGCGCGCGGGAATGATGAGATTCGTGGGGCCGCCGCCGGCCGGGAGCCAGATGAGGTCAGGGCTACCGGCGATGCCGAAGTCGAAGGTGCTGTTGTCGCGGTCGTAGGCGTTGCCGCGGAGCGCGACGATGCGGTCGCCGTCGGGAGACCACGCGGGATCACTGTAGAAGGCGGAAGTCTGTGTGAGCTGCTTCGGAGTGCCGCCGGTGGACGGCACCTTCCAGATTTGCCCGCCGGCCGCGGACCAGGTGACATAGGCGATCTGTTTTCCGTCGGGCGACCAGACCGGCTGAAATTCCTTGGCGTTTCCGGTGGTGAGGCGCTGAGGCTTTCCACCGGGAATATCCATGACGTAAAGATGGGTCAGCGCGGAAAACGCCAACCGTTTGGAGTCGGGAGACTCCACGGCGTCCTGGATCAGTCGAACTTTTACTGGACCCTCTTCGACCCTTTGCGGGAAATCGAGCTTGGGGCCGAGTTCCTGGGAAACTTGCGCGGTGAAGGGAATCAGTTTCTCTTCGCCGGTGTAAATATTCAGGCGGTGAAATTTTCCGTCGTTGGTGTAAACGATATCCTTGCCGCCGGGGAGAAACGCGTAGCCGGGGAAAAGATCGCGCGTGAAGCGGGATTCCTGATCGTCGCGCGTTATGGGATATTTCACCCAGCGGTCTTCGCCGGTTTGAAAGTTGCGAAGGCGGAGGCCGCTTTCCGTTTCGTGGCGCGTGACGTAGAGAACGCCACTGCCGTCGGGCAGAAGCACGGGGCGCATGCTGCTACCGAGTTGATTGATCAGGACGTCTTCGTCGCCGGTCTTGCGGTCGCGGCGCGCGACTTGCCAAAGAGGGAACTGCGCTTCGTAGGTGAAGCCACCCACGCGATGCGCGTAGTAAAGGTATTTTCCATCGGCGGAAGCGGAGACGCCGAGGTTGTTGAGCTGCTCGCGGCGGCGGACGGTGGGTGCGGGCTTGGCTTTGGTGATCTGCACGCCGGAGCCGCCCTGGATGTGGTACATCCAGATTTCAAAGGTGTTGATGCCGAACCCCGCTTTAGAGACCAGGACATATTGCCCGTCGGGAGTCCAGTTCGGCGATGCAAATTCGGCGTTGGGATCTTTGGAGATTTGTTTCGGCTCGGTGCCGTCGGGCTTCATGATCCAGATGTTTTCGCTGCCTTCGCGGTCGGAGAGGAAAGCGATCCACTTGCCGTCGGGAGAGAATTTTGGCTGGCTGTCAAAGGCCATGCCGCCGTCAATCAGCTTGGCCTGGCCGCCTTCGATGGGAACGGTGTAAATGTCGCCGACGAGTTCGAAGACGATGGTCTTGCCGTCCGGGGAAACGTCGAGCGACATCCAGGTTCCCTCATCGGTGGAGAACTCGATTTTGCGATCGGGCTTGAGCTGGAGGCCTTTCTTCTCGTCCTTTTTTTCATCCTTCTTTTCGTCTTTCTTGTCCTTGTCCTGCGCGGCTAGGTCCTGCTGCTTTGCGCGGGCTTCGG
>Ga0209178_1000289_pt1 | contig 14229 bp, 12 predicted proteins | sample GAAS200_FD_187521 | JGI IMG/M metagenome (GOLD analysis project Ga0209178, IMG submission 187521) | Agricultural soil microbial communities from Georgia to study Nitrogen management - GA AS200 (SPAdes) (version 2) | ecosystem: Environmental > Terrestrial > Soil > Agricultural land | place: USA... | reverse complement strand
TTCGGTGTCGCCGTCCATCGTCGGGCTGGATTCGCCGCCCGACAAGTTGAAGTACCGTTGCCACTGGACGCCGCCGCTGGCGATCGACCCGTTCGATCACGACAGCGTGCTGTATGGCTGCCAGATGGTGCTGCGCACCACGGACAAGGGCCATTCGTGGACCGAGTTCAGCCGGGACCTGTCGACGCGTGATCCATCGATGATCGTCCCGAGCGGCGGGATCATGCAGGACAATCTCGGCCAGTACTTCGGCGCGCTGGTGTGGTCGCTGGCCTACTCGCCGATCGAGAAGGGCCTGCTGTGGGCGGGCACCAATGATGGCAAGGTCTGGTACACGAAGGATGCGGAATCGCAAGGCCAACCGCAGTGGGTGGACATCACCGCGAACCTGCACATCCCGCCGCGCGGGAACATCAACCAGATTTCGCCGTCGCATTTCCACGCGGGCACCGCGTACATCGCGGTGGATTTCCGCTTCGCGGGCGAGGGCGACCACAAGCCGTACATCCTGAAAACCACCGACTACGGCAAGATCTGGAAGAACATCAGCGGCAACTTGCCGTCCGACAATCCGCTGGACTACACCCTGAGCGTGGCCGAAAATCCGAATCGCGAAGGCATGCTGTTCGCGGGCACCGGTCATGCGTTCTACTACTCGGTGGACGACGGCAGGCACTGGACCCGCTTCAGGAAGGGCCTGCCGCCTTCGCCGGTCACGTGGATCAATATCCAGCCGCACATGCACGACGTGGACGTGTCCACCTACGGCCGCGGCGACTACATCCTGCCGAACATCGCGACGTTCGAGCAGACCGGCAGCCCGGACCAGCCGAACAGCGGGCGCACGCGATTATTCGTGCCCGGCGAGGTCTACCGCCAGGCGCGCGGTCCCTATCCGACCGCGGCCCAGCCGGCGCGGCCGCAATTCCAGTTTTACCTCGCGAAGACGCCCAAGCAGCCGGTGCAGTTGCAGATCCTGGATGCGCAAGGCAAGGTGATTCGCACCGAAGAACTTAAAGCACACCAAGGGCTTAATGGCGCATATTGGGATCTTTTCTACGACACGCCGACCGACGTCCGGTTGCTTACGACGCCACCGGAAAATCCGCACATCTGGGACGAGCCGCGCTATCAGGGCAAGACGTATCGCACCATCATCCACTGGGGCGTCAACCCGCATACCGGCACGCCGATCGCGGCGCCGGGCAGCTATCAGGTGCGGCTGACGGTGGATGGCCAAAGCTACACGCAGCCCTTCAAGGTGGTGAAGGATCCGAAGATCAAGGCCAGCGACGCGGTATTGAACGATTCGACCGCGCTGCAGGTGCAGATCGCCGCCGCGATCAGCGAGACGTCGGACATGGTCAACGCGATGGAGAAGTGGCGCAGGCAGGTCGAGGATCAATTGAAGACACACGCTTCGGGTGCCACGGCGGAAGCGCTCCAACATCTCGATACGCAGATCCTGGAAGTCGAGAACCAGTTGGTCAGCCCGGAAGCGAGGCTCAGCGACGACAAGCAATATTCCACGCCGTTCCGGATGTATTGGAACCTTCGCTGGCTCGCCGGCCGGGTCGGGCAGGGTATCCAGAACACCGCCGGAGGTTCGGACTACGAACCCACCGTGGCCCAGCGCAACAACTTCGCCAAGCTGCAGGCACAACTCGCCGCCGCGCGCACGGCGTTCGAGAATCTCAAGACCACGACCGTGCCGGCGTTCAACCGCGCCGGCAACGGCGTCACGATCGACGTGGGCGGGTAGTTCGCAGGTTGGGCTGATCCCGGACTTGTTTCGGGCGAAGCCCAACAGCTGCCGGGGTGGATGGAAACCGCAACTCACGTTGGGCTTCGCTGCGCTAAGCGCCAACCTGCAAGAGCATCCCGACGTCGCCAAACCAACCGGCGTTATCAATCCGGAAGGGCATCCTGGTAATCGATCGCCTGCGTGCGGTCCGGGCGGCCTTCGCGCTTGAGTCTTGCGGCAACGAGTGTCATCAAAATGGAGATGATGAAGTTGAGCGCCAACGCGATCAGGCCGATGTAGATGCCGTAGCGCGCGTCGCCGAACACGAAGGTGTAGACGGGCTTCAGCCCCTGCTGCCAAGCGAGCGCGCTGCCGAGGACCATGCCGGCGAGCCAGCCGAGCAGCAAGGCGGAAGCGCGCAGCCAGCGCGTGTACAGGCCGCAGATCACCGCCGGGAAGATCTGCAGCATCCAGATGCCGCCCAGGAGTTGCAGGTCGATCGCGAATTTGGTGGGCAGGTACAGCACCGCCAGCAGCGCGCCGAACTTCACCAGCAGCGAGATGTTCTTGGCGATCCGCGATTCCTGCGCGTCGGTCAGGCGATCGTTGACATAGGCGCGCCAGATGTTGCGGGTGAACAGGTTGGCCGCGCCGATCGACATGATCGCTGCCGGCACCAGCGCGCCCAGCGCGATCGCGGCGAAGCAGAACCCGGCGAACCACGGCGGGAAACTGGCGTTGATCAGCGCCGGCACCGCCATCGAGCCGTTCTTCACATCCACGTGCGCGGCCAGCGCCATGTAGCCGAGCAGCGCGACCAGACCCAGGAGGATGCTGTAGGCGGGCAGCCACACGGCGTTGCGGCGGATCGTTCGTGGGCCGTCGGCGGAAAGCGTGGCGGTGGTCGCGTGCGGATACAGGAACAGCGCGAACGCCGAACCCAGCGCCAGGGTCGCGAACGACCAGTACTGGTCGGGTTTCAGCAGCACGCCGGTATCGCCGCCCTTCGCGGCGAAGGCCTTTTCGGCGGCGTCGAACACCGCGCCGTAGCCGCCCAGCTTGATCGGAATGATCACCACCGCCGCGATCACGGTGATGTACAGCATGGCGTCCTTCACGAACGCGATCAGCGCCGGCGCGCGCAGGCCACTCGAATAGGTGTACAGCGCCAGGATCACGAACGCGACGATCAACGGCGCTTCATGGCCGATGCCGAGCGCGCCGAAACCCATCGCCTGGAATACCACCTCCAGGCCCACCAGTTGCAGCGCGATATAGGGCATGGTCGCGATGACGCCGGTCACGGCCACCGCGAGCGCGAGGCCGCGGCTGCCGTAGCGGCCCTCCACGAAATCGGCCGAGGTGATCCAGCCATGCTTGCGGCACGCGTTCCAGAGGCGCGGCATGGTCAGGAACACGATCGGATACACCAACACGGTGTAGGGCATCGCAAAAAAACCGTAGGCGCCGACCGCGTACACCAGCGCCGGCACCGCGATCAGGGTGTAGGCGGTGTAAAGGTCGCCGCCCAGCAGGAACCAGGTGACGAATGCGCCGAAACGGCGACCGCCCAGGCCCCATTCGTGCAGGTTCGAAAGATCGCCGCGCCGCCAGCGTGCCGCGAAGAACCCCAGCACGGTCACCAGCGCGAAGAAGAACACGAATACGCCGAGTGCCGCCCAGTCGACGTGCGTGCCGTTCATGCGCGCCACCCGCGATGCACGATCCAGGTCAGGATCGCCGCCAGCACGACCCACGCGAACTGCCAGACATAGAAGAACGGGAATCCCGCGACCGTCGGCAGCGTGCGGTTGTAGAACGGCACCCACAACAGCGCGACGAATGGAATCAGCAACAACCAGGGCGTGAGTTTGCGCGGCATGGGCTGCGTGTCCTCAAGGCTCGGGGCAGGACGTCCGGTGGCGGCCGTGGCATCATACGCGCCTTCGCAGGCGGTCACGGATCACGTGGAGCAGAGGCGCGTCCAGTTCGGTTTCGAAATCGCCTTCAGCAATGGAGACGGATTCAAGGGCCGGGATTGCCGCCTCGACACAGAAGATGACGACGTGTCGGACCAAGCGCTGATCGACCACATCGTTCGCGACCCGCGGCAGTTGATGGTCGGCAGCTTGGCGGCCAGCAATACGAAGGTCATCCGCGAGCCGCACAAGCGCGTGTCGTGAACGGACTGCGCGATGCGTGACTCCGGTGAACGCGAACGCCTCCGGCGCAGGGGAGAACCGATGGCCAGCAACATCAATCGCGGACCGCGCCAGATCTGGCTGGCGCTGGTCTGGTCGCTCAAGGGTCTGCGCGCGGGCTGGCGCGTCGAGGCGTCGTTCCGTCTCGAGGTGGTCCTGTTCGTGATCCTGTTTCCGATCGGATTGTGGCTGGGCCATGGCACGATCGAAAAGGCGCTCCTGGCAGGATCATTGCTGCCGGTGCTCGCGGCGGAAATGCTGAACTCCGCGATCGAGTGCCTGGTCGACAAGCTCTGGCCCGAACTTCACGAAACAGCCGGCCGCGCCAAGGACATGGGGTCGGCGGCCGTGTTCCTGCTGATGGTCAACATGCTGGTGATTTGGGGCGTCATCTTGATCCCCCGCGTGTTCTAGCCACGCCCGGATTGCCATTGCGCGGACTTGCCGCGCATGCTGCAATCACGCCCAGACTGGCACGGAGAACCCCCATGCGCGCTGTCCGGCTCGTTGTCGCGTGTTTCGCGTTGCTGCTTGCCTGTGGCTTGTTGTCGGGCTGCGGCTACAACCAGATCCAGACGAAGGACGAAGCGGTCAAGGCCGCGTGGTCGGAAGTGGTCAACCAGTACCAGCGTCGCGCCGACCTGGTGCCCAATCTCGTCGCCACCGTGAAGGGCTACGCCGCGCACGAGGAGCAGGTGTTCCGCGAAGTCACCGATGCGCGGGCGAAAGTGGGCCAGGTGACGGTGAACGCCGACGATGCAGCGTCGCTCGCGAAATACCAGGCCGTGCAGGGCGAGCTTTCCAGTGCGCTGACGCGCCTGATGGCGGTGTCGGAAAACTATCCGAACCTGAAAGCCGATGGCCTGTTCCAGAACCTGCAGGCGCAGCTCGAAGGCACCGAGAATCGCATCACCGTTGCTCGCCATCGCTACGTGCAGGCGGTGCAGGATTACAACGGCTATATCCGCAGTTTCCCGGTGAATCTCACTGCGAAGGTTTTCGGTTATGCGGTGAAGCCCAACTTCACCGTGGACAACGAGGCCGCGATTTCGACGGCGCCGAAGGTGGATTTCGGCAACGCGCCGGCATCGCCTCCGCCTTCGGCCCCGCCGCCACCTTCCGCGCCAGTGCCGGCTTCGAGCACGCATTGAGAGTCCGCGTGCACTTCGACTCCGATTCCGTTCGCGCTGGGCGTCGCGGCGACGCCGCAGGCTCGACGTGGCACACGGAACCTGCGCTCAGTGCGAACGGCTTTCGCTTACGTGCGTTCGTGGGCGCGGCGGCATGGCTGATTTTGGCCAGTGCGAGCGTGATGCTCTTTTCCGGCGCCGCACGCGCCGAGGTTGCGGTGCCCGTGTTGAAAGCGCGCGTCACCGACCTCACCGGCACGCTCACCACGCAACAGACGCAACAACTCGAAGCGCGACTCGCCGCACTGGAACAACGCAAGGGCGCGCAGGTCGTGGTGCTGATGTTGCCCACCACGCAACCCGAGGACATCGTCGATTACGCAACGCGCGTCTTCGACCAATGGAAGATCGGCCGCAAGAACGTCGACGATGGCGTGCTGGTGGTGGTGGCCAAGGACGACCATCGCGCGATGATCGAAACCGGCTACGGCCTCGAAGGCGCGATTCCCGATGCCGCGGCGTCGCGCATCATCCGCGAGTACATGTCGCCGAAGTTCCGGGTGAACGATTTCTACGGCGGCCTGGACGACGCGGTCGCCGCGCTGACGAAACTGGTCGACGGCGAAAAATTGCCGCCCCCGTTGCAGGAACCGCAACGCAACCGCGGCGGTGTCGCGCACGGACACGATTGGTTTACCGGATTGGTCGTCGCGTGGATCGTGCTGGTGTGGGCGCGCGGGCTGTTTGCGCGGGTGTCGCGGTTGCCGCGGGCAGGATTGGTCGGCGGTGCGACCGGGCTGCTGGCATGGCTGTTCAGCGGATTGTGGCCATTGGGGCTTGGACTGGGCGTACTCGGCTGGCTGATCGGCTTCGCGGGCGGCGGCGGAGGGATGTTCGCGCGGCGCGGCGGCTCCGGTGGCTGGGGCGGATTCGGTGGTGGCGGCTTTGGTGGCGGTGGCTTCGGCGGCGGCTTCGGTGGCGGCGGCGGGTTTTCGGGCGGCGGCGGTTCCACCGGTGGCGGCGGCGCTTCGGGGAGTTGGTGATGGATGCGATTCGTTGGTTGCGGCATTGGTTCCACGCACCCGCAAGCCGGGCGTTCCCGCCCGCGGCCATGCAGGAAATCCAGGCGGCGATCGCGGCGGGGGAAACCCGGCACGATGGCGAAATCTGTTTTGCGGTCGAGGCGCGCTTGCCAGCCCGCTATCTGATCGGCGGCCGTCGGGTGCGCGAGCGCGCCGAAAGCGTGTTCGCCGATTTGAAGGTGTGGGATACGGAACGCCGCACCGGCGTGCTGATCTACGTGCTGCTGGGCGATTACACCATCGAGATCATTCCCGACCGCGGGGTGGTGGCGCGCGTGCCCGAAGGTTCGTGGGAGCGCATCATCGGCTTCATGGGCGAACAGTTCCGCAGGGAACAATGGAAGGAAGGTGCGCTGGACGGCATCATCGCCACGCACAATCTGCTGGAGCTGTACTTGCCGCCGGGTCCCGGCCGGCGCAACGCATTGCCGGACGAGCCGATCGTGCTGTAGCGGTGCTCGCTACATCGACAATGCAGCCTGCAGCGCCGCCGCGAGTTCGTCGGGCGAGGTGACCGGCGCCTGGCAGGCAAGGCCTGCGCAGACCCATGCCGTGCCTTCCTCGCTGCGCGCGTCGCGTGCGGCAAGGACGCCCGGCAGCGCGCCGGATTCCGGAGGAACCACGAACACGTCGATGGGATCGCCGCCCGGCGCAATGTTTTTTACGCGCAAGCCTTCATGCAGCCCGGCCTTCCACGCCGCCGCGCGGTCCTCGGCGCAGCGCAGCCATATCTGCGGGCGCGGCCGTTCAAACTCGTTCAGTGCGCGCAGCAGGGTGGGGCAGGCGTCGGGATATTGGTCCAGCGCGCTGGCACCGGCGCGCAGCGCGCGTTCGGCGTTTCCGAGATAGCGCGTATCGCCGATCAGGTGCCCCAACCGCAGCAGTGAACGGATCGCGACCGCGTTGCCGTTCGGCAGTGCGTCGTCCGTCCAGTTGCGGCTGCGCGCGAGCGGGGTGCCGTGCGCAGGCGTCGAAAACCAGAAGCCGCCCGCATCGTGATCGGCGAATTTGTCCAGCAGCGCATCGGCCAGCGTGATCGCCCATTCGAGGTCGCGGGCGTCGAACTGGATCTGCAGCGTTTCGAGCAGCGCGTCGAGCAGGAACGCGTGGTCGTCGAGGAAACCGGGGATTCGCTGCGCGGGCTCCGCTGCGTTGGCCAACAGCGTGCCGTCGATCCAGGTCGATTTGCGCAACGCGTCCAATGCGCGCAGCGCCATGTCATTGCAACGCCTGTCGTCGAGCAACCGCGCAGCGCGTGCGAGGCCGGAAATCGCCAGCGCATTCCATGCGGTCAGGATCTTGTCGTCGCGCGCGGGATGCGTGCGGCGTTCGCGCGCATCGAACAACTTCCGACGGGCTGCAGCGTATTCGGCCCGTGCATCCGCGACCGGTCTTTCGAACTGGCGCGCGATTTCGTCCAGCGGGACAACGCGCAGCAGGTGCCAATCCGCACCTTCGAAGTTCGGCGGTCGGTCCAGCCCGAACGCGCGTTCGGCCAGCGCGAACTCCGTCTCCGACAACGATGCACGCGCCGACTCGCGCGTCCAAAGGTAGAACTTGCCTTCCGCGCCTTCGCTGTCGGCATCGAGCGAGCTGTAGAACGCACCGCTCGGCGCAGTCATGTCGCGGGCGAGCCAATCCGCGATGCCGCCGACGGCCGCATGCGCCGATTCGCGAAGAGGCGCATCGACATTCGAATCGGCGGCCAGTCGCGCGTATGCCGGCAGCAGCTGCGCGTTGTCGTACAGCATCTTCTCGAAATGCGGAATGGTCCAGTTCGCATCCACGCAGTAGCGGAAGAACCCGCCGCCGAGGTGGTCCTGCAGGCCGCGCGCGGCCATGCTCGCGAGAGTGAGGTGCGCCATCCTGTGTGCCGCCTGAGCATCCATGTCGAGCAGCCATTCGATTTCGGTGGCGCGCGGAAACTTGGGTGCGCCCGCATTGCCGCCCCAGTGCGCGTCGAAGCGGGATTCGGCGCGTTGCAGGGCTTTGGTCCACGCGACGCTTGCATCCGGCGTGTCGCCGGGTCTGCCGGCCTCCGCGTGGCGCATCCATTGCTGCAACTGTTCGGCGTGCGCGCGAAGTTCGTCCCGGGTTGAATCGAAGTAGGCGCGTACGCGTTGCAGCACCTCCGGGAAACCCGGCAGGCCATGACGGGGCTCAGGCGGGAAATAGGTGCCGATGTAGAACGGCGAGAGGGTCTGCGGATCGAGGAAGGCGGTGAGCGGCCATCCACCGCCGCGTTGGCTCAACGCCTGGTGCGCAAGCTGGTACACGCGATCGATGTCCGGGCGTTCCTCGCGATCCAGCTTGATGTTGACGAACGACGCGTTCATCAGCGTCGCGATGCCGGGATTCTCGAAACACTCGTGCGCCATCACGTGGCACCAGTGGCACGCGCTGTAGCCAATCGAAAGAAGAATGGGTGTCCCGGTCTCACGCGCGTGCGCAAGCGCCGCTTCGTCCCAGGGTTGCCAGTGCACCGGATTGCCCGCGTGCTGGCGAAGATACGGACTGGAAGCATCGTCCAGCCGGTTGCGATCGAATGCCGTGGCTGCCATCGCTCCATGCTAGCGCGAACGTGAAAACAAGAAGCCCGGCTGGCGCCGGGCTTCCTGACGTGCAGCGACAAGCCGCTTCAATGCGGCGCCGAAGCCGTATTGCCGGCCCCGATGTGCTTGCCGAGGAAGGGAAGGATCATGTTCCAGAGTTCCTCGTTGTGATCTTCGCTCGCGAAGCCATGCAACTCCTTGGCCTCCGCCAGCCATTCGTAGGGTTTGCCAGCCTTGTCGAGGTATGCACGCAGGTCGGTGGCGTTCTGGTAGGGCACACGCGGATCGTCCTTGCCGTGCGCGATCAGCACCGGCACATTGAACTTGTCCATCATGCTGGCCGGTGACATCGCGTAGGCTTCTTCGCGCGTGCCGATGGCGTCCTTGAAGTACAGGCGGCCGCCCGCGAAGCGGCGCGTATCGCTCTTGTCCATGCCGACGCGCCAGTCGTAGACACCGGCGTAATCGATCGCGCACTTGTACAGCTCGGGTGCGAGGATCGGCTGCATCAGCGACGAATAACCGCCGAAGCTGCCGCCGAATACGCAGATGCGGTTCGGGTCGACGTAGCCCTGCGCGATTGCCCACTGCACGCCGTCGATCAGGTCGTCCTGGATGCCGGTCGCGAACTGCTTGTACCCGGAACGCTGGAAGTTGTAGCCGCGTTCGCCCGAGCCGCGATAGTTCACTTGCAGCGTCGCGTAACCACGATTGGCCAGAAGCGCCGACCACGGATCGTAGAACCAACTGTCGTTCGGTCCGATAGGGCCACCGTGCGGGATCAACACCAGCGGAAGGTGCTTGTGATCGCCGCCGTTCGGCACCGTAAGGAAGCCTGCCAGTTCCACGCCGTCGCGATCCTTGAAGCGGATCGGCATGCGTTGGGGCATGTCGGCCGGTTTGATCCATGGCAGCGCCTGGTACAGCGGCCGCGCGTGCATGCCGTTGCGTTCGAACAAGGCAAATGCGCCGGGATTGCGATCGCTGCGTACGCTGATCAGCAGTGTCTGCCCATCGATGCTGGCACCGTCCATCGAGACGAAGTCTGCGGGCTGACCCTGCGACAGCGCCTGCATGATCTGCGCGTACACGCCGTTGGCGACGTATTGAATGCTGGGCCGCCCGCCGCCCGCGAACACCGCGGCCATCGGGGCTCCCGTTTCCGGATTCCACAGCACGTCGGTGACGGAAGAAAACGAATCCGATGCCAGCACCTTGCGGTTGCCGCCGTCGAGATCGCATTCGATCAACTGGTCGGGGCCGCCATCGAGATTGGACAGCGCATACAGGTGTTTGCCGTCGCGGCTGATGCGAAGCGGATCGAATGACTTGCCGACCGTCGAATCGGGCATGCGGGTCCAGGTCTTGCCATCGGCGCTGTGGAACGCCACCGAATTCATGTGGGTGTCATTGCCGGCGGCGATGCGCGCCACGCCGTCGTGCGGCAGCAGGGACATGCCGCCGTGGTCGATTTCGCCGATCTTGACCGCGTGGCCGCTGGCGCCGTCGATGTCGTAGAGATCGGATTTGCCGTATTGCCAGATCTCGCCATTGGATCCCTGGGGAACGCGATTCAGGCTCAGGAAGAAATGTCCGTTCGGCTGATACGGCGTGCCGACGATGGATGGATAGCCCTGCGGAATGTCGAGCGAATTGACCGATGCGAAGGTGCCCCCGCGATGGCTCAAGCTGTAAAGCGTCTTCTTGTGGCTGCCATCGAAATCGACGCCCACGACGTCGCCGGTGACCGACGGTGCCACCAGCGTGCCGGTTTCCTTCGCCAGGCCCATCACCAGCCGCGTGTTGCTGACCCAATGCACGTTGTAGGGCAGGAAGCGCGCAGCCATGTCGAGCCGGCTGACCGGCTTCAGGTCGGGCAGGCTCAGCACTGCAAGCTGGTAACTGGCATCCATGCTGTTGGTGTTCTGGTTGATCGTGACCGCGAGATACTTGCCGTCCGGCGAAATGACGGGATTCGTCAGCGTCGGATGCTTGACGAAATCGGAAATCGGCAATTCCGCGGCGCCCGCCACGGCGCAAACCGACAGGCCGGCCGCACAAAGCCAGCGAGCGAAGCGTGAGATGCGCATCGATGTTTCCCCTTGGTGAAGTCCCCGCCGGGAGTATGCCAGTGCGGTGCAAGCTTGTTAATGCGCGCGGTGTTCCGATACCGTTCCGCGTTGGCTGGATGGAATACGATCGTGCAAGAAGTCGTCGAATATCCCGCGTTGTACCTGAAGCGTGGCGAGGATGCGCGGCTGCGCGCGGGACATCTGTGGGTGTTCGCCAACGAGGTGGACGTCGCGCGTTCGCCGCTCGCGTCATTCCGGCCGGGCGACGCGTGCGTGATCGTCGATGCTCGCGACAAATCCCTCGGCGTCGGCTACGTGAATCCGCATTCGCTGATTTGCGCGCGGCTTGTGGCGCGTGGCATGGAGCATCCGCTGGATGCATCGCTACTGACGCACCGCCTGCAGGTGGCCCTGGCCCTGCGCGAACGGCTGCACCCGGAACCGTACTACCGCCTGTTGTACGGCGAGTCCGACGGCGTGCCGGGGTTGACACTGGATCGCTTCGATGACGTGATCGTGGCGCAGGCGACCAGCGCCGGCATCGAACGCCTGAAGCCGCAGATCGAAGCGGCGGTGCAGAAGGTGTTGAAGCCGCGCGCGCTGATCTGGAAGAACGATGCCGGTGTCCGCGCACTGGAAGGCCTGATGAACTACGCCGATGTCGGTTTCGGCGAGCCGCCCGGGCCCTTGCGCGTGCGCGAGGGTGGCGTCGAGTTTGCCGTGGATGCGATCGGCGGGCAGAAGACCGGATGGTTCTACGATCAGCGCGCCAATCGCGATGCGCTGGCGCCTTACGTGAAAGGCGCGCGCGTACTGGACATGTTCGCATACCTCGGCGCGTGGGGCCTGCGCGCGGCCGCAATGGGCGCCAGGGAAGTCGTGTGCGTCGATGCCTCGGCCCCGGCGGTGAAGTTGATCGGCATGAACGCCGAGCGCAATGGTTTGGCCGAACGCGTGCGCGCCGAACGCGCGGACGCCTTCGATTACCTGAAAGACCTGCGCGAACGCCGCGAGCATTTCGACGTGGTGATCCTCGATCCGCCCGCGTTCGTCAAGCGCAAGAAGGATCTGAAGGAAGGCGCGCTGGCGTATCGCCGCATCAACGAGCTGGCAATGCAGGTGCTCTCGCGCGACGGCATTCTGGTGACGTGCTCATGTTCGTACCACATGCCGCGCGCGGCACTGCTGGACGCGGTGCAGAAGGGCGCGCGTCATCTCGATCGCAACGCGCAGGTGCTGCAGCAGTTGCAGCAGGCGCCCGATCATCCGGTGCATCCGGCGATTCCCGAGACCGATTACCTGAAAGGGTTCATTTGCCGCGTGCTGCCGGCGTAGAACGGGAATCGGGGATGGGAAATCGGGAATGGGCGCGCGTGCGCCTGTAAGATTCCGGCCTGCTGTTGCGATTCCCCATTCCCCATCCCGATTCCCGTTCAATGACCCATCCCTTCTTCGTCGACATCGACCCCATTGCGTTCCATATCGGTTCGTTCGGGGTGCGCTGGTACGGGCTGATGTACCTCGGCGGTTTCATCGGCGGCCTGCTGCTGGGTGAATATCGTCGCAAGCGCGGACGGCTGCCGGTCGATCGCGATGCGTTCCTCGACCTCGCGTTCTACGTGATGCTGGGCATCATCATCGGCGGCCGCATCTGGTACATGCTGACCTACCAGCCGATCAACTGGATCTGGACCGACCCGCTGCAACTGTTCCGGGTCTGGGATGGCGGGATGTCCTTCCATGGCGGCCTGCTCGGCGTGCTGGTCGCGAGTCTTGGGTGGTGGTGGCGGCATCGCGCCGCGATCACGCATTACTTCGACGTGGTCGATTACGTCGCGCCGCTGGTGCCGATCGGGCTTGGGCTCGGGCGGCTCGGCAACTTCATCAACGGCGAGTTGTGGGGCAAGATCAGCGACCTGCCGTGGGCGATGATCTACCCGCACGCGCTGCAGGAGAATGCGAAATTCGCGGGCAAGAGCGTCGCTGAGCTGCACGCGCTGTACCCGAGCGGCGCGTTGGATGCCTACGCGCGCCAGCCTTCCGAGCTTTACGAATTCCTGCTGGAAGGCGTGGTGATGTTCACGGTGCTGTGGGTGTTCTCGATCAAGCCGCGGCACCGCTATGCCGTGTCCGGGCTGTTCGCCTTGATGTATGGCTGCTTCCGGTTCGCGATCGAGTTCATCCGCGAACCCGATCCGCAACTGGGCTATCTGTTCCACACCGGCTGGCTGACCATGGGCCAGGTGCAATCGCTGCCGCTGATCGTGGTCGGGCTCGTGCTGCTGTGGATGTCGCGCCGCGCGCCGGTCATCCAGCCGAAGCCCGTCGACGCTACAGCCACTTCGCCCGCTTGAGCACCACGTAGAGCGTGATGCAGATGACGACGGTGGCGGTGATGATGCCAGGGTAGGCGTAGCGGCTGGCGAGCTCCGGCATGTCGTGGAAGTTCATGCCGTACCAGCTCGCCAGCAGGGTGGGGGCGGCCAGCAGCGCGGCCCAGCCGGCGAGGCGCTTCACCACTTCGTTCTGGCGCACCGTGATCAGCGACAGGTTGACGTTCATCGCCGCACCCAGCATTTCGCGCATCGAATTGATTGCGTCGCTGACGCGGGTGACGTGGTCCTGCACGTCGCGGAAATAGGGCCGCACTTCATCACGGATCACCTCCGGGTGCAGCCGCACCAGTTGCCCCAGCATGTCCTGCAAAGGCGTGGCCGCGAGCTTCAGCGTCAGCAGTTCGCGCTGCATGTCGTACAGGCGCCGGGTGACGTCGCGGTTCGAGACATCGGCGAACACGTCCTGTTCCAGTTCCTGCAGTTCCTGCTTGAAGTCCTGCACGATCGGCAGATAGTTGTCGACGATCAGGTCGAGGATCGAATACAGCGCGAAGCTGGGGCCAAGCGCGAGGTGCTCGGGTGTCTGCTCGCAGGCGCGGCGCGCCGGCGCATACGACTGCGAGGCGCCATGCCGCACCGACAGCAGGTAATGCTTGCCCACGAAGATATGGGTTTCACCGAAGGCGATGCTGCCCTCGGTCATCTGGGCGGTCTGCGCAACCACGAACAGCGAGTTGCCGTACGACTCGATCTTGGGTCGCTGGTGCGCGCTGTGTGCGTCCTCGACGGCCAGTTCGTGCAGCCCGAATTCCTCCTGCAGCTTTTCCAGCAGCGGTTCGTCGGGCTCCACCAGGCCCACCCACACGAAACCCTGATCCGTCGCGAGAAAATCGCTGATCTCGTCCAGCGTGATGTCGCGAATCTTTTTTCCGTCCGCGCCGTAAGCGGCGCAGTTGGCGATATGGGGTTTGCCGGCGGGCGTGTCCATGCATCGATTATGCAGGATCGGCGGTCGCGCGCATCACGCGCTCGGCAGCAGCGCCTCGACCGGGCTGCCGAGGCGCCCGAGATCGCGGCCGTGGACGAGGATGCCGCTGGTCGCATCGTCGAGG
>Ga0209178_1000288_pt1 | contig 14235 bp, 10 predicted proteins | sample GAAS200_FD_187521 | JGI IMG/M metagenome (GOLD analysis project Ga0209178, IMG submission 187521) | Agricultural soil microbial communities from Georgia to study Nitrogen management - GA AS200 (SPAdes) (version 2) | ecosystem: Environmental > Terrestrial > Soil > Agricultural land | place: USA... | reverse complement strand
AGGCTGCCGCTCCAGCAAAGGCGCAAGCGGCGCCCGCATTAAATACTCCACACGAAGAGGACGTACCTCAGATAGGTCCTACTCAACCTGCCGTTCAGCAGCTCTTACAGAACCCGTCGCTCGAGCGGGCAGCTGTGACGCGTTTAGGTGGCGCCGGTGGCGGTGGACTCGCCGCTTTGGGCGTCTCACCGGGCAACCAGCTTTTGCAAACAGTGTTCAGCGATGGTGGAACGTCATTACTTTCGAACCCGATTCTTTCGTCGCTTGGCGCAGACCAAATTAGTGATTTGCTTTCTGGGCTGTCGGGAGGCGTGGGCACTGAGGCATTGTCGTCCGATAATTCAGCCAATTTCAGCGCGGCGCCTGCACGCCCGCGTCTCGACACGATCTCACCGGCACACCCGTCCGGCACTCCCGTGGTTCCTATGACCCAACCCATTACGAATTCGCAGAGTACCCTGGAAGAAGGCGATTCGATCCAGCAGGAAATGGTGAGGGTTTCCAATCCCTATAGGGACGTACCTTCTCTTTATGACATGTACTTGCAGGCTGCGCCGCACGCGACTGAGCCAAAGCGGTTCGGAAGCGACGTATTTGAGAACGGCTCTCGCGATCCCGAATTGATACCGACCGATATGCCTGCCGGGCCTGAGTATATCGTCGGGTCAGGCGACGGCCTGACGATTGATCTCTGGGGAGGCGTTTCACAGCGGCTACAGCGGACAGTGGATCGGGAGGGTCGAATCAGCCTACCCGATGCGGGACCGGTTCTCGTTAGCGGCAAGAGCCTTTCGCAAATCCAGATAGACCTCCAGCAGACGCTGCGGCATGTTTTCCGTGATGAGTCTGTAGACGTCTCTCTCGCGCGGTTAAAAACGATTCGAATTTACGAGGTCGGCGATGTACAGCGGCCAGGCGCCTACGACATCAGTTCGCTTTCGACTCCGCTCAACGCGTTATTTGCAGCAGGCGGCCCGAGTGGTGAGGGATCACTCCGCATCGTGCGGCACTATCGCGGCGATCGCCTGATCCAGGAAGTAGATCTTTACAATTTGCTCCTCAAAGGTGTGAAGAGCGGCATCGAACCGCTCGAAAGCGGCGACACGGTTCTTGTGCCACCGGTTGGCCCGCAAGTCACGATCGAAGGCATGATCCGCCGGCCAGCCATTTACGAACTGGCCGGCGAGAAGTCTCTCTCCAGCGTGTTGGTGCTTGCAGGCGGTTTGTTACCGGCGGCAACGTTGAGGCACATCGAGGTGCAGCGCCTCATCGCACATGAAAAGCGTACTATGTTGAGCCTCGATATTTCGCAGACTGACAGCGCCACTGTCAACGAGCAACTTGGTGCCTTCCAGGTTCAAGACGGTGATCGGATTCGCATTTTTCCGATCGCGCCGTACAACGAAGATGCGGTCTATCTCGAAGGCCATGTATTGCGTCCGGGGCGTTATTCCTACCACTCGAACATGCGTGTTTCCGACCTGATCGCATCTTATAAGGATCTTTTGCCCGAACCGGCTACGCAGTATGCGGAAATCATTCGGCTCAATCCGCCGGATTTTCATCCCAGTGTCGAGAGCTTCAGTGTCGCCGACGCCCTGGCAAATCCTGCCTCGTCGCCCGTGCTGAAACCGCTGGATACCATCCGCATTTTCAGCCGTTTTGATTTTGCAGACCGGCCAACGGTTTCGGTCGTGGGAGACGTGCGCGCTCCAGGAACTTATCCGACAACCGGTGAAATTCATTTGGCAGACGCAGTACATCTTGCTGGAGGCCTTTCTCCCGATGCCGCCAGCAAAGATGCTCAAGTATTCCGGTATGAGCCCGATGGTACGGTGAAAGTCTTCGGCGCAAATCTCCGCGCCGCGTTGGCCGGCGATCGTTCGGCGAATATCGCTTTACAGGCGCGGGACAGACTCCTGATCCAAAAAAGACCGGAAGCGGCTCGACCAGCGACCGTTTATTTGCAGGGTGACGTGGTGAACCCGGGTCGCTTTCCACTGGCTACGAACATGATGGTCGCGGACTTGATTCGAGCGGGAGGAGGTTTGACGCCCAGCGCCAACAAAGAGTTTGCCGACCTTACTCGTTATAGCTACACGCCGAACGGCAAACTCGATGTGCAACACCAGACTGTCTCAATTTCTGCGGCGCTTAGCGGCGACCCGACTTCAAACATTCCCGTTCACGAAGACGACGTCCTCACTATTCGGGAGCTTCCTGGCTGGAGCTATGTCGGTGCTTCGATCACATTGAAGGGCGAGGTCAATAATCCGGGTACCTACGGCATCCGACCTGGCGAACGCCTAAGCTCTGTTATTCAGCGGGCGGGTGGGCTTGCGCCCGGTGCCTATGCGTATGGTGCGATATTACAAAGAGTGCAAGTTCGCGAGCTCGAAGGCAAACAGCAAGACGAATTAATCACGCGGGTCCGAGAAGAACAAACCCAGCTCGAACTCTTGCCTGAAAACGACCCGAAGGCGAAAGTCGCCAAGCAAGCCGCTCTCCAGCAGTTTCAACATACTATTGACGAACTAACTGCGAATCCGCCGCTCGGACGAGTGGCAATCCGAATCTCCAATCAAGTTGAGCGTTGGAAAGACACGTCTGCGGATATTGAGCTTCGAGACGGTGACACGCTCACGATTCCGAATCGCCCTGGCTACGTGATGGTCACAGGAGAGGTATTCGATGCGATGGCCGTGTCTTACCGTCCCGAGCGCAGTGCTAAGTGGTATCTGAGCCAGTCAGGCGGCCCCACCATTCTCGCGAATAAGAAGGCGATCTTCGTGGTGCGCGCTGACGGCTCGATTATCGGCGGTAAGACAAGCTTGCTCAGCGGCGATCCGCTAGACACGCCACTTCAGCCCGGCGACACAATCGTCGTGCCGGACAGGGCGCTCGGCGGCGGGCCTAACTGGCAAACTTTACTTACAGCGGCGCAAGTCACCACGTCAGTGGCCAGTACCGTCTTTATTGCGCTCCATTATTAACGTTGCGCATTGCAGTTCGAGATTTGCGTATATGCCTCCGCATACACAGATTGACGAAACATCAACCACTACTGACGAAGTCGCGGCGAATCGATATGAGAAGAGGTTGGTCTATAGCAGGACTCCTTGCAATGATGCGAGCATCGCCAGACTCGAGTTGCTATGGGAACATCGACGTCTTCTCTTCAAGGTGTCCGCAATCGGGCTCCTCATTTCACTGGTCGCTGCTCTCGGAATTCCACACCGTTTTGATTCCACGGTGCAGTTGATGCCGCCCGACCAACAATCGCTGGCAGTTTCGGCGCTTGCGGCTTTCACGGGCAGATCGAGCGGAAGCAGCGCACTTGCTCCCTTGGCGGGTCTGGCGAGCGATTTGTTGGGTCAGCGAACGTCCGGCGACCTTTTCATCGGCGTGCTTCGGAGTCGCACGGTTTTAACGGCTCTCATCGCCAAGTTTGATCTTCGAAAGGCTTACGGGAAAAAGCTGTGGGTGGATGCAGGCAAGAAGCTGGTCAGTCGAACTGAAATTAAGGAAGACAAAAAGAGCGGCATCATCACCATTACTGTTTCTGACCGTAGCCCGCAGCGAGCGGCCGAAATGGCACAAGAATACGTCGACCAGCTCAATTGGGTCATCACACAACTCAATACATCCTCGGCGCACCGCGAACGGGTGTTTTTGGAAGACAGACTGAAACAGGTGAACGCAGGCTTAGAAATCGCGGAGCGCAACTTCGGCGATTTCGCAAGCAAAAACGCAGCCATCGATATCCCCGAAGAAGGCAAGGCGATGCTCGAGGCAGGGGCCGAACTAGAGGGGCAGCTCATTGCCGCGCAAACCGAGCTACAGGGCTTACGGCAAATCTATGCGGACGACAACGTCAAAGTCCGCAGCATGCAAGCCCGCGTAGAGGAATTAGAACGACAGATCCGCAATCTCGGAGGAACATCCGGATCGGCCGGCGCCCCGCCAAATACAGACGCCGAGCCTCTTTATCCGACGATTCGCAAACTCCCTCTTCTGGGCGTGCAATATGCCGATTTGCTTCGCACCACAAAAGTGCAGGAAGCAGTATTCGAGGTCCTGACGCAGGAATACGAGTTAGCAAAGGTACAGGAGGCGAAGGAAGTTCCGAGTGTCAAGGTCTTGGACTCGCCAAACATCGCGGAGCGAAAGTCGTTTCCTCCCCGCCGCGTGATCACGATCGTCGGCACACTGTTGTCCTTCAGTGGAGCGATGCTATGGATCATCGGTCGCGATCGATGGGAACACCTCGATTCTAACGACAAGAGGAAGTCATTGACTGTTCGTGTGTATGCCGATCTACGTGATCATGGGCAGCATTTCATACACAAAATCACCTCCTCGAGACGGCCGCGACCTGAGGCTTCGAGTTTGCTGGGCGGGCACAGGTCAAACGGACAGCCATGACATTGGCAACGGTTAATCGAATGGCAACCATCGGGATGCCTCTGCTGCTTTCAATTCGCGCTAACGAGACCGCCGCATCAGGTTCGACGTATCGCAATTTCAGCACCGGACCGTCTCATTCTGTATCGAAGCAAGGTCACGAGAATCCAGAAAACGGTCCCGCGTTCAGAGGTCGCCGCGTCCAAGCGCTATACGCCATCATCGATATTTGCTGCATTATCGCGAACAGTATTCTCGCCTTCCTGCTTCGGTTTACACCGCATACTTTCCGAGACTTGTTAGAACCCGCTCGGCTCGTAGGCATGGATCATCGTTATTCAGGATTCCTGCTTCTTAATATCGCGCTCATCCTGCTTTTCTGCCAAAACCAAAGGCTTTATCGAACAGCTTTAGAGCAACCGTTTTGGATGGAGTCGCTCGCGATTGTAAAAGCGCTTTCCTTTGCCACCATCCTACTCACCGGCTTCGTTTACCTGTCAGGCGTGCGCATCGTTTCTCGCGCGGTTGTGACGATCAGCTCGTTTCTTAACATCCTTACGTTACTTATGTGGCGCTACTTGAAACGAAGGTTCGTCATTCGTCGAGTCGAGCGCGGCATCGGCGTCAGGAACGCGTTGATTGTGGGTACGGGAAGTGTCGGTCAGGCGCTTGCACAATTATTCAGCGACAACAAGTTGCTGGGCTATCGTGTCGTCGCCTTTTTCGGTGAAACCGAAACCGGCGATTCGCAATTGTTTTCGCGAATAGAACGCATTTGCAACGTTGCGCGCACGCATTTTGCGGATGAAATATTCATCACCGTCCCCGCTGATCGTAATTTCGTCAAAGAATTAGCAATTGCAGCCCGTCGTGGCCACTTCGCCATAACTGTAATTCCCGATTTATACGACGGGCTCGGCTGGAATGCGCCGTTACGTCGGATCGGCACGTTTCCAGCTATGGATCTTCATTGGACGCCGATCCCGACACAGAGGCTGATCACCAAGCGCCTAATCGATATTTCTTTCGCCACAATTGGTCTCATTCTTAGCGCACCGTTTATAGCTTTCTTTGCAACCCTTATCCGCTGGACCTCAGTCGGTCCGGCCTTTTATCGATCAAAGCGCGTCGGTCAAAAAGGGCGCGTGTTTTCTTGCTACAAGCTTCGCACAATGGTCGCTGATGCGGATGAGCAAAAGGACGCTCTTCGCGAGTGGAATGAACGCGAGGGACCATTTTTTAAAATTACGGACGATCCTCGCGTTACTCGCGTTGGACAATTCTTGCGAAGGTACAGCCTGGATGAACTGCCGCAACTATGGAACGTTCTTCTCGGAGATATGAGTCTTGTCGGGCCGCGGCCTCACCCCCTCGATGATTACGAACTCTATAGCATCGACGATCTCCGTAGGCTCGAAGTAAAGCCTGGCCTTACCGGGCTCTGGCAGATAACGGCACGGCGCGATCCGTCCTTTCAAAAGAGTATGCGCCTTGATCTCGATTACATCGACAATTGGAATCTCCGGTTGGACTTTCAAATCCTGATGCGCACGTTCTCCGCAGTACTTCGTGCGGAAGGTTGCTGAGGAGCAAGATACTGATGCACAGCTTTACATCCGGCACGGCTGAATCAGACGGTCAACTACCCTTTGGAGAACGTTCTCTTTTCGACCGGCCAGACGAGATGCGTGCATGGGGAATGAAGTCAGCCCTTTCCCTTATCGATCAAGCGCTCACATCAGGAACAAGTCTCGGCGTCAATGTACTTCTGGCGCTTTGGCTGACTCCCGTGGCGTATGGCGCCTTCGCTGTCGCATTCGCCGCGTATTTGTTTTTGGCCATATTTCACAATGCTCTTGTACTTGAACCCAGCGTTGTCATCGGTCCAGCACGCCACGCGCACCAATTATTCCCCTATTTTCGAGCTCAAATCCGACTCCACGCATTACTCGTCTGGCCGTTAACAGGCATTGCATTAGCCGCGGCCCTTTTGCTTTCTTGGATTGCTCCTCACGTCGCTGTGATCAGTGCACTTATGGGAGGAGGCCTTGCTTTACCTCTGCTGCTGCTGCTCTGGCTGGCACGACGCTTGTGCTATGCCCTGCAAACGCCAAGTCTCGCCGCCCTAGGCAGCAGCATCTACTTAGTGGTTTCTTTTGGAAGCCTGATCTCTCTGCACGTCGCTGGTCGGCTTACGCCGTCCACTGCGTTTTTTGCCTTGGGTCTGGGGAGTCTCGCAGGGGCATGCTTGATCCTGCGCCGAACGGCTCTCGCTGGCCTACCGCATTCTGACACTTCATCCCTTACATGCCGGACGGTCTTATCGGAGAACTGGCGCTATGGACGGTGGCTCGTTGGTAGTGCTTTCTTCTATGCGATTTCGACTTCAGTTCAGACCTTCCTGGTAGCGGGGATTGTTGGGCTCGACGCCGCGGGTGTGCTTCGCGCAATGCAAATACCGTCTCTCGTAATGACTCAGATCATCGCGTCGCTCGGATTACTTGTGCTGCCGGTTCTCTCATACGACTTTGGAACAAGGCAAATCGCCGATTTGCGGCAAAAGGCGACTCTCGTGAGCTTGGGCCTGGGATTGTTGGCCTTGGCTTTCGCGGGCCTTCTCGTGCTCGTTGATGTCCCGCTGGAGAATCTTCTGTTTCACCGAACGTATGCCGATTTTGTTCGAATAATTCCTCTACTCGCCCTGATTCCCGCGGCGAATGGTCTATGTGCGGGCTTCTCGCTTGCGTTGCGCGCATGTCAATTGTCGCATTGCGATCTAATCGCAAACGTGTTCGGCGCTAGCGTATCCCTCACCTCAGCGCTCGTGTTGATCCCTGCGTTTGGTGTATCCGGGGCAGCTGTCAGCATGGTACTAAGCGTCGTCGCAATGAACGTGGTCACTTTTGCCTTGTACTTACGTTACGCACAACGGGTCCCCGCGATAACGGTTGAAGGCAACGCCGAGATGCAAGAGCACATTGAAGTGCAGTCTACGACACATCGTTCGCCACAAGAGGCAATTTAAGTATGTCGAAGCGACTAGTCGTTACCGCTGTTTTCATCTCGAGCGCATTTGTCGACGCCCCCAGTTATGTTACCGGCGGTTCAATTTCGTTAATGGGTGTCCTTACGATCGTTTTTGCGGTTGCAGTTGCGGTGCTCGCGTTCTGGCGGCCGCTTGCTTCGCTGCCGGGATTGCTCCGGCTGTGGCCGTTGTCGCTCTTATTTGTTTTCTCCGTGATCCAACTCTTCTTAGACCCGCTTACTATCCAGGCTGCTCAGACCCTATGCCTTCAATCGATTTTTCTTGGTCTCATCCTGCTCACTTCAACGGGCGAACTCGACGGAATCGATGAGATGTCCGTCAGTCGCATGCTGCATAACGCTGCGCTGTTCGCTTCATTGTGTTACCTCATTGTCTTCCTATCTGAGGGTTTTGGCCCAGAAGAGATCGGAGCCATTTCGTTCATCGCTGCTCGCTCGTATGCCCTGTTTGCGTTATTGGGCGTAGCACTCTTTGCATCGCGGTGGGCAGGAGGCTCGCGGCGGAGTTTTTGGTTCGCGGCAGCACTTGTTTTCCTCATTGCGCTAAGTCTATCTCGCACGGCGTTAGCTCTGGCGCTCATGCTGATTCCGCTCTCGCGCCTGTCGTCGGCCAAGCGACCGGCAGTAAAGCAACTGCTGATCGCCTCCTTAGGGGCGATGCTGGCTCTCACTATGCTCGTACTCTCCATCAATACGTTGCGTTCGCGATTCATTGGGGACAACTCAGTCGAAGACTACGTCACAGGTGAAGCGAGCATAGATACAAGTGGCAGGCTCACGGCATGGGCAGTCACTCTCGGTTCCTACCTTGAATCGCCCTGGATAGGCAAAGGACCAGGCAGCGCCAATGAACTTATGGACGACGTGCTGTATCGCCTCGAAATCGGCCATCCGCTCAATGAGTATTTGCGTTTCCTCCACGATGAAGGTCTTGTGGGCTTCTTGCTTTTCCTGGCCGGTGTGTCCCAATTGCTCATACTCTGCTGGCGGGCGTATCGGCGAAGCCTCGTCAATCACTATCCCAACAGTCCGTTTTACTTGGCTACATTTCTTGCGCTCCTCGCGGCTCTACTAAGCATGCTCACAGACAACACCGCGTCCTACATCTTCGTTATGGGTCCACTCGGGGTAATGGTGGGGATCACGTTGCGATCGCTTGCGCTCGACACCTCTACTGTCATTGCGGCGACGGATCATGGAGAATCGGCGGATTTTGGGTTGGCGAGGAGCTCACTGTGAAGATTATTCTGGTACACAATTCGTACCAGCAGCCCGGCGGCGAGGATGTGGTTTTTAACGCCGAACACGATCTTCTAACCTCCGCCGGCCATTGCGTATCCGTCTATGCAAGAACCAACCGTGAGATCAGCGGTTATAACGTTTTCGAGAAGGCGAGTCTAATGCCGCGCACGTTGTGGGCATGGGACACGCTAGAAGAGATGCGCCAGATCATCGCCGCGGAGTGCCCAGACATAGTCCATTTTCACAATACTTTCCCGCTTGTCTCTCCTTCTGCATATTTCGCATGCCACGAAGCTCGCGTGCCGGTTATACAGACCCTACATAATCCTCGGCTTTTATGTCCAGCAGCAACGCTTTATCGCAATGGTGCCGTTTGCCAGGATTGCGTAGAGACGAAGAGTTTCTGGCCCGGTGTTCTCCACGGATGCTATCGCCATTCTCGTCTTCAGACGGGTGTTATTGCCACAATGCTCACGATACATCGCAAGTTGAAGACTTGGGAGAAACTTGTAGACGGCTACATAGCTTCGACCGAATTCTTTGCCCACAAATTTGCCAGCGCTGGCCTTCCGGCAAGCAGAATCCACGTAAAGCCGCATTTTGTGCCGCGCACTTACAAGAAATCGGAATCGCTCGGCGATTATGCGCTGTTTGTCGGTCGACTTGCACTGGAGAAGGGCGTGCCCACGATGCTTACAGCTTGGAAATTCACGCCGTCTATTCCCCTAAAAATTCGCGGCGATGGGCCGCTTTCTTCTTACGTCCAAGCCTGCATTGAGGATACAGCGCTGCCGATCGAACTGGTCCCACGTTTGCAGGAAAGCGAAATGATCAGACTGTTTCAGGGCGCGCGCTTCTTAATCTGGCCGTCGGAGGGCCTCTACGAAACATTCGGAAGGGTCGCTGTCGAGGCCTTCGCGTGCGGAGTCCCCGTAATTAGCTCAGATTTAGGTGCCATGGCTGAAATCGTGCGCAGCGGGCGCACGGGTCTGCATTTTAGAAGTGGTGATCCCCGGGATTTGGCAGCAAAAGTCGAATGGGCGTGGGGCCATCCTGCAGAACTGGAAGCGATGGGGCGTAAGGCGTGCGCGGAGTATGAGAGAAAATACACACCAGAGCGCAATTATCGAATGCTTATGAGCGTTTATGAATCGGCGATAAACGGCACGGCGCCGATTCGTCGGGAACCTTCCTTAGACGAATTGAATTCCCTTGCGTAGGTAGAGTCCTGCCATGAATGACCTCGTTCTCAAGTGGACGGCACCAATACATCGCAAATACCGTAAGGAGAAGTGTGACCTTTTCTTCACGTTTCTCCGGCCCTCACCACGCGATTCGCTGCTAGATGTCGGTGGAGATGCCGGCGTGCTTTCAGACGAATTCGCTCGCATTTACAGCTTTTTCGGTCGCGTGAAGGTCGTGAATACGCGCCCTCAATCGTTTTCTGGCGCTGCGTCCCGATACGTTTCTTTCACCGTAGCCGATGCATGCGCTCTCCCCTATTCCGACCGCTCGTTCGATTGGGTTTTCTCGAATGCAGTAATCGAGCACATTGGCGACGCGTTAAAGCAATTACAAATGGCTGTGGAAATTCGGCGAGTTGCACGAAAGGGGTATTTTGTTGCGACGCCAAATCGTGCTTTTCCCATCGATCCACACACTTTGCTGCCCTTCTACCATTTCTTGAATCCGGCCGCGCAACGATATCTTTCTAAGCTTTCTTTGGGACATATGAAGCACTATGAGACGATTCGCATTCTTTCTGCGCGAGATTTGCTCAAGATGTTCCCCGACGGCAGCGTCCACAAATGTGGAACGCGTTTGTTCCCCAATAATCTGGTTGTTTATCGAGGAGACGAACCGGAATAGACGATTATGTTCTAGATTCGCAGTGCGGAACTCCCCCGGTCTTTCGTGTGCTCGGTGTAGATGTTGCAGCTATTCAGATATCGGGAACGATTGCCCAAATGGAGTCTTGGATCGCGGAGCGCCGCAGGTGGCATTTCATTGCGGTGACAGGGATGCATGGTGTTATGGAGGCCCAACGGGATGCAGCCTTCAATCGAGCACTCAAAGCTGCCGATCTTGTCGTCCCCGACGGCATGCCGCTTGTGTGGATCGCTCGGCTGCGCGGCCATCCGCTACGGCGTCGCGTGTACGGACCCGAGCTTATGATGACATTTTGCGAACAAACGAATCGCAGTACACGCCATTTTCTGTATGGAGGCACGACCGGGGTAGCTGAGAGCGTTGCTCAAGTGCTTTGCAGCCGCTTTCTCGGATTTCAAATAGCGGGCACGTGCGCGCCGCCGTTTCGATCATTAACCACCACGGAAGACGACGAAATCATCGAACGAATCAATAATTCGGGAGCGGACGTCCTTTGGGTTGCTTTGGGAACTCCACGGCAGGAAAGGTGGATGTGTGTTCATCGCGATCGCCTCCGCATTCCGGTCGTCGTCGGAGTCGGTGCCGCATTCGACTTTGTCGCCGGCAAGAAATGCCAGGCGCCCGAATGCATGCGCGAGCGCGGGCTCGAATGGCTATTCAGGCTTCTTCAGGAGCCACGTCGTCTTTGGTTTCGGTACCTCGGATATGGACCGGAGTTCATTATTCGCATAGTTCGCGAACATCTCTCATTTCGACGATCTCAGTAGGGCCTTTTCCGCGAGCATCTCTTCGCAGGACCAAGGCGTATGTGGTAAACGCGACCGTGGAAACCACAGCCGAGTAGGCCCAGAGCGCACTGGAGCCTGTAAACGTGGCAGGGAAACGCCTAAGAACGCTCCGGCAATTAGTGTCACGCCCCAGCCCAAACGGGTAAGCGTTCGTACGGGGGCAATAGCGCGGTGGAAATCCCTACAAGAAACCATCCTGCAAGCGAGAAAACCGCATATGCCGCGAACATCATAATTGGGACATCAAATTGGGCGGCCGGATTGCCTAACCGGTACTGAATTAAACGTGAGTGCACCAATATTGTATTTTGCAGCACAATAATTAGCACAGCTATGATGCCCGCTACCAAATCAACGAATGAATATGCGATTCGGTTTAGCCACGATATATAGTTCGCGGCGATAACGGTTTCAGGAAAGGCAGCGTTCATTTGTCTGCCACTCTAGAAGAGCGGTTCTCGTTCGCCTCCCAGATTGCATCGCCATTGCCGAATGTCTGCTCCAGATGAAAATGCGCCCGGACGTACGTGCGAAACGGGCCGGTGTGATCGTCTTCAGCGGCAGGAGGTTTATCTAGCCGCAGTTTTGTCACCACCAATGACAAATGATGTTGATCGAACGACCGAATGCTCGCTTCCACTTGCTGCGGCCGCGTGTAGTTACTTATGTCAAATAACGCTACTGGCGCCGGATTTCGTATATGAAATGACGGGTACATCGCTGGCTTCCCGAACACATAGTCGCCCGGATGAATCCTCTCCAGCAACCAGCGGTACTCTTCGTACTCAATTCGGTCAAGGAAGGCCGTACGCCCGCCAGGAAGGTCGAGAGAGGCGTTCCACCGCAACTGGTGTTCGAGTGGAACCGCGATCGCCACAATAGCAGCCGCTGCGGCGAAACATGCGTTCAGCCGTTTCCCGGAAACTACATCTCGATCAAAAAGCCAGACCAGCAAAATCATAGCGGGAGGACTGGCGCTCGATAGCCTGAGAAGAGAGGGCGCGGGTGCGATGGCAACGAGCATGCCGAGCCCAGCCGTCAAAATCAGCATCAACCTGTCCCTTTCGGGGAGCCTGAATCGCGCTGTGGAAGGACGTAGCCGTGACAACGTCGCATAATATGCTATGGGAATTGAACAGTAGACGAACGGAAAATAGATCCATCGCTCAAAAGACCGATGTAGGTGGAAGTCACTCCAAATCACGCGCCAATTATTAAAATCAGGAACGCCAAAATAATGCAGCGGAAATACAAACATGCAAAAAAACCAATTGCCCAGGCCCGCTGCTCGAACAAAATATCCATTAACGAGAATGAATACTCCAGCGGCCGCGCTCACAAGCAGCAGCACGTTTTGTCGACGCACCCGAGGGTTATCCGCTCGGAACACAAAATACAGCATGAGCGCGGCACACACCGTGGCACCTGTCGTTTGCGTGAAGCAAGCCGCAAGTCCGATGAATACACCCGCTGTCAATACTCGAGCTGGTGTGATCCCACCGAGTAAGACCGCTATTGCGGCCATTGCAGCAGCCGTGCAGAACCAATGATGTGTTGCGTTCAGTGTTTCATTCGAGAATGCAAAGCCGGCAATCAGGAGGGCTGGTATCACGGCGATCGCTCCTTGCAGAACATGCCGGGCACACAACGTCGTGAGTGAAATAACTCCAGCGGCAAGAATAACCATCGTCAGATTCGGTACGAATGTCGAGAAGCCAAATACTTTGATGAGAAGCGCATAACACAGATCAGAACCGACGGGTAGAATTTCAAAGAAATCGCGATAGGGAAGCTGATTTGCGACGATGCGGCTTCCGGAAACAAAAAACCACAAAGCATCGCCGGAGGGAAGTAGCGGCACATCCGGGAAAATAAACAGTCGAAAATAGCAAGAAATTACAGCAAAAAGAACGATGCCAAGAACGCACAAGCGGAAACTTGTGCTACCGCTATTCTCACGTTTCGTAGGATTGCGTTCTGCAATCGCAGACATAACCTCTATGCATTCTGAATTCCAAATATATGTATAAAGGTCGTGCAGAATGCGATTGCCACAGCCGCGTCAAAAGAATGTAAATTTGCATCGACGAAGCGACTTTTGGCTGAGCACGGGCGCATCGGTTGTGGGTGGTCTTTGCCTGTGCGCGAATCGGCGATTCCTCGGATGATTCCGCACACGCTATTCGATATTCCAATGACGCTGTTTTCGCGGCGATGATCACAATCGCGGTCGTCGTCGCGGGCCGGGCAAGCGTGCCATTAAAAAGGTCTTTTCGCGTGCGAGCGTCACTGCCTGCGCAGCACTCGGAGTGATGAGAACCGGATACGGGGCTAGACCCGATATGGATTGCTTAGGTCCATTAATCAGATGTTTCTGTTGTGACCTCATCATTCTTGGAACGCCACCTCGAAAGATCATTTGCGCAGAGTCCAAACAAAAAATAGATTGGTAGGAATAAGCCAAATTGTGACGCCCGTCTTCCCATCGAGCAAAATAATGGCGCCGTTAACCGCGGCGATGAGCCAGCCATCGCCACATTTGTTTTCCAACGAGCATCGTCGAGACGCGGCGGCCACCACTAGATGTCGAAGGTTGCGAATCTGTCTTCCGCTTGTTGGTTCAACACCAAAACAGAGAACCCTTTCTACGACCTATCGGTGAAAGCCGCTAAAAACCGCTCAGTTACCAAATGTAACTTGCGAGCACCTGAGGCTTGCCGGGATCTTCACCAATGATCGTTGTGGCGAGGACGATTTGGATGTTTCTATGCTCCCAGTCTCCGGGAGCGAGCGACTCCGCCTTTTGAAGGCAAGAAGCCTCGGTGAGGCACTGACTAGCAGCAACTGTCCCATAGCCCAGAATTCC
>Ga0209178_1000287_pt1 | contig 14320 bp, 11 predicted proteins | sample GAAS200_FD_187521 | JGI IMG/M metagenome (GOLD analysis project Ga0209178, IMG submission 187521) | Agricultural soil microbial communities from Georgia to study Nitrogen management - GA AS200 (SPAdes) (version 2) | ecosystem: Environmental > Terrestrial > Soil > Agricultural land | place: USA... | reverse complement strand
AACGCCCCCGCGGATCCCCAGTCAGCAGCAAACCGATTGCGAGTCCGATCATCGAAATCCAGACGCTGACGACAAGCTGACGCCATGTTGCAAGCAATCCCTCGGAAACATCCACGCCGCGGCGCACAAGCCATCCAACCCGCACCGCAATGCCGGGCTGCAATGGAGCCAAGTAGTTGGCCAACGCACTCAATGCCCAGACCCGCGTAAAGCGCAGCAACCGTATGGAGTGCTCGGCATCCAGAAAGACCAGGAAGTTGCGCGCCTGCACGAAAGTGCCGCAGATCATCACGATTACGGCGCCGACAAAGGTCAAGGCCTGCTGTTGCCAGATTCCGACGAGAACAGGCCACCAGACCACGACAAGCACGATGGCGACAGCGATCAACAAAACATAGGCAGCGTTGCGCAATTTCCGCACCGCAGAGACCGACATGGCCAGCCTTTTCATGTCCCGCAATCCAACACGGCCAAATAACGGGATGCAATGATCTGGGGCGCGTGCAGGGCAACCACGTCGTCAGCAGTGAACGGTGTGCTGGCGATTTCATCGCTAATCGCGTGCGCCAACGCAGCTGCGTCGCCAAGCGGCACGAGGCGCCCACGGCTGCCGCCGTCGAGCAGTTCGCGAGGGCCATGTCGGCAATCCGTCGCCACTACGGGAACGTTCAACGCGAAGGCTTCGAGCAACACATTCGGATATCCCTCCCAGCGCGAGGACAGCACGAGCAAAGCCGCGCCTGCGAGCACCCGAAACGGATTGTCCAAGGCCCCCGCGAGCAGCACACGGTCAGCAATTCCAAGCTCAAGGATCAGGCGTTCGAGATTGGCGCGTTCCTCGCCTTCACCCACGATCACGAGCCGGTGACTGTGCCGCACTTGGCTGAGCGCGTAAGCGCGCAGCAAAGCGGGGTAGTCCTTCGCTTCCGTCAGCCGTCCAAGCGCGATCACATAAGGCACGCCGTCGAGGCTTGGCAGAACGGGACCGACACTCGCAAGATGGCGCAAGCGCCCCGGATCAACCGGGTTGTGTATGACATGGACGTGATCACCAGGAATACCCAGGCCCCGCAAATCTTCCGCAACTCCCCGTGAAACAGCGACGACCATGTCGGCGCGGCGGTATAGCCAGCGCATCGCCTTCCGCTTGAAAAAACCACGTGCATTGATGAGGCTGGACGCTTCGCGCAACACAAGCCGTACGCGAGCATGTGATCGTTTGCAAGCCAAGACGGCCAGCAAGTTGGTACCCGTCATGGTGCTGAGCACCGCATCCGGATGCACGGTTCGCATCAGCGAAACCAGCCTGGGAAACGCGTGCCACGCCAACGCGAAACCTTTCGCATGCCCGGCGTGGGTCAACTGATGCACCACGGCTGCATCTGGAATCTCGCCGCGCAAGGGACCACCGCCAAGCAGGACGGCCAGATGGACTTCCCTGCCCGCTGCAATGAACGATCGCGCCAGTTGCAGCATGACGCGTTCGCCACCACCCCGCTCAAGGCTCGGCAACACAAGCAATATTCGATCTGCGCGCGGCATGCAATCAACCGGCGACATCCGCGCGCCAGCGCAGATAGGAGTACGCAATCCAGAGAGGTTGCGAATGATCCAGGCTTCCCGCGCGATGTTCGCGCAGCAGCGCGCGCAAGCCATCGGAATCCACCACACCGGTATCTCCAGACGCAGCCATGGCCAGCAGGTCATCACCCAGCCAGTCGCGTAGCCAGTGGCTGACGGGCGAGGCAAACCCCTGCTTGCGGCGATCCCAGATGAAATCGGGCACCCGACCGCGCATTGCTGCCCGCAGCAGGCGCTTGCCATGCAGTCGATCGAAGTGCCATCGCCAGGGAACGCGGATCACGAATTCGAAGAGTTCCTTGTCCAGGAAGGGGCTGCGGGCCTCGACCGAAAACATCATCCCCGCACGATCGACTTTCTGCAGGATGTCCTGGGGCAGATAGACCAGCGAATCCATCAGCAGCATGTGGCGTATTTCGTCGGGGTCGTTCGGCCACGGAAGTTCGGGCATCGTGTTGCCCGCACCCAAATCGGGCACCAGTCGCGCAAGCGTCTCCTTGCGGATGGCCGGCGGGCCGATGTAGGCGTCGCGATCCTCACGTGCCAGGCGCACGAACAAGTGCGCGCGCTTCATGAGGCTTCCGCTGTGATGCGCGTAGGGCTCGGGCGTTGCCAGCACGGCGCGCTCGATCACGGAACGCAGCGCGGCGGGCACCCGGTGGTAGCGTTGGCGCAGCAAGCGGCCGGCATATCGGGCGTAGCCGCCGAAAATCTCGTCGCTGCCGTCGCCCGTCAGGACCACCTTGACGTGTTTGGCGGCGACCGAAGCCACCAGCGCACTCGGCACCAGCGAAGAGTCACCGAAGGGTTGACCGATGCGGCGCGGTAGTTCGACGGCAAGCGCTGCGGCTGTGTCCGGCCTGATTTCTTCCGCCGTGTGCAGGGTGCCCAATTCGGCGGCGGCTCGCGCGGCGGGCGCCCGCTCGTCGTAGGTGGGTTCGGCAAATCCCGCGGTGAACGTCCTGAGTCGCCCGAATCCCGATTGCTGTGCCAGCGCGCACACGGTGGTCGAATCCACGCCGCCGGAAAGGAACGCGCCGACTTCCACGTCCGACGCCAACTGGCGCCGGCGCACGCTCGCCGTCAGCAATTCGCGCACGTGTTCCGCGGCTTCATTGAAGCCGCCTGTCCACGGCTCGGTGGAGGGCGACCAATAGCGCTTCTGCACGACCGAGCCATCCGGATGCCTCCACATCACGTGTGCGGGCAGAACCTCCTTGACCCCGGCAACGCACGTCGCGCCCGGCAATGCGTAGCCGTAACGGAAGTAATCCGCGATGCCGGCATCATCTTCGGTCAATGTCGCGTGCGGCGTCAGGACCGCGAGCGCAGGCAGTTCGGACGCGCACGCAAACAGCGCGCCGTGATGGCGGTAGTACAGCGGCTTCTTGCCAAAGCGATCCCGCGAAAGGAGTGACTCGCCGGACGCAATGTCGTGCAGGACGAACGCCCACATGCCGTCGAGTCGTTCGACGAATCCCGGCCCTTCAGTGACCAGTCCGGCCAGCAGCACTTCCGTATCACTGTCATCCCGGAATTGCCATCGGCTCTCCAATTGCGCGCGGAGATTCTTGTAGTTGTAGATCTCGCCGTTGAACACCAGCACCCAGCGTCCGGTCGGATCTCGCACCGGCTGGTGGCCACCGGCAAGGTCGATGATCGCCAGCCGGGTCTGCCCGGCCGCGAAATCGCGGTCCACGAAGCAGCCGGTTTCGTCCGGGCCGCGATGTTCCAGGCGTTGCAAGGCTGCGGTCATGCGCTCGCGGCGTTCCGCGGACGACACGTCCGGATTCAGGAGAAAGGCTATCCCGCACATGAGGGATGCCCCTTTTCATTCGACGCCAGGGCTGCGCGGAACAGCGCGTCATAGGCTTGCGCGGTTTCCGCCCACGTGCCGAGCTGCGTGTTTGCAATCTCGCGTGCACGTTCGCCCCGGCGACGAAGCTCCGCACGATCCGCGTTTGCCTGATCCAACGCCGCCGCCAATCGATCGGCGTCACCTGCGGGGATTAGCCAGCCGGTATCGCCCTCCTCCACCATGCCCCGCACGCCTTCCAGATCCGTCGCGATGACTGGCAGGCCTGAGGCCAGGGCTTCCACGACAACATTCGGCCGACCTTCCGAGTGGCTGGAAAGCACGAACACGTCCGCGTCGGCAAACCGCCCCGGCATGTCGGCTACGGGCAGCCTGCCTGCGAACTCGAAGCATCCAGACACGCCGCGGGCTACAGCGAGCGCACGGAGTGCCTCGCTTTCGACCCCGTCGCCGACGAGGCACACCCGCACCTGGTCACGGCACTGCGCACGCGCAACGGCTTCGATCAGCACATCGAAGCCCTTCAGGCGTATCAAATTGCCCACTGCAAGAACGCGCAAGGACTGTCCGTCGGAGGGCGTCCTGACGACCCGAAAGAATGCCTCGTCGACACCATTGAGGCACGCATGGATGTCGGCCGCGCGATGCGGAAATCGCCGGCGTGCGCGCTCGGCCATTGCCTCGGAAACGCAAATGACAGTGGCACTGGTACGCATGGCGAGGCCCAGGATGACGCGGTCTACCCATGAATGTTCCGCGCGCGCCACGTCACTGCCGCGCAAGGTCGTGATGACGGGCTTCCGTCGCAGGCGGCCCACGATGCCGGCCATGACCCCGCATACCGTCCAGTTGGCGTGAATCAAATCCGCGTCACCCGCGCGTACCAGACAGCGCCAAAACAGCGCGCCCAGCAACGCCGGCAGCAAGAATGCACGCCACGGCGCACGCTTCACGCTCAACACGACCCCGCCCGCCTGTTGGGCCAACGTGCGCCATGCCCGCGGCAAATAGCGCACGGCGTGGACGCGAATATCGCCCGCGGTGAAATCATTGAAGGACGTTTGCGTGACTTTCGTGTCAGCCGGACAGACGACGTCGATCGCGTATCGGTCAGACAGTCGACGATAAAGGGATTGCACGAATACGCCAGCCGAACCGCCCGGATGCAGCGGATATGACGTGGTCAATGCGAGCAGCCGCACCTTCTTCATGTCCAAGCATCACCGCGACATTTACACATCGCGACGATAGGTGAGCGACGTGATCTGCTCGGAAATCAACCCGATCAGGAAGACGATCACCGAGGCACTCCACAGCGCCACGCTGACCAGGCTCAGGCGATGGAATTCGAGGAAGGTGTAGGCCCAATAGGCCCAGCCGAGCACGAAGAATGCGATTGCGGTGGGCGCGAACAGTTTCAGCGGCGCGTACAAGGTTGCGATCTTGAAGATGATCAGGAGGAAACGCACGCCGTCCCGCAACGGCCGGATGTGGCTTTTGCCGACGCGTTCGGCGGCGCGGATCGGCACGTACGCGACCGGGTAGGCACTGCGGAAGAACGCCATGGTGGAGGTGGTCGGGTAACTGAAACCATTGGGCAGCAAGTGGACGAACTCGCGAAACTTGTCGGCGCGCGCAGCGCGGAATCCGGAGGTCAAATCATCGACGCGATGCCCGGTCATCTTCGACGCCAGCCAGTTGTAGAACGTGTTGGCGACCCCGCGTCCGACACCGGCCTGGTCACCCCAGCCGCGGGCGCCGACCACCATGTCGTAGCCTTCATCGAGCTTGGCCAGCAGGCGCGGAATGTCGGCGGGGTCGTGCTGGCCGTCGGCATCCATGAACACCAGCACGTCGCCTTTCGCCGCGCGCGCGCCGCGCTTGATCGCGGCACCGTTGCCCATGGAATACGGCGTGCCCACGCGGGTGATGCCATGCCCGGCGCACAGTCCTGCGGTACCGTCGGTGGACCCGTCGTCCGAGACGATGATTTCGGCCTCGGGTTGGGCCGCGCGCAAGGCCGGCAGCAGGTCGGCGAGCGCAGCGGCTTCGTTCCTGGCGGGCAGGATGATGCTGATCAAAGAGGGCTCCTCCGGCTGCGGGCATCTTAGCGCAGGACGTGCCGGGCACCGATCTCGATGGGCCGACACCGATTGACTCGGGCCATCCTTGGCGCTCGCGCTACGCGCCGCCTTCGGTCCAGGTCGACCGCTCGCCAGCTTTGGTGGTCATTCTGGACCCGTGCAGCGCGATCCGGAACCGGTTGTCCGGGGCCGGGAAGATCGTTCCGCGAGGTGTTGGCATGAATCGAGCATCCAGCTTCTGCGAATTGGGACGCGGGTCTCGCCGCGGCCTGCCCAAGGCCGGGCTTTTCCGCTACATTCGTCTTGCGATTCGGGGGGTTGGACTCCTTTCATGGCAACACAGATGAACCCGGCACCCAGCATGCCCGGCCTGACGGGCATTCCGCGTCGACTGGCGCTGGAAGGCGTGCTCACGGAAGCCGATGCACGGCAAGCGGTGGAAGACGCTGCCAGGCAGAAATTGCCGGTGGCAAGCTATCTCGTTGAAAACGGCATGGTCGATGGCCTGCGCATGACGCAGGCGCTGTCCGCCGAGTTCGGCGTGCCGATGCTGGACACGTCCGCGATAGACGTCACCCAGTTGCCGATCGGCGAGCTTTCCGAAGAATTGATCGAGAAGCATACGGTGCTGCCGCTGCTGAGGCGCGGCAGCCGCCTGTTCGTGGGTTTGAAGGACCCGGCCAACCCACGCGTGCTGGAGGAGATCCGGTTCCATACCAATTGCGCGGTCGAACCGATCCTGATCGAAGCCGAACAGTTGAAGCGCGGCATCGAGCAGGCACAGAACGCGCAGAGCATCAGCATCGGTGGCGACAGCGATGCCGATGAAGGCCTGGAAGGCCTCACGATCGGCGAAGAAGACGGCGGCAGCGCGGACAGCGCGATGATGGATGCCTCCGGCACCGACGACACGCCGGTGGTCAAGTACGTCAACAAGATCCTGCTGGACGCGATCAAGCGCGGCGCCTCGGACATCCACTTCGAACCCTATGAAACCAAGTATCGCGTGCGCCTGCGCATGGACGGCGTGTTGCGTGCGGTGTCGTCGCCACCGCTGAAGCTGGCGCCGCGCATCGCGTCGCGCCTGAAGGTGATGTCGCGCCTCGACATTGCCGAGCGCCGCGTGCCGCAGGACGGGCGCATGAAGCTCAACCTGTCCAAGACCAAGTCGTTCGACTTCCGCGTCTCGACCCTGCCAACGCTCGGCGGCGAAAAGATAGTGCTGCGCATCCTGGATGCCGCGGCGGCCAAGCTGGGCGTGGAAAAACTCGGCTACGAGGATGACCAGAAGGCGCTGTTCCTCGAAGCCATCGAAAAACCGTATGGCATGGTGCTGGTGACTGGGCCCACCGGCTCGGGCAAGACCGTGTCGCTGTACACCGCGCTCAACATCCTGAACACGGTCGGGCGCAACATTTCGACCGTGGAAGACCCGGTGGAAATCCGCGTCGAGGGCATCAACCAGGTCCAGCAGAGCGAAAAGCGCGGGATGACGTTTGCCGCCGCCCTGCGGTCGTTCCTGCGCCAGGATCCGGACGTGATCATGGTCGGCGAAATCCGCGACCTCGAAACCGCCGAAATCGCGGTGAAGGCGGCGCAGACCGGCCACATGGTGCTTTCGACGCTGCACACCAACGACGCGTCGCAAACCATCACGCGCCTGATGAACATGGGCATCGCGCCATATAACCTCACCTCGTCGGTGTCGCTGGTGATCGCGCAACGGCTTGCGCGTCGGCTGCACGACTGCAAGAAACCCATCGAACTGCCCGAAGCCGCACTGCTGGCCGAAGGCTTCACCAAGGAAGAAATCGACCGCGGCCTGACGCTGTACGATGCGGTTGGCTGTTCGGGTTGCAACGAGGGCTACAAGGGGCGCGTCGGCATTTACGAAGTGATGCCGATGTCCGACGAGATCGGCAAGGCCATCCTGGAAGGCGGCAACGCGATGCAGATCGCGGAAGCGGCCCGGCGCGCCGGTGTGCGCAACCTGCGGCAATCTGCGTTGATGAAAGTGAAGCAAGGCGTCACCAGCCTCGCCGAGATCGATCGCGTCACCAAGGATTAGTGCTGTTGAATCCCTCTCCCTCCGGGAGAGGGAGCCTCGCCGGAGGCGAGGCGGCTGAGGGTTCGGGATTGCGCAAGATTCGGACCCTCATCGGCGCTTCGCGCCACCTTTTCCCGGAGGGAGAAGGGTCAAGGCAAAGACATTTGAATTTTGGGGATCAAGCTCATGCCCACCGCCACCCTCGCTTCGAAAACCGCCGGCAATGTCGGCGCGGCCCGTGCCGCGGTCAAGCAATTGACCGTGTACGAATGGACCGCACTGGACAAGCGCGGCGTCAAGATGAAGGGCGAGATGCACGCGCGCAATGCCAGCCTGGTCAAGGCCGAGTTGCGCCGCCAGGGCATGAACCCGCAGGCGGTCAAGGAAAAACCGAAACCGCTGTTCGGCGCCGCCGGCTCGCGCGTCAAGCCGCGCGACGTTGCGATTTTCAGCCGCCAGATCGCGACGATGATGGCATCGGGCGTGCCGATGGTGCAGGCGTTCGACATCATCGCCGGCGGCCAGCGCAACGTCCGCTTCAAAAACATGCTGACCGACGTCAAGCAGAACATCGAGGGCGGTTCGGCTCTGCACGAGGCGATGGCGAAATACCCGGTGCAGTTCGACGAGCTGTACCGCAACCTGGTGCGCGCGGGTGAATCGGCGGGCGTGCTGGACACCGTGCTGGACACCGTGGCCACCTACAAGGAACGCATCGAAAGCATCAAGGGCAAGATCAAGAAGGCGTTGTTCTATCCCGCGATGGTGATGGTGGTGGCGTTCCTGGTGATGCTGATCCTGCTGATATTCGTGGTGCCGGTGTTCCAGAACGTGTTTGCGAGCGCCGGCGTGGCGCTGCCGGCATTCACGCAGATGGTCGTATCGATGTCGGACTTCATGCAGCACTACTGGGCGCCGTTCCTCATCTTCGTGATCATCGCGATCGTCGGGATCGTCATGGCCTACAAGCGCTCGGAGAAAATGGCGCACGCGGTGGATCGCATGTCGCTGAAGATTCCCGTGATCGGCAATATCCTGCGTCAATCGGCGATCGCGCGTTTCGCGCGCACGCTGGGCGTCACCTTCGCCGCAGGCGTGCCGCTGGTCGAGGCGCTGGATTCGGTGGCCGGTGCGACCGGCAGCGTGGTGTACGGACAGGCCATCCGCAAGATGCGCGACGATGTCGCGGTCGGCCATCAGATGCACCTCGCGATGGCGCAGACCAATCTGTTCCCGAACATGGTCACCCAGATGGTGTCGATCGGCGAGGAATCCGGCGCACTGGACAAGATGTTGTTCAAGGTGGCCGAGTTTTACGAGGAAGAGGTCAGCAACGCGGTCGATACCCTGTCGACGCTGCTGGAACCCCTGATCATGGTTGTCATCGGCACGCTGGTGGGCGGCATGGTGATTGCCCTGTACCTGCCGATCTTCAAGATGGCCGGCACGTTCTGACGTGACGAAAAGGTCGTGCGCAGTAGGCAGGTTGGGCTGAATGCAATGAAGCCCAACGCGTTCAGGCGAGGCCGTGTCGGGCTTCGCGACGAGCCGCTCAGCCCAATCTGCGTCGCTGCCGATTCTCCGGGTGGGCCACCACGCTTTGATGACCGGCGTCTTGCGCCCTTAGCGCTCGAAAGGCGTGAGGGAATGATGAATCGTGCCCGCGCCAATGACTGACCTTCCCCTTTCCTTCTGGATTGCCGCGGCCGGCGTGCTCGGCCTGATCATCGGCAGTTTCTTGAACGTGGTGATCCTGCGCCTGCCGGCGCGGATGGAATATTTCTGGAAGCGCGACGCGCGCGAAATGCTGGAGCTCGGCGCGAATGGCGAAGCAGCGCCGCCGGACATCGTTCGCAAGGGTTCACACTGCCCGCACTGCAAGCATCCGCTGGCCGCGTGGGACAACATTCCGCTGCTGTCGTGGCTCGTGCTGCGCGGGCACTGCCGCTACTGCAGGGCGCCCATCTCGATCCAGTACCCATTGGTGGAAGTGCTGTGCGGCGTCGCGAGCGCGATCGTGGTGTGGCATTTCGGCGTCACCTGGCAGGCCGGCGCTGCGCTGTTGTTCACGTGGTTCCTCGTCGCTGCCGGCGGCATCGATTTCCGCACCCAGCTCCTGCCGGATTCGCTGACCCTGCCGTTGCTGTGGCTGGGGCTGCTGATATCGCTGGTGCCCGTTTTCGTCGACTCGCGTGAGGCGGTGATCGGCGCCTCCATCGGTTACCTTGCGCTGTGGTCGGTGTACTGGCTGTTCAAGCTGGCGACCGGCAAGGAAGGGATGGGCTTCGGCGACTTCAAGTTGTTCGCCGCGGCCGGCGCGTGGATGGGCTATGCCGCGTTGTTGCCCGTGATCATCATCGCCGCGGTGTCGGGCGCCGTGATCGGCACCATCCTGTTGCGCACGCGCGGACAGGATCGCTCGATGCCGTTCGCATTCGGCCCGTTCCTCGCGATTGCGATGTGGATCTGGCTGGTTGCAGGCGATCCGATCCTCGCCACGTACATGCGTCTCGCCGGGCTCAATTGAACAGACGCGTTGGGCTTTACTCCGAAGAGGCCGGGGCTCAAACCCAACCTACAATCCGTGCGAGTTGCCTCTGCGTGCACCGCAAATGAATTCGAGACCGCTCGATCATCGTTGGGCCTTTGCCGCGATTGGCCTGCTCATCGTGCTGGTGATGTTGCCGAACATGGTCTGGCTGGCGCACGACCCGGCCGGTCCGGTCTGGGTGGCGGCGCTGGTGTTGCCGATCGCGATGCTGGCGATCTGGTTCGCGGCACTGGGGCGCTGGCCCTGGATTGCGTGCCTGCTGCTGACGCCGCTCGCGTTGCTGGCGCCGCTGGAAACCTACTACGTCGCGCTGTACCACCATCCCACCTCGGCGCAGATCATCGCGACGATCGTCGCAACCAATCCGCTGGAAGCCCGAGAATACTTCGGCCGTTCGTTGCTTCCACTCGTGCTGTTGCTGCCGGCGGGCGCGCTGGTGGCGCTGTCCGCTGCCTGGGTGAGTCGTCGCGCCGGCCTGCGCTGGCGCAGGTACACCCGCTTCGGTCTGTTGGGCGCGGGCGTCGTCGCGATGCTGGTGCCGCTAGGTATCGGCATTGCGACATCCCGGTACAAGTCTTCGACGAACCCGGACGCGGAGGAGTCGGCACCGGCACCGCTGCGCGATTACGGTTACGCAATCGAAGATGGTTATCCCTTCGGCGTGATTGCGCGGACCGTCGAGTATCGCCACGAGTGGAACCGGATGCGCGCGGAAGCGGCGAAGTTCAGGGCGTTCCGCTTCCATGCGCACCGCGTCGGCGCGCCCTTGCGAGAACGGCAGGTGTACGTGCTGGTGATCGGCGAAAGCAGCCGGCGAGCGAACTGGCAATTGTTCGGCTATGCGCGCGCCACCAATCCCGAATTGTCCAAGCTCAAGAACCTGGTGCCGATCACGCGCTTCATCAGCACGTGGCCGGAATCAATCGCGGCGATTCCGATGATCCTGACTCGGCGCAAACCCGACATGGCATGGGATGCGCCGTGGCACGAGGCTTCGGTACTGCGGGCAATGCAGGAAGCCGGTTACGCGACGTACTGGATTTCGAACCAGCAGGCGATCGGCGAATTCGATTCGCCGGTTTCGATGTACGCCTACGAAGCCGGACACGTGGAATGGTTGAACCACGCGTCATGGAGCGCGCCCGGAAGTTACGACGGCGACTTGATCCAACCGCTAAAGGATGCGCTGCGCACATCAAGCAGGGATCTTTTCATCGTGCTGCACATGATGGGCAGCCACGTGAAGTACGACTACCGCTATCCACCCGCATTCCAGCACTGGAAGCCGACGCAGCTTTCGCCACCCGGCGAAGCCAGCACCGTCGAGCGGGCCCGCAACAGCTACGACAACAGCATTCTCTATACCGATCACGTGCTGGCGCAGGTGATCGATATGCTGAAAGCAAGCGGCGCGGTCACCGCGCTATGGTTCGAGTCCGATCACGGCGAATTGATCCCGACGTCCACCTGCGACAAGGAGGGCCACGGCGTCGGTACCGTGCCCGAGTACGAAATTCCCGCGCTGTTCTGGTATTCCGATTCCTACCGAGCACGCTTTCCCTCGCACGTGGCGAGCTTGCGCGCAAACGCGGGCAAGCGCACGCTGTCGGCCGACACCTTCGAATCCCTGATCGACATGGCCGGCGTCACCTTCCCGACGCACGACGAAACGTGGAGCCTGTTCAGCCCGCAATGGCATTACCACACGCGCTGGGTGGCACAAACGCGGCACATCGACTTCGATACCGCACGTTTCGACAAGACCTGCCAGCGCGTGCTGCCTGGGCCGACCGCAAACAGGGGCGACGATGGCGACGACGAGTGATGTGGTGCAACGTGGCGTGCGGCGGCATTACGTGGTGGCCCTTACCGGCGGCGTGGCTGCGGGCAAAAGCGCGGTGGCCACGCGTTTCGAGGCCTTGGGTATCGGCGTCCACGACGCGGACGTCGCCTCACGCGAAGTGGTGGCCCCGCGCGAACCGGCGCTGGCGGAAATCGAATTCGTGTTCGGTGCCGGGGTTTTGCAGGCCGACGGCTCACTCGACAGGCGCGCGATGCGCGAACGCGTGTTTGCCGACCCCGGCGCGCGCAGGAAACTCGAGGCCATCATCCACCCGCGCGTCCGTGCGTGGCTGCGGCGGCGCGTCGGGATGGATCGCGGACCGTATTGCATGCTTGCGATTCCCTTGCTGGTCGAAAACCGGGCCGAGTACACATGGGTGGATCGGGTGCTGGTGGTGGATGCACCCGAAGCATTGCAGATCGAACGCCTGATGCGGCGCGATGGCATCGCACGCGACGCCGCGCAACGGGTGCTGGACGCCCAATCGACGCGCGCCCAGCGGCTTGCGATCGCCGACGATGTGATCGTGAACGATCGCGAGGCATCCGCGCTGGATGCGCAGGTGGCGGCGCTGCATGCGCGGTATCTGGAACTGGCTGCGGCAACGTAGAACAGCGACGCGCGACGACACCCGCCATCGCAATCGTGTGGGTGGGAGCAGCCGCAAAGTGGCATCTGGTTCGTACGAAACAAATCTGGACGGCCGCGGTGTGCCGTGGCTGGATCCGCGGCGCTCCTCCCGCCCTACACGTGCTGGTGCCGTCGATTTACCGGAACGCGCGAATGCCTGCCACGCCTTGCGCGCCCGCAACCCGTGCACGTTCCAGATCGTACGGCCCGACACCGCCCAACGCGTAGACCGGCAACCGCGCGTCGGTGACGATTTGCGCGAAGCGTTCCCAGCCCAGCGGCGTGGCATCGGGGTGGGAGGTCGTGGGATGGACCGGCGACAGCGTGGCGAAATCCGCGCCCAACGCTGCGGCAAGTTCCAGTTCTTCCGCGCCGTGGCACGACGCCCCGACCCACGCATCGCGTGGCAGCGGCCGCCCGCGCAACGTACGCAGCTGCGCTGCCTTGAGATGCACGCCGACGCCCAGTTCGCGCGCGAGCTCGATGTCGCGGTTGAGCAGCATCCATTCGCGGAATCGGGAATCCCCGGCCATCAGGCGCTGCGCAGCGCACCTGATCTCGTGCCGGTTTGCTTCCGGCATGCGCAACTGCCACAACGTGTCACCACCACGGGAGAACCCGTCGAGTGCGGCTTGCGAGGACGACGCGATGACGTAGTACGGCGGCAACCGCAGCGCAGTGACGATCGGCGCGTCGGCGGGCGGCATTGCCGCGACATCCATATCGCGCAGTGCGACCCGTCGTAAGGGATGGCCTTCCCGCGCGCGCGGTTCACCACGCCATTTCGTGACACGCAATGCGTGCAGGCGCACGGTCTTTTCGGGGTATCTCCACGGCAGCGAAATCAAGGGCGTCGACGCGAGTACTTCGATGCCGAGTTCCTCGTCCAATTCACGAACCAGCGCCTCGTCGATGGTTTCGTCGGGTTCGAGCTTGCCGCCCGGGAATTCCCACAGGCCGGCGAGATGCTTGCCCGGCAGACGCTGCATCAACAACACGCGATCGCGATCGTCGATGAGGATGCCGGCGGCGACTTCGATCATCGGCGTTCGTAATCGACGAAATCGAACGCGAACGCGTGCCTGGCATCGACCGGATGATGCACGCGCGCGACTTCGCGCCAGTCGCCCGGATCGAACGCCGGGAAAAACGTGTCGGCATCGGAAGTCGAGGTATCGATTTCCGTGAGGTGCAGGCGCGTAGCCTGCGGCAGGGCCAACGCGTAGACTTCGCCGCCGCCGATCACGCACAACCCGGCGCGGTTCGCGCGCGCGATCGCGTCATCCAGTGAATGCACGACGGTTTGGCCGTCGAAAGGCGCGGTTTCGGCACGTGTCAGCACGAGATTCGAGCGCCCCGGCAGCGGACGGCCGATCGCAAGCGCGGTCTTGCGCCCCATCAAAACCGGCTTGCCCAACGTGAGCGCCTTGAACCGCTTCAGGTCATCCGGCAAGTGCCACGGCATCGCGCCCGCGCGCCCGATCGCGTGGTTGCGGTCGAGCGCCGCGACAAGAACGATGTCCCCGGTCGGCATGCGCGTCAGACCGCGTCAGACCGCGACGGGCGCGCGGATCGCGGGATGCGGATCGTAATCGACGATGCGGATGTCTTCGAACCGAAAGTCGAACAACGATCGTATGTCGGGGTTCAACACCAACCTCGGCAATGCGCGTGGTGTGCGGGTCAACTGCTCGCGCGCCTGCTCGAGGTGGTTGGAATAAAGGTGCAGGTCACCGAACGTGTGCACGAAGTCGCCGGGCGCCAGACC
>Ga0209178_1000286_pt1 | contig 14326 bp, 10 predicted proteins | sample GAAS200_FD_187521 | JGI IMG/M metagenome (GOLD analysis project Ga0209178, IMG submission 187521) | Agricultural soil microbial communities from Georgia to study Nitrogen management - GA AS200 (SPAdes) (version 2) | ecosystem: Environmental > Terrestrial > Soil > Agricultural land | place: USA... | reverse complement strand
CCCTCGGAGGACGGCAGGCGACCGCCGTTGGCCAGCAGCGTTCTATTCCGCGGAGTGAACGGATTCCTTGGATCTCGAGATGCCAACCTGCCACGTTTTTGGTCGCGTGCCGGCGAGGAGCGCGACATTCCTTCCTTGTTTGCACCGGCAGTTCAAGCGGCAACCGTTGGGGCGAGTTGTGTCGGCTGTTCTCACACACATTTCTTAGCGGCGCCGCCCCAACAGTAGAAGCGCTCAAATGATGGAGGTAGACGTGAAAACAGCGACTCCAACCGAGCCGGCGACACCCCCTGGCCTCGTTGTTGAGCAGGGACAGCCGAGCGACCGGCCATCTTCCCCCGAACCGCCTGAACAACGGGATTTGTTCGCGCATGCGCGGCGGCGAAAGCTCCCCGACGAGAGGAAATCGATCACGCATAAGTTTTCGGTTGGCGGCCAGGAAGGCTACATCATCGTCGGCATGTACGCGGAAGGGGTGCCCGGCGAAATCTTCATCAAAATGGCGAAGGAAGGTTCGACGCTTTCGGGTTTCATGGACGGCATGGCGCTGTCGATCTCCATCGGCCTCCAGTACGGGGTTCCGCTCAAGGCCCTCGTGGACAAGCTAACAAACACTCGGTTTGAACCTTCGGGGTTCACAGAGAACCCGAGCATTCGCTATGCGAGCTCGGTGCTCGATTACATTGCTCGCTGGCTTGGCCACAAGTTCCTCTCGCCCGAATCTCTCAAACCGCGCGCTGCGCTGGCGGAAACCGAGCTGATTCAGCCCGCGCCGCGCGCGGAAACCGCAGACCGGAAAGAAGCCGAATCCATCGGCGCACGCAATGGCAACACCACGATCGGCGATGCTCCTTCCTGCTCGACGTGCGGCATGCTCATGGTGCCCAACGGAAGTTGCTACAAGTGCTTCAATTGCGGAAGCACCAGCGGCTGCTCATAGGCTCGCCCGGTCTCTCGCTCTTTCCCTCTGCGATTCATCCAGTCCGTATTTTTCATTAACAACCAAGGGGTGTCTCATGACCACAGACCAAGAAAGGAAGTCCGAAGTACTGAAGTTCTCCGATGGTTTGCGCGCCGCGCGCGTCGCGAAAGTGATCGTTAACTACTACGGGGACGGCGACGATGGGCGCGCAGAACCACCTCAATTTCAAGACACCGCAGGCCATCCCATCGAGGAGTCGCTTCTGCCGACCGATCTCAACCTCCAGACGCTTGGTGATCTCCTTGAGGGTTTTGCGCCAGAAGGCTACGAAGACGGCGACGGCGGCTTCGGAACCATTACGTTCGATCTCGGAACGCTGCTCATTCGCGTCGAGCACAACTGGCGCGAAACGACCAGCAACCCCGACGAGCCGCGGGAGTTCTAGGCCATGGCTCATCCTTTGGAACACGCGAAAAATAGCGCGCGCAAATTCGGCGGTCTCCCCGACGATTATTTGCCTATCCACAAATGGTTCGATGAATCGAAAGCCATGATGGCAGATGTTCGGCATCGCGCTCTGCGCCACCACGCGGAAGGAATTTTTCTGGCAGAGCGCATCTTCGGGGTGGTTATCCGCAACAGCGAAGGCGAAGAGGTGCCTGTACGATACATCGGAGAGCAGCATGTTCGCGAAGACCTCGGGCGCATACCGAGTTTCCAGGACTGGGCTATGGGAATAAGGATGCAATCGTGGATGTACGGCCAGAGGTTGGCGAAGACAATTGAAGTGTGAGGGTCGTCACTCGTCGCTCGATTCGGTGATTCTTGGACGCAACGCCCGCAGTCATTGCCTTTGAGAAACAGAACAGCCTCCGTATAATAAAACGAGAGATCTACGAGAATCTGATGGTTCATTACGGAAAACCATGACAAAGCCGCCAGCGAACGTCCTGGAACTTCCATTAGAAGAGCGTGCCGAAATTGCGCTCAAAGCTGCCGTCGAGAAAGTGATCGTGGAACACGCTCGTCGAGGGTTGCCCATTTACATCTGGCGTGATGGCAGAATCGTTGAAGTCCCTCTCGAGGAATTGCGGGCTGAATCGGCCCGCCTGCAACGGGAATCAAGCTAAGACACCTTCCTTCTGCCGACTAGTTTCGCGCGGAATTTTGTCAACCGCGACGGATCCTTTGCACGTCTGGGTCCACGGAAAGCAGCAGAGTGCAGCGTCCAGGGCAGGCCGGGAAACCGGTACACTCCGCGTGCCTGTCACGACCCGAATCGAAATCTCTCGTAATCGGGCAGAGCGATTTTGTCGGCGAGGTCGCGGCCGATGACGAGGTCGGCGATTCCAGGAACGGCGAGAAGATCGAAGATGCGATTGCGTATGAAGAGCGACAATTTCGATTTGGGCGCGAACGAACCCGCAAAGCGGAGCGCGGCCTTCTGCTTGGCAGCCACAAACGGGCCGAAGAGGCTCTCATAACGCGCGAAGGCTTCCGCGCAGTTACCGTTCGCCCGGTGGAGCTCGCCCGCAAGAACGTACGCGGCGATCATGGCCAAAGCCGAGCCTTGTCCGGCGAGCAGCGAGACGCAAAACGCCGCGTCCCCAATGAGACTGACCCTTCCGCGCGTCCACGAGCCCTGCAGCGAACCGTAATTCGAAGACCTTTGTTCCGACCCCATGTGGATTTCGCTGACGCGATCGATGTAGAGATCCGTCGAGCGGTCCATCGCCTCGAAAATCCGAGGGCACTCCCATCCGCTGCCGCCGAATCGGTTGCGCAACAGCGCCTTTTGACTTGCAACGTCCGGCGGCACAGTGGGATCTTCGTCGGCGAACGTGAAGCGTCCGGTCGTCGCGCATCGAGAAGCGGCCGACCTGCTGGCCGATCTGTGTGTACATGACGTACACGAGTTCATCGCGCGGCGCGTAGCCTTCCACTTGGAAGGGCGCGGCCTTATAGCCGAGATCTTCTTCGAAGTTGCTTTCGGGGCCGAAGCGAGCTCGCGGACGCGTGAGTGCAGGCCGTCCGCACCGATCACAAGATCGAAGTCGCGCTTGCCGCTGCGCGCAAACGTAACAACGCTGACACCTTCCGGGTTCTGTTCCAGGCGCTCGATTGTGTCGCCGGAAATCGCTTCGGTGCGGTCTTCGATTCGGTGGAAGATGAAGGCAGCGAGGTCGGAGCGGGGAAGGCCGGAGTAGCGGCCCTTCGTCATTCGGAAAACGCCGGAGACGGGAAAGCCGGCGGTCTTCTTACCCTTTCGGCCAACCACGCGAAGTTTGCGGAGCCTTTATCCTGAGCGTGTAATCTCCGGAAGAAGGCCCATCTTCTCGGCGATGTCAAAGCCGGTGCCCCAGAAGTCGATCACGTAGCCCCGGCGCGGAGTTTAGGCCAGGCCTCGACGATCGTTGGTTTAAAGCCGTATGGGAGGAGCCAGTAGGCGAGGGTGGGACCTGCGATTCCGGCGCCGGAAATGAGAATTTTCATGAGACCGATTGGGCTCGCATAACAGCATTTTGGAGTGGACCTTCACCAGCCATTTTGTTACATGGCCGCGCTGGATTCAATGCGGCCACTATGCCGGCCTTCGTCCTGCGGCTCCACATTTTGTAACCGCAAGCGCAGTGCTAGCCCAATGGCATCAGCAGCGCCGCAATATGCCACAGCATGCCTCCCCCGAACAGCCGCCGATGCAGTTTGCGTCTCGGCTAACAAACAGAAGTACTTAATGCCGCAGCTCTTTTGATCCGCTTTTTTGCTACTGCGCTTCAATCGCAATTCGCCGCACTTCCTGCCATTCGGCTCCGCCTATTTTCTTGCGGCGTCACGAAGAACCCGAAGGTCCCTGTTTGTGAACAGTGTTCGCTGCTCGGAGCTTCGAGTCGATCCATTACATCGAAAGGAGACAAAGTATGGAGCAAGCGCAACTCTTGGCTCATTGCGGGAGTTCGAAGATCACGCGAGAGGAATTGAAGCTGATCCCGACTCCCGACGCAAGCCCGACCCATCAACCCATTCCCCACAATCAGATCATCGAAGCCCTGGTGGAGGGCCTCAACTTTCGCCACATCTCGGCCATCCGTGAGGAATACGCGGTTTCCCGAGACGGCATGAAAATGTTCGGGGTCCTCGACCTTGAAACCACCTTTGACGGCTGTCGCTTTTCCATCGGAGTGAGGAACTCCAATGACAAGTCCATGCGGCTCGCCTTGACCGTTGGCTACCGCGTCCTGGTGTGCGACAACATGGCATTTCACGGTGATTTCACGCCCGTCCTGGCGAAACACACCAAACACCTTAGCCTCGTCGACACCCTCGCCGTGGGCGTGGACCGCATGCAGCGGAACTTCGAGCCGATGCGTAAGCAGGTCGAAGCCTGGAAGGGAAGCCGCCTTTCGGACGAAGCGGCAAAGCTGGTTATCTACCGAGCTTTCGTGGAAGGTGAGCTTGACGCTCCGAAGCATCTCGCCCGCGGTGTTCACGACTTGTACTTCCATCCGCAGGTAGAGGAATTCGCTCCGAGGACCACCTGGAGCCTTTCCAATGCGTTCACCAGCGCGTTCAAGGACCTCGATCCGATTCCTCAGTTCAAAGCCACTGCGAAGCTCGGAACATTCCTCGAACGGGCAACGTCTGCTGCGCGCTAAGAACAGCCCGGCGATTCGGCAGACAATAGTTGCCGCAATACGGCGGCATAAAGCCGGGAGGCAGAGGGCTGACTGCCTTCCGGCACGAGCGCCGCTAGGCGAACTCGATCCGCAGGTCCGACAGCGTTTCTCGACGACGATCGAAATCTTTTCTGCAAATGAATGCCCACGTTGGCTTCTGAACTTCCGGTTGTTGAAAGCTTCCGGTAATGGATGCCGGCCAACTGAGAAACAAAGCGGGCCAGCGCGGCCGAACCGTGAGCTTTTCGACCCGCCGCGGGCGCTGTTCTACGGCAAAGGGGCTCCCGCAGACAGCCGAAGCGCGCTCGTTTTGAAGGAAAAAACAGCGCAGTTTCCGAAAAAAATTAATAAAAAATTAATGGGCACAAGTTAGGAACAAAACCCGCCAAATGCCCCCTAAAACCGTGCTTCGTGACGCAAGAAAATGCTTGAAGAACCAACTACTTAGCTTTGCTATTTTCACCCATAGGTTGTAGGTTCGATTCCTACGCGGCGCACCAGACTTCCGGAAAAAATCCCGATTTCCCACGCCTAAGCGGGAAACCGCTTTAGACAATGTTTTCGGCTTCGGCATCCCACTTCACGGTGCGGCCCTGACGGAGGGACGCCACGGCCATCTGGCAGGCGATCGCGGAGCGGTAGCCGAGGTCAAACGGCGCGTCCGGCTCCTTGCGGCTGCGAACGCAGTCGAAGAAATTGCGCATATGAGCGTCGGTTTCGTCGGAGCCACCGACGATATCCGGCTTTGCGGCAGCCTCCGGCGCAGGCGCGGAAGTCTCCGGCGCGGCGGAGCGCCTTCTGCGTCCGGTTTGCGCCTGATAGCTGACGCTGTCGGCCACGCGGAAAATCTCGCCCTTGTTTCCGAGGACAACGTCATTGCCGTCTTCGCCGTAATAGCTGTTGCCGAATCCGGAATTCCAGGTGAAGAGCAGATTTTCGGGTTGATCCATGGCAACGTCCATGTTGTCGGGAACTTCCATATCGGGAGAGAAGTAGTTGTAACCGGCCATGGTGACGCTGCGGGGAATTTTCAGGTTGAGGGCTTTGTACCAGAAGGCGACCTGGTGAACCATGTTCTCGAAAACGTTGCCGCCGGAATAGTCCCAATAGAAGCGCCAGTTCATGTAACGCTCGGGATTGAAATCGTGTGGCGCGGCTTCGCCTTCAAAGTCCTTCCATTGAATGTGCTCGAGGTTGCAATCGGGCGGGATGGTACGCCGCCATCCGCCGTAGGGAGAATTGCGGTAGTGATGCGTGTGGATGGCGGTGATGCTGCCCATGCGTTCAGGTGTGGCGAGCTCGCGGGCTTTGGTGAAAGCGCCGCCGCTGACGGATTGGATACCGATCTGCACGACGCGATTGGAGCCCTCGAAAGCGCGCTTCATGCGGCGCGCGTGGTCGGGATTGAAGGCCATGGTCTTTTCCTGATAGACGTCCTTGCCGGCCTGGAGGGCGGGAACGAAGTTGAGGGCGTGCTGGTGCTGTGGGGTGGCGATGAGCACGGCGTCGATGGATTTGTCGTCGAGGAGTTGGCGGAAGTCGCTATAGGTTTTGATGGCCGGGGCGAGTTTCTTGGCTTCGTCGAGGCGCCGCGTGTAGACGTCGGCGGCAGCAACGGCTTCGGTGTTGGGCGCACGCAGGGCAGCCTTGAAAATGGCCTGGCCGCGGCCTCCAGGGCCAATGATGCCGAAACGGACACGGTCGTTGGCGCCCAGAACGCGCGAGGTTGGAAGCAGCGAGGATCCGGCAAGAGCAGCGGCGCCTCCGGCAACTTGATGGATGAAGGTACGGCGATTCAGCATGGCTGAGGTCCCCCTAGTGGTGTGAACGTACGGGGGAATGTTACTCGAAAATGGAAACTCGAAAATGGAAAATCGAAAATCGGAAGAACGAGACCCTTCCCCTTGCCGAGTTTCGCAAATGGAAAATCGAAGATGGAAGATAGAAAACCGGAAGAAGGCGGCCCCTCCCCCACCGGGGTTTTTGCAACGATGTGAATCGACGGGAGTTAGGGTGTGGGGGTCTGCAAAGGATGTGAAAAGACAGAGGTTAGAGGATGGAGGCTTGAGGTTGGAAGATTGGGCGGGATGGACGCGAATTGCGAGTGGGCTAAAGCGGGGGCGGCGGGTGACTTTCATGGGGAATCATAACATATCCGTATACTGATTGTCAATACCATTGTGAGTTATCATTCGAAACGATTGTGGAAAGGCTAACGCCTGCCGCGCCTTCGGCGCCGGTGTGTTGCTGCATTGGCACCCGGCCCTTACGGGCCGGGCTAGCGGAGTGTCGCGCCTCCGGCGCTGGTTGCTATTGCGTTGGGTGTTGCGTTGCCCACCCGGCCCTTACGGGCCGGGCTAGCGGAGTGTCGCGCCTCTGGCGCTCGTGCGTTATTGCGTTGGGTTGCCCACCCGGCCCTTACGGGCCGGGCTAGCGGAGTGTCGCGCCTTCGGCGCTGGTGGTTGGCATGGGACGACTGCGCTGCTGCGGAAATTGGGAGGAATGGTGGAGGCAGCGGAACATTAAGACGATTGTGATCAACCGGCGGAGGAGGATTACCAAACGGATTTTGTGGGAGGATGAGGCGGCGAGTTAGCCAGGTGCGTGAGCGTCGTGGTCGGATGCCGGGAGAGAAGGGCAGAAGGAGCCGTAGATGTCGCAATCGTATGCGCAGAACCTAGTCCATTTGGTGTTCAGCACAAAAGGCCGTGGAAAATTTATTTCCAGCGAAGTCCGGCGGCGGCTCTGGCCGTACATCGAAGGCATTTGCAGAAATATTGGTGTTGTGGTGCATGCGGTGGGTGGTGTTGATGACCACATTCACTTGCTGATCGAGATTCCGCCAACGATTTCGCTGGCGAAGGCCGTGGGAACCATCAAGGCGAATTCGTCAAAGTGGATGCGCGAGCAAGGGCGGCGATTCGAGTGGCAGCGGGGATATGGGGCGTTCAGCGTAAGCGCGTCGAACGTGCCGGCGGTGGTTCGGTACATCCGGGGTCAAGAGAATCATCATAGGAAAATGAATTTTGAGGCGGAGTTTGTGGCGTTGTTGAAAAAGCACGGCGTGGAGTTTGATGAGAAGTATGTGTTTGGGTAGGGGCGCTGGTGCGGTTGCGCGTTGCGTTGCGACCCGTTATTGCGTTGCGCGACCCCGAGCCTTACGGGCCGGGCTAGCGGAGTGTCGCGCCTTCGGCGCTTGGTCCGTTATTGCGTGTACGGCGCTGGTTACTCGTCGCGGAGGGCGACCATGGGGTCGAGGCGGGAAGCGCGGTGAGCGGGGAGGAAGCTTGCGGCGACGGCGACGAGCGCGAGGGTCGCGACGGCCAAAGCGAGCGTGAGAGGATCGTGGGGCTTGATGCCGAAGAGAAGAGAGGCGGCGGTTTTGGAGGCGGCGACGGCCAGGCCGGCTCCAATCACAAGGCCTATGCCCAGCAAGAGAGCGGCTTCGCGGAGAATCATGCCGACGATATTGACACGCTGGGCGCCGAGAGCCATGCGAATGCCGATTTCGTTGGTGCGGCGGGCGACGGTGTAGGAGATGACTCCGTAGAGGCCTACGGTGGCGAGAAGGGCGGCGAGGAAGCCGAAGAAGCCGGAAAGGGTGGCCATCAGGCGCTCGCGGGTGAGCGAGTTGCGGACTTCGGTCTGGAAGACGGAGAACTCGACGTTGATCTCCGGGCTGGCCTGGGCGATGGCGGTCTTCAGGTCGGATATGAGAGCGCCGACAGGAAGATTCGAGCGCACCATGAAGGAAGCGTATTCACCCGGCTGGTCGTCTTGCGCGGCGGAGACATAGATCAGCGGCTCGATGGTTTCCTGTAACTCGCGATACTTGGAATCCTTGACCATGCCGACGATTTGATACACGGGGCGGGCTTCGCCGACATAGGCGTCGACTTGAAACTCGACGCCGATGGGACTGGCGCCTTTAAGGAGTTTGCTCGCGAAGGTCTGGTTGACGATGGCAACTTTTGGAGAGGCGGCGGTATCGCGGTCGTCAAAATCGCGCCCGGCGAGGAGGGGCGTTTCCATCACCTTAAAGTAGCTGGGAGTGACGCGAGTGAAATTGGACAGGCCTTTATGACGGTCGGGGCCGATGAGCACGAAATTGTTCCAGCCGTCTCCGCTGATGGGAATGATGCTGGTGTCGGCGGCGGAATCGACTCCGGGGATGGCGCGAACGTGGTCGAGGAGTTCGCGTTTGTACGGCTGGCGACGGTCGACGGGCAGATGGAGTTTGGAGAAGTCGAGATTGGTGATGAGCAGGCCGGTCTGGCGGAAGCCGGCGTCGAGGGTCATGAGATTGCGCAGGCTGCGAACGAAGAGCAGGGCCGCGACGAGAAGCACCAAGGACATGGCCACTTGAGAGACGACGAGGGCGCGGCGGAGACCGAAGCGCTCGCGGCCAGCGGTCATGCCGCGAGAGCCGGATTTGAGAACGGTCGCGGGAGCAACGCGCGTGGCGCGAAACGCCGGAGCTAGTCCGAAAAGCAGACAGGTGAGCGCGGCGACTCCGGCGGTGAAGCCGAGGACGCGCCAGTCCATGGCGAGTTCGACGAACAGGGGGCTGCCCTGGGTGGTGAGGAACGCAACCAGGAAGCGGCTGAGAAGCTGGGCGAGGCCGGCGCCAAGCGCCGCTCCGGCGATCGCGAGCAACAGGCTTTCCACGAGCAATTGGCGAATGAGCCTTCCACGCGAGGCACCCAGTGCGAGGCGCGCGGCGATTTCGCGTTCGCGGGCGCTGGCCCGGGCGAGCATCAGGTTGGCAAGATTGGCGCAGGCGATGAGGAGGACGAGGCCAGCGGTGCCGAGAAGCAGCCACAGAGGGCTCTCGTATTCCCTGCGCAGGGAAGAGAATCCGTTGTCGCCGGGAAACGCCGCGAACCTGTATTGCATGTAGTGCTTGACCGCATCGGGTGCATAGACCTGCGGGATAGTGGCTTCCAGGATCGCCGGGGAGATGCTGTTCAACTGAGCGGTGGCCTTGGGGAGGGTCCAGCCGGGTTTGAGGCGGCCCATGGCGGCGAGCCACCAGTGATGGCGCTTGTCGAGATGAGTGCCTTCGCCGTGGATGATCGGCTCAGTGCAGATGGGAATGGCCATGTCGTAGGAGCGGCCGACCTCGACGCCGTAGAAATCCGGCGGCGTGACGCCGATGACCTGGAAGGGGTGGCCTTCGAGGGTGAAAGTCTTGCCGAGGACGTCAGGGTCGCCGCTGAACTCGTGCTGCCAGAAGGAATAGCTGATGACGGAAGGTCCGGTGGCGCAGCCTCGGGTGTCGTCCGCGGTGGTGAGGAGACGACCGATTAAGGGCTGGACTTGCAGGGTCTTGAAGAAGTCGCCACTAACCCAGATGGACTGGGCATAGCGGACTTCGCCGCCGGTAGCGAGGTTCAGGCGTTCGGGCGCCCAGGCGAAAATGGAGGAGAAGGCCTGCTGGCGATCGCGGATCTGCTCCCAGATGGGGTTGGTGAGCTGGGAGTAGCGTGTGGAGAAATTTCCGGAGTTCCAGCTGCGGTCGGCGATGCGCACAATGACAAGCTGCTGGGAATCCTTGATGGGAAGGGCGCGCATGCGGACGGCGTCGAGAAGCTGAAAAATGGCGGTGTTGGCGCCGACTCCCAGGGCGAGCGAAAGGATGGCTACGGCCGCGAAGCCGCCATTGAGCCACAGGACGCGCGCACCGTACCGGATGTCTTGCCACAGGCTGGACATACGAACCCCCTCGCGACCGTCCCCAGATTAGACGATGGAAACGCGTTTTTGTCAGGAAGGCGTGTGTGGCTTCCAGCGACTCCGAGGCTGGAGGCTACCGCGGTTTCGGTTCGGGAGGGCGAGCAAGAAGGCGATCGATGGGCGCGGACAGCCGTTCGAGAAAGCTCGCTACGAGAAGCGCCGCGAGGACGCCGGTAAAGACGTCCATGGTGTAGTGAGCGCGGAGGATAAGCACGGCAAGAATTTCGAACAGCGCGACGATTAAGGCGATGACGGTGAGCCAGAGTTTTTTCAAGCGAGCCAATTCGGTAGCGGCGAACACGGCGATGGCGGTGTGGCCGGAAAAGAAAAAATCGCCGGCGACGGAATAGGTGACGAGAAGAGAGGGGAAACCGGGATAGTGCCAGATCATGCCGGGCGGCGGCGGGAGCGCGCAGAGCCCCTGTACGGACTGGCGGAGCGCCATCAAGAGGACGAGTCCGAGGAAGGGGCGGACGGTGGTTCCAAACAGCCAGCGCAATAGGAGAAACAAGGCAAGCGCGTCGATCAATGCAGAACTGGCAACGAGGAGAGCATTCGCGGCATGCGGGTGAGCGTGAAACCAGGCGTTGGCGGACGCGGTGAGCTGATGCAAGCCGTCGCCGATGCTGTTGACCTGGGCGGGGCGCGCGCCCAGAAGCGATTGCGTCCAGAACCACAGCGCCAGAGCCGCCAGAGTAACGGCCAGGCGCAAAGCGAATGTGGCCGGGCGTGAAGTCATGCGCGCGGGGCCGTGCCGGCGAATTCCAAGGCGATCTCGCGGAGGCGGCGCAGGTCAAGTTTGCCGGTGCCGAGATAGGGAAGAGCTTCGATACGCAGGAATTGATCGGGACGCGGTTTCCAGAGCGCGGGGAGATCGACTGTGGCAAGTTGCGCGAGGATTCCGTCGAGCTTTTCGTCCGCGAGCGTGGTGAGAACGATGAGGCGCTCGCCCTTCTTTTCGTCAGGGACGGCGGTTACGGCAAAGACCTGTTCGGGGGAATCGGCCAATTCGTGCAGAGTTTCCTCGAGCTTGATGTGAGGAACCATTTCGCCGCCGATTTTGCTGAAGCGGCTGAGGCGGTCGGTGATGCGGAGGAAGCCGTCTTCGTCCATGGCGGCGATATCGCCGGTGTTGTACCAGCCTTCGATGAGGACTTCGGAGGTTTTGTCGGGGCGATTGAGATAGCCGCGCATCACATTGGGACCGCGGACGAGGAGCAGTCCGGGTTGGCCGGGCGGAAGAATGTCGCGCGTTTCAGGATCGACGATGCGGATGCCGATGCCGGGAAGCGGATGACCGATGGTGCCGCGCTTGGAGCCGACCTGGCGAAAGTCAGCGGCACGAAAATCGCTGGTGTTGACGGCGACGACGGGAGAGCACTCCGTGCAGCCGTAGCCTTCGAGCGGCCGGATGCCGAAGTGGTCTTCGAAGGCGATGGAAACGCGCTCGGAAAGTTTTTCTGCGCCGGCCATAACGATGCGGAGGCTGCCAAAGTCTTCGGGAGGGCAGCGGCGGAGGTAGGTATTGAGGAAGGTCGGCGTGGCCAGAAGCATGGTGACGCCGTGCCGGCTGACGAGCCCGCCGATGGCATGGGCATCGACAGGGCTCGGATGGAAAACGACGCCCATTCCCGCGGCAGGCGGAAGGCAAAGGGTTCCGGTAAAGCCGAAGGAATGAAAGAAAGGAAGAATGCCGAGGATACGGTCGGTGGAGTGCAGGGAGAAGACCTGCAGGAGCTGCTCGACATTGGAGGAGATGTTGTAGTGGGAGAGGACCACGCCCTTAGGATCGCCGGTGGAACCGCTGGAGAAAATCACGGTGGCGGTATCGTCGAGGGTGGCGCGGCGTTCCCCGCCACATAATCTAGCGATGTAGCGGGAGGGTACAAGCGCCGCGGCGAAGAAAGCGGCGAGGCGCTCCGTGAAAGGCGGTTGAGCGGCGACGTCTTCGATGAAGAGCAATTCGCCGGGCGGCTGAACTTTGATTTTTTCGAGGAAGAGACGAGAAGTGACGACGATTTTGAGGTTGCACTGGCGGGCGCAGGAGTCGAGGGTCTCGCGCGAGGCCGTGTAATTCAGATTGACGGGGATTTTGCCGGCGAGGAGCGCTGCGTAGTTGACGAGCGCTCCGGGTATAGAAGGCGGTAGAAACAAGCCCACCATGGAGTGCTGCCGCCAATGGTTACGAAGGCGGCGGGCGAGAAACAGGGATTTTGCGAGGGCGGAGAAATAGCGGAGACGAGGCGTTTTGCCGTCAGCCATGGCGAAGCGCAGGGGATGGCGACGGGCCATGCGGATGAAAGATTGCGTGACGGTGCGCATGTGGGGCCTGCGCGATTCGAAGGAGTCGGCGCCGAGTTCCTGCACCGCCTGGCGCGCTTCGACGGAAGTGGCGGTGGGAAGGAGAGGCCGGCCGAAAGTGACGTGAACGGGGTAGGGAATTCTTCGGGGAAACTTCCAGAGGAACTTTCCGCCGGAAAAACTGAAGATGGAACCCCAGACGCCGTCGATGTGGACGGGGATGACGGGGACGTCGACGCCCTTGAGGATGCGTTCCATGCCGCGGCGAAAGGGAAGCATCTGGCCGATACGGGTCATCTGGCCTTCGGGAAAGATGCAGACCAGTTCGCCATTGCGCAGGGCTTCGGTAGCAGCGCGCAGGGAATGGATGAGTTCGCGGGGACGCTGCTGGGAAGAGATGGGAATCACGCCGAGAATTTTGGCGAAGGGCTTGACCAGCCAGTGTTCATAGGAGCCTTTGAACATGAGGAAGCGAATGGGACGGTCGGTGGTGGCGAGGAGGAGCACGGCGTCCAACATGGAAGCGTGATTGGGAACGAGAAGAGCGCCGCCGCGAGGAGGAACATGATCAGCGCCTTTGACGCGGATGCGATAGAGCGTGTGGGTGGCGAACCACAGGAGCAAGCGCAGAAGCGAGTCAGGGAGGAGATAGACGACGTAGGCGGTCGCGGCGAGGGTGCCTAGTGAAGCCGCGAAGAAAATCGCCGCGGGACCGCGATGGAGATACTCCGAAAACAGGGTGGGAACTCCGGCGGCGAGAGCGACGCCGACAAACGAGAGGAGGTTTGCGGCGGCGATGGTTCCGCCTTTGTGCTGCTCCTCGGGCCGATGCTGGATGAGGGCGTTAATGGGAACGATGAAAAAACCGCCCGAGAAGCCCAGGGCAGCCAGCAAAACGAGAATCTGCTGGAAAGTAAGATTGGGCAGGGCCAGAAGCGAGCCGAATACCGTCATCCCCACCGCACCGAGGGGAATCAGGCCGTACTCGATGTGGTCTCCGGAAAGATAGCCGGCGGCAAAACTGCCGACGCCGATCCCGATGGCGATCGCGGCTTGCAGGTAAGCGCTGCGGCTGCCGGGAACGTGGAGGACGCGCTCACCGTAGAGCACGACGTTGAATTGGAGCAGAGCGCCGAGAAACCAGAAGTAGGTGTTACCGACAATGGCGAGCCAAAGAGCGCGGTCCCGGCGCGCGCGCGCGAGGTGCGTCGAAAGATCGCCGAACAGATTAAGACGAAAAATTTTACGCGGATCGGCGGCGGGAACGCGCGAGATGAAGCAGGCGGTAAACAAGCCAAGGAGAGAACAGGCCAGGAAAAAAAAGCCGCCATATGCCTGATGTCCGGAGAAGAACTCGGGCAGACGGGAACCGGCGACGGTTCCGGCGATAATCGCAAGGAACGTGCCCAGCTCAATGATGCCGTTGCCCCAGGACAGGTGCGTTTCGGGGAGCAATTCAGGGAGAAGACCGTATTTGGAGGGGCCGAAGATTGCCGCTTGCGTGCTGGCGAGAAACACCGCGGCAAGAAGAAGAGGGATCGCGGAGGACGGGGCGACATTGAAACGGTAGAGCGCAACAACCGCGAAGAGAAGGACCGCGATTTCGAAGAACTTGGTGCCTATGGTCACGGAACGCTTGCTGAAGCGGTCGGCAAAATAGCCGCCGGTCATGGAAAAAAGAACGAAGGGGCCC
>Ga0209178_1000283_pt1 | contig 14369 bp, 9 predicted proteins | sample GAAS200_FD_187521 | JGI IMG/M metagenome (GOLD analysis project Ga0209178, IMG submission 187521) | Agricultural soil microbial communities from Georgia to study Nitrogen management - GA AS200 (SPAdes) (version 2) | ecosystem: Environmental > Terrestrial > Soil > Agricultural land | place: USA... | reverse complement strand
GAACGATCCCGTTCTGCAGAACCTTGCGTTCAAGAATGGCTCGTTGGTGATCAACTACATTTTCCGACCGCGCTCAGATCTTGTTTTCTCGGCTGAGTACCGGCGGCTGCAAACGTATCGGATCTCGGGTAAGGCAAATGCAGGGGAGACCGGCCTAACAGCGGGTTTTCTTTTTTAGGATGAAACGATGAAATGCGTTTGGCTAGCAGGAATCATCATTGCTGTGCTCTTTACGCAGACGGCGTCGACACATTGGATAGCAGGTGAAGTAAAAGGCTATGAAGTGGAAGGGCGAGTCGTGCTTTCAGGCGGGGTGAAGGGCGAAGCGGCAAGAGATGCGTCCAAGGTGGTGGAGTGGCTTGCGCCGCTTGATTCTTCGGCAGCGCCGTCACAGGGCGGCCGCTCTTATGAAATGATTCAACGGGACAAAAGGTTCGATCCGGAGTTGCTGGTTGTACCGAAGGGCAGTGTGGTGACCTTTCCGAATCTGGACCCGTGGTTTCACAACGTGTTTTCGCTGTACCGCGGAAAGCGCTTCGATCTTGGGCTGTATCAGGCTGGAGATTCGAAGAGCGTTCGTTTCGACAGACTCGGTCCCTCATATATCTTCTGCAACATTCACCCGCACATGGCGGCTGTTATTTTAACTGTCGATTCAAATTATTTTGGGCTGAGCGATAAGTCAGGACGCGTGAAGATCTCGGACGTTCCGGCAGGAAGATACGGCCTCAATGTGTGGTACCAGAATGCGGATGCCGAAGCGCTTGAGGCATTGCAGCGCAATGTGGTGGTGGATGGAGATCGCGAACTGCCCACGATTTCTGTGGCCGTGGTTTTGCACGATTTACGCGATCACAAAAATAAGTACGGAAAAGACTACGATACGGGGGCGCTGTCGCCGAATTACTAAAGCAGTGCCGGAGCTCTTGCGATTAGCTATAGAGCCGATCAGGCATCGGCGTTCCTGAGAAGATCAACGGCGAAGGCGCCTGATTGAAGGGCGAGTCGACCGCTACAAAACCAAAGGCGGGAAAAGAGCACAGCCAGGAGTGGCGTGCCCCAAAGAGGAGCTGCGAACGATGGAGACGGTGCTCGTAGTAGAGGATAACCGCGCGTTACAGCGCACATTGCAGCGACTCTTCGCAAGCGATTCGCTTGAAGTGCAAATCGCATCGGACGGGGTCGAAGGACTGGAAATGTTCAAGAAACAGATTCCGGACGTCGTTGTGCTGGATCTGAAGCTGCCACGGTTGCCCGGAAAAGAGCTGTGCCGCGAATTTAAGATGACGGCTGCGTCCGTTCCGATCGTGGTGCTGAGCGCGAATTCCGACGTTGAAGACAAGGTCTTGTTGCTCGAATTGGGTGCGGACGATTACGTCACGAAACCGTTCAGTCCGCGGGAGCTTCTAGCGCGGGTTCGACGCGCCATGCGGCGAACCAAACCGGCGATGCCGGGGACGCGTGCTCCGGGAAGGCCGAATGCTTCACCTACATCGCATGAGACTTTGATTTTTGCGGACGCCGAAATCGATTTTACGAGCATGGAAGCAAAGCGCGCTGGAAAGATGCTCACGTTGACGGCGCACGAGTTTAAGTTGTTGAAATTCCTCTCCCGTTCGCCGGGCAGAGTGTATTCCAGAGAAGAACTTCTCGATCAGGTTTGGGGATATGAGAACTATCCGACTACGCGCACGGTGGACAACTATATCCTTCGCCTTCGCCAAAAGCTGGAGCCGGATCCCGCAAATCCAATATTTTTTCTCACCATTCACGGCGCCGGTTACAAATTCGTGCCGGGTAACGCGAACATAGCGGCCGTGCGTTAGAGGGAAGTATTAAAACAATGGCGCGTTTTCAACTTCGCACACAGCTTCTGATCGCGGCGATTGTGATTATCTGCGCGTTTACCGGTGCGATTTTGGTGATTGTGCGCTACATGGTGCGCTCCGAAATCCGTCAACAGGCCGGACAGAGCGTGGAGGCGTCGGTGCGTGCGTTCAAAAACGTGCAAATACAGCGAGACGCGGAGCTTTCGCGCACCGCTTCTCTTCTTGCCGAACTCCCGCCGCTGATGGCCGTGATGACCACGCAACATGCGCCCACGATCCAGGACGCTTCCGAGCCTTTTTGGAAGCTTGCCGACAGCGATTTATTCCTTCTGGCGGATCCTGATGGGCGCGTCCTCGGCTTTCATATCACCAAATCCGGATGGACCGCCGAGATTGCGCAACGGAATTTGAAGGCTTTGCTTAGCCATGGCTCGGAAACCGCGTGGTGGTTTGACGATGGGGAGCTCTATCGCGTCGTAAGCCGGCCAATTACGATCGGGCCAGATACGGGGAGGAGAGAAATCGGCATTCTCGTGGTCGGTTACCAAGTGGACTCAAGCGTTGCCGATCAGCTAGCTAGCGTGTCCGGCGCGCAGGTGGTCCTGTCTGTCTCCCACACGGTGATCGCATCGACGCTTTCCGATGAGCAAGACAGCCGCTTCAAGGCGTGGATCGATCATGACGATTCCCTTGCGTCGACTTCCGCTGCGGATATCGAGTTGGGATCAAGTCGATATGAAGCGGCTTCCGTAATGATCGGTGAAGCGCCGTCGCCGATTCGCTGTTACGTACTCGTGTCGCTGGATCGATTGAATCTGTTCCTTCAGAATTTGAACAACCTGATTTTCATTCTCGGAATCTCCGCAGTGCTTCTTTCGACGGTGCTGCTGGGATTTGTAGCGAGGACAATTACGCGTCCGCTCGACAATCTCGTCGCAGGCGTTCGCGCTCTTTCCGCGGGAGACTACACCTATTCCATTCAGCCGCGGGGCAGCAGTGAAGTTGCGGAGCTGGCGGAGGCTTTTTCAGTGATGCGCGGCGAAATTCTCGCATCGCACGAACAAAGGATTATCACGGAAAGGATTGCCGCTGTCGGTCGCGCAGCGAGTTCGCTTTCACACGATTTGCGGCATTACCTCGCTGCCATTGTGGCGAATGCGGAATTTCTCTTCGAGGCTCCAGACTCGGTGAGCCGCACGGAAACCTACAATGAGATTAAGCTCGCATCGGATCAAATGACCGATTTGCTCGATTCACTTCGCGAACTCGTGCGGGGCGACCACGCGATTTCACCCGAACACGCGACTCTCGACCAAATTATCCGGCGCGGCGCCAATACGGTGCTAGCACGGCCGGAATGGCGACATCGTACGGTTTCGATCCATGCGAGCGGAGAAATGGAAGGAGTATTCGATCCGCGAAAAATGGAGCGCGTCTTCTCGAATTTGATCCTGAACGCGTGCGAAGCGAGTCCGCAGAGCGACGAACCGATCCGCGTCGATATTGAGTCATCTGAGAAAACCTTCGCAGTACGGGTGGCGGACGATGGGCCAGGGATACCACCACCCATTCACAACGTCGTATTCGATCCTTTCGTAAGTGCTGGGAAGCCCGGCGGCACGGGACTCGGGTTAGCAATCGTGAACAAGATCGTGCGTGATCACGATGGTTCCGTGGCGATAGAAAGGACGTCGGATACTGGAACTGTGCTTCTTGTTACGTTTCCGCGAATCGCAAAATCTTCTGTAAGTGGGAATGGTAACTCTCTCATTGGATCTCTTCAGAGCTAACCATGGTGTATCGAAATTCAAGAGGGCTTACTTCAGCGGACTAAAAGCCACGGTCTGTAAATATTTCGATCTCCGATGCTGCGTCGTTAGGGCAGGTGGAATTCGCGGATCGATAAGGGAAAAAGGGCCCGACTGAAATGCGAGTCCGCCGCTACAGGGGCAATAGGGAAATTCGGGCGAGAGAGGTGTCAATCGGCTGCGTGAGTTGCGTCTCGCATTTTTTCCACCATAGAAATGGCTGGATTATACGCGCTTCAAGCTATCGCAATCGTATACGCGAGTCCGACGGAATGCGCTATTTTGCCGGAGGATTCAAGACAAACGCGTAGAGCATGTCTCCAGCCGCCACAAATACGTATTGCTTGCCGTCAAGCGAGTAAGTGATGGGTGCATTGGGAGCGCCGACAAGAGTGGAATGCCAGAGCATCTTGCCGTTCGAGGCATTCAACGCATAAAGCGTGTCGCCGTTTGACGTAAACAATAGATTCCCAGCCGTGGAAAGCATGCCAGCCGCACCGCCTCCACCGGGCCATTCGTGGCGCCAGACCACCTTGCCAGTTTTATAGTCGAGTGCCTTGATCGATGCGGGGCCACCCAGACCCTGCGCGCTCTCGATTCCGCCGTAACCTTCGGGATGGTCATCTGTATCGGAGAGATAGAACAATCCGTACCCCTCGCCAGTGCCGACGTAGAACAGTCCTGTCTGCGGACTGTAACTTGGGGGAGGCCAATTCGTGGCACTACCTGACGACGGCCAAACCAGCGTGCCGCCGAGCGACGGCTCTTTGTCCAAGTTAGGAATTGGCTGACCTTTTGCGTCCACGCCTTTCGACCAATTCAGCGTGTCCACAAAAGGCGTACTGACCACGCCTTTGCCAGTCGTGCGGTCGATGACAAAGAAATATCCGTTGCGGCTGGTCTGCGCCACGAGCTTGCGCGGCTTGCCGTCGATCGTTCCATCGATCATCACGACATCGCAGGCGGCATCCCAGTCATGCGTATCGTGCGGCGATGCCTGAAAATACCATGCCATTTTCCCGGTGTCTGGATTCACGGCGATGATTGAGGACGTGTAGAGATCCGCACCGGCCCGGCTTTTCGGCGCGTAGACGGGATTCGGATTTGCAGTGCCATAAAAATATAGATTGAGCGTTGGATCATACGACCCCTGGACCCACGGCCCGCCACCGCCGTGTGTGGAGGCATACGCGTTCGGCCATGTCTCAATTCCTGGCTCGCCGGCTCGCGGAGTGCTGTACGTGGTCCACTGCACTTCACCGGTTTCCGGATCGCGCGCTTGCAGGAAACCCGAAAGATCGAGAGAGTCGCCTCCGGTGCCAATGATGATGTGGTTGCCGATTGCGATGGGCGCCATCGTTGAGAAATAGAACTGTTTGGGATCGGAGACCGGCAATATCCAGCGCTGCTTGCCCGTTGTTGCGTCGAGCGAGACGATGAAGTTGTCGCGCGTCATGAAATACAGCCAATTTCCGTACATTCCGAAGCCCTTGTTCGCGGTTCTCGGTTCGTCGCCAGTAGATTCGCGGTAATAATGCCAAAGCGTTCGGCCGTTGCGAGCGTCAACAGCCCATGCGTTGTCGTTCGCCGTGAAATAGAGAATGCCGTTCACCATAAGCGGTGAACCGCCAACACGGGCGACTCCTCCCCCGCGGCCGCCCGTGGATTGGGTGGGAGTCCCACCTCTGATTTGCGCCGTCCATTCCAACGACAAATCCTGCACGTTGGAGTCGTTGATATCTTTGAGCGTGCTGAAGCGCCTGGCCGTGTAATCGCCGTTATACATTCCCCACGTGGTGGTGGGTGGCTGCAAGAGCGCCTTTTCGTTGAGGCCTTGTGAAAAAAGTGTAAGCGGCACAAAACAGAGCACCGCCAAAATCAGGTTTCGTGTTTTCATTTCAGGGTCACCAAGTAGGCCGTTATGTCATGCATATCTGTATCGTTCAGAGTTTTCAGGAAATCCGCGTGGGCCTGCAGTGGATTGTGGACAACGATCTTCGGAAATCCGTCTTTGCGGTCATATGAGTGGTAAACGCCATTCACATCTTTGAACGCAATATTGAAATCCGTAATCGAAATCGGGACACCCGTGAAGCTCTCGCCCGTAGGGAGCGTCACCGTAATCGTGAGCGTACCTTTATTGATGTCCGGCGGCGCGGTATCGGCGATCATCGAGCCGTTTTCCGTGTAAATTGGTCCACCGCGAGCGCCCCGCCCGCCGCCGTTTCGGAGAGGACCTCCGCCCGTAATCCACTGACCTTGTAAGGCTGGCGGAGTGTATTTGGACGCAATGCCGGCCAGGTCACCCGTCGTGGAATGGCAACTGCCGCATTTCTGGCCGAATAGCTGCTCCCCGCGTTTTGCGTTACCTACCACAATGTCTTGATACGCATAAGTCTGGCGAAACGCGGCGCCGTAAACCTGAACACGCAGCCAGGCAGCCAAATCCGAGATCTGTTGATCGGTCAACTGGATTTGGCTTGCTCCTTTCGGATGAGGCGCGCGCAACACGGGTCCGATGAGACTCGCCTTCACGTCATCTTCGACAAGTGCGGAGCGAATGAGGTCTGGTGCGACGTCTGTTCCTTTGGCAGTAGCGCCATGGCAAGAGGCGCAACTGGCGGCGAACGCCTCGGCACCACGCTGCACCGCAGCCGGATCTTCCTGGCTGACGCGTATCGCCGCAGGAGTTGCTGCTACGGTGGCGTTAGAACCATTCCCGGCGGGTGAGGGAGCAGGCGATGTCGTTTGAGCTCGGACAACGCATGTGGCGGCAACCGCAAGCGCTGAAATGCCGAGGCAAAGTTTCGTCAGTCGTTTCATTTACGTGCAAGTCCCTTCACGCCGCTTTCCGGCGTTCGAATGCGCTCTCTTGCTATGCCGTTATGCAGCCTGCAATCTGTGGTTACGCTACCGCGTTCAACGGGCCTAGACAGCTAACTCATGCCAGTATCGCTTTCATATACGCCATACACTTCGCAACTTCTTTCGTGCAGTCCGAGTCGGTGGGAACGGGATAGGACAGCTCAACCAGAGCGGGAATCGGATAACGCTTGGTCTTGAGCAATGTGAGCACTTCTTTAACCGGAGTGTCGCCTTCGCCCCACGGCACACTCGGACCCAGGTTTTTCTTGCGGTCCTTCATATGGAGGTGCGTGATGCGGTCATGGTTCTGCTCGATGAAGGCGACTGCATCGTAGTTCGAGCCTGTGATGTAGCCAATATCTAAATTGATGCGGAACCACTTGGACATGGCCATCGCCTTGTAAAAGCTTTCAGGCCTGGCGAACTGATTGGGATCGTCAATCTGTTCGTGATTGTGAAAGGCAACGGGGAACTGATGCTTTTCGGCAAAAGACACGAGTTTTTCGGCCACGTCGAGCGTCGTGGACGAGGATATCGTGACGGCGCCAAGCGTTTTCGCCTGCTCGAACATCTTGTCGATTTCCTCGGCTGTGTAATCGGCTCCCATGCCGTTCACTGTGTACGCGTAAACGACGATTCCAGCGTCGTTGAGCTTTTTCTTGACGCCTTCAAAGTGGCTCATCGGAGTCGTGAGGCGCCACTGCCGAAGTTCTTCACGCGCCTTCATCGCCTCTGGACTGCGACCTCTGCCACCACGAGTTCCGCCACTTGCAGCAGGAGCGGGCGTGGCATTGGCAGCGGAGGTCGGCGCGCCCGCGGCGGGCGGACTTCCGGAACCGCCCGCCGCTCCTCTACGCCCCTGAAATTCGCTTACAGGCTCTACGTGATTGCTCATTAATTCGAGCAAACCAACACCTGCACCTTGGCAATCCTGGATGACGGCATCAATGTGGTCTTGGCCGACGACGTTGGGCATATCGTGAAAGCTGTAAGTGATTGCGCCAAGACGTACGCCGCCAACAACCGGATCGATTCTCCGTCGAAGGAGCAAAGCGACGGGGATTCCGGCTAACATTAATTGTCCGAACTCTCGACGTGAGTAAGACATGCTCCTCCCTTTTGTAACCGGGGCCGCGGCACCGCTGTTTTTTAAGAAACAGCCTGCGAGTTGGGCGAGACCACTCGCGAAGGTCTCGCCCAACTCGCATCCTCCCCACAAAAACTAAGCCGCTTCCAACAGCCGGACTCGCGCAGCGGCTCTATTAGAACAACAATTTCAAGGCGAACTGGATTTCGCGCTGATTCCAGTTACCGCTCATGGAGTTGATTTGACCCGTAGTCTTGCCCACCAGATTGACTGTGCCATCTTTGTTGTAGGCAATGCTTGACGACGGTTGGCCAAAGTTCGCCTGGTTCAAGAGATTGAATACTTCGGTCCGGAACTGCAGGCGTGTCTGCTCTCTGAGCGAAAACTCCTTGAAAATCGAGAAATCAAAGCGCTTCTGCGAAGGGCCGAAGAGTTGCATGGTGTGCTCGTCCCCGAGAGTGTTCGCCAGAGGCTGCACGAAATCGTTGTAATTGAACCAGTGAAGGCGCGTCGGATTGGCGAGTCTGCCGGATCCGATCTGATCGAGGTATTGCGTCTGGCTGAGACCGGAGTTGTTCGAGGAAGCCGTGACGGAAAACGGCAGACCAGTCTGCCAGGAACCTGAAGTATTCACGCCCCAGTCCTTCAGCAATGCGCCCTCGACGCCCGTGAACGATTTGCCGAATGGTATCTGGTAGTTCACGCCCCATGTGATGCGGTCGGCCACATCCTGCGGGTCGTTCCCCCATGCGTACTGCGGAAAGTTATAGACGAGACGCGGTGGGCTCGATCCCGTTCCGTTTGACGTGTCAACGAAGCAAGGAGTTGGCGTCGCATAATAGGAGGAAACGCACGAGAAATTGTTCACATTGGACATCATGTGCGACCAGACGTAGTTCAAGTTCACAGTGAGGCCGTTGCTAAAGCGGCGAACGAACGATGTTTGCAATCCTTCGTAGGCGCTTGTACCCCAGTTGTTCGATTCGGTCAGGTTGAGCGATTTCGTCCACGCGAATCCTGGTAGAACACCAAGCGGCGTGGTTCCACCGACCGTGAGGGGAGGCGTCGTGGCCAAGGTCGGATTCGTCACCTGGTTTTGCGGGAGATTGCGAACCTCAGCGTGGCGGCCGAGTTCGCCCACGTAGCCGACTGTCACGACGTTGGCGCCGAATTGTTTCTGCAACTGTAAATTAAATTGCTCGAGGTAGGCCTCTTGATAACGGACAGGCAGGCCGATGATCCTCGTCCCGGCATATTTTGACGTGTCGGTCGCAAGATTCACGTTGAGTTGTGGCACAGGCAGGCCAAGGGGTGCGGAAGCTCCTCCTGTTCCACCAGGATTTGTGGCGCTGCCCTTTGGGAAAGTCTGGCAAGTAGGGCAATAAACGGTACTGCTGGTGAGCGTCGCTGTTGTGCTCGCGGGATTTGGCGTCTGGCATGTGTTCTTATACGCCGCCGTCGAATCGCTGAATGGGCATGTACCGTAATTTGCAACGACAGAGTTCGCAAACTGCCCGGTGGGACCGTCGAACTGCGCCGTGGCGCATGACGAGTTGGTGGTCGTTTCATTCTGCAGATTGCAGCTCACTGCGTAATTGAAAGGCGCGTTCAACATGAAATATGAGGATTGGAAGTTCGTCGGAAAGAAGCTGAGTCCGAAGCCGCCGCGAAGAACCATGCTGCGCGGCAAAGTTAGAGCGAAGCCGAAACGCGGAGCAATGTCACCGTAAGGTGTGGAGACCATCGCGGTGGAATTGCTCTGCTGTATGCCCGGCAGCGATGGCGAGACGATCAGGCCAGTATACGGGTCGTAGTTTGAGATGCGGCCGTGGACTTCCGTAAACGGCGTGAAGATGTCGTAGCGAAGACCGAGATTCACGGTGAGGGACGGCAGGGCATGCCAATCGTCTTGAATGTAACCGCTGGGTTCCCAACTGCGGAAACCCTGCTGGACCAGTGCATTGTTCCTTGAAATGCCGCTGGCGAGCCCCTCGAGTTCATCACCCATCGCAACGCCTGTAAAGGAGCCGTTGAAACTGAAAGACCCCTGCGCAGCATTGCTTTGTGCCACAGTATCCCTGCGGCGGATGAGGGCAAGGCCAAAGCGAACGCTGTGCGAACCTTTGTTCCAGTTCAAAGATGCCATGTACTGAAAGCTGGTATCCCAATAACCGAGTGGAACGAACGTAGTGTCGCCGATCGAAGTGTATCCACCCGCCCCGTTCAAGCCGGAAATACTGAAAGTCGTCAGTCCGGATGAGCCGACAAGAGATGAACCGTTTGCGTAATTCACGCAGCTGGTTGCCGTGCATGGGAAACCTAGCGCGCTTGAGACGCCCGTGCCTTGATTGGCGGGGTAAGAGAGAATGATGCTGCGAAAAACGCCAAGCTTCAGGTTTAGCACCACATTCGGATTAAAGACATGAACGTAAGATGATCCGAAATCGTATTGATGTTCGTTATTCGGACCCGCATATGATGTTACGACGGGTTCGACCATTACGGCGCCGGAGCCACCCGCCGTCGCAAGAGAACCCGTGGCTGGATTGATGAATACGTTGGGAAAACCGTTAGGAGTGATTGTTGTCTCACTGTTATAGGTGAGTCGGCCGTATAGGGTGTTGTTGTCGTTGAAATGCTCGTCAACGCGGCCATCGTACGTTTTGCTGTTCTGTGTCAGAACTGGCGAAGACGTGTAGTTGTTGGAAATGCCAGCGAGTTGTCCGCTTGCCGGTCCGGTTGCGCAGTTTACATTTGTTCCCGGTCCGCACGTGGGAAGCGGATACATATTGAAGAATCCCAAACCTATCGGCGTCATGGACGAAACTGGAATATCAGGCCCGAATACGCCCAGCCCGGGTTGACTGTTACTTCCACCGACCGAGCTGACAGGCTCAAGATCAGAAAAGTCACCGAGCTGCTGCTTTCCATCTGGACATACAATCAGTCCCTTTTCGCAATATGTTGGGACTGTGTATGAGGAGCTCCCGACGCCTCGCGCGTAGCTAAGGCCTTCGTAGTCAAAGAAAAAGAAGGTCTTATCTTTTATGACGGGACCTCCAATGCTGCCTCCCCATTGATTTTGACGGAATGCAGGATTGGGAGCCGATACTCCGGTAAATGCCCAGTTCGGATTAGTGTTGAGCACTTTATTTCGGAAGAACTCAAAGGCCGAACCGTGAAAGGCGTTAGTGCCGGACTTCGTAATCACGTCAACCACAGCACCGCCCGTGCGGCCGATTGAAGCATCGTATTTGTTGGTCGAAACGCTCACTTCTTGAATCGCGTCGATTGAGGGCCGAGCGCCGAGGAAGCCAACCGCCCGCTCATTATTGTCAAAGCCATCGATCATATTTTCATTTTGGGCGTCCGTCTGGCCGTTGGCGGAAAAGGACGAAGTCTGCCGGCGATCGTCTGGCCGGTTACCGGCGGCAATCGAACCCGGTGTACCCTCGGTGACGCCAGCAGTCAGCTGAACGAGCTTCACAATATTGCGGCCGTCCAGCGGCAAATCTTCGACGCTCTGGGACGGCACCAACGATCCTATTGTCGAAGTTTCGGTCTGCAAAGCCGGCGCGACCGATCCGGAGACCTCGACGCTCTGCGTTTCGGCGCCTACTTCCATCTTGGCGTCGACACGGGTACGATCACCGGCAGAGAGAGTCATCGCGGGAGCGATAAAGGCCTTGAAACCCTTCTGCTCGACTTTAAGAGTGTAGCTGCCCACCTGAAGCAGAGAAAAGACATAGTCGCCGGTCGCGGAGGTCGTGGCTGTCTGAGACACATTCGTCCCGACATTGGTGAGAGTGACGGTTGCATTCGGCAGGACCGCGCCGCTCGCGTCGGTAACGGTACCGACGACGGCAGCCGTTCCTTGTGCAGAGATAGCTCCAGCGCAGAACAAAAAGCTAAACACCAAAGCCAATGTGGGGGCTAAACGCTTAGAACAGATTCCAACCATCGTGTACCTCCATTCGTGTCTCGGATCAGTCGCAAGCCGAAGCGGTCAATCGACGGATTAGAGCGGACTTTTAGTAAGAGCGCCAAGCCGAAAGACAACTATACGCAGTGAAATGATGCCGGGGACATTCGTACTTGACAGGCTGGGAGTAAACGCAATAGAAATACGGTAAGCGAAACGTAAAGGCACTCTACCCTACTGCGATATGGCAACTTACGCTTCGGTGGTTCTCGGTACCTGGTGTTCAGGATTACATGCCGCTGCGAAAAATCCGAGGGCCGAGTCCTGAAATAGAGCAGGACCATCGAAAAGCTGATCGCAGCTAGAAGATCGTTAAATGGTTGACCGGGAAGTACGCAGGTTAAACTTCCCACAGGGTGCAGTGGGCTGGGGTTATGAAGAACGAGACTCTACAGGGAACACCCGCAGGGCTGCTTTCCTCCGAAGAGCAGGAAGCAGTGCGGAGACAGCTAGCCTACATTACTGCCAGCCCGCTCTTTCGACACAGCAAACGGTTCCCCGATTTTCTGCGCTATACGGTGGAGGAGGCCCTTGACGGCAGGCTCGATCAACTGAAAGAACGGACGCTAGGCGTCGAGGTGTTTGGGAGGCATCCAGATTACGATACAAATTCCGACCCAGTCGTTCGGATGACAGCCGTCGCAGTAAGGAAGCGGCTGGCGCAATATTACCAACTGCCGGGACACGATGCTGAGCTTCGGATCGAGTTTCCGCGCGGATCTTATGTTCCCGATTTCAAGTTCCCGAAAGAAGCTGAACCAGCCGACACGCACCACATGGAGGAGGTGCATGTCGACCCACCGAAAAAAGAGAAGTCGGCGCGCTGGCAATATTGGGTCGCCGCCCTCGCTCTTTCATGCGCCGCAATCTTTCTTTTGGCATGGAAAGGGCATCCTATTCGTGAGACCTCATCATTCGACCGTTTCTGGGCGCCTGTTGTAAGTTCCTCTGCGCCAGTACTCGTCTGCATCCCGGACCTGACGGCCAATGGGACTCCTGCGACTGCTCCGGTTACCAGCGGTTCGGGCGTGGTGCCTGCCAATCCTACTGCGATCGCGCTGGCGGCGTTGCCGCCGTCTTTCCGCAGAAATCGGGTGACATTTGGCGACTCGTTCGCAGCATCGATACTGACGGGTGTTCTCGGGCGCGCCGACCGGACATTTCGCCTTCGTCGCGCAAACGATGCAAACCTGCAGGATCTGGAAGAAGGGCCCGTCGTCTTAATCGGAGGTCGCAGCGCCAACCAGTGGTCGCTGAAGCTCGACGATCACCTCCGATTCGGCGCGGTTCACGATGGTGGGCTTCATTATGTGAGCGACCGCCAAAACCCTTCGTCGCAGCAGTGGGGTGTACGACGCACTCCGGACCAAGCAGAATCTGCCATGACCACGGATTATGCGATCATTTCGCGAGTGAACGATCTCACCACGGGGCATCCTCTTATAACGGCAGCCGGCCTTTTCCAATACGGCACCGAAGCAGCGGCGATGTGCCTTTCAGAGCCAAGCTGCCTCGCAGCTGCCGAGAAAATGGCGCCGGGAGATTGGCAGCATAGAAACATCCAGATCGTCATTCAGACGACGATCATCAATGATAACGTCGGAGAGCCGCGCGCCGTCGCCGCATACGTTTGGTAAAAAATTAACCCTTTCACTTATAGAGGGTTTTTTTGCGCGCGATGGCGATGGTACGCCTTTGCCACAGCTAACGCCGGATGTTCTGGTCCGCTCCTATGTGCCGTTGAGTAGGCTCTTAGTGCGTGCCAGGACGCTTGCGTATCAAGGTGGAATAGGAACGGTCGTATTTGCGGCGGGAATACCGCAGCTCATTACGCCGTGTGCGCCCGATCAATTCGGCAACGCTGTGCGCGTTGAGAGCATGGGATGCGGAGCTCAGGTTGAACGAGAGAACTTACTATCGCGATCCGTCGCGATCGGCGAACGTTTCAAACAGTGCGCCCGATCATGGAAGCAGAAATTCCCGTTGATCGGCGATATAAGAGGTTTAGGCGGAATGTGCGCCATAGAGTCCGTTCGAAACCCGGCCACGCTAGAGTCAGCCGATACCGAGGCCAAAGCGATTGCGAAATATTGCTATGAGCACGGAGTCGCCACGATAGGCGCGGGTACGTACAATAACGTGTTGAGACTTCTGGTGCCTGGAATGCACGTGATCGAGGCTGCAATTCGAGCGTCAGCAGCCGCGACGCACATCTTTTGTTGGCACTTGACGTGAATTAGAAGCGTCTGCGATCCCGGTCCTCTCAACAATTTTGTTACAGACTGCCTGTTGAAACCAGCTCGGTCCAGAGGGATACACCTTGAAAAACGAGATTAAGGATCAGAAGCTTTTTCGAGACGCATGCTACGTCAATGGAGCTTGGGTCCGAGCAGATTCCGGCGGCGTAATCAATGTCGACAACCCTGCCACCGGCGAGATCATTGGCGGAGTACCGGCTTTAGGAAAGACAGAGACGCGTGAGGCTATCGCGGCTGCCAATGTCGCTTTCATGGCTTGGAGAAAGCGGACTGGCAAGGAGCGGTCGCGGATTCTACGGAATTTCTTCGAGCTAGTTGTGGCGAATCAGGAAGATTTGGCTCGGCTCATGACTCTGGAGCAGGGAAAGCCTCTCACTGAGTCTCGCGGCGAGGTTTTGTATGCCGCATCTTTTCTTGAGTGGTTTGCTGAAGAAGCCAAGCGCGTCTACGGGGACACGATTCCTCAACCCGAAAACGACAGAAGGATCGTCGTCATTAAACAGCCTGTTGGGGTGGTCGCCTGTATCACTCCTTGGAATT
>Ga0209178_1000281_pt1 | contig 14398 bp, 17 predicted proteins | sample GAAS200_FD_187521 | JGI IMG/M metagenome (GOLD analysis project Ga0209178, IMG submission 187521) | Agricultural soil microbial communities from Georgia to study Nitrogen management - GA AS200 (SPAdes) (version 2) | ecosystem: Environmental > Terrestrial > Soil > Agricultural land | place: USA... | reverse complement strand
GCCGTCCGCCCATTGCCGGCATCAGTCCCGCCGGGGAGCGCCCGCTCGAGCTGATCGACGGCGATGCGCATCGACGTGAGGGGGTTCTTGATCTCGTGCGCCACCCGCCGGGCGACTTCGCGGAACGCGCGGAGGCGCTCGGACTCGAGCTCGCGCTCCCGCGCGGTCTCGAGCGCTGCGGCCAGCTCGCGGACGGCCTGGCGCAGCGCTTCGAATTCCGGGGCGCCGCGCTGCGGCGCGCCGCCGGGGAGCGGCTCCCGCCGCCGGATCAGCCGGGTCCATCCCACCAGCTCGTCGATCGGCCGGGACAGCTGCCGGGACAGATGTCCGGCCACCCGCACTGCGACGAAGAGCAGGAACGCGCCGAGCACGATGATGACGGCGGCGAACCCGGCGGACGAGTAGCTCCGCAGCTTCTCGGCGCGCTGGGCGAGCGTGAGGGAGACGGAGATCTGGTCCAGATGGTGATCCATGGCCCGCCGCTCGCGTGGAGTGAGGCGGGTGGTGTCGACAATCTTCAGCATGGCGCGGGTCGAATCGGCCACCTCTTCCAGGGAGGCCCGCGCTCCCGCCATCGGCCCGCTGGCCCGGACGCTCAACACCAGGCCGATCACCGCTATGGCGGTGGGGATGGCCGTCATCGCCACAAGGATCGCGAAGATCCGGCGGCGGAAGGGGAGTGGCATATTGGTGAAGCAATCTATGGAATTGGCTGGGGTGCGACAAATCGACACAGGCCAAGGGAGGAGAACGAAGCATGCGGAGCCACACGCACTACCTCTGGTTCAATACCAAACAGCGCCAGGAGATCATCGACATCACGGACACGGTGGAGATTCAGGTGGGCACGTCGGGAGTACGGGAAGGGATGGTGCTGGTGTCCGCAATGCACATCTCGGCGTCGGTCTTCGTCAACGACCACGAATCGGGCCTGTGGCACGACATCCTGACGTGGCTGGAGGGCACGGTCGCGCCCTGGGAGCCCTCGCGGTACCGGCACAACGAGACCGGGGAGGACAACGCCGCCGCGCATCTGCGGTCGTTGACGGTGGGGCACGAGGTCATCGTTCCCATCACGGCCGGGAAGCTCGATCTGGGTCCCTGGCAGCGGGTCTTCTATGGTGAGTGGGACGGGCAGCGGAAGAAGCGAGTAATCATCAAGGTGTTGGGGGACTAGTCCCAACGCGGCAAGTCGTTTATACTTATCGGGTTCCGGCGGACGGCGACCAAAGCGTGGTGGCGTCACGCGCCCGCCAGGAACGAGGGCATGCCGGACTTCGCGCTTTGCGCGCTCCGCTTCCCCGAAGTGAGTTCCCCCAACAGCCACCGCGCATTCTGGCCTGCCCCACGCGCCTTACTCGCGCCGACGCTTCCGCACCTGACAAGCAGGCGGGCCGCACCGGGGAGTTTATCGCTCCCCTTAAGGACAATTGATGCAACAGCCTCACGCACACCTCTCGCGACCGGTTCACAAAGAACCGCCCGCACACGCTCCCAACGCCGCACTCCTCATCGATTTTGACAACGTCACCATGGGCATCCGCTCGGACTTGCAGACCGAGCTCCGGCGCCTCCTGCAATCCGAGATCATCCGTGGCAAGGTGGCGGTGCAGCGCGCCTACGCGGACTGGCGCCGGTACCCGCAGTACATCGTGCCGCTTTCGGAATCCTCGATCGACCTGATCTTCGCCCCCGCCTACGGCTCGAACAAGAAGAACGCCACCGATATCCGCCTGGCCATCGATGCGCTCGAGCTGGTGTTCACCCGGCCCGAGATCGGGACGTTCATCCTCCTGTCCGGCGACTCGGACTTTTCGTCGCTCGTGCTGAAGCTCAAGGAGTACGGCAAGTACGTGATCGGCGTCGGGATCCGGGAGTCGTCCAGTGACCTCCTGATCCAGAACTGCGACGAGTACTACTCCTACAACGAGCTCGCGGGCTTCCAGAAGGAGAGCGACATCGTGCACGAGCGCTGGGACGTCTGGCAGCTCGTGGTCGAGGCGGTGAAGCAGATGACCGCCCACAACGACGTGATGCGCTCCGACCGCCTGAAGCAAGTCATGCAGGAGATCGATCCCGCGTTCGACGAAAAAGACGCGGGGTTCTCCCGCTTCACCAAGTTCGTCCAGGAGGCGGCGCACCGCGGCCTGATTCACGTCACCCGCCGGGAGAATGGGCAGTTCGAGATCGCCCTCGGCGGCGCCGCGTCCGCGGCCCCGGCCGCGCAGCCCGGTACCGCGCCTGAGCCCGAGGCACCGGCCGAACGCCGGAGCTCCTTCGTCGGCGACGCCTTCGGTCTGCTGAAGCAGGCCCTGGGTCAGTCTCGCGACGGAGCGTCCGCCGAGTCTGCCGAAGAGACGGCCGGGACGGCTGGGTCGGCTGAGTCGGCCGGGCGGACCGCGCCGTCTGAGCCGCGTCCGCCTGCCCCACCGGCGCATTCGTACCATGAAGAAGAGGATGAGCCGCCCATGCCACAGAGCTCGGCGCCTCCACCGCCGTACTCCACGCCCGTGTCCGGTCATACGCCCCTGGGCCGGAGTGCCCGGTTCCGCCGGGGCTCCAAGGGTGGTCCACGTCCGGCGACGCCCGTGATCGGCGTGCCCCGGGTCGGAGCCGTCGAAACGCCGGCGGCCTCCGGGGGCGCGAGCGAGCCCGGTGCCCCTGTCGAGCGCCCGCCACGCGGTGAGCGCGGCGACCGGGCCGAACGGGGCGACCGTCCCCGCGGTGGCCGGGGCCGCGGTGGCCGCGGTGCCTCCCGGCGGGGTGAGCAGTCCGAGGGCTCCGCTGAGCGACACGAGGGCGGCGAGCGCGGTGGGCGCTCCCGTCGTGGTGGTCGGGGCGGAGGCCGCGGTCGGGGAGGGAATGCCGGGAGCGGTGAGGGGAGCCGCGAGCGGTTCGCCTCGGACTCTCCGCGCGCGGACGGAGCTCCTGCCGCGCCGGCCGCATCGGCGCCTCCTCCGCCTCCCGCGCCGAAGAAGGCGCCGGAGCCCGACTTGTCCGGGGAGTCGTTCTGGACGCGGGTGAAGCGGGGTCTCACGGGAGGGAACGCCTGACCGGGCGTCCGTTTCCAAGTGAATTCTACGCGCGACCGACTCCGTTGGTCGCGCGTAGGCTTTTGGGGCATTTCCTCGTGTCGACCATCGGTGGCCGCCGCACGGTGGGCCGGATCGTCGAGACCGAAGCGTATGTCGGTCCCGACGATCCGGCCTGTCATGCCTGGAAGGGTCGGCGCTCGCCCATGGTCGAATCGCTCTATGGTCCTCCCGGAATTGCATATGTCTACTTCACCTACGGCATGCACTGGTGCATGAACGCGGTGACCAGGCGGGAGGGTTTTCCGTCAGCCGTCCTGCTCAGGGCCCTCGAGCCCGTCGCGGGACTCGAGACGATGCGCCGGCGCCGGGGCAGTGGTGTCCCGGATCGCCGGCTGTGTGCCGGTCCTGCGATGTTGTGTCAGGCGCTGGGAGTGAGCGGGAGGCAGGACGGGGTGTCGCTTTCGCGGGGGTCGCTGCGGATTCTGCAGGATCCGCAGCCCCGTCGCTTCAAGATCCGGGTGGGCCCGCGCATCGGGATCACCCGGGCCGTGGACTGGCCACTCCGGTTCTGGGTCGAGAACTCGGAGTGGGTGTCCCGTCTCAGTTCGTCTCGGTGATGTCTTCCTTCGAGGACCCGAGCGAATAGCGGAGGCCGCCGACCACGCTGTAGGTCGGGCCGTCGAGCATGAACTGCTGCGCGGCGGAGGTGACCGTCGCCTGTCCGAAGAGACCCAGCCGGCCGAAGTTGATCTGCAGGCCGAACGCCCCCCAGGCAAACGCCTTGCTCGACTGGTCGCTCGCGGCCTGCGCGGCGAGGCTCGAATCGGAGAAGCTGGCGCAGGTCGTCGTCGCGTCGGCACCCGAGCAGTCGATGCTCGGGTTCAGGATCTGCACGATGGCGAACCCGCCGCCGATCATGGGCTGGATGTGCCCGTCGATCGGGATCGCGAACACGCCGATGGAGAGGCGCCGGACGTTGGAGAAGGTGACGTTCCGCACGCCGCTCTGGGAGTTGGCGTCCGTGATCTGGGCGCTGGCGGGGCTGGTGAAGAACGCCTGCTCGTACCCCAGGGACAGCGCGGTCCGCTTCCCGGTGATCAGCCAGTGCCCGCCGACTATCGGGTCGAAGTGGAGGGGCTGAAGATTCGTCTTGTAGAGGAACGCACCGCCGCCGCCTCCCCAATACCACTGGAAGGCATGGCTTCCAGCGGCCGTTTGGGCGCTAAGGGCGCGGGGGCTCGACACGAGGGCCACCGCGAGGGCGCAAAGGGACAGACGCGACACCGGATTCATCGGACACCTCCTAAGAGGCTCCGAAGGTAGGAATCTAGGCTGTTGCGCGCAAGTAGGTTAAGCCAGCCGATCGCGAAACTACTTTAGGTCCATCTCTTCCAGAGTCGTACTGTAGTGACACTGTCGTGATAATGCATGACATCAAATCAACCCCAGCCGGCCTCCCACCTTCTTGAACGCATCCAACGCAAAGTCGAGGTCGTCGCGCGAGTGGGCAGCGGAAATCTGACAGCGCACGCGCGCGTGCCCCTGCGGCACCACGGGGTAGCCGAAGCCGGTCACGAACACGCCCTCCGCCAGGAGCATCTCGCTCATCTGAATGGCCTTCGACGTTTCGCCGAGGATCACGGGCACGATCGGCGTTTCCCCCGGCAGGGGCTTGAAGCCTAGCTCGATCAGGCGGCCGCGGAAGTATTTCGCATTCCCGTGCAGGCGGGTTACCAGCTCCGGGTGCGCCTCGGCGTACTGCACCGCCGCGAGCGCGCTCGCCGCTACGGTCGGGGGCAGGGCGTTGCTGAACAACTGGGGGCGGGAACGCTGGGTGAGGTAGTCGGAGAGCGACGCCGGACCCGCCGTGAATCCGCCGGCCGCGCCGCCGAGGGCCTTCCCGAGGGTCGACGTGATGATGTCGACCTGCCCCAGCATGCTGAAATGCTCGGCAGTGCCGCGGCCCGTCTTTCCGAGGACCCCCGTGGCGTGGGAATCATCCATCGCGACCACGGCGTCGTATTTCCGTGCCAACGCCACGATGTCGGGGAGCCGGGCGATGTCTCCCTCCATCGAGAAGATGCCGTCGGTGAAGATCACGCGCAGGCGGGCGCCCGACGCGGCCTTCAGCCGGTCCTCGAGGTCCTTCATGTCGGAGTGCTTGTAGACGGCGGTCTGGCATTTCGTGATGGCCTTCGCCAGCCGGATCGAGTCGATGATCGAGGCATGGTTCAACTGATCCGAAATGACGATGTCCTGTTCGGTGAGGAGCGTGGGGCAGAGGCCCTCGTTCGCGTTCCAGCAGCTCACGTAGGAGAGAGAGGACTCGCATCCGACGAAGCGGGCCAGCGCCTGCTCGAGCGCCCGGTGCACCGTGAAGGTTCCGCAGATGAAGCGAACCGAGCCCGTGCCTGCGCCGAACTGGTCCAGCGCGTCCTTCCCCGCCTGCACCACCTCGGGGACGTTGCAGAGCCCCAGGTAGTTGTTCGAGGAGAGGATGACCACGTCCCCCCGGCCCTCCATCTTCACCCGTGCGCCCTGCGGCGACGCGAGGTAGTTCAGGCGCTTGTAGACGCCATCCTTCTGGAACTGCTGGAGTTCGGCGGACAGGCGGGCGGCGAAGCTCATGAAATCTCCAGGATCACTTTCCCGGCGTCGCCTGAGCGGATCGCCGCCAGGGCGTCGTCGATCTTGGCGAGGGGGAACCGGTGTGTGATGACGGGGCGGGGGTCGAAGAGTCCGGCGGAGAGGAAGCGGCGCATCTGGTGCCAGGTCTCGTACATCTTGCGTCCCACCACGCCGTATACGGTGATCCCCTTGAAGATGATCTCCGTGGCGAAGTCGACCGGCACCTGATCCTTGGGTATGCCGAGCAGCTGGACCCGTCCGCCCATGCGAACCGAGGCGAACGCCTGGTGCAGGGCGCTCGGGATGCCGCTCATTTCGCAGACCACGTCGGCGCCTTCACCGCCCGTGGCCGCGAGGACCTGCCGGGTCACGTCCTCTTTTTTCGCGTCGATCGTGACGTGCGCCCCCATCTTGGCGGCGAGCGCCAGGCGCTTGGGATTCACATCGGACGCGATGACCTTCGCGGCCCCAGCGGCCTTCGCGATCCCGACGGCAAAGCACCCGATCGGTCCGCATCCCACCACGAACACGGTGCTCCCCGGAATTTCCGCGGAGAGCACGGTATGGAACGCGTTGCCCATCGGATCCATGATGGCGCCGATTTCCGTGGGGATGCCGTCGAGCGTCAACACGTTGCTGGCGGGCATCACAATCAGGTTCGCGAAGGCGCCGTCCCGGTCCACGCCGATGATGCGGGTATTGCGGCAGATATGTCCGTTTCCCGTCCGGCATTGGAGACAGTGGCCGCACACGATGTGACCCTCGGCCGTCACGAGCTGTCCCGGCGCGAGCTCCGTCACCCCGGGACCGACTGTCACGATTTCGCCGGCGAACTCATGTCCAATCACCACCGGAGGATGCATGCGGCCGGAGGCCCAGGCATCCCAGTCGGCGATGTGGAGATCGGTGCCGCAGACGCCCGCGTGGCGGACCGCGATCAGCACCTCCCCCGATGACGGAACCGGGTCGGGAACCGTAGTGACGGTGAGTCCAGGAGCACGTCGTTCTTTGACGATGGCTTGCATGGGGGCCAAGTTAAGGGGTACCCAAAGGCCGGGAAGGGGTGGGCATATGAAGCCGTTCCGGTGTGCCGTCGTGGTCGCGGCCGGTGTCTGGGCCGCCGTTTCAACCCAGGTTTCGGCGCAGGTTCCCGATACCACGGTCACGTACCGCGGCATTGTCATGCGTGATACCGGCGCCACGTGGGGGCTCTTCCTGCCCGTTCCTGCGCAGGTCGGATCGGTCCGTTTCAACTTCCTTCACGTCTCGGGAAAGCTGCGCAACGTCGACCGGGATGAAAACCGCTACGCCGAGCTGCGGGGCCATCTGGTGGTGGACGACGCCGGACATCCGGCGCTCGATGTCACCCAGCTGAGTCTCAAGGACATTCCGGGGCAGGGCGATCACAACGTCGAGCGGACGTTCATGGAGCACGCCGAAGTGGTGGCGGGGATACTGCCGAACCGGATCGTATTCCCCGACTCGGGGACGTCGAGAAGCGTGCGGACCCGGCCGGTGATCGCATTCTCGATCACCAATCACTCGGACAAGCCCATCGATTTCAACTTCCGGAACAACCAGCTGATCTGTGCTTCGGTGCTTCCGAGCAACCGGACCATGGAGCCGATCTGGACCGGTTCCTGGCCGGTGGGTCCCTACCTCACGAGCATCACGATCAACCTGAGCGCGACGGTCGCCGAGGCGGTGACGCTGCCGGATTCCGTGGTGTTTCCCCCGGGGCACTACAAATTGCGGGCGTGGCTCTGTGAGGCCACGGATTACCAGGCCGAGTCGGAATTCGACGTAGCCAGCAAGTAGAGAGGGACGATAAGAAAAAGGGCCGGCTCAATGCCGGCCCTTTTTGCGGTTCAGCGCGGGCGGTCCAGCGGGAGATGTTGGTGCGGGTGATCGTCTCCCGCTTCCGCGTCGGCGCACCAGCAATACGCCCAGATCTTCGCCGGTTTCAGGGCTTCGCGTCCCATCCGGAGAATGATCCCGATCGGCTCGTCATCGAGGTACAGGGGCAGGCTGGTCATGCCCCCCTTCACTCGCAAGACGCCTGCCAAATGAAACGATCAGTAACTAATTGTTCTATTTACACTTATGAAAACCTCACCGACGGGGATTCGTCAATTTGACACGCGCGCTTATGTGTCGCTTTGACGCACCGGCTTCGTCGCGACGAACCCTTCTCCACGCCCGCGGCGCTTCCGGCGCTCCACCTGCCACTCTCCGTAGAGGCTTTGCAGGGCATCCGGTGCGAGGGGGAGGACCCCCGGCCCATCGGGGTCGACGCTGAGGATCACGTGGAGTCCGCCCGGACGCGTGCAGGTCTGCAGCCCGCGGACGAAGGTCTCCCGATCGCCGGCGTCGGCTCCCGCGAGGGCATTGGGTTCGAGCACCGTGAGCGCGGGGCGCAGGTCTGGAAGCCAGCCGCCGAAGTTCACGACCAGCGCCTGAAAGCGGCCCGCCAGCTGCTCCGCGACGGCGCGTCCCTCCGCCGACTCGACGGCGCCGAGCTCCTGGTCGAGCAGGAAGACTTCCGCGTCGTGGGCGGCGACGAAGAGCGCGTGGGGCAGGGCCGCCGCGCCGACCACCACCACGAGGTCTCCGGCTTCGAGACGCTTCACCCCCTGGGCCACGGGGTCGCTCGACTCGAGCCCCCAGTGTGTCGGCTCGCGCTGGGCCAGGCGGAGGGCGCGGTGGTTCTGCGACCAGCGCCGGAACGACGGCAGCTTGAGCCGGCGCGAAATGATCCGGTCGACGTGTTCGAGCAGGAGCACCTCGGTGAGGAGGTACTGGCCCTCCCCGGACTCGAGCTCGCGCACGGCTTCGTCCCCGATCCGCAGGAGCTCTTCGCGCGGCACCGTGTTCTTGTACTCCTCGATCCGCTGCAGCAGGAATTCCTGATACTCCTGCTTCTGGGAGCGGGGCGGGCGGCGCGTCGGCCCGGTGGCGTGGGGTGAGCCCTGCGTAACCGTGTTCAGCATGGCTCGACGTGCACCGTCACTCCGTGGAGATCGAGCTCCTGCTTGAGACGGGCTTCGACCTGGTCGGCGATCTCGTGGGCCCGCGCCACCGTCGCGTTCCCGTCGACCGAGATCGTCAACTCGGCGTACCGGCCATGGGCGCCGCCGCGGGAGCGGATGTCGTAGGTGTCGCAGACTCCCGCGACGCCCCGCGCGCACTCGGCCAGGCGTTCCGGCGGGAGGACGCGTTCGTCCACCAATACCGGCACGGTCCGCACCAGCACGCGGTACGCGACGGAGAGGATGGCGCCGACGACGAGGATCGCGATCACGGGGTCCGCCCACCACCACCCGGCCCGCGCGAAGAGCAGCGCGACGATGACACCCGCGGTGATCAGGACGTCCGCCCCGGTGTGGGCGGCATCGGCGAGCAGGATCTCGCTCTGGAGGGCGCGGCCCCGCCGGCGCTCGTACCGGGCGACGCCGGCATTCACGACGAGCGTGGCGCCCAGGACGGCCACCTGGGTGGTGGTGACCGGAAGGGGATGGCCTCCGGATGACAGGTGGTTCACCGCCCCGCGCAACAGCTCGAACGAGCTGACACACAGAAACCCCACCAGCGCGAGGGCGCCGAGTGTTTCGAATTTTCCATGCCCGTAGGGATGCTCCGCGTCGGGGGCCTTCGCCGCGACCGCCGTCACGATCAGGGCGAGGACGTTGTTGGCAGAATCGATGGCCGAATCTAGAGCGCTCCCCAAGACCCCCAGGGATCCGGAGGCCAGGCCCACTCCGACCTTCACCACCACGACCACCAGGTTGGCGACCAGGATGCTCACCAACACCCGGCGGACGGCGGCGGAATCCAGCATCTCAGCAAGCTTGTAAACAGGACCCCATTTGACAATATTGAGATACTTATCTAAATATCTCAATATGCGTGATCACCTGTTTCGGGCCCTCGCCGATCCCACGCGGCGGAAGATCCTCGAGCTCCTGGCCGTGAAGGACCGGACCGCGGGGGAGCTGGCTGAGGAGTTCCCGATCGCGTTTGCGTCGGTCTCCCACCATCTGGGCGTGCTCAAGAATGCGGGGCTGGTGGCGGTGGAGCGGGAAGGGCAGCACATGCGGTACCGGCTGAACACCACCGTCTTTCAGGACATGGCGCGATATCTCGTGAAAACGTTCTCCGGAGGCACCGATGCGTAGCCGCTGGTTCGGGTTCGTGGTCGCCGCCGCTCTCCTGGCGGTCACCTGGTGGGCGTGGGATCGCCTGCCACCGCACATGGCCACCCATTGGGATGCGAGTGGCCACGTCAACGGGTATTCGCCGCGGGCGTTCGGGGCGCTCTTCGCGCCGGGATTGATCGTCCTGTTGACGCTGCTGTTTCAGGTCCTGCCGCTGCTTGATCCGCGCCGGCAGAACTACGAAAAATTCATTCACACCTACTGGGTCATCGCGAACTCCGTGGGTCTGTTCGTCGGCGTGGCCCATGTGCTGGTCATCGCCAACGCGCTGGGCTATCCGGTCGCGATGAGTCGCATCGTACCGCTCGGCCTGGGAATCCTGTTCATCGCCCTCGGTAACGTGCTCCCCCGGGTCGAGCCCAACTGGTTCGTCGGCATCCGCACGCCCTGGACCCTCTCGAGCGACACGGTGTGGCGGCGGACCCACCGCACCGGGGGCTGGACGTTCTTCCTTGGCGGTTGCGCGCTGCTCGTGGAGGGGATGACGCCGCTGAGGGCCTATTGGCCGGCGATGATCTTGACGATCGCCGCCGCAGTGCTGATTCCGGTGATCCAGTCCTACGTTCTGTGGAAGGGAGAACAGGATGATCGCGCTTAGTCTCGCGCTCCTGCAGGCGCCTCAGCCGAAGGCCGACACGGTGCCGCCGGCGTCTGCCGTCGAAAGCCCCTTTGTGGGGAAGTCCTCAGGCTTCACGCTCTACGGCACCGTGACCCTTCCGCGCGATGCGAGGGGGCCGGTGCCCGTCATCCTCATCGTGGCGGGCTCGGGGCCGACCGACCGGAACGCCAATTCTCCCGCGGGGGTGAAGAGCAACGCGTACGCGCAGCTCGCCTGGCGGCTGGCGGAGCGGGGCATCGCGTCCCTGCGGTTCGACAAACGGGGCATCGCCGCGTCCCGCGGTCCGTTCGACTCGAGCATGATGGCCCACACCACCATGCAGGTGTACGCGAATGACGTGCACGCCCTGGCCGATTCCCTCCACGCCGACCACCGGTTTTCGAACGTGATTCTGGCCGGTCACAGCGAGGGAAGCGCACTTTCCATCATGGCGGCCAGCGACGGTGCGCCGGTTGCGGGCGTGATTTCCCTGGCGGGGATGGGCCGGCCGTTTGCGTCGGTGTTGCGGGCGCAGCTCGCGCAGCAGCTCGATTCGACCACGCTGAAGATGTACGACACGTCCATGACGGCCTACTTGGCGGGCCGCGACCCCCCGGTACCGGCCTATCTGGCGCCGCTGTTCGTGCCGGTGAACCGCGAGTACCTGAAGTCGATGATGGCGTTCGACGCCCGGCAGGTGGGTAGGTTGCACTGCCCGGTGCTGATTCTCCAGGGCGACTTCGATTTGCAGGTCACGGTTGCCGACGCCGAGGCACTGCATGCGGCCCATCCGGCGTCGACGCTCGTGGTGCTGGCGGGGGACACGCACATGTTCAAGATCGCGGCGAGCAAGGACCGGATGGCGGAAGTGCCCACTTACGTCGATCCGACGGTGCCCCTCGATCCCAGGCTCATCACGACGATCGCGGATTGGGTGGGAAACATTCGGTAGGAGTCACGCCCAGCGCCTTCCGGAACATGGCGATGAAGGCGCTGGGCGTCGCGTATCCGGCTTCGAGCGCGGCATGGCTGACCTTGGCGCCCTGCGCCAGGAGGCGCATCCCGTGCATCAGGCGGGCCTGCTGTCGCCAGCGGCCCAGGCCCATCCCCACCTCGGCGCGAAACAGCCGCTCTACTGTCCGGCGGCTGGCCCCGGCATATCGGCAAAGGTCCTCGAGAGACCCGGGCTCCGGATACGCGAGAATCGCGTGGGCCACCTTGAGCGCCCGCGCATCCCGGGGATCCGGCAGCTGAAGGGGAACCATCTTGATGATCCGGACCTGATCGACGATGACGTCGATCAGGTGCCGTTCCCGCCGGTCGTCGCTCTCGAGGTCTCCGATCCGGCACGCCTCGAGTATCAGCTCCTCGAGGAGCGCCGACACGTGAACGACGACGCAGGCCTCCCCCAGGTGGCGCGCCAGCCCCCGCCGCAGGTAGAGCGTCCGCATCTCCACCATTCCTGAGGTCGCGATGTCGTGCTCCACGCCGGCCGGGATCCACACCCCCCGGCGGGGGGGCACCACCCAGGTGCTCCCGGCGGCGGTCACGGTCATGACTCCGCGGGTGGCGTGGACCAGCTGGTCCCGCCGGTGCGCGTGGGCGGGGATGAGGAATCCAGCCGGGTAGTCCTCGGCAAGCGTGCGGATGGCGGGTTCGGCGGCGGTATCCCGGTCCGGGGATGCTTGTCGTATTTTCGACATTACTTGGCAATATATCGAAAGTGCGGATCGGGGGTAACGGCGTACATACCACCAACCCCGACCGATGAGGCCACCATGCCCGGCTGGATCGCCGTTCACGCCATCGCTCTCTTGTCCCTGGCTTCCCCCTGCGCGACCCACCCGCGCGTCCGCCGGCTCGACTACTGGCTGGGCGCCTGGGTCATCCAGGCGAGTGGCGGGGCCGGAACGAGTCGTGTTTCGCTGTCGCTCGACGGGTGCGTATTCACCGAGTCCTGGACAGGTGCGCGAAACCACCGCGGGGAGAACGTCCTGGCCTACAGTGTGGAGGACAGTACCTGGCGGGCGTTCTTTGCGGACAACGAAGGGCGCGTCCACGTCTTCTCGAACGGCAGCGTCGCCGGCGATACGGCCGAGTTCACGGGCGATGCCAACCGGATCCGGATCATCCGGGAGGGTCCAGACCGGGTCAAGCAGATCTGGGAGAAATCGGGGAAGGTGGTGTTCGAGGGGACCTACACGCGCCGGAGGAGCGCGCCCTTGAGATAGCCGGTCTCGGGAATGCTGAGGACCTCGGGGTGATCGCTCGGTTGCCCCGTGAACCGCAGGACCTCGACCCGCGTTCCGGAGTCCTGTGCGGCCTCTACCAGCATGGCCTCGAAATCACCGCGGTGAACGTGGTATGAGCACGAGCAGGTGAAGAGCACGCCCCCGGGCGCAAGACACCGCATGGCCCGGAGGTTGATCTCCTTGTACCCCGCGAGGGCGCGGTCCACGCTGGCACGGGTCTTCGCGAACGCCGGCGGGTCCAGGGCAATCGTGTCGAACTCCTCTCCCCGGGCCTCCAACTCTCGAAGCAGATCGAAGACGTTGGCCTCTTTCCACGTCACGTTGCCGAACCCGTTTAACGTCGCATTCTTCGCACCCCGGGCCAGCGCCTCGGCACTCGAGTCGACGGCGAGCACCGAGCCGGCCACCCTGGCGAGATGGAGCGTGAAGGATCCGTGATACGCGAAAAAGTCGGCGGCACGGCCGCCGGGCCGGGCCCGCGCGGCCAGCATCACCCGGTTCTCCCGCTGATCCAGAAATCCGCCGGTTTTCTGGCCCTGCCACGGAGCCGCGAGGTATTTCACGCCGCCCTCCGTCACTTCGATCGTTTCCGGTACCGACCCCGAGAACAGCGTCACTTCGAGCGGGAGTCCTTCGTGACGCCGGACGGCCGCGTCGTTGCGGAGCAAGATCCCGTCCGGCTGGAGCACCTCCTGAATCGCCGCCGCAATGTCTTCCCGCACGGCTTCGACGCCGGCGGAGAGGAGCTGGGCGACGGCGTACGGCCCGTACCGGTCGATCACGAGTGACGGAAGGCCGTCCCCTTCCCCATGCACCACGCGCCACGCGGACGCGTCGATGCCCGCGCGTGCCGCCGCGGCTGCGGCGATCCGGGACCGCCACCAGCTCCGGTCGATCTTGACATCGTCGGTGGTGAGGAGCCGCAGCCGGATTTCCGACTTCGGCGAATACAGCGCGCGGCCCAGGTACTTGCCTTTACGGTCCGTGACCCGGGCGATCCCGGCCTGGTCCCCCGGCTCATCGGCGACGTCGGACCGGTAGATCCACGGGTGACCGGCACGCCACCGGGCGGCGCCCTTGGCGGTCACCGCGACCAGGCCGTCGTTCATGACGCCCGGTCGGGGCGCAGAACCGATGCGCCGCGGAGGTAGATATGTTTCAGCGCCTCGGGGCGACGCGTGGTATAGAAGTGCAGGAGCACCCGGACGCAGAGGGGCACGCCGCCCGGCACCGGCACTTCCTGTGCTCCGAGCAGGGGCACGCCGGTCCAGCCGAGGTTCCGCGCCGCGCGGGCCGGGTAGTCGGCGGTGAGGTCCGGCGTAGACGTGAAGATGGCGCTCTCGATGTCCCCCGGTGCGAACACGTTGGCCTCCTGCAGGGCGGCCAGGAGCTCGGCGGTGGCGGCGAGAATGGCGTCGGAGGTATTGGCGGCCGCCGTCGTGGCGCCGCGCAGTCCCCGCAAGACTCTGGTGGTCATCGATGCTCGTGGATCATTTGCGCTTGATGGTGCTCACGGATGCGTCCCTTCTCAAGGGGCGGGATGTGGTGGACGCGTGCCGGCGCGCCGTGGCCGGCGGGGCCACCTGTATCCAGGTCCGCTGGAAGCCCGCACCCGCCAGGGAGGTGGCCGACGTCGCCCGAACTCTGGTGGGCGCGCTGTCCGTCCCCGTG
>Ga0209178_1000279_pt1 | contig 14418 bp, 11 predicted proteins | sample GAAS200_FD_187521 | JGI IMG/M metagenome (GOLD analysis project Ga0209178, IMG submission 187521) | Agricultural soil microbial communities from Georgia to study Nitrogen management - GA AS200 (SPAdes) (version 2) | ecosystem: Environmental > Terrestrial > Soil > Agricultural land | place: USA... | reverse complement strand
AATGGAATCGCGTTTGTCCGGTCGCGATGTCGGGTTCGACGCGCCCACCGAGACCGACGACGATGCACCGCCCGCGCCGGTCGCGTATCTGGAGGACCACGGTGCCGACCCGTATCTGCAACTCGCTGACGCAGATCAGGAAGAGCACCAACTCGATACGCTGCAGCAGGCGATGGCGAAGCTGGACGATCGCACCCGCGACATCATCCGCCGCCGTTGGCTGGACGAAGACAAGGCCACCTTGCAGGACTTGGCCGATGAATACGGGGTGTCGGCCGAACGCATCCGCCAGCTTGAGGCGAACGCGATGAAGAAGATGCGCGGAGCATTCGCTGCGTAGGGGCGTTGTTTTGCTGGTAATGAAAACGGCCCGAGTGATCGGGCCGTTTTCGTGTGGGATCAATAGAGATCCACGGGATCGATATCGATCGACCAGCGCAGTCCACGCGGCTGCGGCAAGGCGTGCAGCTGCGGAAGCCATGCCGCGAGCGCATGCCGAAGCGCCGGGCGTTGCGCGGATTCCAGCAACAGTTGCGCGCGATGACGGCCCGCGCGCAGCGGCATCGGCGCAGCGAACGGCCCATGGGTGCGCAGCGCACCGCTTTCGGCCTGCGCAAGCGCATCACGTGCCGCGGCCATGAAACCATCCAGCGCATTGCGCTGTGCGCTTTCGCCGCGCAGCAGTGCCATATGCGCGAAGGGTGGCAGTCCGGACGCGAGACGCTCCCCGAGTTGCAGTGCCGCTGCGGCGTCATAACCGCCCTTCAGTAGCGTTGTCAGCAGCGGATGGTCAGGTTCGTGGGTCTGCAACCACACCGCGCCGGGCTTGTCGGCGCGGCCCGCGCGTCCTGCGACCTGCACGATCAATTGCGCCAGCCGTTCGCCCGCATGGAAATCGACGCTGTGCAGGCCCTCGTCCACGCCCACGATCGCGACCATTGTGAGGTTGGGCAGGTCGTGTCCTTTCGCGAGTATCTGCGTGCCGACCAGGATCGCGGGTTGATCGTCCGCGACTCGATCGAGCAACTTCGCGAAGGCATCGCGCTGGCGCGTGCTTTCGCGGTCGACGCGCAACACCGGAACGTTCGGATAACGCGCGGCGAGTGCTTCTTCAAGGCGCTCGGTGCCTTGGCCTTGGGGAATCAGTGCATCCGCGTGGCAACGCGGACACGCGTCCGGCGCGCGTTCGGTGTGTCCGCAGTGATGGCACAGCAACTGCCGGCGCCCGCGATACAGCGTCAGCGGCTTTTCGCAATTCGGGCATGTGGCATGCCAGCCGCAGGCGTGGCAGAGCAGCACCGGCGCGTAACCGCGGCGGTTCTTGAACACCAGCGCTTGTTCGCCGCGCGCGAGCGTGGCATCCAGCGCGTCCAGCAATGCGGGCGACAAGCCGTGGGCGAGATTGAGGCCACGCAGATCCAGCACGTGCACCGGCGAGGGCGGCCGCGCATGCACGCGCTGGCGCAGGCGCACGCGCGTGTAGCGCCCGGCTTCGACATTGGCCAACGTTTCCAGCGAAGGCGTGGCGCTGCCCAGCACGACCGGAATGCCCAGCGATTGCGCGCGCATCAGCGCGAAGTCGCGCGCGTGGTAGCGGAAGCCTTCCTGTTGTTTGTACGAGGCGTCGTGTTCCTCGTCCACGATCATCAATCCCGCTTTCGGCAGCGGCGCGAACGCTGCCGAACGCGTGCCCAGCACGATAGCCGCGGCGCCGGAACGCGCGTCCAGCCATGCGCGTGCGCGTTCGCTTTCGGCGAGGTTGGAATGCAGCACCGCGATCCGCGCATCGAAGCGTGCGCGCAGACGGCGCAGCGCCTGCGGCACCAGGCCGATTTCCGGAACCAGCCACAACGTCTGGCGTCCCTGCTGCAACGCGCGCTCGGCCAACCGCAGGTAGATTTCGGTCTTGCCGCTGCCGGTGACGCCTTGCAGGAGGAAAGGGTGGAAGCCCTCTCCGGCGGAGAGGATCGTCGCCAGCGCGTCGGCCTGCTCGTCGGTCAGGATCGGCGACGCGCCTTCGCGTAGACGCGGCGCGCGGATTTCCGGTTCCACGCGTTCGATCAGTTTCGCGGTTGCGAGCCTGCGCGCGGCCGCTCGCCAGCCGGGCAGCAGCGTGTCGAGTTCGCTGGCAGACAACGGGGCATCGGCCAACGTTTCGAGCAGCGCGGCAGAACCGCCGCGCCGCGTGCGCGCATCGCGGGCCGACGTGCCTGCCGCGGTCGCGCGCCAGATTTCTTCCGCAAAAGCATCCTGCGCCGCATCGTTGCGCAAGGCCAGCGGCAATGCGCCGAAGATCACGTCGCCGATCGCACCGCACCAATAGTCCGCCGCGCGACGCAATGACGCCAGCAGTTCGACATCGAGCAGCGGTTCGGTATCGAGCACCGCATCGACCGCTTTGAGGCGATCGTTTGAAACGGTCGTGCGGCCCGCCGTGTCGACGACGACGCCCACGCGGGAAGAGCGGCCGAACGGCACCCGCACGCGGCAGCCCGACAATAATTCCGGCGATTCCGACAGATAGTCGAAAGTGTGGGGCAGCGGCAACGGCAGCGCGACACGCGCGATCCTGGTTGCGGAATCGGATTGCCGCGCAGGGCTCATCAGTTAGCGCGGCTTGTTGCCACGACTCGCAGGAATGGCCGATAAGCCGATGAGCCGCTGGTGGTTTTGCGTTTATCCACAAACGTTGTGGATAAGGTTGTGGAAGGACGGCGGGCAAGCGCGCGCCAAGGCTCGCGGAATCGGCCCGCCGCACGGTTTGGTGAAAAATTCATCACGTGCATTTTTCTTTTGGATTCATGGGGATGCGCCGAGCGCGATGGCTTTGCGGAGCCGTTTGAAGGCGTTACCGCAGCCGGCTTGGGAATGGCCGACGGTTGTGCAAAACCGCGCAGCAGCGGCGCGGCCGCTGCGATCGCGATCAGCCACTGGTCAGGCTCAGCAGCACGGCGAATGCGAAGCCGATTCCAAGCAGGATCGTGTAGCAAAAGCCCAGGCTCCAGTACTTCAGGTTGGTCATGAACCAGCCTTGCCGGTACACGCGTTTCTGCATCAGCCACAGGTACACGAAAATCCAGATCCACGCCGCCGTCTCGAGCAGATAGAAAGGCACGGCCAGCCACGCGGCGTGCGGTTGCAGCAACTGGCGCAGCACGCCCAACGCCAGCAGCACCAGCATGGAAAGCATCAGGAAAGCGTGGCTGTGCATCGCCACGATCAGGTGCTCCATGTACAGCCGTTTCTTGAAGATGTAGAAGATCTTCAGCATCAGCGCGAACACCGGCAGCAGCACGAACAGCACGGTGGGCGCGGCCGAGAACATGCCGAGCATGAACTTGTGCACGGCGTTGTTGCGTTCCTCGAACGAACCCGAATTCATGAGATACAGTTGCTGCTGCGCGTTGCCGATCAGGTCGTTCAACCATTCATTTGCCGCATCCGGCAGCAGGCGGACGCGCAATGGTTTGGTGTCGTGGTTCCAGATCACGCCCCAGCCGAAATCGAGGTTGCCGTGCGCGAACCGGCCGTCGTCCGGCGGCGCGGAGGTCGGCGGAGCGGTGCTGATGGAAACGCCCGAGACCGGCGGCGTGGTCACCCGCACGTAATGGCTGAAGCCCGCGCGCACCGTGATCTGCGCGGAGAAGAACGCAATGATCGCGAGGAAGAACACCAGCCGGAACGGCGTGACGTAGCGCGCGCGCCTGCCTGCGAAATAGTCCAGCGTGAGCTTGCCCGGCCGCACGTACAATGGTCCGATCGTGCGAAACAGGCGTTCGTCGACATTCAACACGCTGTCGGCGATGTCGGAGAGCACGCTGCTGAAATGCCGCACCATGCCAACGGTCGGCTGGCCGCACGCATAGCAATACTTGCCGTACAGCGGCGCGCCGCAGTTGTCGCAGTGTCCTTCTGCTGAAGGAACCGGCAGCGGCGACGCTGCCGGTTGGGTTGTGGTTTCTTGTGACATCGGGTCTTTCCGCAATGCCCCAGATTTTAACCTTGGACCGCGCCCGTTTTGCGCGCGAGACGCGCGCCACGATCAAACTCGCGCTGCCGCTGATTGCCGGCCAGCTGTCTTCCGTCGGCATGAGCGCGGTGGACGTCGCGCTGGCCGGCCACTACAACGCGCACACGCTGGCCGCGGTCGCGGTGGGCGCGAACGTGTGGGTGTTGGGGCTCGTCAGCGCGGTGGGCGTGATGATGGCGCTGTCGCCGTCCGTGGCGCAGCTGGATGGCGCCAACCGTCGCGGCGAGATCGGTCCGCTGTTCCGGCAGGCGCTGTGGCTGGCTGCCGGCTTGTCGATCGTGTTGTGGTTCGGTGCGCGCCATTCCGGACCGCTGCTGCATCTGATCGGCGTCGATCCCGCGTTGCTGGCCGACGTGCAGGCGTTCCTGCACGCGCTGAGCTGGGGCGCGCCGGGCCTGTGCGGGTATTTCGCCTTGCGCGGCCTGTGCGAAGGTTCGAGCTGGACGCGCCCGACCATGTTGTTCGGCCTGTTCGGGCTGGCGGTGCTGGTGCCGCTGGACTGGATCATGATCTACGGCAAGTTCGGCTTTCCCGCGATGGGCGCCGAAGGCAGCGGCATCGCCAACGCGCTGGCGTTGTGGCTGCAGTTGCTGGCGTTCATGGCGTACCTGAAATTCGGCAAGCGCTTCCGCGACCTCGACCTGTTCGCGCGCATGGAACGCCCCGACTGGCACGCGATCCGGCATTTGCTGTGGATAGGCGTGCCGATGGCGGTGACGCTGCTGATGGAGGCCGGGCTGTTCGTGATCTCGGCGTTGTTGATCAGCCGGCTCGGCACCGTCGCGATCGATGGACACCAGATCGCGATCAACGTGGCATCGGTGACCTTCATGATTCCGCTGGGCCTCGCGCTGGCGGTGACGGTGCGCGTCGGCCACGCGGCCGGGCGCGGCGATGCGCACGCGGTGCGTTATGCGGGCGCCTGCGGCATCGCGCTGACGCTCGCGACGCAGGCGGTTTCGGCGACGCTGATGTTCGCGATTCCGCACGCGATCGCGCACGTCTATTCGGGCGATCCGCGCGTGATCGCGCTGGCCGCGCAGTTGCTGATCCTCGCGGGCATCTTCCAGTTTTCCGACGGCATCCAGGTCGTGTCGAACGGCGCGCTGCGCGGTTTGAAGGACACCCGCATGCCGATGCTGATCACCGCGTTCGCGTATTGGGGCGTCGGCATGCCGATCGGCGCATGGCTGGCGTTCGGCGCCGGCCACGGCGTGCGCGGCATGTGGATGGGCCTGATCGCCGGGTTGACCGCGGCGGCTGTATTGCTGCTGGCGCGCTGGATCGCGCAGACGCGCGGGGAGAAATGGCGGAGGTTTGCCGTATCGGCAGCCGAACCTTTGGCGTGACGCCGCCTCGGCGCGCGGATAACCTTGGCCGACTCGACTCGGCACTTCGGAAGTCACCCGCATGAGCAGCAATCCACCACGCAGCGGTTTCCCGGGCTTCGTGCGCGCGCTCGGGCGCGCGCTCGGGCGCGGCATCAACATCGCGCGGCTGGTGATCATCAACGTGATCTTCTTCGGGATCCTGGCGCTGATCCTGGGATTGGCTTTCCGTGGCGCACCGAAGGTCGGACCGGATACGGTGCTGCTGCTGCAACCGGAAGGCATGCTGGTCGAGCAATACAGCGTCGATCCCGCCGCGCGCGCGTTGGCGCGTGCGTCGGGCGGGACCACGGGCCAGGTCCAGGTGCGCGACCTCGTCGCCGCGATCGACCATGCCGCGCACGATTCGCGCGTCACGAAGATCCTGCTCGATCCGTCGAAGCTGCAATTCGGCGGGATGGGCGCGCTGGAAGAAGTCGCGGCGGCGCTCGATCGTTTCCGCGACGCCGGCAAGCCGGTGATCGCGTGGGGCACCGACCTCGGCCAGATGCAGTATTTGCTCGCGGCGCACGCCAACCAGGTGCTGCTCGATCCCGCCGGCGAAATTTCGGTCACCGGGCTGTCCGACTACCGCAGTTACTACAAGACCCTGCTGGACAAGCTGGGCGTCAGCGCGCACCTGTTCCGCGTGGGCGAGTTCAAGTCGGCGGCCGAGCCGTTCATCCTCGATGCGCCATCGCCGGCGTCGCTCGAAGCCGACAAGTACTGGATGGGCGGGTTGTGGAACACGTGGCTCGACGAAGTCGGCAAGCTGCGCCACATCGATCCGGCGACACTGGGCCAGCAGATCGACAACCTGCCGACGGAGATTCCCGACGTCAACGGCGACGCCGCGCAACTCGCGCTGAAGCTGCATTGGGTCGATGACCTCGCCACGCGCGAGGACGTCGTCAAGCTGATGCAGAAACATGGCGTGGTCACCGACAACGGGGTCGGTTTCCGCGCGGTCGACCTGGCGCAATACCTGCCGCAGACGATCGACCTCGGCCTCGGCAAACCGCAGGTCGCGGTGATCGTGGCCGAGGGCGACATCGTCGCCGGCAAGCAGCCGCCTGGGAAGATCGGCGGCGAATCCACCGCGGCGCTGATCCGCGTGGCGCGCGCCGACCGCAATGTGCGCGCGATCGTGCTGCGGGTCGATTCGCCCGGCGGCGAAGCGTTCGCCGCCGAACAGATCCGCCGCGAAGTCGTGCTGGCCGAGCAGGCCGGCAAGCCGGTGGTCGTGTCGATGGGCGACATGGCCGCCAGCGGCGGCTACTGGATCTCGATGAACGCCAATCGCATCTTCGCGGAACCCGACACGATCACGGGTTCCATCGGCATCTTCGGTTTGTATTTCACCGGGGCGGATGGCTTGGCCAAGCTCGGCATCAATACTGCTGGCCAAGGCACCACGCCGCTGGCGGGCGCGTTCGATTTCCGGCGTCCGCTCGATCCGTCGTTGAACGCGATGATCCAGAGCAGCATCGATTGGGGCTACCACCGCTTCGTCGACAATGTCGCGAAGGCGCGCGGCAAGAGCTACGCCGACATCGATTCGATCGCGCAGGGCCGCGTGTGGACCGGCGCGCAGGCGCAGCAGCGCGGATTGGTCGACCAGCTGGGCGGCCTGCAGGACGCGATCGCGGATGCGGCAAAGGACGCCAAGCTCGGCGACAACTACGCGGTGCGCTATGTCGAGCCGCCGCTCAATGCGTTGCAGCGGTTCTTCCTGGGTGTCGGCGACAGCGCATCCGCGCGCGTGCTGACATCACTTGGACTGCAACTTCCGAAATCGTGGCTGCTGGCAGTGCCGAAGCTGCTGCCGGAACTTTCGTGGTTGCAACACGCCGTGCCCGGCAAGCCGGTCGAGTATGCGTATTGCTTCTGCCGGTTGCAGCCGTAGCGGTTTCGCTCGCGCGGCAGCGAAACCGCGCGATCACATCGACGACATGCCCATCCCGTAGGGATCGTCCTGCGGCAGGTCGGTGCCGGTCGCGCCTTCGGCGAGGCGGATCTTGAGCGCCAAGCCGTCGCGCGAGTCGGCCTTCGACAGCGCCTCTTCGAGATCGATCGTGCCTTCCTTGTAGAGCTTGAACAGCGACTGGTCGAAGGTCTGCATGCCTTCCTCCAGGCTGCGTTCCATCGCCAGCTTGATCTCGTGCACCTCGCCGCGGCGCAGCAGGTCGCGGATGTGCGGGGTGTTGATCAGCACCTCGACCGCGGGGCGGCGGCGGCCGTCCTTGCCGACCACCAAACGTTGCGAAATGATCGCCTTCAGGTTCAGCGCCAGGTTCATCAGGATGTTCTTGTGCGCGGCCTCTGGGAAGAAGTTGAGGATGCGCTCGATGGTCTGGTCGGCATTGTTGGAATGCAGCGTCGCGAGGCAGAGGTGGCCCGTTTCGGAGAAGCCGATCGCGGCGTCCATGGTGTCGGTGTCGCGGATTTCGCCGATCAGGATCACGTCCGGCGCCTCGCGCATCGCGTTCTTCAGCGCCTCGTGGTAGCCGTGGGTGTCGAGGCCCACTTCGCGCTGGTTGACGATGGATTTCTTGTGCCGGTGCAGGAATTCGATCGGATCCTCGACCGTCAGGATGTGGCCGGCCGAGTTGGTGTTGCGATGGTCGATCATCGAGGCCAGCGTGGTCGACTTGCCGGAACCCGTGGCGCCCACCACCAGGATCAGCCCGCGCGGTTCCATGATCAGCTTCTTGTAGATCGGCGGCAGCAGCAGTTGCTCGATCGACGGAATGTCGCTCTTGATCGCGCGGATCACCAGCCCGACCTCGCCGCGCTGCTTGAACACGTTGACGCGGAAGCGGCCGACGTCCTTCACCGCCAGCGCCATGTTGTATTCCAGCTCGCGCTCGAACTTGGGCACCGAGCCTTCGTCCATCAGCGAATAGGCGATCTTCTTCACCATGCCGGAAGGCAGCGGCGAAGTGCCCAGCGCGGCCAGCCGGCCCTCGATCTTGATGTGCACGGGCGTGCCGGTGGACAGGAACATGTCCGACGCACCGCGGTCCATCATCAGCTTCAGGAAATATCCGATGTCCATCATTGATCCCCGGTCTGGAAGGCCCGCGCAGGCTGCCGCGGCGTTGCAAAGCCGAAATGGTACGCCGACAATGCGCCGATGCACTCCCTCAAGTGGTGTTTATGACACGCGCACGTCGAAAAATCCATGACCTCGCGTTGCCGGGACTGTTGGGGCTCACCGCCCTGCTGGCCGGTTGCGCGACCGCGCCGCCGCCGATCCAGATGATGGACCGCGCGCAGTCGGAAATCCGTGCGGCCCGCAGCGCCGGGGCAGCGACGGCCGCGCCGGAGGCCTTGGCCGAGGCCGAGCACCGTCTGGCCGACGCGCAGCAGTTCAGCGCCAACAACGACAACGACAAGGCCGCCGACAAGGCCGCCGAAGCCGAAGCCGCGGCCGCTACCGCACGCGCGCAGGCCGACGCCGCGCGACTCGGCGACCAGATCCAGCAGCAATCCTCGGTCAACGCGTCGTTGCAGGAAGACCTGCAGCGGCGCCAGGCCGCGGCCGCGGCCGCGCAACAGGCGGCGACGGCGCCGCCGGCTCCCGCCACGACGGCCGGGCAGCCGGCCGGCGGTTCTTCCGCGGCGGCGCCCGCTTCGTCCAGCATGGGTCCGGTCACGTTGCCGTCCATCGAGCTGGGCCAGCCCGGCACGCCGGCTTCTTCCGGCAGCACGGGTACGCCGGCACCGGCAAGCACTTCCGGCGATCCGGATGCGGGGGTGAACCCATGAAGCGCGCATTCTTCACCGCCTTCGCCGTGGCGGCATTCGCGCTGGGTTTTGCAGCGACGCCCGCGCACGCCGCGAAACAGGATGCCGACGTCGCGCGGCTCTCGGCGCAACTGGAACAACTGGACGCCGACCCGGTGCTCGGACAGTACGCGCTGGCGCAACGCACGTTGGCACGCAACGCGATCGGCGACTTGCAGAACGCCGGCCGCAGCGAGCGCGCGCACGCGCTGTTCATGGCCGAACAACGGGTCGCGTTGGCGCAGGCCTCGGCCAAGGTGGATGCCGACCGCGCCAAGCTGGACCAGTTGCAGCGCGAACACGACCAGATCCAGCTGGAAGCGAGCCAGGCGGATGCGGCGCGCGCGCAAGCCGAGTTGGCGCGCCAGCGCCTGCAATACGAGGCCGCCGTCCAGCAGGCGCAGATACTGCAGGCGCAAGGCGCGCAGTCCGCGCAGCAGGCCCAGCAAGCGCAGGCCGAAGCGATGCAGGCCAAGAAGCTGGCGGCTGCGCAGGCACGTGCCGCGGCCCTTGCGCGCAAGGAAGCGCGGCTGGCCGAAGCCGCGACGCAGGCGCTGCAAGGCAGCAGCAATGGTGCATCCACGAGCAGCGGCGGCCGTCCTGCCAGCATGCACTTGTCGGCGGCTTCATTCGAATCGGGCTCCGACAATCTCACGGCTTCCGGGCGTCGGCGCGTCGCCGATTTCGCGCGTGCGCATGCGAATCAGCGCATCGTGATCGAGCCGCGCGGGTCCAGCGACTCGCGTGTGCTCGCGGGTCGTCGTGCGGTCGCCGTGGAGGCAGCGCTGTCCGCTGCGGGCGCTGGACAAGTATCGATCCGCTCGGTCGGACACGCATCGAAAGGCGCCGAAGTCGAGCTGCGTGCCGAGTAACGAAAACCTTGCGAATTCAAGTAGTTGAATTGGTCTTGAATTCAGGTTCGGCAGGCCTGCATTGATGGTTGCCAAGCGCTCCGGATCGGCGTAGGGTCAAGCCCAAGGTCGGCCCTCCGCCGGCCCCGAGGCGCCATCGCATGAACCCCGCAACATCCCGGTTTCCACGCTCCGCAGCCGCGGCGCGTGGATGTGATTGTGCGCGCATCACCATCCATCAAGCGTTGCCCACGCAAGAGGAGGCTGTTCCATGTTCGAACAACAGCAGAAAGATCACATAGACGCCGTGATGAAGGCGAACCCCGAGTTTCGCCGCCTTTATCAGCACCACCAGGAGCTCGACAGCAAGGTGCGCGATGCGGAACTCGGCGTATTGCCGATGCACGAGAACGAATTGCACGGCATGAAAAAAGAAAAACTTCTGCTGAAAGATCGACTGACCCGAATGTGGGGCGAAATGGGCAACGCCTGAGCCTCGCCCGCAACCAAAGAATCCTCGCCGGCCCGCTCAATGCGGGCCGGTTTGTTTGCAGGCCTATGAAGCGCCCGGCCGCGCGGCGACAATCGCGCGGTCATGCGTCTTTCCACGTCCATCGTCCTGTGCACCTGCAATGGCGCGCGCTTCCTTGAAGCGCAGTGGGACAGCTTGCTCGCGCAAGAGCGTTTGCCCGATGAAATCGTCGTGCGCGATGACGCATCCGGCGATGGCACGTGGGCGTTGCTGGGTGAATTGTCTGCGCGTGCCGAAAGCCAGGGCATCCGGGTTCGCCTGATCCGCAATGAACACAATCTCGGCTACGTCGCGAACTTCGAAACTGCGCTGCGCGATGCCTCGGGCGACGTGCTGTTCCTTTGCGACCAGGACGACGTCTGGCATCCGGGAAAGCTCGAGGCGCTGACGGACGCCTTCGAACGACGCTCCGGTTTGCTGCTGCTGTGCAGCGACGCGCGGCGCATCGACGAGGGCGGAGCAAACCTGCGGCACTCGCTGTTCGATGTCCTGAAGGTGTCACGCACCGAATTGCGGCGCATCCACGCGGGGCAGGGGTTCCGCGTGCTGCTGCGCCGCAGCCTCGCGACCGGCGCAACGGTCGCACTGCGGCGAACGCTGCTGGCGGACGTGCTGCCTTTTCCGGCCGGATGGGTGCACGACGAATGGCTGGCGATCATCGCCGCGGCGTTGGGCGGGTTCGATTGCGTCGAGCGGCCGTTGATCGACTATCGCCAGCACCCGGGGAATCAATTGGGAATGTCCGAGCGCAGTTTCGCGGCGCGATGGCGCGGCCTGTTGATGCCCGCAGCGGAGGCGGTGGAACCGCTCATATTGCGCGGCCGTATCTTGCGCGAGCGCCTCCGTTTGCTGAAGCAATCTGTCCCTGCATCGGATCTGGCTCGCGTGGATCAGAAGTTGCAGCATCTGGACGCGCGCGCTGCGCTGACGGGATCCCCATGGCGGCGTGCCGGCGGCGTACTGCGTGAAACCGTGAGCGGGCGGTATGGGCGATACGCCGCAGGCTGGCATTCGGCGTTGCGTGACCTGTTGCGCGGCGACTGAAATGGTCGCCACCCGACGGGCTGCCAAAGCTGCCTCGGGTATCATGAGCGGTCGGGACGCAGGGATGACGCGGCCCGCAATCCCTGGTCAGTTTCCGGATGCCCATGATCGTCGACAGTGTTCTCGAATTGATCGGCCACACGCCGATGCTGCGCGTGCGCAGGCTCGACACCGGGCCGTGCGAACTGTTCCTGAAACTGGAATCGGCCAATCCGGGCGGATCGATCAAGGATCGCATCGGGCTGTCGATGATCGAGGGCGCCGAACGCGCGGGGAAAATCAAGCCGGGCTCGACGCTGGTCGAAGGCACCGCCGGCAACACAGGGCTCGGTCTCGCACTGGTCGCACAGGCGAAAGGCTACAAGCTGATTCTGGTCGTGCCCGACAAGATGAGCCGCGAAAAGATCTTCAACCTGAAAGCCATGGGCGCCGAAGTGGTGCTGACGCGCTCGGACGTTGCCAAGGGCCACCCCGAGTATTACCAGGACCTCGCCGCCAGCATCGCCGAAAAGACACCGGCCGCGTACTTCATCAACCAGTTCGGCAACCCGGACAACCCGGCCGCGCACGAAGCCACCACCGGCCCGGAAATCCTGGAACAGATGGATGGCCGCGTCGACGCGATCGTGTTCGGCTGCGGATCGTCCGGCACCATGACCGGCCTCTCGCACTTTTTCGACAGGGAGTCGCCGGACACGGAATTCATCCTGGCCGATCCGGTCGGTTCGATCCTCGCGCAGTACATCAACGAGGGCACGCTGTCCCACAAGACCGCGTCGTGGATGGTGGAAGGCATCGGCGAGGATTTCCTGCCGACCATCAGCGATTTCTCGCGGGTGAAGAAGGCCTACTCGATCAGCGACAAGGAAAGCTTCCTCACCGCGCGCGAACTGCTGAAGCAGGAAGGCGTGCTGGGTGGCTCGTCCACCGGCACGCTGCTGGCCGCCGCGCTGAAATATTGCCGCGAACAAACCACGCCGAAACGCGTGGTCACGCTGGTGTGCGATACCGGCAACAAATACCTGTCCAAGCTCTACAACGACTACTGGATGCTGGACAACGGCTTCCTCGATCGCCAGCCAACCGGCGATTTGCGCGACCTGATCCTGCGCCCTTATGCGCAGCGCGACACCGTGGTCGCGGCGCCGACCGACCTGCTGGTCACGGCGTACAACCGCATGAAGCTCTACGACGTCTCGCAACTGCCGGTGATGGACGGGGAGCACATCGTCGGCATCATCGACGAGTCGGACCTGCTGCTGCACGTGTACGGCGACGAGAAACGCTTCCTCGATCCGGTCTCGACGGCGATGATCACCGAACTGCAGACGCTCGGCGTCAATGCGCCCATCGAAGACCTGCTGCCGGTGTTTGAACACGGCCGCGTCGCGATCGTGATGGACGGCGAAAAATTCCTCGGCCTGATCACCCGCATCGACCTGTTGAATTACCTGCGCCGGCGCGTGGCCTAGCGGAAGCGACAACGTCCATGCACACTCCAGCGCCGCCGTTGGACCAATTGCCTGCATCCGAAGAAGCCGCGACCTGGGCCTATCGCCTGATCCTGGGCCGCGAGCCCGAGAGCGCAGCGATCGTGCGCGACCATGTGCGGCAAAGCGAATCCTTGCGGGCATTGCGCGAACGGTTCTTGGAGTCCTCGGAATTCACCGAGCGCTATCGTTTGGTCGAGCCTGAACGCGGACGCAACGTCAGCGTGTTCCCGCCCTGTGCCATACAAACACAGGTTGATGCGGAGACGGGCGCGCGCCTGTTCAATCATGTCGCACGGGGTTGGGCGCGTCTCGGTGAAACCGAGCCGTACTGGTCGGTGGTGGCGGAACCACGATACAAGATGCGAGACATCGGGCGCACACGAAATGCTTTCCTGGATTCGGGACGCGAGAACGTGGAGCGCCTGCTTGCCACTCTGAAGCGCAACCGTGTCGCGGTCAATCCGGAGTGGGAGGTTTTGGAACTGGGTTGCGGGCTTGGACGCAATACGCGGCAGCTGGCCCCGCTATTCAGGCACGTATTTGCGGTGGACGTATCGCCATCCCATCTGCGCCTCGCACAACGCCTGAATGCGGATGCGTCGCAGGCCGAACGCATCGAGTGGCTCGCGCTCGAGCATTTCGCCGGAATCGAAGCACTGCCGGCGTGCGACTTGTTTTTCAGCATGATCGTGCTGCAGCACAACCCGCCGCCCCTGATCGGTCGGCTGTTGGAAGCCGCGGCCGAGAAGTTGCGGCCCGGCGGGTACGCCTTCTTCCAGGTTCCGACCTACCAGCGCGGCTATTCATTCGATTCGGAGTCGTACCTCGCACTGCGCGCCGACCAACCCGACATCGAAATGCACGCCTTTCCGCAAACGGAAGTGTTCCGCATCTTCCGTGAAAACGGCTGCGTTCTCCTCGAGGTTTTCGAGGACGGCCTGTCCGGCCATCGCGACAACCATCGCTCCAATACGTTCCTGTTCCACAAGCTCGCTGACGATGAAAATCCGGCGCAGTTGCTGGCGCGGTCCGAGGCCTATGCGCAGTCGCTCGAAGCCCAAATCGCCCGCATGGACGAAGAGGCGCGCAGGGAACACGCAACTGCGCAGGCTGCACTTGCGGATGCCGCGCGTTACGCAGCGGCGCTCGAAGCAGAACGCGTTGAACTCAAGCGCGCCCTGGCCAGCGAAACGCGCGAAAATCCTCCTTCACCTGATTCCGATTCCGGGGACGCATGAACTCGAAGAAATCCTCCAACGCGGCCGCGCTGGCGCTCGCCACCCGCGTCATCCACGCCGGCCAGTCGCCCGAC
>Ga0209178_1000277_pt1 | contig 14435 bp, 10 predicted proteins | sample GAAS200_FD_187521 | JGI IMG/M metagenome (GOLD analysis project Ga0209178, IMG submission 187521) | Agricultural soil microbial communities from Georgia to study Nitrogen management - GA AS200 (SPAdes) (version 2) | ecosystem: Environmental > Terrestrial > Soil > Agricultural land | place: USA... | reverse complement strand
GCTCGACCAAATGGTCGGTCATTACAAGCGCTCCAAGTTCATGGCCGAACTAGAGGCGATCGAGGCCGCGGCCGATGGCCTGCCGGTAGTAATCGTGAATCCGACCACGCCTGTGGGACCTGGCGACTGGAAGCCCACCCCAACCGGCCGCATCATTGTCGATTTTCTGAACGGCAAAATGCCGGCCTACGTCGATACCGGCCTGAATATCGCCGCCGTTGAAGACATTGCCGCTGGCCACCTCTTGGCTGCGGAGAAGGGCCGCATTGGCGAACGCTACCTGCTCGGCGCCCGCAATATGACGCTGAAACAGATACTTGATACCCTTGCGACGATCACCGGTCGCCCTGCGCCGCGCGTCCGTCTTCCGCACGTTGTCGCAGTTGCCGCTGCGCATGCGAGTGAGTTATACGCGCGCTTCACAGGTGGCGAGCCGCAAATTCCGCTGGAAGGCGCGAAGATGTCGCGCCATCGCATGTTCGTCGCCAGCGACAAAGCCGCACGCGAACTCGGCTACACGCCCGGTCCGGTCGAGCCGGCATTCGAACGTGCCGTACGCTGGTATCAAAATCATGGCTACATAGCCGATGCGCAAAGCGCGAGGCCCATAACTCGCCCGCACGCTGCGTAGCGTCCGTTACGTGCGGAATCCATGAGAATTCTTGTCGCCTATGCAGTTGAGCCTGAATTCGATCCCTGGCGAAAGCTGCGCAAATTTAGCGAATCTAGCGCCGGCGATTTCACGATTCGCCGGACGCAGATCGCCGGTGCGGACGTCGACTTTGTGATAAGCGGCATGGGACCGGGGCGTGCGACCCGCGCGATGGAAGCTGTTACATCGACGGAATACTCAGCGGTTGTCGCTGCAGGTCTGGCCGGATCGCTGCGCCCGGAACTCGAAGTTAGTGATATCGTAATTCCGAATGCGGTTTGCGGCACCAGCGAGCACTCCGCCCAGCTCATTTGTGACGCAACCTTATGCGCCGAAGGTGTTTCAGCGGGTGGCAAATTCATAGAGACGCTTGTTTCATCTGAGAGTATCGCGACGACTGTCGAGGAAAAGCATCGCCTCGGCAAAGGAGCCGACGCAGTAGATATGGAAAGCTTCAGCGTTCTCGCATCGGCGCAGCGCCTCGAAATTCCAGCTGTTGCGATTCGAGCCATTTCGGACCGGCACGATCAGGCGCTGCCGCTAGACCTGAGCACGACGGTCGACGAACGCGGCCAGGTTTCCATTGGGCGCGTGCTGAAACTCGCCGCCGGAAAACCGGGGCAAATCGCATCCCTGATGAAGTTGGGCCGCGACAGCAAGGCAGCTGCCGAAGCGCTTTCGCATTTTCTTGATGCATACATAGCGCGGCTCTCGCGCGCCGCGCATCTGTCACGCAGCAGCGCCTAAGGGTACAAGGAAGACGGTACTTGCAAAGCGACGTAAGCTTACTAAGATGTATTGGGGGCCTCGACTTATCTCCCGACTCCTTCAAGCGCATTGCAATTTGGGAAGCGTTCGCCGGATTCGATGGGTTGCAATCGATAATTGGGTATAATTGGATTCACAAGCGGTTCTTAGGGAAGCAGCGAGCTCGGCCACTGGGATTTCATAGACAACTTATTCGCATTCATTCTCGAGATGAGTCATCTTAGCGCACAGGTCGATAGCGTCGATCCCAACGACTCCGGTTTAGGATTGATGCGCGCGGGTGTCTACCGCGGTAAAGATCGCGTAGTTGTCGAAACGGTGCCCATCCCCGAGATCGGGCCCGGCGAAGTCCTCTTTCGCGTGGCCGCCTGCGGCATCTGTGGCACAGACATCAAGAAGATTCGCTATGGTTTCGTCCCGCCTCCACAAATCTTAGGACACGAACTAGCCGGCACGATCGTTTCCGTCGGTGTCGGTGTGAACAAGTTCAGGCCGGGCGACCGCATCGTCAGCTTTCACCATATCCCTTGCAGTGATTGCTTTTACTGTGAGCGAAAGCTCTTTTCCCAATGCGCCACATTCAAGCGCACGGGCTTAACCGCTGGCACGGGCGATCCCAACGGCGGCGGCTTCGCGCAATATGTTCGCGCAATGCCCTGGATCGTCGAGCGCGGCATGATCGCGGTGCCTGACAACGTCACTTTTGAAGAAGCCACATTTGTCGAGCCCGTGAATACTTGCCTGCGCGCCGTTCGCAAGGCTCGCGTGGCGCCGGGTGAGACGGCGCTGGTGATCGGGCAGGGTCCCATCGGCATGCTGCTCATGTTGCTGGCCCGATACGAAGGCGCACAAGTCTTTGCTAGTGATCCCATGGCAAACCGGCGTGCCGCCAGCGAACGTTTTGGCGCGCTGCAGTGCTTCGATCCAAACGCCGTGAACCTGCGCGAAGAGATGCTGCGCCGCACGGAAAACCGCGGAGCTGATGTTGTGCTTCTCGCTGCTCCAATGCCGGCTCTTGTCGACGAAGCGCTTTCCATTCTCCGCCCCGGCGGCCGCGTCCTCCTTTTTGCGCACAACGATCCTGTCCTGCGAATCGAATTTCAGGCTTCCGCAATTGGAATTGAGGAGAAAGAAATTCTCGGTGCGTACAGTGCTTCGGTGGATGATCAGGCCGAGTCGGCGGCTATTGTGTTTGGCCGGAAGCTTCCTCTGCGCGATTTGATTTCGCACCGCTTCCCCCTTGAGCGAATCGCGGAAGCCATCGAGCTCGCGGCGCATCCAACGGAAAGTACATTGAAAGTCGTGATTGCGCACCAATGAGTGTGAAATGAGCGCCAAAGCATCCATCAAGACAATCGAAGAAGCGCCGCAGAGCACAATCGGCCTCGACTTGATGACCGCCGCCGTCCTCCACGGGCGCGAGGACATGCGCATCGAGCGTGTTCCCGTTCCGCAGATTGCCGAAGACGAAGTTCTGGTTCGCGTTGGCGTAGCGCTTACTGACGGCACCGATCTGAAGGTCTGGAAACAGGGCTTCCACGCGCGCATGATCACGCCGCCGGCCGTTTTCGGTCACGAACTGGCCGGGACCATCGCCGCTATCGGCAGCGCGGTTCCTCACGGCGTCCGCGTGGGCCAGCGCGTGGTGCCGGCGAACTCTGCGCCTTGCGAGCAATGTTTCTATTGCCGGAAAGGGAAGACCAACCTCTGCGAAGATCTTCTCTTCAATAACGGTGCGTACGCCGAGTACATCCGCATTCCGGGCCGCATCGTCCGCCAGAATATGCTCGAGATTCCAGACCACGTCTCTTTTCAGGATGCGGCGCTTGCGGAGCCGCTTGCCTGTGTCCTGCGCGGAATTCATGAGACGGGTATTCAGCCGGGCGACACTGTGGCCGTGATCGGCTGCGGCCCCATTGGATTGAAATTCATCCGCCTACTCTCACAACGCAAGACTTCCGTCATCGCCGTTGCGCGGCGGAAAAGCCAATTGGATCTTGCCGTCCAAATGGGCGCCGCACATGTGGTCGATGCGTCCAAAGTGGACGATCCCGCCGAAGCCGTGCGCGCGTTCACGGAGAAATCGCGCGGCACGGACTCCGTCATCGAGGCGGCAGGCCAGCCCACCACATGGGAATGGGCGATGCAGATGGCGCGCAAGGGCGGCACCGTAAACCTTTTTGCCGGTTGCGCGAAAGGCGTCGAGGTCAAGGTTGATCCCTGGGCTCTGCACTACTCGGAGATCACAGTGAAATCCACGTTTCATCACACGCCGCGCTTTATGCGCAAGGCGCTCGATGCCATTGCGCGTGGCGAGATTCGCGCGTCGGACCTGATCACTGGCACGGCGCCGCTTTCGAGCCTCCCAAGAATCTTTGAGCAAATGAAGGAACGGAACGGCCAGCTCAAGACTGCGATCGTTCCGTAAAATCTCCGCTCGTCCGACGAGAATGCTTCCCACGCCGGAACTCGAAATCGCGAAGAACCTCCCGCCCGAAGGCTGCGGCGCCGAAGAGGCTCAACGCTACACGCGCTGGCTCGCCACGCATCACTACGAAAATTTCAATGTGGTCTCGTGGCTCTTGCCGAAGCACCTGCACCAGCATTTTTACAATCTATATGCCTATTGCCGCTGGTCGGACGACTTGGGCGACGAAGTTTCCGATGCGGCGCGCGCGTTGAAACTTCTCGATGCCTGGGAAGAGGAGCTTCGCACGATCTATATGCGCGGCGCAGGTCCGGCGCATCCCGTGCTAATCGCTCTTCGAGAAACGATTCGCGCTAAGCAAATTCCAATCGAGCCCTTCAGCGATTTGCTCCGCGCGTTTCGCCAAGACCAGGCTGTCCACCGCTATACGAGCTGGGAAGGCGTCTACGATTACTGTGTTTATTCTGCAAATCCCGTCGGCCGCCTTGTCCTTTATCTCTGCGGCTATCGCGACGAAGAGCGCCAGCGCCTCTCGGATTTCACCTGCACGGCTCTGCAACTCGCGAATTTCTGGCAGGATGTCTCGCGCGATTTGGAAAAAGGCCGTATCTATATCCCAACGAGCGAGTTGGCTGCCTACGGACTCACCGAAAACGAAATCGTCGCGCGCAAATTCGATGAACGATACGTCTCCTTGATGAAATCGCTCATCGAACGTACCCGCGAACTCTTCCGTTTCGGCCTTCCGCTTGCCCAGCGTGTTCACTCCCATTTGCGTGTCGATATTGAGTTGTTCAGCCGTGGCGGTCTCGCGATTCTCGATGCAATCGAACGTTCCGGTTATGACACGCTGAATCATCGCCCTGCGCTTTCAAAAGCCACAAAGTTGAAATTGGCCGGCGGCGCTTTAGCCGGGAAGATGTTCACCGAGCCTCCAAAGGAATCGTCGCCTGCGGCCAGCGTCGCTATCGAAACGTCAGCCCAACAGGTCTCCGGCGGGAAAGATTCCGAAGTCCGCATTGCGGAGTCATATGCGGAATGCAATCGCATTGCGCGCGCGTCGAAAAGCAGCTTTTATCTCGCGTTTTTCGGCCTGCCTAAGCCGAAACGCAATGCACTCTGCGCTCTCTACGCCTTCATGCGCCTTGTCGATGATGTCTCCGATGATCCCGGCGGTCTCGATGCCAAACGCGCCGGTCTCGCGCGCTGGCGCGCGCTGCTCGACGAAGCTACATCAGGACGCACGAGCGGCCACGCAATCTTGCCGGCGTTGGCCGACACCATGTCGCGCTACGAGATGCCGTCCCGGTACTTCCATGACCTGATCCTCGGCGCCGAAATGGATCTCACCATAAACTCCTACGCGACTTTCGACCGCCTTTCGGAGTATTGTTATCGTGTAGCGGGGACGGTTGGCCTCACCTGCCTTCACGTTTTCGGATTTCGCGACCCGCATGCGCCCGATCTTGCAGAGCGCCTCGGGCTCGCGTTCCAATTGACGAACATTATTCGCGATGTGCGCAGCGACTTCGAAATGGGCCGCGTGTATCTGCCCGAAGAGGATCTCGCGCGGTTCGGTTGCCGCGCCGAAGATTTGCATGGCCCGCTGACGCCCGCGCTTCGCGACCTGCTCACTTTTGAAGCCGATCGCGCGTGGCGGCTCTATGCGGAGGGCGCGCCGCTCGTTCACATGGTGAATTCCGAAAGCCGCGCCACGCTTTGGGCGTTGGTTCGCACCTACAGCACGTTGCTTGCTCGAATCGAAGAACATGGTTTCGATGTTTTCTCATCCCGCGTCTCGCTCTCGAGTGCGGAAAAAATTCAATATCTCGTCGTGGCGGGAATGAGTGGCTGGTGGAAAAGGGATGCCCTCGCAAAGCGTTCTGGTGATCGGCGGCGGTCTGGCCGGGATGTCCTGCGCCGTCGCGCTGGCTGAATCTGGACTTCGCGTCCGATTGTTTGAAAAAAAGCCGCATCTTGGAGGCCGTGCTACCTCATACACTCTGCCTGACGGCAGCGAAGTCGATAATTGCCAGCACCTGACGCTCGGTTGCTGCACAAATCTCGCCGATTTTTTCCATCGTGTCGGCGCGGACAAAAAGATTCGCACGTACGACCGGATGTACCTGATGGATGGCCGCGGCGCGCGAGGCACAATGAAATCCGGAATCTTGCCGCCGCCGCTGCACATGGCGCCCTCGATGATGTTTTTCGGTGCGCTTTCAACCGCTGATAAGCGCGGCATTTCTCGTGCGCTGATGACGATCGCACGATCGGGCGGGTCGCCGCCGGGCATCGAAGGCGTCACGATGCTCCAATGGCTCGAGCGCATGCGGCAAACGCCGGCGGCCATTGCAAAGTTTTGGCGTGTCGTGCTCGTTAGCGCTCTCGATGAAGAACTCGACCGCGCCGAAGCGCGCTACGGAATCGACGTTTTCTGGAAGACATTCTTGGCAAATCGCGAAGGATCGTTAATCGGGCTCCCATCGGTGCCGCTTGCCGAGCTTTACCGGGGCTGCGCCGAATCGATCGCCCAGCAGGGCGGGGAAGTGAAGCTCCGGGCGGGAGTCCGCGAAGTTCACGTACAGAATGGCCATTTCGCTGGCGCCGTTATGGAAGATGGCAGCGACGAAAATGCAGATGCGTGCGTCGCCGCGGTGCCGTATGATGCCTTGCCGCCGCTGCTGCCGAAAGCGATGTCCGAAGACGGCGGTCCGCTGGCGGGCTTGCGCAGCCTGCGCACTTCACCCATCACGAGCGTGCATCTGTGGTACAACCGCCCGGTGATGGAAAGCCCATATCTGGCGCTCATTGATTACACATCGCAATGGATTTTTAACAAGACTCGTCTGTATCAGGGGCAAGCGAGGAACGGCGATATACCGTCCGCGCAAAAAAATGAAAATAGTCAGTACCTGCAAATCGTGATCAGCGCGTCTTATGATTTGGTTCAACGCAGCCGGCAGGAGATCGTCGACCTGTGCTGCGCCGAACTGGCGAAGGTTCTTCCGAAGACCCGCACGGCCAAGCTGCTCAAGTCGACGGTAATCAAGGAAGTCCGCGCCACGTTTTCGCCCATGCCCGGTGTCGACCGGTTTCGTCCCGCGCAGGAATCTGGGATCGCGAATCTCTATTTTGCCGGCGATTTCACGCGCACCGGCTGGCCCTCCACGATGGAGGGAGCCGTACGCAGCGGCTATCTTGCCGCCGAAGCCCTGCTTGCGTCGTTTGGTCGGCCGCGAAAATTTCTTCAGCCGGATCTTCCGCTCGAAGGCTTGTCAAAGCGATGGGCCAAGCGCAGCGGCCGCCTTTAGGCGACCGGTTTGTGGCACAGCCACTCCTGGCTGTGTGCTTTTGGATTTGCTGTTGAATTTGCTCTTGTAGCGGCCATCGTCCTGCCCTGAGCACGCGGAGGGTGCCCGCGCATTTTGCAGGCGTTTCTTGGTGAGCGCTTTTGTTCTTGTGTCTTTGTGGCACCGGCACTACCGCCGCTGCGCCGTCGGCGAGCTTTGAGATTTAGATGTAGCGCCGCGGCCTTCCATCGCGGCATTTGAAATGCGGCACTTTGAAACGCGTGCCGCAAAGGCAGGCACGTCCTGTCACGGTTTCACCGAGTGGAGGTCTAAATGGAGCGGAAGTACAAACAAAGAGGATATGAAGACCGCGACAGCCGCGATTCGCGCGATAAGAAACGCGAGCACGCCGAACGTCCGCCAGAGCCGCGTCCCAAACACGATATGCTCGGCCCGCGCACCCCGCGCATGGTCGGCACCGTCACGCGTGCCCGCTGCTCGAGCTGTGGCGCCGTTCTGATGCCCGGTTTCGATCCCAATGGCGACTGCCCGCGCTGCCACGCCGCGCTGCACAGTTGTAAGCAGTGCGTTCATTTCGATACCGGCAAGCAATTCGAATGCACGCAGCCGGTTCCCGAACGCATCACTAAAAAAGACGCAAAAAATAGCTGCACATTTTTTGAATTTCGCACCACGGTCGAGAAAGACACATCGCCTGTGACCTACGCCACAAACGTGGCCGTACCGGCGGCCTCGCCATCGCGCCCAAACGACGCACGCAAGGCTTTCGAGGACCTCTTTAAGAAGTGACTCTCTATACGATTTAGGGAATTCGTCGGAGATTTTTAGACTAAGGCGACTTCACGATCGAAATTTGGCTTCTTTTCAGCCCGGATCTTCAGCGTCATGCCGCAAGCGATGGCGATGCGCTCCAGCATCACGAGTGAATGGCCGGTGTATTCGGCGTCCTCCAGTCGGCCGATCATGGACTGGGACGTTCCGGTTTTCGTGGCAAGTTCTTCTTGACTCAGGCCCGCATCCTCTCGCATCTGTCGCACCAACAGAGCAAGATCAACCTGGTACAGAGTGCGCACTACCGTATTGCGGTAGCTTGCCTTCTCTCGCGCAAGCAGTTGAACGAGATCCCTGCGTCTATCGCGCTTGACGGTCTGTCTCATCGAATGGCTCCCCTGCGTAACGTTCTCTTCGCGTTGCGACCGGTTCGGTAATGTCTTCACCGCGTTCAAATCAGGCTGTCGGCGGCGGCGCTGGATAAGTACCCACGGACTTCGGATTCTTGAGCACCTTTCGAATCTGCCGCCCTACGATAGATTCTTCCCCCGGATTCAGCAGGAACGTGGTGACGACGAGCGCATTTGGCTGTGCGGGAACGCCTTGCGAAGGCCTCATGCTTCCTGTATGAGGATTTAATTCGATGCTAGGCGTCGCCGTGCGAAGGCGAACTCGCAGCTCGCGAACCGAAGCTCCAATTGCGTTCGGATCTAAATTGATCATAAGGTGCGGAACGTGGTTCGCCAGTTCGGGCACCATGATGCTCGTCTGCACGCTGGGAATGTCTTTCACCATCTTAATGATCACCGCCATGCGGTCGCGCGATTCTTTTTCCATTCCTTCATCTGTTTGCGAAAGCAGCCAATCGACCGCTGCGACCATCCCCACGATCTGCTCTTTCGCTACTTTCATGCCGCGCCCAACCGAATCCACCGGGCAAAGATTTCGCTGAGCTAGGTCGGTGTATTTCTTCTTGCCAAGCAGAAGCCCCGCATTTTGTGGCCCGCGGATATCCTTTCCACCGGAAAACGACACCATGTCGAATCCCATTCCCGTGTACTTCCAAAGATTTGAAATGGGAGGCATATCAGCGGCGGCGTCCAGATGGCATGGCACGCCCTTTTCATGCGCTGCAGCCACCCAATCTTCGCGGCTGATGCCAACCGCATCCGATGCATTGAAGTATTGGGTCATCACAGTATTCGGCCCAAGCGCCTGCTTGTAATCGTCTAGCGTGACCACATCCACGAACTTGATGCCGCAGAGTCGCATCGCCACGTCGTACTCGTAGTGGTGAATTTTCTGCACCACTACTTCGTTCTTCGGAAATTGCGGAGTGCCGATCGTGTACGGAATATCCAACGGCCTGCAATTGTTCGCCGCCATCACCGAAGCGGCCGTGGCAAGCGTGATGGCCGAAGACGCTCCGCAACTGATACAGCAACCTTCTGCCTTCAGCTTTTGAGCGATATAAGCTCCGGCCTTTTGCTGCAATTCCTGCAGATGGACTGGGTGCAATGCCGCCTGCGCAACGGCCGCGCGGACAGGCGGCGGCATTACAGCCGACGTAAGTTCCGTATACGTGCCTGCCGCATTGATGATCTTCGTTACGCCCAGCTTGTCGTAATAATCCGGATGCGCGTTCGAAGCGCTCGCACTTGTAGCGGTAAGCAGATCCGCGCTTCCAAGCAGCGGCGCAGCACCGAGCGCAGCTACTGTAGCCTTCGAAGCCTGAAGGAATCGCCTGCGCGAATAAGACGCTCGGTTCTCAGCATTCTTGGGATTTTTCATCGCGATAAAAGCCTCTAGGCCGGCAGGCCCACGACTTCGCCCCGCAAAACAGTCACCGAGCACTTCGGAAGCGTAAACACAGTCTGCGCCGAGGCCTCCACCGACGACACCACAGGCGGCAAATCCGGGTCGGCATGAGCAGTCGCATCCGCCCCATGCCAGACGTACTGTTCGCTGCCAAACGTTACCATGCGAATTGTGCCTGAAAAATGACCGCTGCCGCCACCGCTTCCAAACTCGACTCGGACCGGGTGTGCATTATCTCGATCCTTATTGATGAGCAGCAACGCCCATTGCCCATCCGGACGCCGAACGGCGTAGCTCGTCACCAGCGCATTCCCCGCGCCGTCCTCCAATCCGAGATCCACCGAATACAAATGATGCATGCCGCTGCGATGCGTCACCCACTCTTCGTTGATCATTTTCCCCGCGTGGTAGAAAGCCAGATAGCTAATGACTTTCCCCTCGCGATCGGTAAGCACATTCCCCCAGATCGCATAGCCTTGGCAACCGTGTTCGATGCTGCTCGGTTCGATCGGCGAGTGAATATATAGCGCCCCGCCCTCCTCGAAGAACGCTCCAACATTGTCGGCAAGCCACAAAGCCGAAAAAATGTCTGACATATACACCGAAAGCGAGCCGCAAAGATTGCTTTCCGTGTTCATCAGCGGTATCGAAGCCGGCAAGCCGTCATCCCGAAACCCTTGCAGAGTTTTGCGCGTAATTTCGCGATTCCGATAAAGGTCGTCCCACTTCATCGTGCAGGCGTTGTACGGATAAATTTCAAAAGAAGCAAACGTCAAATCCTTCTCATGATTGTGCGCTTTCAGATAATTGTAAAAGCGCCGGAACCATGACTTGTCGCCATGCGCATCCGGCCACACCGAAACATCCTGGTTGATACCTTGATAGACCGGCCCGCCCAGCTTCAGCGTGGGATCGACTTTATGCATCGCGTCCGCAAATTGAATATAGAGCGCGCCGTAATCCTCGGGCATGTAGTATTGCCCGTCAGCCTCCTCGTCCATTTCGACCCAACTAATCGGATACCCGCGCTTTTTCAGATACGCAATCATCGCGGCCGCATCTTCCGGAATGCTGTAAATCAAGGGAACGGTTATCAGTGCCGGCAGATTGTTCGTGATGCCGCTCGTGTAAAAAATGTCCCACCCCGTCTGATCTCCGCGCGGGCTCAGGTCTTGCACCGTATGCCACGGGTCCGTCGAAGAGCAATACGTTGCCGTCTGCTGGCGTCCGTCCGCTGCATGCTTCACAAAATCCGCAAACTTGCCATCGTTTTCCAATCTGCCCACGTAGACTTGATAGATCGCATATCCCACTCGATGCCGCACATCGTCCGTTCCGTGCGGACCAGGCTGATTCGAAGACTGCGTCATCACCACGCGCACCCAGCGCGTCGTAATCAGCTTGTCGGAAAGCTTCAGCGTCGCTCTACCGCCCTTGCCATCGCGAACCACTCCGTCAGGGAACCGAACCCAGTTACCCATTGCTTGATTTTCTATGGGAAGATACTCGCCGCCCTGCCGCGTCGAATCCATGGCTGGCTCTTCCCAATTCATCGGATCGGCCCCGACCCAATACTGAACTTCATACTCCCGGGCGCTCGGTTCGCACCAGTCGATGCGGATCGCGTTCACGTCGTAATACTCGCCCAAATCAACAATGATCCATTGCGGATGCAGAGAGTCGTCTTCGTGCGTGAAAGCCTTCGTCAGGTAGGGATTGCTCTTCCAGAACGTGTTGGGATCGCCGTCCGTCAGCCGGGAGTAGCCACGGTTGGTGCCGCCATTGTGAGTGCAGCCGCGATGGGGCAGGCTGTAGCCGAACGAATCGTGAATCGGTTCGCCCAATTCCGAGCTGCCGATGAAATACCCCCGTTGATTTGCCTCATCCGTCCAGCGGCCGTTGGGATTCCAATGCCAATAGTCGACCGTTTCTGGCGTGTGCAACCGGTAGCTGATCGGCCCCCATCCCGCCGACAAGCAAAGTCTCACAGTCTCCGGCGTGTAGATCCTGTTGATCGATTCGCGCGACTGAATGTCCATCGACGTCGCGAGCGCCATGTCGGGATCGAAAGAGTTGACGACCTGTCCAGCGCGTACTCGGGCGACTACCGGCGCTGCTGAAGCAGAGGGTGCCTCTTGCCCTGCCGCAACCGCACTGGCCAACGGCCCAACCAACGGCAATGTGGCGGCGCTCACCGTCGCTTCTAAGAAGCTACGACGCGAAATTCCCAAAGAACGCCTCCTCAATGTATCGGGTTCTTAGGGAACTAATCACGTCCCAGACGAGTCGTAAAGTTTCACACGGTCTGTTACCGATTCAAACAGGATAGAATCCGCACAGAGACGTTGATTTCAAGGTGTTTACAGCTAGGGGCTCGTGTCTACGCAAATGCGGAAACTTCACGCGGATTACCGAAGCAAGCGGAACACCACGGGCGAACAACGCGTTCTAAATAGACGTCTACCAGACGCGCGCTGCCACCACTTTCGCTTTGCCCGGGTTTTCGCCGATTACTGCCGTCTCGATCACGATCTGTACATTCGCTTTCGCCCAGTCGCCTGGAGCGATTTTCTCAGCCTGCTCAAAGCAGCTCGCATCTGTGATGCATTCGCCGGCGGACTGTGTTCCATATTGCCGGATTCCGGCCGCTGTTATCACAATGCTCCCCGTAGTCGGGTCGAGCACCCTCGAAATCAACGCGTAATCGAAAGCCCCAGGCGCGCCGTCATTGGGTCTCTCGGTCCATTGCCGTGCTGAGGGATTTGCCGCATCGCGGATATAGTATGTATCGCCTTCTCGCGCGAAGCTGTACCGAAGCTCGTTTCCGAGCTGCAGCGCCCACTGATTGCTGTAAGCGCCCACCAGCACAACCGGCCCTTCGCGCAGGTCGTCCAATTTCATATCTTCGCTATGCCGCACCCAGAATTCTTTTCGTTGCGTGCCTAACAGCCCTGCGATTGACGCCACGGCCATCGAATCGCCAAACGAAACTTTGTCCCGTCGAAACGCAACCGGAAGCCGCGAAACGTCTTGCATCAGGTTGTTCGGTGCTGGCGGCTGCCTTTCGTCCATGGATCCAAGAATGGTGTCCAGATCGGGCATGCAGATTAGGACGGCGGATTTTGATGCTGTCACCGGGCTCCAGAAAACATCGAGAGGGCTTTGTTTTGTGCCGCCCAGCAAGAAACCGCTGATCGCCAGTGCCGCTGTCGCTACGCATGCCACCAAAATCCACGCAGAACTCCGTCGATAGGCCGGTCTCTTAACCCCTTCGCCAGGGGCGGCAGCAGCGGGGCCCTGGGCCGGAGTCTCGTCTCGTAGCCGGAACTCCGGCACATACGACCCGCGTTCAAACTCGATTCTCGGTTCGTGCTCATGGCTCGCAAGCTGATAGTACTGCGCCAATCGCTTCCGCACTTCCACAGCCGTCATTCTCACCACAGGATCCAGGCTCGTGTCGTAGTTAGGCTCGCGGCCGAATACTTCCACGCCGATCGTCCGCTCCTTGATGCCGGCGGTGTCTTCTTGCAGAGCGCGGTTCACGGTATAGCGGAGGAACTCCGGGAACCTCTTGCTATGGCAGAAAAGCGGGCTTACAAGAATCCTCGCCAGCTGCTCCCGAATTAGGTCTTTTTGTTTCGGCGATAGACTTGGCAGATCGATTTCGAGGGAACCACCCACACCCGTTGTGTCTGGCATTCGCTTCACCCTTCTGATGGCTGATGGCCCCTTCAGTTGGACGGAAGTCTATAACGGAAACGCGCATGAGATCAAGAAGCGACTTCCAAACGGATAATTGCCTAAGCTCTGGCGTAACGATACGCAGGCCTCTCGTAAGAATGGTAGCAACTATAACTGTCTTATATTCAGTAGCTTGTAGATTGCTATTCGAGCGTTTACCGTATTGTACTTGTATTTACCGCCCATCGTTAACGTATGAAGGCGCCCATATGAAGTTAGGGTGGGGGCTCACGTCTATTCAAGTTTCTTCTGCGTCGGTCCTCGTTTTCTTGTTCTGCGAGGCTTTTAGTTGACATCGGATTTTAATTTTACAGATAAACCAGCGGATCAGACGCGCTCCTTACGAATGATTTCGCCCAGCTTGAATTGTCGCAAAAATCGCGAGGGAGGTTCTTTGATGAATTTCAAAACTGTGGGGAGGGCAAGCCTGGCTCTTTGTTTCGCCTGCTTGCTTTGGTTGTGTGCAGCTCCCGCTTGGGCGCAGGAAACGGCTGACGTCGTCGGCACAGTCACTGACGCCAGCGGCGCCGTCGTACCAGGCGCTACCGTTACTTTGACCAACTTGGGAACCAACGTTGTCCGGACGACGACAACGCAAGGAACCGGAGACTACCTTTTCACACTGCTCCAGGTAGGAACTTATTCCGTTAAAGTGGAAGCCAAAGGCTTCAAGACTTTCACCATTCCAACCGTTGCGCTGTCTTCGGGCGACCGCTTCCGCGCCGACGCCAAATTGGAAGTTGGCGAGACCAGTCAAACGGTTGAAGTTTCGGGCGCTGTTGCTCCCGCGCTTCAAACCGATAGTTCGCAAGTCGGCTCCCTCATTCCCTCACAGAGCGTGGAAGACCTTCCGCTCAACGGCCGCAACCTCGTCAAGCTCGTGCAGTTGACCCCCGGAATTACCGAAGGCGCTCCGGGCTCAATCATTCAGGGCAACCGCCCC
>Ga0209178_1000275_pt1 | contig 14491 bp, 15 predicted proteins | sample GAAS200_FD_187521 | JGI IMG/M metagenome (GOLD analysis project Ga0209178, IMG submission 187521) | Agricultural soil microbial communities from Georgia to study Nitrogen management - GA AS200 (SPAdes) (version 2) | ecosystem: Environmental > Terrestrial > Soil > Agricultural land | place: USA... | reverse complement strand
TTTTCGTTCTGATAGTCGGCGAGAACTTTGTCATGCACCTCGGCGAGAGTCCCTTGGTGGGCAGGCTGAATATTAGTGACCGTGAGGACCACTACACCCTTATCAATGCGCAAGGGCTGGCCCAACTCTCCGGGGCGAAGCTCGAACAGCAAGCGGTGGATGTCCGCTGAATCGCCCAAATCGTCTACGGGATCCGAAAACGCCACCGGGGCCGATTCCGCCACTTGCATGTTGAATTTTTTGGCCAGATCGTCCAGGGGTTGACGATCTGATTGGCGCACGGCGGACGCAAGCTGAGTTTCGATCTTGTCGGCTTCCGCATTCACCTTGTTCTGGAGAACGATAGGCATGATCGTATCGCGCACTTCGCTCAGCGGCTTTGTGTGCGCGGTTTCGCGCTCAAGCACCTTAATGATTTCAATGCCGTAGGGAGTCTGAACCAAGTCCGAGACAGAACCGATAGGGATGCTAAAGGCAGCCTGCTGGAACTCCGGGGCCGTCTGGCCGTCTACGATCCAGCCCAGGTCGCCACCCTTCGTGTTCGTCGTGTCGTCTTCGGAGTTTTTCTTGGCAAGATCCTCGAAATTGCCTCCGCTCTTGGCCTGCTTCAAGACGTCCTGAGCCTTTTGGCGGACCTCGGCGATTTCCGCGTCGGTTTTCCCTACCGTTTTGAAGAGAATGTGCTCCACGTGGGCGCGGTTTTCGACCTTGTATTGGTCAATGTTGGCGTTGTAATAAGCGTTTAGCTCGGCGTCGGTGACTCGGGTACTAGCTTTCAGCTTGTCGAGATCCAAAAGGGCGTAGCGTGCCGTGCGCTTCTCGGGCACCTGATACTTCGAGGAGTTCTTGGCAAAGTAGGCGGCTAGATCCGCGTCCGAGGGATGGATCGTGCCCGCCAGGTCCGTCGGCTTGATCAGCGCATATTGGATCTGCACCTTTTCGTTACGAGCCCTAAATTCCCGTTCGATCTCGGCGTCGCTCACGGTAATACCGCTCGTGACCATCTGGCGAAATTTCTCTTCGATCATGCTGTCATGGAGGGCCGCCTCGAATTGCGGCACCGTCATGCCCAAATTATTTTGCACGTCGGACGGATAGCGATCCTTCAGCCAGGTATTCCCGGAAAATGACATTGGCAAAATCTGCTTGATGCGCTCGCGCTCTTCCTCAGGAGTTACGGTAATGCCCATGCGGTCAGCTTCGTACTGAAGAGCACTCGAAAAAATCAGCTGATCTGCGATTTGCTTTGCGTAGATCGGTCGCAGCATGGGGGGGATGGTCTGATTCCGCAATTGAGCATCGAGCTGCTGCTGTGCGTCCGTCAGCGCGATATCCTGGCTCCCGACGGTGGCGATAGCGTCCGGCCCACCGCCTGCGGTGAGATTGCCGCTCATTAATCCCGGGATGAGGTACAACACCATGCTGATACAGATCAGCCCGAGGATCACGCTCATGGTGATCTTAATCCAGCGGTTACCCTTCTTATCGCGCTGCTGAATACTCTTTAGCATTTAGATGATTCCTTATGACGACCTGCTACCTTCGGATGTCTCAATTATAGAAGACTTCGCCGCCGTATCCAATTGGATTCGAGGTCGCCGCGGTTTTGGCGCGTTCCGGAGCCGATGGATTTTTTTGGGTTCCGATTGAAACGCCACCTCAAGGCGATCGAATCGATGCCGACGACGCGTCCGCAATAGCGAAGATAGTAGTATGGTAAACAACGCGAATTGTGGCTCGGTCGGTAAACTGCTCTCCCGCGCCCATCAATCGTCTTAGCCTCGCGGAATACGCGACAGATGCAGATGCACGCCAACCGCATTCTACTCTAACGCCTTTATATTCAGCAGCTTGCTTAAGACAATGTTTTGCCAAAAGTGTGCAAAAACATGCATCTTGACAGGTTTTTCCTACACCTCGTACTATTGCCGCGTCGTAAAGCTATACCATTTTAAGTGGACACCAGACAGCTGAGGGGCTGGATGAAGCGCTGTAACCCGGCGCTTAGGACAAACTGGACAAATGAAATCTTTCACGAACGGTCAACAGATGCTGCGGCGCGGCTTGCTGGGTTTGGCGGTTTCCGCGCTTGCCGTTTCGCTTTTTGGCACAGTAGCCTCTGCAGATACGACCATTACGCTTACGGGAGTAGGAGACCAAGCTACGGTCGGCAATGTGTACGTCGACCCGTACACTGCGACGATCGGCACTGCGACCAATGTGCCGGTAATATGCGACGACTGGTCGAACAACACGTATCAGGGCGAGCAGTGGAAGGCGACGGTCATTAATGCGTCGACTGTCAGCAATCCAGCCTTGGGCACGCCCATGTTCGGAAATAATCAGTCCCTTTACAATGAGGTCGCATACCTGGCAGCGCAGATGTGGGCAAATCCTACCGATAAGACGGTCCAGACGGAATACTCGTTCGCAATCTGGGAGCTTACGTACGGAGCTAACGGCACGTACAAGGACCCGACGAATCCTGCTAACTATCTGAGCCAGTATGGGTCTTCTTATGTCTCGGCCGTGAATAGCATACTCTCGACGATCGGCAACGAGGCCAACTACGACAGCACCGGCTGGGTGATACTTAACCCTGTGCCGGGAACCTCGATCCCCTCAAGCGATGGCACACCGCAGGAGTTCCTAACGTACGTCAATACTCCTGAGCCTTCGACGATTCTAATGCTGGCCCTGGGGCTTGGCGGATTGCTGTTGCTCTCGCGGCGGAAGAAGCATGCTGAGGTCCTCGCAGCCTAAGCAGCAAGACGTTTCAGCGAGCCGGGAAGCGCAAGCTTCCCGGCTTTTTATTTCTGGAGCTTTTAAATTCAGAAGGTGGTCGGCGCACGCGGCAATTGAGCGCCTTGCAGTTCAAATGCGACGCTGGACGTTTGGAAACGAGAGCCAAACCTTGACACCGCAAAAATGGGAGCCCTCCGTGCAGATTGGAGTCGAAATTCCGGCGCGGAGATGGCACGGTGGGCCAACGTAGCGGCCTAGCTCGGGAAACAGAGCGTTTAGTTGAGAAACCTCTTCCAGCGACGCCTGGTATATCTCTTCCTGTGCATTGAAGCAAGTCCGCATCGTCCACTTATGGAGTAGATGTAGAAGCGATCCCGATTCGACCAGGCGAATCGATTTCGCGTTCGGCAGCAGATAAAGCGCAAATTCGAGTGGAACGCCGCGATCCAGCAGTGCGTTTTTTGCCGACCAGGCTTCCTCCATTGCCTTCTGATAGATTTCGAGTGCCTGGGGATTGTCGCGAATCAACATGGGCGTAATGTAATCGGGCGACCGCGTATCGGCCAGACTCAGCAATGGACGCGATCCGGGCACCATCCGATGGCGCTGGTCCTGGCTATCGGCCGTGTGGCTGATCTTCTTGGCAAACGTGAAGTTAGCGTGCTGTAAAGCCCGCATTTCGGGCGCATGAACGCCGATATTCAGCGCCTCGCGCCGATAGGGATTGCGCGCGGGGTTCAGCAGCCGATCGACAGCTTCGGCATTCGAGCATTCGACCACCGTTAGCCCCAGTACGGCGCGATATGCGTCCGCGACGGCGGCAACCGCACCGGGCGAGTAATCTATGAGCTTTGATGTGGCGCCGCCGAGCTTTTCGTCAAATTCGCGGTTGAACACATCTCCATCGTGCTTCGGGTTCTGCCACTCGGGCAGTTCCTCCAGCGGCGCTGAATCAAACCGATCGAAAAACTGGGCGTCAACTTCGCGAGCACGTGCCACCATCTCGCCTATGATCTGGCGCGACTCAACAGGCGTATCGCAGGCCTCGCAAGTCCGCCAGAGCCTGTGCAGCACAATCCCCGAGAGTGTATGCACCATAGTGGTAAATGCCGCCACGGGAAGAACATAGCGCGCTACCTCGATGGCTCGCTTTTCCGACTGCCTCTGTACTTTCTGGACGCGCTTTGGATGGGAGCTGGGCTCGACGTGCCATATATCGCCCAAAATCTCGCGCGCAGTCGGCTCCAAGATTCGCGTCAGTTCGCGGTAATAATCCCAGGCTTTGGCGATCGCCGTTTCGTATATGGCGCGCTCACTAGGGCCAAAATGCGGCGTCGCATCCGGCGGAACATAAGCTTGCGCACGATCCAGGCGCACATAGCGCTGGCTCTGCTGCTCGGAATTGTAAAAGGGATGGGCGTGGAGAAAGGACCAGACAAACTGGCGACTGACGTTTTCAAGCCCGAACTCGAAATGCGCGTGCTGATAGACGGTGTGGTGGCCGCCATAGTACGTGGCCGCGCCGATCAGTGACCTCTGCTTGTCGTTGACTTCTTCGGGCCCAATGAGGCGCGGGGCGTAACACGTCCGCGCGGCCGCGATCGCTGAGTCAAAAGGATGCGCAAAGGAATTACGTAGCGTGATGCGCGGAGCGGCTGTTTCCACCAAAGAGCCGAATGCCGGCTCGCGAAACGGTTGCGTGGCCATTGATACGGCATTCTACACTGAGGGCGCGTTTGGGAGAATTTTCAAATTATCCATCGGAGAAAGGCAAGAAGAGCCCGCTCCAGATTGGGGCGGGCTCTTCAAACGCAAAGCAATGACGCAGATGTTACTTCTTCTTCGCGGCGACGGCAGCTGCCTTATCGGCGTATTTCTTCTGGAATCGCTCCACGCGGCCGGCCGTATCGATGAGTTTCTGCTTGCCGGTGAAAAACGGATGGCAATTCGAGCAAATTTCGACGCGAATCAAATTGCCCTTAAAGGTGGAACGTGTTTCGAACGTGCTGCCGCAGGCGCAGTGCACCGTGACGGCGTGGTAGTCCGGATGAATGCCATCTTTCATGGAAAAGCTCCTTGTTGCCGGCCGGTCTGCGCAAGTGACTATTGTCTGCTCACCGCGGCGAGCATCTCGCGTCGCTAGGCTGGCGGGGAAAACATAGTATACCGCACAAACAGCCGTGCCGCTATTCGATCATCACAGGCAGGCAAAGGATTCAGGCGGGAATGGACAGGCTCGCTTCACTCCACGCCTTCGGCGAAGGCGAGCCCATCCACAGCGACAAGCGAAATCAATGATGGTCGTGACGCCATCTCCAATACGCTTCCTGCTCCTGCTGATTTCGGTTTCGGAAATCCTCATGCCGCCGGTGCGTATTGGTTTCCCACTGTTGATAGTAAACGCCTTCGCGGTGATTCCAAGTGTGGTACGTGTGGTAATCGCTGTCGTAGTATCTCACCTGCCCGTAGCAACCGGTGATAAGAACCGGACCTGAAGCTATTGCACACATTAGAAGAGCTGAAGGCCAGAATCGAAGCTTACGCATCTTCGCACCTCCTAGCGATATTCTATTGAAGAGGTGGAGTTTACGCTTCAGTGGAAACGCCCAATCTGCGCTGAAAAATGATGTAAAGTCTTCCCCGTAAAACGACTGTGGCATCTGACCACCGGACGCCGTCATTCAATTTCGTAACGGAATTGGAGAATTATTTCCCCGCCCCAGCCGCCGTGCTCACGTCGTGTGGGCGCGAGGCAACCTCGGGCTCAAAGCACCGTCTGCACCGCGCCTCATACATGCCCTTCGCACCCACGACGATCAACTCATCCGAATGCACCAGTCGTTGCGTATGGACCGCCGGATTGCCGCAACGGATGCAAATCGCCAGTAGCTTCGTAATTTCCTCGGCCATCGTCAGCAGCGTCGGCATCGGTTCAAACGGGCGCCCTCTATAATCCATGTCCAGCCCCGAAACAATGACGCGCTTGCCGGCTTCGGCCAGCTTTTGGCAGACACCCACAAGGTCCGCGCCGAGAAACTGGCCTTCGTCTATACCGACGACTTCGGTGAGCAGGTTCACCTTGCGCAAGATCTCATCGGCGTCCTTCACCGTATCGGATTGGATTTCGAGACCGGAGTGCGACACGATCCCGTTCGTCGAGTAGCGGTCGTCGATCACCGGCTTGAAGATTTGTACCCTCTTCCGTGCGATCTCCGCGCGGCGCAGCCTCCGGATCAACTCCTCACTCTTACCCGAAAACATCGGGCCGACGATCACTTCGATCCAACCCATGTTGCCTTTGACGAGATCCATTGCCGGTTAACCTCCAAAATTCAAAACGAGTCTCAAACTAACACGATCATGCGTGAGACGATTGCTTTTCGTAAGCGCCTTCGATAGCGTACTCACGCCCTTCAAGCGAAGCGGAGGAACATTGACGGCTGCTATTCTTATTTTACAAGGATTGGGAATTCCCCGCTTTCCCGTGGGCGCTATCGCGACGGAGCAGATCGTGCTGCGGTGGACGCATATTACCTCCGCCATCATCTGGATCGGCCTGCTCTATTTCTTTAACCTCATCGCTACGCCCACGATGAAGGAACTCGAGCCGGGCGTTCGGGGCAAACTGTTTCCCGTGCTGATGCCGCGCGCCATGTGGTGGTTTCGCTGGTCGGCGCTTGTGACCGTCCTTGCAGGCTTGAGGTATTTCTGGATGATGCTCATGGTGGATGCGGCCAACGATGGAAACCCCAACCTGGCGTTGCGTTGGCTTGGGGAATGGTTTGCGGTGTGGCTTATCGCTTATGCGCTTATCTATCCGTTGCAGATGCCGCGGAAGGGCCTTTTTGATAATCCATGGTTCCGCGCAATTGCCATCGGAAGCGTCCTCTTTCTGGCAGCCGTAGCAGCGCTGGAACTGAATTCGAACGCGCCCGTATCGAATAACCATCTCGCTATCGCTGCAGGCGGTGGCCTTGGTCTCGTAATGCTGCTGAACACGTGGGGAGTCGTTTGGCGCGTGCAAAAGCGCCTCATTTTCTGGACTAGCGAAAATATCGAACGAGGCACGCCGATGCCGGAGCGGGCCGCCTATCTCGCGCGCTGGTCATTCATCGCCTCGCGAACGGGCTTCTGGATGTCCTTCCCACTAATCTTTTTCATGGCTGCCGCAGGCCATTACCCATTCCTTTACAGCATCACCACTTAGACTGATTCCTGTGAAATACTGAATCAGAGGTGTTCTTATGCAATCCAACCGGGCCCGGCCGATCTCTGCTCTCGCCCTGATAACGCTGTTTTTGCCGTCGCTCGCGACAGCCGCTCTCGCTTTCGACAATCCGCTCTCTACCAGCGCGATTCGCGAGGCATACTTCCTCGCAACAGGCAATCCCGATAAGCGCGCCGAGTTTTTTGACAAATACACCTACCATCCGCCCACGCCAAAGAGTGGGCCTGCGATTTCGTCCATTCAGGTGCAAACGCCCTTCGCGGCCGTCGTGCACGACATCGCCGACCGTTCGTTGAACGTCCACGCACCCGATGCGGTGAAGGAGTACTACGGCAAGCCTGTGCAATTTCGCATCCGCGTGGTGATTGCCTTCACGGCCACCTATCCGCCGTCCGCCTCTACATCGATGCAACTCGGCAGCTTCTGGAACAAATTCCACGTGCATTTGCGCCAAGGCAAGGAGATTTCTTCGCGCTCTGTGCAAGGGAAGCCTATCTTGAGCACTGAGACTCCGAGCGGCTATATTGGCGCGATCATCGTGGCGAATTACGACCCGGGCAAAATTGAATCCGGACCAGCCACGGTAATCGTGACCGGCCCGGACGATGCAAAGGCAGAGACAACATTCGATCTAGGCGCTCTCCGCTGAGCGCCGTTGAAGGCACCTACCGCACAGAACCATTCGATGCCATGAACTGCATCGCATCCTCGATGCTCTTCGACGATTCACGGTCCGTCTTGGTGTAAAGCGGGCGCCACCGCGGAGTGACCTTCGCCGGATCGTACGTTCCGCGATGCACGCGGAACACCCAAGCATACTCGCGATGCGCCCTGTCCAACTCCGATGCCGGAATCTGTGTATCATCCGCAGCGGTCACGGGAGTCCAATCCGAAAAACCGTTTCTATCCGTATGGATCGGCTCTGGAAGCGTCGTGATGAAAGAGTCCAGGTCATGCGTCAAAATCACCACGTAATCGACCATTGACGGTTCGGGCGCGGGACACACGCCTGGAAATTGCTTGCCGCGCTCGTCGGCAATCCACTTGTACTGCATCGGCGTCACACCATAAACCGAGAAGTAGACGCTGCACGCCGAAAGATCTTCGGTCGGCACCGCGTTCGCATCCGCCAAATCTTCAACGTCGTCGCTATATTCCGGCGTGCGCGAAGGAATCGAGCCACGCTTGCGCGTGATCGTCATGAAATTCGCCGCTTTCACCACTTTCGGTGCGGACTGCAATGCTGGTGGCGGCACCGGCGTGTTCATGTCTTCAACGACCAGCGTCGCATCTTCCCGCTCGACACTTTCTTGCGCAGCCGGATGTGGTACAGATGCCGGGCGACCATAGCTCTGTGTAGCGGCGTCGGTCGAAGTACGTGTAATCGAGGGCGCGCTGGAAACGGGAGCAGGTGCTTGCGCCGGATCCGGAACATGCGCGGGTGCCGGCTTGCTCTCCTGCGCCAGAGAAGGCGCTGGAGGCACAGGTGCCAAAGGAGGGGCCATTTTTACCGGCGGTGCGGGAGTCGCTGGCGGTGCCGTCGGCACGGCATCCACTCGCGCCATCTCAACGGGACGCGAGGCAACGGCCACATACGAAGGCGCTGCTTGCGCCACAGGCAACGCGTTCGCAGGCTGCGCGATCTCCGCTCGTTCATTCGTCCGCGCGGCAGCGGCGACACTCACGGCAGGCGCAGGATTCACCACCACAATCACGTGCGCCAGTTCCGACGAAGGCACTGCAGCGGCAGGGACATAACCCTCATTGCCGTCTGCCGTGCGGACTCTCACATATCCCTTCTCGGCGCTGAGCACGGCTACAAGCGTGCCGCACTTCAACCTCGCGCTTACGTCCCACGTCGTCAGATTATCGTAGACCCACACTCGCTCTTCGTTCGCCGCGCATTTCACAGCCACATTCGGCGTCGCGGACGCCGGCACTGCAAATCCCAAGGCCGCCAACACCAGAACCATGCGCTTCATGTTCCCTCCTGCTCTCCTAAATGCCATCCACCGGACGCTTTTCGAAAAAATCGCTAGGGCGAATCTCCGGCGAACTTTCCCCCAAGAAAATTCGGGGCAGGATGGCGAACGCGAGGCGTTTTATTGCTTTATGAAGGGGCCGCTACGCCCGCATTCGACGAGGGAACTATGTTCCTGTGTGCAACACTCAACAACTGGACGCGGGGTCCAAATTGGGGCAGGCGAACATAAGGCGTGGACCGATAGATCAGTACTAAGGAAATTAGGAACGCCACCGCAGCGTCACAGGGCCGCTCATCGGATGCCGCATCGGCTCGCCCGTGCGGCGCGACTCGACGCATGCCGCCTTCAAATCGAAATACCAGCGCGCCTGACGGTCGGCGTCGTCCACCAACATCATGCGATCGGAATATGCGAGGCCGAGCGATTGCTTTTTGATTACTTCCGTGTCCTGTCGGATAAATCGTGGCCCGAGCAAGTGCAGAATGAATGGCACAATCGGGAACCACGGCAAAATATTCCACGCCGCCACGAAATCCAGCCGGCAGAAATCGCTGCGGACCGGCGTGACGGTCGTGCGGCTCGAAAGCCAATATTTCCCCGCGCGAATTTGCTCAAAGCGCATATTCGGCAGCACAAAATCGATCGTCGTCGTGGCTGGTTCGCCGGTGACGAATTTCAAAATCTTGTACGGCGCGCTGTTGGCTGAGGGCGCGTGCGGGCTCATGCGAAAGCCGTTGGGGATCGGCTCAAACTGCTTCGATTTTTCGCGAATGCTATGCCGCGTCCGCCACCACCACGCCTGATGGACGAACGGCCCGTGTGCCGGATCCATCAACCCGATGATCGCCTGATCGACATTGCACGGCAGATCGGCCCACAAATGCGCCGTCTTGTACTTCTCACTAAACATCGGCAGCTCCGGCGCAGGCGGCAAAGCGCTCGCATCCGGAATCGCGCGCCCCTCGGGATTCGCCATATATACCCAAATCAGCCCGTCTCGCTCGGCACACGGAAAGCTGCCTACTTGAATCCGCTCGCATTTCAATTTCGAATCGGGCATCAGCGAAGGGATATGTACGCATTGGCCGGTGTGCGCATCAAATTGCCAGCCGTGATACGCACATTCGACCGCGCGCCCATCAAACTGCCCGAACGAAAGCGGATATGCGCGATGCGGACAGACATCGAGTAGGGCAAAAGGCTTTCGCGCAGAATCACGCCCCAGGACTAGCGGCACATCCAGCAGCATCGCTCGACGCAATTTGTGCGAACCAAGCTGATCGCTGCGCAGTGCCGGGTACCAGAATTCCCATAACATTTCGCCGCGTGCGCCGGTTGCGGCCTTCGCGGCCGGTTCGAAAGTCGTTGCCATGCGACGCTAATCCTAATACGCCGCACCCATTCCCGCCAAATATTAGGCGGACGTCATAGTACGCAGGGGCCTGTCATTCCTGACAGTTCTTGCCTTCACCTCCAAGTTGTATTCGTTTCTTTTGCAGCAGAATAATGTGGAGGGCGTAAACATGTCTGACGACAAAAGAGCGCTTAATTTTCTTCAGACGGAGCTGATTTTCCTGAAGCTGAGAGGATATTCGCCGCGCCACAACGAACCGCAGCTTTTTTTCGAGGACTCTCCAGGCTGTATCAAGCGCATTTGCCCCAGTTGTACCTGTTCGGATTGTGCGCTGATCCAGCTTGTACCGCCGGGGCATCGATCGAAAGAGGCCGCTTGCCGATACATTCGTCTTGATGCGAACGGAACTACCCTCGACCTCCTATACGAGCACGGCAATTCGCAAGAGACTGCGGGCATTGTGGAAGACTGGCTGCGCGTCACTATCGATCGACTAACACAAAAATCGCCAACCATGGCGCCCGTAGATGCTATTGAAATAGCCACACGCCGTACGCAGTTAGCAAGGACGTAGCCCTGCGAATGTGGCGTCGGATGCACGCGGAGCGGGATTTCAGGAGTAATTCCCGTTTGCCACAGTCCGCCGCCACCAGCCTCACTCGGACACACAGTTTGACGGGCACCCAGACCCGGGCGTATGATCCGGCCATTGAGTACCTGCGGCCCCGAATCTCCTCCGAGGTGGCCAATGACGACGCAGATCAGCGGTGCAATCAACCTGGTTTTGAAGCGCAAAGGGAATGACGTGTGGGCAATTGCGCCTGGGCAAACCGTCTACGAAGCAGTGGAACGCATGGCAGAGAAAGGCGTAGGCGCTTTACTGGTGCTTTCCGAGGGCAAGATCGCAGGCATCATCTCCGAACGCGACTACGCTCGCAAGGTCATCCTTCGAGGCAAATCGTCGAGAACCACGCTGATCCGAGAAATCATGGCGAGTCCTGTATTTTCGGCGACACCCGATCAGCCTGTGAGCGAGTGCATGGCGATTATGACGCGCAACCGCATCCGCCATTTGCCGATCGTCGAGTACGGGGCAATTCTTGGAGTTGTCTCAATCGGTGACATCGTGAAGTGGATTGTTTCGGAGCAGGAAGACATCATCGAGCAACTGCAAAACTACATTTCGGCGAGCTATCCCGCGTAAGGACTTCGCGGGCTACGCTTGTAATTACATATGTACCCGTTCGAACTCAGCAAGACGGGCGCAAAGCTGGGAGGCAAATGTGGCAAGTCCATCGAAAACGGTTCCTCCAAGAAGCGGTCAGCACGTGAAGAGTCCGCAGCACGAAGGCGTTTTTGAGGTTGTCGGAGTGAACTCGCTGATGCAAACGGCGAATATCAGGCCCGTCGACGGCACGGGTCACGTGATCCCCAATATCCCGTGGACCGACCTGATGCCTGCCGACAAAAAGTAGGCCGCGTCTGCCGCCGGAGAAGGCCTACTCCTGGGCTGCCCTGATATCGTCGCGGGCCTGCTCTTCGGCGTCTTTTGCGGCTTGTTTTGCATTGGTGTCCGGCTTGAGCGCGCGAATTGCTTTCGCGAGGCTTAGCTGCTTATCTCCGTCCGCGACCTTGCAATTCGAGATATTCGCCGTTGTGTGCACGTCCGTTACGGCTGCGCGCACACAATTGAAATCCACGCCCACGTCGTGGCTCGCATGCAATCCCGCGAGGCAGTCATACAGTTCCGTATAGGGAGTGCAGGCCTCCGTAAGAGAGCTGTAGCTGCCCAATAGTCCTTCAGCTTGCATCTTTGGTGTGAGCTTCGTCTCATAATCGCCCCGAGTCTGGAGCGGCTCGCTGGTGTTCTTCGAATCCTTTTTGAAAAGCTTGATGGGATTCAGCGAACTCGCGCTGTGAGAGCTTTCCTGTGCTGCGGTCGAAGCGCCCGCGCCCGCTGGACCTTGGGCTGTAACCGAACTCAAGGAAATCGATAGGCCAAAAAGTAAAACCGCACCGCTCAAAAGTGCCTTTTTCATGTGTGCTCCTCTGACGAAAACGATGGCCGTCAAATCCTGCCCGCGATTCCCTCAGTAAGCCACACTGCATCCGCGCTAGAACGGCCAAGCAAATAAGTACTCCCCCAATCCGTCACGCTGGCCCTTTGAACAGGTATTTACGAAGCGCGATTGCTCTTACGATGCCCTGCAACGACGAAGGAGTCTTCCGGGGATATTGTCACCGCGTAAACCGCGTCGAATCCTTCCGCCAGCGTTGGTGATTGCATCTTCTTGAAGGTTCCCACCACAGCCGCAATGGGAATCCTCTTTTTCCCTTCGCGCTGATTGTTGCGGCGGATTGCATCCTGCAGACTGGTCTCAAAATAATAAGCCACCACTTGAAAGCCGGCTGCTCGCGCCGGGCCGATATAGCGTGCGCGATCGCTCGGCAACGGATTCGTGTTATCGATCACAAAGGATTGTTTGCCCCGCAGGCAAGCGTCGAGCAGCAATTCCTCACGGCGCCGCGTTCGCAGCATGTCGAGACTGATGCGAACGTGCGTATCCGCAAAACGCTCCTTGTAAAACGTTGTCTTTCCCGATCCTTGCACGCCCACGAAAATCACGGCTGCCATCGAGCTACCTTCGCATCAAAACGCGGCTGCCGGAAGCTTAAAAACTTCACACACAATTGTTGCTCCTAGTCAGCAACGGGCGTACCCTCAGCCTGAACTTTTTCGCTCCAGCGCCGAAAGGATTCGCCCGTGTCGCCCAAGTCGGTCATGTTGCGCAGATCGTTCCTGAAATCGCTCGCGGCTGTGCCAGCTGCATCCCTCGCTCTCACGAAGCTCGCGCACGCCTCGCTTCCCAAAGCAAGAATTACTCGCGTCCGCATCTGGAAGCCGCCCGATTTCAATCCTCTCTTCAATCAGAGCAACATGCTCGTCACTGTGGAGACTGATGCCGGAATTACCGGCATCGGCGAAGGAGGCGGAAAGGACACGCTCGAGCAGTGCGCCGGATTCCTCATCGGCCGCGATCCTTTCAAAATCGAAGAAGACTGGCAGCGTAATTACATGGCGTATTTTTATCCGCCGGGAACGGAAAAGCTCGACGCGCTCGGCGCTCTCGATCTTGCTCTCTGGGACATCAAAGGCAAAGCGCTCGGCGTCCCCATCCACCAGATGCTCGGCGGTCCCGTGCGCAATTATTGCGAGACGTATAACACCGGCAACGTCTCGCCGAAGACCGCACCCGGCGGCGCACGGCCGTCGTTGAAAGAACGCGTCCAGGCCACCATCGAAGCAGGCTACAAGCTATATCGCATTGGTGCCGCCGACGCGCAAGGCGACGTCTGGGACGTGCGCAAGAGCATTCTTCAACTCGCGGACGAAGCCAAGAATCTGCGCGACGCATTAGGTCCCACCGGCGATTGGAGCGTCGATTTTCACCAGCGATTCGAATATGACGATGCTTTACGCGCCTGCCGCATGATCGAGGAATATCAGCCCTATCTCGTCGAAGATCCCGTTCGCACCGAGAACTTCCTTCAGGATATTCCAAAGCTGCGCCAGATGACGGCCGTTCCGATCGCAGCGGGCGAAGAATGGGGCTGGCGCTGGGATTTCAACCCGCTCGTCGAGAATCACGACATCGACTACAACCGTTGCACGCTTCCCAATGTCGGCGGCATCACCGAATACATCAAGATCATGGGCCTGTGCGAAACACACGCCATAGGCATGGTTCCGCACTTCACGGGTCCAGTCGCCGAAGCCGCGCTCGTCCACTGCCTGGTCACATACCCGTACGCCGTGCTTTTTGAATACAACTACGCCGGCCGCAGCATTCCCTATCTTCCCGAATACGCCGATTTTAAAGCCGGCAAACTCTACGCCAACGATCGGCCCGGCCTCGGCGTCACTATCGACACCAGCCCACTAACCCAAATCAGCGAAATAACCGCTGCCTCGCCCAACCGCCCAATCTACCAGCGCCCAGACGGCTCGCTAACACATTGGTAGAAGCATCGAGATTTATCGGGAATTCACTCTGTTCTTCGGGTTTTGATGAGAACGAAGGTAATAAAAGCCGCCAAGAGTAAGAGGGGTAGCTGCCCCCTGCCGGCGGTCACAATCTGAATCAGCGCTCCTTCGAAGCCTATATGTTTGGAAAGACC
>Ga0209178_1000274_pt1 | contig 14492 bp, 12 predicted proteins | sample GAAS200_FD_187521 | JGI IMG/M metagenome (GOLD analysis project Ga0209178, IMG submission 187521) | Agricultural soil microbial communities from Georgia to study Nitrogen management - GA AS200 (SPAdes) (version 2) | ecosystem: Environmental > Terrestrial > Soil > Agricultural land | place: USA... | reverse complement strand
GAATTCCGTGTCGGGCGAGGCTCTGTCGAAAAAGTGCGAGAGACCGGTCATGGTGCCGGAGCTGCCGCAGCCGAACACGATCGCATCCACCCGACCGTCCATTTGCTCCAGGATTTCCGGACCGGTGGTGGCCTCGTGCGCGGCAGGATTGTCGGGGTTGCCGAACTGGTTGATGAAGTAGGCGCCGGGCGTGTCCTCGGCGATCTTCGCGGCCAGGTCCTGGTAATACTCCGGGTGGCCCTTGGCCACGTCCGAGCGCGTCAACACCACCTCGGCGCCCATGGCCTTCAGGTTGAAGATCTTCTCGCGGCTCATCTTGTCGGGCACGACAAGGATCAACTTGTAACCCTTCGCCTGCGCGACCAGCGCCAGACCGAGTCCCGTGTTGCCGGCGGTACCCTCGACCAGGGTGGCGCCGGGCTTGATCTTCCCCGCCTTCTCGGCGCCCTCGATCATCGACAGGCCAATGCGATCCTTGATCGAACCGCCGGGGTTGGCCGACTCCAGTTTCAGGAACAGTTCGCACGGCCCGGCGTCCAGCCGGCGCACGCGCAACATCGGTGTGTGTCCGATCAGTTCGAGAACGCTGTCGACGATCATGGTGTTTCCCGGTTCACCTTCGCGCGCGCTTGCAGCACGCCACCCGCGTGGATGCTCGCGGACTGCCCATCATAACGGATCGGCATCAACGAACCGGCCCGCGCAATGGCGGGCCGGCGAGGATTCTTCGGGTTGGCAACGCCTCAGGCGTGGCCCATCTGGCTCCACATTCGGGTCAGGCGGTCTTTCAGTTGCAGCTTTTCCTTTTTCATGCCGAGCAACTGGTTGTCGTGCATCGGGAGTACGCCGAGCTCCGCATCGCGGACCTTGCTGTCCAGCTCTTGGTGGTACTGATAAAGGCGGCGGAACTCGGGATTCGCCTTCATCACCGCGTCTATGTGATCCTTCTGCTGTTGTTCGAACATTGAGCAGCCTCCTCTTGCGTGGCAAACGCTTGACGGATTGCGGCGCGCGCATGACCACATCCACGCGCCGCGGTTGCGGAGCGTGGAACTCGAACGAATGCGGGATTCATGCGATGGCGCCTCGGGGCCGGCAAGAGGCCGGCCTCGAGGCTGACCCTACTCCGACCGGCAAGGCTTGGCAACCCGTCCGGAAAGGCGCGAAAGTTCCCTGAAATACGTACGCGCAACAATGGTTTACGTTGTGCACCAAGAAGCCTCTTGTGCACCGGAGGTGGCGTGCCGACCGCACCGGCAAGCCATCCCGCGGACCGCAGGCGCGAACAGGTTTTTGCGCTTGCCGCGACAAGAAAGCGGCGATCTGTCGCACTACTTCTGGGTGCGAATATCCACTTCCATGCCTTGCGAGGCGGATGCCACCTTCCAGACCGTGACCTGCCCGGCCCCTGCGGCAGCAAGCGCCTGCTGCACCGCCATCGCGCGGCGGCCTGCAAGCACCCGGTTGCTGCTGGACGCGCGGGGCTCGACCACGATCTTCTGGCCGGCGTGCGTGCGCCCGAAATCTGCCACGCGTCGCTGCCCGGAGGCGGTCAGGTTGTCGGAACCGGACTGGAACGACGCGGATGACAACTGCAAGCTGCCGCCGGCCTGGGCGCCGCCACTCGCCGAGGTTCCGCTGTCGCTGCCGCCCTGCAGCGCCTTGGTCGCTGCCTCGGCCAGCCGCGCTTCCTTGCGTGCCAGCGTGGCGGCGCGCGCCTGTGCCGCGGCCAGCCGCCTGGCCTGTTCGGCTTCGGCCTGCGCCTGCTGGGCTTGCTGTGTCGCCTGCGCACCCTGTTGCTGCAGCATCTGCGCCTGCTGAACGGCCGCTTCGTATTGCAGCCGCTGACGCGCCAGCTCGGCACGCGCGGCGGCGGCATCGGCTTGGCTGGCTTGCAACATGATCTGGTCGTGTTCCTGCTGAAGCTGATCGAGCTTGGCGCGATCGGCTTCGGTCTTCGCCGAGGCTTGCGCCAGCGCCACGCGCTGTTCGGCCATGAACAACGCGTGTTCGTGGCCGCTGCGGCCGGCATTCTGAAGGTCGTTGATCGCGTTGCGCGCGAGGATCTGCTGGGCCAGCGCGTATTGCCCGAGTTCCGGATCGGCGCTCAGTTGTTCGAGCTGCGCCGACAGCCGCGCCACATCGGGATCTTTCGTGGCCGCGTGGACGGGCGAAACGGCGCCAAGGCCGAATGCCAGTGTGCCGACCAGCGCGACGGTGATGATCGCATGCCTCATGGATACACTCCCGGTTGTCCCGAGGTACTGGCCGGCGCGGGTTCGGCGGTGCTGGAGCCCGGCGCCGGCTGGCCGAGCTGGATCGCGGGCAAGTTCACCGTCCCGTTGCCGCTGGACGATGCCGCGGCAGGCGGCGCCGTTACGGCTTGCTGGGCTGCGGCAGCCGCGGCCTGGCGGCGTTCCAGGTCGGCCTGCAGCCCGGCATTCACCTGGGTCTGCTGGTCGATCTGGCGATCGAGTTTCGCGGCCTGCGCGCGCGCCCGCGCCGTGGCGGCGGCGGCTTCGGCTTCCGCGGCCTTGTCGGCGGCCTTGCCGTTGTCGCCGTTGGCGCTGAACTGCTGCGCCGCAGCCAGCCGGCGTTCGGCCTCGCCCAGCGCATCCGGTGCGGTGGTGGCCGCGCCGGCGCTGCGCGCAGCGCGAATTTCCATCTGCGCGTGATCCATCATCTGGATCGGTGGAGGCGCGGTGGCACAGCCGGCCAGCAGGGACGCCAGCATGGCCAATCCGATCAGGCGGGGGTCATGGATTTTTCGCCGCGTGCGTGTCATAAACAACACTCCGGGATGCATCGACGCATTGTCGGCGTACCATTTCGGCTTTGCAACGCCGCGCGGGTGGCGTGCACGGGGTTTCCTGACCGGGGATCAAAGATGGACATCGGATACTTCCTCAAGCTGATGATGGATCGCGGTGCGTCGGACATGTTCCTCAGCACCGGCACGCCCGTGCACATCAAGATCGAGGGCCGGCTGGCGGCGCTCGGCACGTCGCCGCTGCCGTCGGGGATGGTGAAGAAGATCGCCTATTCGCTGATGGACGAGGGTTCGGTGCCCAAGTTCGAGCGCGAACTCGAGTACAACATGGCGCTGGCCGTGAAGGACGTCGGCCGCTTCCGCGTGAACGTATTCAAGCAGCGCGGCGAGGTCGCGCTGGTGATCCGCGCGATCAAGAGCGACATTCCGTCCATCGAGGAACTGCTGCTGCCGCCGATTTACAAGAAGCTGATCATGGAGCCGCGCGGCCTGATCCTGGTCGTGGGCGCCACGGGTTCGGGCAAATCGACGACGCTCGCGTCGATGATCGACTACCGCAACACCAACGCGGCGGGTCACATCCTCACGGTCGAAGACCCGATCGAGTTCCTGCACAAGCACAAGAAATCCATCGTCAACCAGCGCGAAGTTGGGCTCGATACCCACAGTTACCACGAGGCGCTGAAGAACGCGATGCGCGAAGCGCCGGACGTGATCCTGATCGGCGAAATCCGCGACACCGACACGATGGACGCGGCGATCGGCTTCTCCGAGACCGGCCACATCTGCCTCGCGACGCTGCACTCCAACAACGCCGACCAGACCATCGAGCGCATCCTCAATTTCTTCCCCGAGGCTGCGCACAAGAACATCCTGATGAACCTCGCGCTCAACCTGAAGGCGATCATTTCCCAGCGCCTGGTGGTCGGCAAGGACGGCCGCCGCCGTCCCGCGGTCGAGGTGCTGATCAACACGCCGCACATTCGCGACCTGTTGCGCCGCGGCGAGGTGCACGAAATCAAGCTGGCGATGGAGCGCAGCCTGGAGGAAGGCATGCAGACCTTCGACCAGTCGCTGTTCAGGCTTTACAAGGAAGGCACGATCGATCTCGAAGAAGCGCTGTCGAAGGCCGATTCGCGCGACGGCCTCGCGCTCAAGATACGCCTCGCCGAGGGCGCCACCGGCACCGATTTGCCGCAGGACGACCCCTACGGGCTCGGCGTGTCGATGTAACGCGCCGGAAAGCGTCGCCTTGGACGGCTGATCCGGAATCCGTCGCGTCTACAGGGAAAGCTCGCCCTGGATGACATCCACGACGTCGCCACCCACCCAGACCTGATCCTGGTCCATGTGCAGATGGACGCGGCCGGCGCGCTGCAGCGCGGTGCCCTGAGCCGCCACGTAGGACGGCGGCGCGAGTCGCTCGCGCATCAGCCATTGCGCCAGACCCGCGTTGAGGCTTCCGGTGACGGGGTCTTCGTACTCACCACCGCCAACGAATGCACGAACTTCGAACGTGGCGTCGTGGCCGGCGTCATGCGGACCCACGACGCCCAGCTTCAGCGGCGCGAGCGCGGTCCAGCTGGGCTTGAGCGAAAACACCTGCTGCGCCGATCGAAGCATCACCGCGCACCAGCCCGGGCCGTTGTCGACCCACTGGTGATGGACGATTTCCGACAACGGCACATCGAGCGCACCGGCAATTTTCGCCAGCACGTCAGGTTCCAGCGCACCAGTGCGGCGCAACGGCGGTGCAGCAAATTCGAGCCGTGAACCGCCGGTGCGGATGCGCACGATGCCCACGCCGCACTGCTGCGATACGACACCCGGCATGCGCGGTTTTCCACCCGCAGCGAGCCAGGCATGGCAGGAACCGAGCGTCGGATGGCCCGCGAACGGGAGTTCGCGCATGGGCGTGAAGATGCGGACCCGGTAATCGGCGCCCGGATCGGTCGGGGGCAACAGGAAAGTGGTCTCCGAAAGATTGGTCCAGCGGGCAAACGCGGCCATCCGCGCGTCGTCCAGCCCCTCGGCGGCATGGACCACCGCGAGCGGATTGCCGCCCAGCGGATCGGCCGAAAAGACATTCACCTGAGAAAACCGGAACGTGCTCATGGTTTATATCCACATGGGTGCCTGCTCGGTGGGAGCGATGCCGGCTTCATCGGCGGAAGCCGAACGCCGCACCATCGCGCCGGAACGTTGGGTTTCTGCCGGGCATGACCCGGGAGAAGCCCAACCTACAAGATCGAATGCAACACCCATTCGAAAAACGAAGAGGTCACCGTTTCAGCTTTTCTGAATCCAGAGTACCGGGTCCCGTAGGTTGGGCTGACGCCGGCTTCATTGGCGGAAGCCCAACATCACGCGAGAACCAAGCCCTCAAACATCGCGTGCGAGCTCCGCGGCAACCTCTCTCGCCACTGCGAGCGTCTGTGCAATGTCGTCGTGGGTGTGCGCGGTCGACACGAACAGGTTTTCGTAGGCGCCGGGATGGAACAACACGCCGCGCGCCAGCATGCCGCGCCACCAGCGATCGAACAGCTTCTGGTCGGCATGGCGTTCAGCGTCGCGGTAGTTGTGGATCGGCTCGCGCGCGAACCACACCTGCATCAGCGGCCCCACGCCCACGACGAAAGCGGGCAAACCCGCCTCGCGCAACACCGCGTCCAGCCCGAGCCGCAGTTCGTCGGAAAGCGCATCGAGTTTCGCGAACAATCCGGGCGTCGCCAACTCATCCAGCGCCGCGTTGGCGGCGGCGATCGCAATGCCATTGGCGGCGTAGGTGCCGGCCATCGAGACGGTGCCGTTGGCGACCAGCGCCATGATGTCCGCGCGGCCGCCGCAAGCCGCGACGGGAAAGCCGCCGCCCAGGCCCTTCGCGAATACCGACAAATCCGGGGTCACGCCGAAGCGCGCCTGCGCGCCACCCAACCCCAGCCGGAAGCCGGTGATCACTTCGTCGAACAACAGCACGATGCCGTGGCGTGCGGTCAATTCGCGCATCGCTTCCAGATAACCGGGCTTCGGCAGGATGCACCCCGTATTGCACATCACCGGTTCGGTGATCACCGCCGCGATCGAATCGCCTTCGCGCTTGATCGCGTCGGCCAGGGCGTCCGCATCGTTCCACGGCAGGATGATCAGGTTCGCTTCCACGCCACGCGGGAGGCCCGGCCCCTGCGGCACCGGCATGGGATGGGCATCGGGGCCGGCCTTGGCGATGTCCGGGTGCTTGCTCCAGTACACCTGGTCCGAAAAGCCGTGGTACATCCCTTCGAAGCGGATGAGCTTGGGCCGGCCGGTGAACGCGCGCGCAAGGCGCGTCGCATATAGCACCGCCTCGGTACCGGTGTTGCACAGCCGCACCTGTTCCACGCACGGCACGGCCGCGATGATCTTTTGCGCCAGCCGCGCTTCGTCCGCGGTCGGCAGCGCGAACACGGTGCCGCGCTGCTCGATGAAATCCACCACCGCCTGCGTCACGCGCGGCGGACGATGTCCGAGCAGCATCGGCCCGAGACCCAGCAGGTAGTCGATGTACTGGTTGCCGTCGACGTCAGTGAGCCGCGAACCCTGCCCGCTTTCGACGAACAACGGATAGGGCGTCCACCCAGCCCAGGTTGCGCGCGCGGTGCTGTTGACGCCGCCAGGAATGGGACCACAGGCGGTGTCGAACAGCTTCGCGCTGCGTGAAGTATCGAGATCGGACGCCAGCGAAGCGGCGTCGGCAGGGGAAGCCGTGGCGACTGTTGCGGAATTCATGGCTCGTGCGAGTTTCTCAGAGGGCAGGAGCGGGCGTCAGCACGCGCCTCGGCGTGTGCAGCTTGCCCGTCAGCAGCGACGGCAACAACCCGATCGCATCGGCGAAACCGACGATGGGCGTGTGCGGAATCCCGGCGTGGCGACAGTGTTCGACCAGGCGATGTTTGGCGAACACGTAATCGGCTTCGCCCGCCGCGCAAAAGTCCGATGCGCCATCACCGATCAGCAGCACGCGATGATGGCGATTGTGTTCGCGCACCGCACTGGCGCATTTGCAATGACCGCTGCCGACGCGGCAATGCAGATCCGAGAACGGCGTTTCCAGTTTCCAGCGCCGCCGGCCGATTTGCACCAGCCGGTTGGCAAGGACAGGAAGCCTGTCGAGTTGATGACGCGACAGGATCGCGCGGATCGCATGGTCGAGCCCGTCACTCACGATCCGCAGCGTCGCACCCGCGGCCAGCGCCGCGTCCACGAACTGCGGGAACGCCGCGTCGATACGCATCGTCGCAAGGTGTTCATCGATCTCTTCGCGCGACGCCTCCAGCAGCGCAACCTGCCCGGCCATGCACTCGGCCGAACCGATCTTGCCGGCACGCCAGTCGCGCTCCAGCACTTGCCATTCCGGCGGTGCGAAACGTTCGAGCAGCGAGTCCGTGACGTCCTCGACCGCGATGGTGCCGTCGAAGTCACACAGGATGTTCCATTGGATCACGGACGTTTCTCGGGAGCGGCCGGCCGCAAGTGGCGGCAATTCTAGTCCTGCGATGCTTTCCGGATGCTTTCCTCTAGATGCAATCGTCCGTGATCGCTACGCCACTAGGTGGGCAACGCTTCGGCTGGTTGGGCTGATGCACGCGTTGGGCTTCGCCGGATGAAGCTCCGGCAGTTCATGGTCGGAATGACTCCGGGCTGGCCCGGAAGAAGCCCCAACATTGACGCGCGGCTGCAACGTTGGGCTTCGCACGGATGAATCCGTGTTCAGCCCAACCTACGGTGAAGGACGGGCCGGTCTTGGAAACCGCACCAGCACGCGTTGTCCGATCCGGAGCGGGGCCTGTCCCTGTTTCGGAGGCGCAAGTTCCAGGGTGCAATCGACATCGTTGGCGAGTGCGCGCTCCAGCGGGTCCTGCGTCAAGCCGGCCGGTTGCAGCACCTGCCCGACCCACGTCACGGTCGCCGCGTACGTCGGTCCGTTGCCGGAGTCGCGTACCACCTCCGCTTGCATGCCGACACGAATGGCGCTGGCTGCGTCGACATCGAGTTGCGCCTGCACGATGTGCGGGCGGTCGGGCAGCAGCTCGAACAAGGACTGCCCGGACGATGCGGATACCGACTGGCCGATCGCGACGCGCCGCATCACCACCGTACCCGCCACCGGCGCGCGCAGCGTGGTCGCATCGAGATCGAGTTTTGCCGCGGCGGCTTTCTGCCGCGCGGCATCGAGTTCCGCCTGCGCGGCCGCCTGACGGGCCTTCAGCGAGGCCACCGCATCGCGGGCCTGCTCGGCGGCTTCGCCGGTCGCCGCACCCGCCTTCGCGGCGGCAGCAATACGTGGCGCGCGTTGTTCCGCTTGCTTGAGGGACACCTGCAACCCGGCCAGTTGCGCCTTGGCCTGTTCGATGCCCGCCTCGGCACTCGCGACCGCGATGTTCGCGCTGCGCGCGTCCAGCGTGGCCAGTACCTGGCCCCGCTTGACCACATCACCCTGCTTGACCGCAACCGACTCCACCACGCCGTCGGTTCGCGCGGCGACCAGCACCATGCCGCCTTCGACGGCAACTTTTCCACGTGCCACCGCCAGCCATTGCGAAGATTGCGCGGGCATTTCGGCGGCCGAGTCGTGACCACCGCCGGACGAGCACGCGCCCAGTGCGAGCGCCATGGCGGCACACATCAAACCGGCGCAGCGATGGGGTTTCACGATGTCCTCTCCTCTCGAAGCGCGGAATCATGATGCGGCACGCGCCGGTCATTGAATATGACTCCGTCTTCCATTTCCAGCACGCGGTCGGCGTGGGTGACGAGGCGCGGATCGTGGCTGACGCACAGCACGGTCGTGTCGTGTTCATGCGCAATTCGGCGCAACGTGTCGATCACGATCTGGCCATTGGCGGCATCCAGCGCGCTGGTGGGTTCGTCGGCGAACAGGAGTTGCGGCTGCTTGACCAGTGCGCGCGCGATCGCGACGCGCTGCTTTTCGCCACCGGAAAGCTCCGCCGGCAGCAGGTGCATGCGATCGGACAATCCGACTTCGCCCAATGCCGCACGCCCGCGCGCCTCCGCGGCCCGATCATCCACGCCCATGTACCCCAGCGGCAGCATCACCTGTTCCAGCGCGCTCAACGCCGGGAACAGGTTGAATCCCTGGAACACGAAGCCGGTGTGCTGCAGGCGGAAGCGGTCGCGTGCATGGCGGTCGCCACGGAACAAATCGTCGCCCAACGCAATCACGCTGCCGGCATCCGGCCGTTGCAGCCCTGACAGGATCGACAACAGCGTGCTCTTGCCGCACCCCGACGGCCCCGCGATCAGGGTCAGGCGACCGGCATCGACGGAAAGCGAAAGGCCGCGCAGGACTTCCGTACGCACCTTGCCACTGGTGTAGCCCATGCAAAGATCCCGGGCTTCGAGCGCGCTCATCGGAGCAGCAACGCCGGATCGGCGCTCCGCAACACGCGCACCGCGGCCGCGCCGGAGACCAGCGCGATGCCCATCACCAGCGCCGCGCAGGCGATCCAAGCCGGCAGGTTCAACGCCACCGGGACGTCCTGGAGTTTCGCGAGGCCGATCAGGCCGAAGCTCAGCAACACACCGGCGACCAGGCCGCACACCCCGATCCACGCAGCCTGCTCCAGCACCACGCGGCGCAGCGAACCCAGGCCGACGCCCAGCGCGTGCAGGGTCGCGTACTCGCGCACCGATCCCGCGATCGCACCCATCAAGGTCTGGCTGGTGATGATCGCGCCGACGATGAACACGACGACCGCGAGGAAGATCACGCCCAAGCCCGCACCGGTCTGGAACATCCAGTAGAGCACCGCGCGCCGCGCGAAGCTCGACGCCGTCCACGCCGCGTAGCCATGCGCCGATGCGTCGATGCGCGCCGCGACCGCATCCGCGTCCGCACCGGGTTTCAGCTTCGCGACGTAGTACGCGACCTCTGTCCCGCCAGTATCGTTGTCCAGCGCACGCGCGGTATCCAGCGACGCCACCACGTTCACGCCGCCCAGCGCGCGGATGCCGCTGGCGACGCCGACGATGCGCACCAGGTCGCCGTTGATCAGCGCCTGCCCGCCGATCGGCACGCCGAGCTTGGGCAAATCGGCGCGATCGATGATCACCGCAAACGGTTCTTTCAGCGACGCGCGCTGCGCCGGCGTCAGCACGTCGGAGAAAATCATGCCATCGGGTTCGGGGCTGATGCCCGACACGAACACCGACACGCCGCCGGTACCGGCCGGTCCGCGCCAGTCGCCATCCACCCACGCGAACGGCTCCACCCGCGCGACGCCCGGCTCCATCAACAGCGCGGTGCGTGCGGTGGGCGCGATCGGACGCCCCAGTTCGATGCTCTGGGTGCCGGGATAACCGACCCACAAGTCGGCATTGGAAGCGGTGATGTACACCGCGGTCGAACCGAAGATGCCGAACACCAGCGCGGCCTGCATCAACAACAGCAGCCCCGAAAACGCAACGGCCAGCATGGCTGGCAGGAAGCGTCGCCATTCGTGGATCAGGGTTTTGCGGGCGAGCGGGATCATGGTTGCGTTTCGGCTTTTGAACTCATTTCCCCTCGGGAGGGGCGGCACGAAGTGCCGAGCGCGCAGCGCTGGGGTGAGGGTTCGGAAGCGCGCGGGATTTCAAGGTTGCGCGAAGGCGTACCCTCATTCGGCGCTGCGCGCAAAAGAAGAGGCGGCGTTCCGCCCCTTCTCCCGGTGGGAGAAGGAAAAACGCCAGCATCTCGCTTCGCGGGCGTTTTTGCACCGCTCTCGCCGCCCTCCCCGTCCTCCGGCAACGGCGCGCCGCCCAGCGCCTTGTAAAGCGCGACGAACGCCAGGCCGTGCGCCAGCCGCGCCTGTCCGCGCTCGAATTCGGATTCACTGAGCGCGAGTTTCGCGTCCGCCAGTTGCAGGCCGTCGACCTGACCCAGGCCCTGCAACTTTTCACTGAGCGACAAGCTGCGCTGCGATGCGCTGGCCGCATCGTCCGTGCTTTGCAATTTCTGTCCCGACGCGTGCAAGGCCGCAAGGTCCGTTTCAACCTCCGCCGCACCCTGCAACACCGCCTGCCGGTACGCCAGCACGGCCGCCTGCAATTGATCCTCGCGCGCATCGCGCACCGCCCTGCGTTCACCCCAGTCGAACAATGGGATGTTGATGATCGGGCCGATCGCGAACGAGTTGTTGACGTCGCCGAGCCGCGTGTGGCCCTTGACCAGCGCCGCAAAGGTCAGCGAACTGCCCAATGCGAAACGCGGATACAGGTCGGCCTTGGCGATGCCGAGTTCGCCCGCGGCCTTCAGCACCTGTGTTTCGGCGTAACGGATTTCGGGGCGGGCGCGCAGAAGATCGGCAGGCACCGCGTCGACACGCCCGGCGGCGAGTTTCGGCAACGGCTTCGCGACCAGCCACGCCGGATCGGGTTCGCTTTTCCCCAGCAGCAGCGCAAGCGCCTGCGCGTGCTGCACGATGGCGGCGCGCGGGTCGGCCAGGCGCGACTCGGCCGCGGCCGCCTCGGCCGCACCGCGCTCCACGTCGATCCGCGAGGCGAGCTGCAGGCGCTCCTGCACGCGCAGCAATTGCACCTTCTTCCGCGCTGCCTGTGCGGCTTTCCCCAGCAGCGCTTCGCTGCGTTGCGCCGCGCGCAGTTGCAGGTACTCGCGCACGACTTCCGCGACCAGCGAAACCCGCGCCGACTGCAGGACCGCTTGCGCTTCGCCGGTGTTCGCGGCGGCGAGGTGCGCATTCGCGTCGCTGCGCCCGAACAGTCCGAGTTCCCAGGATGCGTCGAAGCCCGCCTGGAAATAGCTGGCGGTATTTTCCGCGTTGGGTTGTTCGAGGGTATTGAACGCAAGCCGCGGCTTGTAGGTGGTCGATGCCGCATCTTCCAGCGCGCGTGCCGCGCGCAATTTCAATGCGGCCTGCTGCACGTCGAGGTTGTCGTGGAGTGCACGCGCGACCAGCCCGTTCAGTTCGGGATCGCCGAATTGTTTCCACCATCCCGTGAGATCCGGCGCCGGCCCGAGCTCCGGCGACGCGTTGTGCCAGTGCGCGGGCAGATCACCGGCCGGTAATTTCGGTACCTGCACGCTGATGCAGCCGCCGAGCGCAACGCAAAGCGCCATCGCGATCAACGTGCGCATCGGGTTTCGCTGGCGGCGAGGGAGATCGAGCATGGACCGCGGCAGTGTAACCGGCTGGTCGAGTCCCGAAACGGCAAGAGCCCGAAAGCCGCCCGAAAGCCGGCGGCGGTAAAACGGGTCCGCCGATTTTCCGGCTGTCTTGCGCGCCGCGGGCGTAGAATGGCGTCGCGGCTCGTCGCGACAGCTGTCGCCTCTGACCCCGATGAACACCGCCACCATCAAACCACCTCGACGTTTTTTCGCCTACACCGCATGGGACGCGATTCCCGTGCTGATGGTGCTGGGCCACGCCATGTTCGTCGCGTGGCTGTTCTTCGGTTTCCACCAGACACCCTGGTGGCTGTGGATTCCGTGCGCGCTGATTTATTCCATCAGCATCTCGTGGTCGATCAACTCGACCAGCCACAACTTCATCCACAACCCGTTCTTCAAGTGGGCGTGGCTCAATCGCGTTTTCAGTTTCCTGTTCTCCCTGACGGACGGCTTCAGCCAGGAGTTCTACAAGCACGTGCACTTGCGCCACCACGTCGGCAACATGGATCGGGTCGGCAAGGACGGCACCACGATCGACCCGTTGTCGATCTATCGCCACGGCAAGGACGGCAAACCGGAAAGCGTGTGGACGTACACGTTTTATTCGTACTTCCGCGACGACATCGGCGAGTGCTACACGCGGGTCAAGAAGAAATGGCCGCATCTCGCGCGCTGGATCCGGATCGAGATCGCGACCGTCGTCATCGTCTACCTCGTCTGCCTGATCTACGACTGGCGCGCGTTCCTGTGCCTGGTGCCGTTCTACTACCTCGGCCACTCGCTGTCGTCGTTGAACGGCTACTACGAACACCTGAAGGGCGACCCCGACCAGCCGATCGCGTGGGGCGTGTCCACCTACAACAAGGCCTACAACTGGATCTGGCTGTACAACGGCTTCCACGCCGAGCACCACTACCGGCCGAAAGTGCACTGGAGCAGGATGGTGGCGTTGCGCGATTCCATTCGCGACGAGCAGCGCGCCAAGGGCGTGCACGTGATGGGCTGGTGCCACGCGTTGGGTTTCATGGATCGCTCGCCGCCCGCGCACATGCATGTGTCGCAACCTGCACGCCGGGCGGCAACGTGATTCCCTCTCCCTGAACGACTCCATCGTTCAGGGGAAAGGGGCCAAGCCAGCGCCTGGCATGGCAGACTAGCCGGCCATGCCCGGCCTGATTCCCGAACGTTTCATTGACGAATTGCTGGCCCGCGTCGACATCGTCGACGTGGTGCAGCAGCGCGTGCCGCTGAAACGCGCGGGCCGCGAATGGACGGCCTGTTGCCCGTTCCACGACGAGCGCACGCCGTCGTTCTACGTCAGCCCGGCCAAGCAGTTCTATCACTGCTTCGGCTGCGGCGCGCACGGCAGCGCGGTGAAGTTCCTGATGGAGTACGACCGGCTGGAGTTTCCGGACGCGGTCGAGGAGCTGGCGCAGTCGGCGGGATTGACCGTGCCGCACGAGGGCGGCCCGGCTCGCCCGCGCGAGGATCGCACCGACCTGTACGCACTGCTCGATGCGGCGGCGGGGTTTTATCAGCGCGCATTGCCGGACAGCGCGGCGGCCAAGGCGTATTGCAGGAAACGCGGGCTCGACGAAGACGTCATCGGGCGTTTCCGGATCGGTTGGGCACCGGGTGGCTGGGATGCGGTGAAGCGTGCGCTCGGCACCAGCGACATCCGCGTGAAGATGCTGGAACAGGCCGGGATGCTCTCGACCGGCGAGAAAGGCAAGCAGTACGACCGCTTTCGTGAACGGCTGATGTTCCCGATCCTCGACCGGCGCGGACGCGTGATCGCGTTCGGCGGAAGAATCCTGGAAGGCGACGGACCGAAATACCTCAATTCCCCCGAGACGCCGCTGTTCCACAAGGGCCGCGAGCTGTTCGCGCTGTGGCAGGTGCGCCAGGCCAACGCCAAGCTCGAACGCCTGATCGTCGTGGAAGGCTACATGGACGTGGTATCGCTGCATCAGGCCGGCGTCACGCAGGCGGTCGCGACGCTCGGCACCGCGACCACCAACGAACATGCGGAACTGTTGTTCCGTGCCGCGCCGGACGTGTTCTTCTGTTTCGACGGAGACCGTGCCGGACGCAGCGCCGCGTGGCGCGCGCTGGAATCGGTGCTGCCGCGGATGCGCGACGGGCGGCAGGCGTTCTTTTTGTTTTTGCCGGAAGGCGAAGATCCGGACACCCTGGTGCGCAAGGAAGGTCAGGCCGGTTTCGAGGCACGACTGAAAAACGCGACGCCGCTATCGGAATATTTCTACGCCTATCTATCGCACGACGTGAACGTCGCGACGCTGGACGGCCGCGCGCGATTGGCCGAACACGCGAAACCGCTGCTTGCGAAACTTCCGGACGGCGCGTTCCGCGACCTGATGTTCGCGGAACTGGAGAAGCGCACCGGCGTGCAGGGCGCGCCTGCGCACGCCGCAACGTCTGCTTCGCGCCGGCCGGCGCCTGCCAACAATGCGCCGCGCCGCACGCTGGTACGCAGCGCCATCGCCATGTTGTTGGCCAACCCCGGGCTCGCGCAGGAAGTCACGCTTCCCTACGCCA
>Ga0209178_1000271_pt1 | contig 14575 bp, 9 predicted proteins | sample GAAS200_FD_187521 | JGI IMG/M metagenome (GOLD analysis project Ga0209178, IMG submission 187521) | Agricultural soil microbial communities from Georgia to study Nitrogen management - GA AS200 (SPAdes) (version 2) | ecosystem: Environmental > Terrestrial > Soil > Agricultural land | place: USA... | reverse complement strand
ATGCTGGCGATCTTGCCGGCCCTGTCCAGCGCAACGCCGAATTTGAGCAGGCTGCCCGGCCCGAAGCGGATCACGTAGTCATCGAACGTCTTGCCCGCGTTGGTGTGCCGGCCTTTGAAGACGAAGGCGGTGGGTTGGCCATAGTCCTTGAATTCGCCTGCGAGACGCTTGGCCAAACCGGCTTTCATTTTCTTGTTGAGCTTGGGCGTGAGGTACGGAGAACCCTGGCCACCAAGCTGTAGCTGCGCGAAATACGCTTTGGCTCTGGCGGTGACTGCCGGATCCTCGCCCGCGCTCGGGCGCATCGCGGCGGCAGCGATGGTCGGCTCGAGGTCCTCGAAGATCGCCGTGGTGAGGGTCTCGCCGGGTTCCGGGTTGTCCACGAAATTCGTGAACGCGATGATCTGGATGTCCTGCCGCGGGAAATATTCGTTGGCCGTGGTGAACCCCAGCGACCCGCCGGTATGTCCGACACGCGGCTGGTCATCGATGTTGTCCACGAACAGACCCAAGGCATAACCAGTGTCGCCCTGCGCGGTTTTGACCGACTTGCTCATCAATGCGTAATCCGCAGGCGTCACGATCTTGCCGCTTCTCAGTGCGGTATTCCATTTTTCGAGGTCATCGACCGTCGATACCAGGAATCCCGCCGCCCAACCCACCGAAGCGGCGATCGTGCGCGCCGGCGCGACCTGTCCGTTTTCGCGGTCGTAACCAATCGCCATGTTCGGCAACTTGCTCTCCTCGGCTACCGTAAAAGTGTGCGTCATGTCTGCGCGATCGAGCAGATGCGTCTGCACATAGTGCTGATAGGACTCGTGCGATATCACTTCGATGACACGACCTGCGAGGATGTAACCGGTGTTGGAGTATGACCAACGACTTCCAGGCGGGAAATCGAGCGGCTTGCCGGCGATGTACGACATCAATTTGTCGAAGCTGGCCGGCTTGTCGATGGCCTTGGCCGCATCCACCGCGTCGAGATATTCCGGCATGCCGCTGGTATGCGAAAGCAACTGGCGGAGCGTGACTTCGTCCGCGTGCGGCGCGTCCGGCAGATAGGCGGAGAGCTTGTCGTCGAGATGCAACTTGCCGGCTTCCTGCAATTGCAGGCTTGCCGCGGCGGTGAATTGCTTGGTGATCGAACCTATTTCGTAGTAGCCATCCACCGTGGCCGGCACGTGGCGATCACGATCGCGCAGCCCGTAGGCGTGGCGATAAACGACGTGACCGTGCTTGGCGATCAGGATCGTCGCACCTGGCGTGCCGGTGCGCTGCAGGACGGTTTGCACGTCGGCATCAATGCGCTCTGCAAGTTGGCTATCAATCGAAGCGGGCGCGGTGGTAGCGGTCAGCGACAGGCAAAGGAGTGGCAACGCAAGGAGAGATCGCAACACGAAATGGCCTATCGACATACCGGGACATGGCGAGCCGGGGCACGCGCAGGCGGAGTTATACAGCAAGAGAGTGCCTGACTGTCGGCGCGCCTTGCGCAGTCTCTCACTGACCGAGAACAGCCATCCGATCCAACTCGCGACAATCCCGAAAGCAATCGGTCGGTTGCAAGCGACGACAATAAATCTGCCCCGCTGGTAGCCAGCCGGACGCACATATGCGCCGGGGCTGCTCCTCCCTTCATCCGCTGGTGATGCTAGTGTATTTGCCGCATGGGAGCCGTCTGCGCGTAACCCGGCTTACCGGATCGAAGGAACGACAATGAAAGACCACGAAGGCAACCCGCGGAATCGGGACGGCATTGAACTACCGCGAATCTCCACCGGCAGCGTGGGGCTCGACGAGATCCTCGGCGGCGGCGTCGATCCCGAACGAATGTACCTTTACGAAGGGCGGCCCGGAACGGGCAAGACGACCTTGGCCCTGCAATTCCTCCTGGATGGCGTGCGCCTCGGCGAACCCACGCTTTACATCACCCTCTCCGAAACCGAACGTGAGCTGGAGCTGGTAGCGCATCGCCACGGATGGTCCCTTGATGGAGTCACCGTTTTCGAGCTCATCCCTCCCGAAACCACCCTCGATCCCAGCCAGGAACTGACGATCCTGCAGCCGGCCGAGATGGAACTGGGGGAAACAAGTCGGCTCATCTTCGGGAAAGTCGAAGAGGTCAATCCAGGGCGGGTGGTGATCGACAGCCTGTCCGAACTTCGGCTGCTGGCGCAAAATCCGCTGCGGTACCGCCGCCAGATTCTTGCGTTGAAACACTTTTTTTCGAGTCGCAAGTGCACCGTGATCCTGCTCGATGACCTGACGGCGCACGAAAAGGATCTGCAGCTCCACTCCATCGCGCACGGGGTGGTGCTGCTCGAACAGTTGGCCATCGATTACGGTGCGGAACGCCGGCGCCTTCGGGTGGTGAAGATGCGAGGCATCCCTTTCAAGGGCGGCTTTCACGATTTCACCATCGAACGCGGCGGGTTGCAGATCTACCCCCGGCTGGTTGCGGCAGAACATCACAAGGACTTCGAGGGCGATTTCGTTCCCAGTGGCAACGCGGAGCTGGACAACCTTCTGGGTGGAGGGTTGGAACGGGGCACCAATGCGCTGCTGATCGGGGCAGCCGGCGTAGGCAAATCATCCATCGCCGTGACTTATGCGATCGCGGCGGCGAATCGCGGTGAACACGCCACCATATTCGCCTTCGATGAAGGTCGCGGCACCATTGGAGCACGCGCCCATACCCTCGGTTTGCCGCTCGACGACACAATGAAAAAGGGGCTGATCCGGCTCGAACAGATCGATCCCGCGGAGCTGTCGCCAGGGGAATTCGCGCACCGGGTCCGCGCAGCGGTGGAACGGGACAACGCACGAATCATCATCATCGACAGTTTGAACGGCTATCTCAACTCGATGCCTGACGAGCGTTTCCTCGTCCTTCAAATGCACGAGTTGCTGAGTTACCTCAGCCAATTGGGCGTGCTGACGATGCTGGTGCTCGCGCAGCACGGGCTGGTTGGACCCATGGAAACGCCGCTGGACATCAGCTACCTCAGCGACGCGGTGCTGATGTTGCGCTACTTCGAGTATGACGGCTCGGTGCGCCGTGCGCTCTCGGTGGTGAAAAAGCGCAGCGGACGCCACGAACATACGATCCGCGAATTCCGGTTGAGCCACGGCGGGGTGAGCGTCGGCCCTCCGCTGAATGGTTTCACCGGAATCTTTGCCGGAACGCCTGTCTACACGGGCGACAAGACTCCGCTGCTGCCGGAAAATGGCAGCCGGGCAAGCTGACGTGCCTGAAACCCCTGTTCTCATTCTTGCGCCCGTCGGCCGGGACGCCGCCGCTTGCATGAAGCTGGTCAAGCAAGCTGGTCTCGATTCGCACATCTGCGGCGACGTCTCCGAACTCCTCGCGCAACTCGACCGCGGCGCCGATCTCGCCCTGGTTGCCGAGGAGGCGCTTTACGGGAAATCGATGGATCGGCTGACCACGTGGGTGAACGCCCAGCCACCCTGGTCGGACTTTCCCTTCATCTTCATGACCAACCAGCACGATGGGCCGCAGTTCACGAAATTTCGGCGCCGGATCGTCGGCAAACTCCGAAACGTCTCCTTTCTCGAACGCCCCATGCAGGCGATCTCGCTGCAGGCAGCGGTGCTGTCGGCCAAGCGCGGCCGCGCCCGACAGTACGAGGCCCGCGCGTACCTCGAAGCACAGCACCGCGCGGCCGACGACCTGGAGCATCTGGTCGCAGAGCGCACCCGGGCGCTGCAAAGGGCCAACGAGCAGCTGCGCGAAGAAATCAGGCGCCGGGAGCGCGCGCAGGCGGCTCTCATGCAGGCGCAGAAGCTGGAGATCATGGGGCAATTGGTGGGTGGAGTCGCCCACGATTTCAACAACCTGCTCATGGCGGTCATCGGCAATCTGGAATTGCTGGCCAAAAAAATTGCACACGATCCACGCCAAGCAAGACTGCTGCATGGCGCAATGGAAGGGGCGCGGCGCGGCGCCACCTTGACGCAGAGACTGCTGGCCTTCGCTCGCAAGCAGGAGCTGCAGTCGCGCGCAATCGACGTCCACAGCCTCGTCCGGGACATGCACGACCTGATCGCCCGGTCAGTCGGGCCGCTGACCAATATTGAAATTCGCGCTGACGAACCGTTGCCCAGCGTCAACATCGATCCCAATCAACTGGAGATGGCACTCCTGAACCTCGCGGTCAACGCAAGGGACGCCATGCTTTCTGGCGGCACCCTGACGATCGCGATGGAACGTTGCGTGGCAACCGGAGGGCAACCGGGGCTGGAACCCGGCGAATACGTGCGGCTTTCGGTACAAGACACCGGCGCGGGAATGGACGCGGCAACGCTGGCCCGGGCAATCGAACCTTTCTTCTCAACCAAAGGCGCCGGCAAAGGCACCGGATTGGGCCTTTCGATGGTTCATGGGCTCGCCGAGCAATCCGGTGGCGCGTTCCGCCTGCACAGCAGCCCGGGCGAGGGCACCCGCGCGGATCTGTGGTTGCCGGCGGCCGAAAGCACCCCCGCGCCCTTGGCGCTAGCCGCACCGACCGAAATCGAAGCGGCACCCGCCACGATACTGCTGGTGGACGACGATGCGTTGATTGCCAACAGCACGGCTGCCCTGCTGGAAGATCTGGGGCACCGCGTCGCCGAAGCACACTCGGGCGAGGAAGCGCTCATCCTGATGCAGGACGGCCTTGCTCCCGACATCGTGGTCACCGACTACGCGATGCCGGGAATGACAGGCATGGACCTTGCCGTCGCCCTTCGCAGGCAACATCCGAAGCTACCGATCCTGTTGGCGACCGGTTACGCCGAGCTCCAGGGCGCCCAACCCATCGAGCTTCCCCGCATTGCCAAACCCTATACGCAGCAGCAATTGTCCGCCGAGATCACCCGTCTGGTCTCCCAGTGCTCCCAATGAGGGTCTTCGTGCAGTAGCGTGGAGCTACCCAAAACAACACCACGCCGCCAATCGGCATTTCAGCATGTGATCGTTCGCTTCGGCCGGGACGCGGCGCACCTTGCATCGCTGCCGCCCCGCGTCGCCGCGTGACTGTCAGTGGTCCCGTTCGTCACGTCGGCGGTCCGCACTCTCGAACTCCGCACCGAAAACCTTCGTCGTCGTGCCAAGGGGTTCCTCGCGGCTCAGGCGCGATCATTCCCGCGGTTCCCCGGCCCACCCTGGGATCCTCCGCCGATGGCATGTACCAGCGCCGAAAGGGCCACGGGTTTGACGAGGTGGCCGTCAAAACCAGCCGCTCGAGTCCGCTGCTGATCTTCCTTCTGCCCATAGCCGGTCAGTGCAATCAGCCGCAGGGCTTTTGATTGCGGCATCTTGCGTATCTGACGAGCCAGGTCGTATCCGTTTGTGTCGGGCAGCCCAATGTCGAGCAACGCAATGTCGGGCTTGAATGACTCGATGCTCGCGATCGCCTCCTCGCCGCTATACGCCACGTGTGTCGCATGACCCTCGAACTTGAGGAGCAGTGCGAGCGAATCTGCTGCGTCGGTATTGTCGTCGACGATCAATACGCGCCGTGGTTCCGACTTGAACTGCTCCCCACCACCGGGCATGGATGTCGGACGCGCGATTCGAGGCAGTCGCATCTCGAATGTCGACCCTCGCCCAAGCCCGTCGCTGCGCGCGGTGACTTCGCCTTTGTGCATTTCGATCAAGCGCTTGACCACCGTCAGTCCGACACCCAAGCCGCCCTGGGCACGATCGAGCGTGCGATCGCTCTGCACGAACAGATCGAAAACGTACGGAAGCAGATCCGGCGGAATGCCTGCGCCCGTATCGGAAATTTCGATGAAGGCGCTGTCCTTGTCTCCTCGGGTACGAATCCCGATCTCCCCGCCAGGTTCCGTGTACTTGCAAGCATTCGCAAGAATGTTGCCTACGCATTGGACCAGGCGCGCGAAGTCGCCCTCCACGTACAACGGTTCGTAGAAGGCCGTGATGGAGACCCTGTGTTGCTTCTCGCGGATCTGTGACTCGACGGTTTCCACGGCCTGGATGATCACGGTGGCGAGATCGACAGGTTTGCATTCGAGCTTGATCCTGCCCGTTGTGACTCGGGAAACATCCAGCAGGTCATCCACGAGCCGCGACAGCTGCACACCTTGGCGGTCGATCATGCCAAGAGCCGCTTGGGCATCGGTGTCGTTCACAAGCATGCGGGACAGGAGCTCCGTCGCATTCCGGATTGGAGCGAGCGGATTCCTGAGCTCGTGCGCAAGCATCGCGAGAAATTCATCCTTTTGCCGATTGGCATGGCTGAGCGCCTGCTCCGCCTGCTTGCGCTGATCGATCTCCTGTTTCAGGGCATGGTGCGCCCGTGCGCTCTCGACAGCGACGGCTGCCTGAGCGGCCACCGCGGTCACGAGTTGCTCGGCCCGCTCGGTGAACACACCCGGCTCGGGATGGCCAAAGAAAAGTCCCCCGACGACCTCCCCGGAGGCTGCCTTCACGGGCACGGCGAGGAAACTTCGAACGGGCAGATGTCCCTCGGGCATGCCGTGATACGGCGGGTTGTGGCCATAGCGCGGATCGGCCGTGATATCCGCGCTGCGCACACTGGCCTCCCCGCGAAACGTCGGCCCGAACACTGCCGTGTTGCGGGGCTGTGGAAAGCGGGAGAACGCCTCGAGCGGCGCCCCGGAGATCGTGTACAGCCGGTATGATTCCCCGCGTTCATCCCGGACGTTATAGAAGAATGCACCGAAGGCAGCGCCGGTGATCTCCTTCGCGATGTCGGTGATGCCTTGCACCACACGCTCCAGGTCCAGTTGAGCGTTGACGACGGCCAGAGCGGCGTCCCCCAGCAGTTCCCGCACCTGGATCTCTTCCCGCAGGCGCTGTTCCGAGCGTTTGCGGGCCGTGATGTCCCGCAAAATTTTCGAGGCGCCGACAATTGCACCGCTCGGATCCCGGACCGGAGAGATGGTCAGGGAAACGTCGAGTCGGGTTCCGTCCTTTGCGATGCGGACGGTTTCAAAGTGGTCCACACGCTCTCCGCGGCGCAGCCGATCCAGGATGGCGTCCTCCTCGGCCTGCCGCTCGGGCGGGATGATGAGCGTGATGGACTTGCCGATGATCTCTTCAGGCTTGTATCCGAGAAGGCGCGCCGCGGCAGGATTCCAGGACATCACGATGCCGTCGAGCGTCTTGCTGGCAATGGCGTCATCCGATCCCTCCACGATGGCCGCGAGTCTGGCCCGCTCACGCTCTGCGCGCCTGCGTTCGGTCACATCCCGAAAGACGATGACGATGCCGACCAGCGCGCCCTCGTGCCGAATGGGCGCACCGCTGTCGTCGATCGGAATGCGCCTGCCATCCCGGCTGATGAGCATCGTGTGATTCGCCAGGCCAACGATTCCACCGGACTTGATTACCTTGGCAACCGGGTGATCGACCGGAGCGCCGGTATATTCATTGACGATACGGAAGACCTCCGCAAACGGCGCATTTCTCGCTTCGATGGAGGACCAGCCGGTGATCTGTTCGGCCGTGGGGTTCAGAAATGTCACGTGGCCCGCGGCATCCGTCACGATCACGCCGTCTCCGATGCTCGCGAGCGTGACGTCAAGGACCTTGCTCTCGTTCCCCGGAGGCGCTTCGGTCCGCCCGCTTTGCGCGACATCCGCATTCGACTCGGCCGACGCCGGACTAATAACGTCGGAATGGACTCGATTTAACAGAAGGAGGACAGTCCTCGAAGCAGCGCCCCCTGTCGAGCCGTGCGCGATGCCTCGGGCACCGTAAACGGCTATCGTCCCTTTGTACCTGAAGGTGAGCCTTGCCGGCGACGCTTGGCCATGCGCGCAAGCCTGCAAATACTCGAGCAGGTTGCGGTTGGTTTCCGCAATCGAAGCCAAGTCCACGCCATGCAATGCTTCTGGATTCGCGCCGATGCTGGTTGCGAACGCGACATTGCATGCTTGAATCATCCCGTTCGTCGAAACGAGCAATGACGGCTGCGTCAACAGATCGGCTGGGACAGCAAAGGTGTCCATGGGCGTACGCTTCCGGGCGCTGCAAAAGTCGTTCCTCCGGCAACTATGCCATGTTCGTGCCGGCAGGAGTCAATCGCCAACGCAATGCGGATGGATGGCGGCCATGTTAAAGCACCAAATCGCGACCAGCAGGCGTCGCGCTCGCCACGGACACTCCTGCTGCTGCGACGATTGGCGCGGCGAACCCGCCTGGGGCAAATGCCTGCCCTTGCAGGAAGGCACGACAACTTTCGGGTTCAGCGACGGCTTCTTCGGGTCGATACTGCAATCCGCCTTCGCGCCTCAACCCTGCGACCGCTTCACCGGCTTCGCATTGGGCTTGGGCGGATTGGCGGCTTCCACGATTTTCCAGAGGTAGAAGCTCGCGAGCGTACGATACGGCCCCCAGCGTTCGCCGAATTCACCGAGCGCGAGCGGCGCGGGCAGTTCCGGGAATCGATGCACGATCTGCGCGCCCTTGCGAATGCCGAGATCGTGGATGGGCAATACGTCGGGGCGACCGAGCCGGAACATCAGCAGCATTTCCACCGTCCAGCGGCCGATGCCGCGCACCTGGATCAGGTGATCGATCAGGTCCTGGTCCGGCATGCGCGCGAGTTGCGCCGGTTTCGGCACGATGCCCGCGTGCGATTTTTCCGCGAGATCACGCAGCGCCGCGATCTTGTTGCGCGACACGCCGGCCGCGCGCAAGGCCGTGTCGTCCACCGCGTCCAGCCCGCGCGCGGTGATGCGGCCGCCGCGCGGCATCAATGCTTCCACCCTGCCCGCGATCGTCGCGGCGGCCTTGCCGGAAAGTTGCTGGTAGAGGATCGAATGCGCCAAGGCATCGACCGGATCGAAACGCACCGAGAAGTCGCGCTCGATCGGCCCGATCCGGCGCATCCACGTGGCGAGTTTCCTGTCGCGCTTTTCGAGATGCGCGGCCGCGGCCTGCACGTCGAAGCCGCGCGCGATTGCTTTTTGTGTCATGGGACTCTTCTCAATCAAGTGACCAAGCCATTTTCATCCACCCATGGAAGGGAGGACTCACGACTGGCTTCGATACAACGCGACGCCCAGCGCGATCCATCCCGCCACGAATGCCAATCCACCCAGCGGCGTGATGGCACCCACCATGCGCGGCGCACCCAGCGCGAGCGCATACAAGCTTCCGCAAAACAACATGATGCCCAGCGCAAACAGGATCGTGCCGAGGTACGCGGCGTGCGAACGCCTCGCCGACAGCGCGCAGATCGCCAGTGCCAGCGCGTGCCAGAACTGGAAATGCACGGCCGTCTGCCAGACTTCGAGCATCGGCGCGGCAACGAGCCGGCGCAAAACGTGCGCGCCCAGCGCACCCAGCAGCACGGCGCTCGCGCCGGCCACGGCGACCATCACGGCCGGCCAGCGCAAACGCTCCCGGATATTCGGTGCGGTCGAATTCAACGCCAGGCTCCTTCGCTTCGCCGCCGGCGAATGCGCACCAGTCCGTAAAGCAGCCCCGCCAGCGCCACCACGATTGGCATCAGCAGGATATCGATGAACTTCAGCAGCATCGACAGGCGTTCGATGTCGGCGTCGAGGCTGCGCTGCACCGCGCGCAATTCGGTGCGGATGTCCAGCTTGCGCTGCATGAACTGCTCGACCGCGGCCTTTTGCGCGGCGGTGCGGTTGCGGCCGTGCGCGGCCTGCTTCAACTCCGCCAAGTGTTGCTCGGTGTCGTTCAACTCGGCCTGCAGCTGAAGCTGCTTGGCCTTGAACTTCTCGTCAGCCTGCCGGCGTAGCGCGTCGACGCGGGTGAACTTGCGCACGTCGACGGCGCGGCCGCGGATCGCGATCAGGTCGGACGGCCCGGCGAGGTCGTCGACCGCATTGACGAGGAAGTCGCCATTGTTGGCGAACGGGCTCACCAGTGTCTGGCCCTGCGAAGGGCTTTGCTGCACCCAAAGCCGGTCGGAAAGGAGGTCGGTATCTCCGACCAGGATCACCTCGGGCTTGCGCGCACCGGCGGTCGCGTCGGCCGCGAACGCGGGCGCGAGATCGCCGCGCAGCCGCACCGCGATCGCGTAATGTTCGCCATGCGGCTGGTAGCCCTCGTACAACGTCGAGGGATCGAGCGCTTCGCGCACGCGGCTGGCGGGCACGGCCATCGCGTCGGTGGTGCTCTGGATCAACGGATCGAGCCGCACCGCCGCCTGCGGCAACAACTGGAAGAACCCAGTCGACGATACGTCGATCACGTTGAGCACCCGGGTCACCGGATCGCGCCGGTTGAAATCGTCGCCGGTCAATCCGAGTACGGCCGGGTGCCGGACCGGCGCACCGGTGACGGGCGATTGCACGCTCAACGCGCGCGAACGATCCAGCAGCACGCGGCTTGGGTCGAACGCCACGCCCCACGCGCGAAACAGTCTTGCCAAGTCGGACGGCTCGTCGCCGCCCACTTCGGAATCGGGATCGACGAACGCGAGCAGGCGACCGCCGTGCTGCACGTAACGATCGATCGCCTCGACGTCGGCTTCCGACAGTCCGGTCGGCTGGATCAGCACCAGCACGCTCACGTCGGCACCGACATTCGACAGCGAAGCGGCGTCCAGCCGCCGCACTTCGAACAACTGCTGCACTTGCTGCAATGCCGTCCATGGCGGCGCGCTGTTGCCGTCCGCACCGGTGTCGCCCCAGATCGGCAACCCGCTGTAGATCGCGACGCGCGGCTTGTGCGCGGTGCTCAATTCGTACAGCAACTTCGCGATGTCGTATTCGAGGAAGCGTTCCTTCGCCAGCATGAAGAACGGGATCACCGAGGTGCGACTGCCAGGCGCATTGTGCCCGGCCAACCCGAAAAAGATCGATTGGTTCGTGCCTTCCGCACGGGCCGAGGTGAGCCCCGCCGCGGTCGCGCGATCTTCCTCTTCGGAAAACGGCAGCGGGTCGATCTGCGTGAAACGCACGCGTCCGTGCGACTGCCGCACGACTTCCTGCAGCATGTTCACCACGCGCTGATGGTAGGCGCGCAACTGCGGCAGGCTATGACTGGCGCGATCCGAGAAATACAGCGTGAGCTCGAGCGGCTGTTCGAGATGGTGCAGGATGTCGCGCGTGCCGGAGGACAGCGTGTAGAGATGATCGTGGGTCAGGTCGACGCGCACCGTGCCCAGCCAGCGCGATGCGCCCAGCACCAGCAGCACGTACAGCGCTGCCAGTGCCGGCAGCGTCAACCACAACCTTCGACGCACCATCCCGCGCAAGCTCATCCGCCGCGCCTCGCATCGAGGATCAGCACGTTCACCACCAGCCAGAACAGGATGGTCAGCACGAAGTACGCGACGTCGCCCAAGTCGAGCACGCCGCGCGCGATCGCCTGGAAGTGCGCCAACAAGCTCAAGTCGGCCAGGCCATCGGCGATCCGGCCGGAACCCAGCGCCAGCAACGGGTGTTGCACCAGCGGGTCGCCCGCCAGCAGGAACAGGAAACACACCGCCAGCGTGACGATGAACGCGATCACCTGGTTGCGCGTCAACACCGACAGGCATTCGCTGATCGCGAGGAATGCGCCCGCCATCAGGAAGCTGCCGATGTAGCTGGCCAGGATCACGCCGTTGTCGGGCTGGCCGAGATAGTTGACGGTCAGCCACATCGGGAACGTCAGGACGAGTGCGCAGCCGATGTAGAACCACGCGGCGAGGAATTTCGCGACCACCGCCTCCCACGGCCGAATCGGCAGCGTCATCAGCAATTCCAGCGTGCCGCTGCGGCGTTCCTCGGCCCACAACCGCATCGCCAGGGCAGGCACCAAAACCAGGTAAAGCCAGGGATGGAACTGGAAGAACGGATCGAGATCGGCCTGTCCGCGCTCGAAAAATGCACCGAGGTAGAACGTGAAAGCGCCCGCGAACAACAGGAAGATCACGCTGAACAGCCACGCCACCGGCGTGATCAGGTAACCACGCAACTCGCGCAGGAACATGCCACGGAAAGCCATGCCGCGCCGTTCGCCGGTGATCTCGGCGCGCGCGTTCACGCCGCCGCCGCCATGTCGCCGGATCCGGACGTCACCTGCCGGAACACGTCTTCGAGCCGCCCGCGTTCGAGCTGCAATTCGTCCACCCGCACGCGCTGTTCGTCGAGCAGCTTCACCACCGCGTGGAAAATTTCCTGGCCGTCGCGCGGAAACACCGTGATGCGGCCATCCACGGGATCGACTTCCACCGCGTCCACTTCCGGCAGCCGGCCCAGCAGCTCGCGTGCGAGCGCGCTCGCGGGCGCGCGGAAACTGACCGCGTGGTGGTAGCGCGACTGCCGTTCCAGTTCCGCGGGCGTGCCTTCGACACGCAGCCGACCGCCCGCCAGGATCGCGACGCGATTGCACGCGGCACGCACTTCGCCCAGCGTGTGGGTGGACACGATGATCGCGCGACCACGCGCCATGTTGCGGATCAGCGCGTGCACCTCGCGTTGCTGGTTCGGATCAAGTCCATCGGTGGGCTCGTCCAGGATCAGCGCGGGCGGATCGTGCAGCAGCGCCTGTGCGAGACACACGCGCCGGCGATAGCCCTTCGACAGCGTTTCGATGGTTTGCGAAAGCACCGTCTGCAACTGCAGCCGCTCGATCATCTCGTCCAGCCGCCGGCGCCCCGGGATGCCCGAAAGCCCGCGCACGCGCGACGCGAACGCCAGGAACTCCGACACGGAAAGTTCGCCGTAACTCGGTGCGCCCTCGGGCAGGTAACCCAGCGCGCGACGGGCCTTGATCGGTTCCGCCACCACGTCGTGTCCGCACACGCGCGCCCTGCCCGACCCCGGCATCAGGAAACCCGCGATCATGCGCATCGTGGTGGTCTTGCCCGCACCGTTCGGACCCAGCAGCGCCAACACCTGTCCCGGCGACACCTTGAGGTTCAGGTCGGCCACCGCATCGATCCTGCCGTAGCGCTTGCCGAGATGTTCGGTTTCAATCATCGCCAAAGAATCGCGCGAATGCGTGCGCAAACTCTAGCAGGGTGAGATGCGGCACTCGCATGATGTTGCGGTCAAACAAAAGGCCCGCACTCGGCGGGCCTTTTGATCAAACGAGACGTCGTCAACGACGGTGGCGCTTCTTCGCTTGCGCCGGGCGCTTGCGCGCCTCGGGCTTCTTCTTGGCGTTGTCGGACTTGTCCGTGTTGTTGGCGCCCTTGGCCTCGCCCGACCAGATGGCCGGGTCCAGCGCTTCCAGCGGCTTGGCGCGACCGCTGATCTGCTCCGGCGTCTGCGCAGGCGCATTCACCACCGGCAGGAACACGCGGTAGACCTGGTCCGAATCCGGCACGCCGGCCGGCGAGGTCAGCTGGTCGTACAAGCGGTTGGCGTTTTCGTCGTACTGGTAACCGTGCGTGCCGGCGTAGGCCTTCAGTGCCATGCGCATCAGCGGAATGCCGGCCTCGCCCGTCCACGTGGCTTGCAGCACCTCGCGTGCCGGGAACATCACGGCGCGCACGTTGGCGTTGACGATCAACTGATTCTTCTTGTCGAGGCTGCCCGGTGCCGGACCATTCTCGCCGTTGCCCGCGGAGGAACCCGAAGCCGGCGCACCCGCGCTCGACGCACCCGCCGCGCTGGACGCGCCCGCGGCACTGCCGGCGGATGCCGCGCTGGTGGACGCAGGCGCAGCCGCCTGCTCGGCGCCGGTCGGCGGCGGCGGCAACTTGGTCAAGTCGTACGGCTTGCCGTCGATGGTCAGCGTGGTGCTGTCGATCGGCACCGCCAGATCGAAGGTGTAGGTGGTGTCGCCCCATTCGGTGGTGATGGTGGTGGTCGGACCGGCTGCCTTGACGCCCAGCTTGGCCATCGCAGCCTCGATCTCCTTCAGCGCCGCGGCCTTGGCCGTGTCGATGTCATCCAGCGTACGGGTGGCCTTGGTCGAAACCAGCAGCATCGGCGTCGCATTGGTGCGGTACAGGCCCGGCTCCAGCTTGCCGTAGTCCACGTTCGGGATGCCGGCCAGCATGTTCTGCAGCGAATCGAGGCCGTACTGGATCATCGTGGCCGGATCACCGTGGATCCACAACCGCGAGTAACGGTCGATCAGGTTCCAGCCATAGTCGACGTCATAGCCCCAAGTGACGGTGCTGACGCGCTGGCCATGGCTCGGCGTGACGGTGAAGGTGAAGGTCTTGTTCTCGCCGTGCCAATCGTTGGTGAGATCCCACGTGACGGTGCTGTTGCCGGCCAGGTCGATGTTGCCGGATTTGTTGACCAGCTTGCCGTCGCCAATGGTGTCGTTGCCCTGCCACGTCAGGGTGGCACCCGGACCATAGGCCGGGCCCGACATCGAGTACTTCACCTGCGGGTCCAGCGCCTGCAGCGCGCCGCCGCCGTAATCGCCGAAGCGCCTGAAGTTGTTCAGGACGTCATAGATGTGTTGCGGGTTGTGGCTGATTTCGATCGAGCGCTCGATGTGCGCGTGGCTGGGCAGGAACAGGCCCACGATCACGGCCAGGACGAAAACGATGATCAGGGCAACAACGAATTCGAGCACACGGGTCATGCCAGGAATCTCCGGACGGCTTGTTCACATGGCCGGCACGCGACGGCCGGCTCGGCTTCAATCGCGCGCCGC
>Ga0209178_1000268_pt1 | contig 14592 bp, 13 predicted proteins | sample GAAS200_FD_187521 | JGI IMG/M metagenome (GOLD analysis project Ga0209178, IMG submission 187521) | Agricultural soil microbial communities from Georgia to study Nitrogen management - GA AS200 (SPAdes) (version 2) | ecosystem: Environmental > Terrestrial > Soil > Agricultural land | place: USA... | reverse complement strand
CAGGTGCGGCAGGCGCGGATCGTTCAACCACGGCAGCGCGAGCAACGGTTCACGGATGCCGTCCACGTGGTGCACCCGCGCAAGCGCACCGCGGCGCAACACGCGGATGGCTGCCACGGCGACACCCGCCACCAACGCACCATCGATGGCCGCCACCGCATAAGGCAAGTCCCCGCCCTGCGGTGCCGGCGCGGCAATCCCGAACAGCAGTGTCGTGGTGAACGCGAGCGACGCCACCAGTGCAGCGGTAGCCGACAGCAACAGCGTGGAAGCAGCGGCGGGGCGCGCGATCGGCAACACGCCACACCAACCGAAGCGCCATCGCTCCAGCGCGTCCAGCAGCCGCTGGTGCGCGATACCGCAAGCGCCGCCCAGCGCGAGCAATGCGGCGGCCGCCAGGCACCAAGCGTACCCGGCGTACAGGTCACCGCACGCAAGGGCTATGCAACCGATCAACAGCAATACAGGCGGGCCAAGCATCCTCACCCACGCCATCGGGCCCGTGCGTCGCAGCACAAGCCAATCGGCGCGTATCGCGGGATGCCACCGGGCCGTCATCGACGCGGATTGTGGCACGCGATCGGCGCGCAGCAAAAAACCCGCCTTGCGGCGGGTTTTTCATTTTCCGGCAACCACGGTTCGGCGTGAAGCACTACGCCTGCGCGCGCGCCACCGAGTAGCGCTTCAACCGCGCGGCGAATTCGATCAGCTTGCGGTTGCCGCTGGCTTCGGCTTCGCGGCACCACTGCTGCAACGCGGCCAGCGCGGATTCGGGCCTGCGCTGTTCCATCAGTGCGGCGAGACGTGCACGGTACTCGTTGATCTGCTGCAGGCGCGGGCGATTTTCCACGATGGCAGCCAGGCGCGCCTTGCCGGTCTGGTCCAGCCAGCGACCGCCGTTGGCGAGCGCGCGACGCAATCGGCGGCGCGGCATCGCCCCGAAGTGACGCGTGCCTTCGGCATCCGATTGCTCACGCACGGTGGGCTTGATGACCGTCTTGTAGTAATCGGTCATGGCCTCGAAGCGATGCGTCAGCAGCGCCTTCAGCGTTTCCATGTCGGGCAGCGACACGTTCGGACGCTCGTCGAGCGAAGGCGCCACGCGCAGCACTTTGGCCAGGCGCACCCTTTCCAGGCCGCGGATGATCAGCCACCCGATGTCGACCTCGAACTTGCGCAACGCGAACTTGGCAGAGCTCGGGAATGCGTGATGATTGTTGTGCAGCTCCTCGCCGCCCACCCACACGCCCCACGGCGTGAGGTTGGTGGCCTTGTCCGCGGTTTCGAAATTGCGATAACCCCACCAGTGGCCGAGGCCATTGACGACGCCCGCGGCCCAGAACGGAATCCACACCATCTGCAAGGCCCAGATCGCGCCGCCGAGCACGCCGAACAGCGCGAGATCGATCACCGCCAGCAGCGAAACGCCGAGGATCGGATGCGGGGTATAGACGTAGCGCTCCATCCAGTCGTCGGGCGTGCCGCGACCATATTTTTCCAGATCGGCCTCGTTGGCCGCAGCCACGCGATACAGCTCCGCGCCTTCGAAGAACACCTTGCCAATGCCGGCAACCTGCGGGCTGTGCGGATCCTGCTCGGTTTCGCAGTGTGCGTGATGCTTGCGATGCACCGCGACCCATTCCTTGGTAACCATGCCGGTGGCGAGCCAGTTCCAGAAACGCAGGAAGTGCGAGACGACCGGGTGGAAATCCACGCCGCGGTGCGCCTGGCTGCGGTGCAGGTAAAGGGTGACGGCAAAAATGGTGAGCTGGGTCGTCACCAGCACGTACAAAAGAATCGCAAGCCAGCCGGCGTTGGCGAGGCCATGCGCGGCAAAATCGAGGAAAGCGTCTAACATCACGGGATGGGCGGCAGCGGAGGAAGGGGCAACTCTGTATCGACGAGTCTAAGGGAGACACCCCCGACATCGCTACAGGCTTGCCTAAACAATGTGATGACCGCAACAATTATTTCAATGCCTTTCGCGTGCAAATAAATGGCGAAGCCGCCGGCGCTGCTGCAACTCGACCATGTGAGCCGCCGGCTGTCCGGACGCGAGGTGCTCCGCGACGTCTCGTTCAGCTTGCAGCGCGAAGACGTGCTCGGCCTGCTCGGCGTGAACGGCGCCGGCAAATCGACGACGTTGACGATCGTTGCGGGCGTGTTGCAACCCGACGCGGGAACCGTGCGTATCGACGACCGTGTCTCGAATGAAGGTTTTTGCACCATACGCGCGCGCATCGGCTGGGTGCCGGAGAGCGTGCCGCTGTGGCCGGAACTGACAGTTTCGGAATCGCTGGATGCCTGCGGCCGACTGCGCGGCTTGTCGAAACCGTTGCGCAGGATGGCCTGCGAACGCGAACTCGCGCGATTGGAATTGCAAGCCGTCGCGCATCGCCTGTGCGGACAGTTGTCACTGGGCCAGAAACGCCGCGTCGGTCTGGCGCAGGCACTGCTGCACGAACCGGATCTGCTGGTGCTGGATGAACCCGGCAACGGACTCGATCCCGTGCAAACCGCGCAGTTGCGCGAGCTGATCGGCAAGCTCTCACCCAGGCGCGGCATCATCCTGTCCAGCCACGAGTTGGCCGAAGTCGAAGCGATGTGCAATCGCGTGGTGATACTGCACGAAGGCCGCGTGCGCCACGACGCAAAACTCGACGGCGAGCACGGCAAACTCGATGCACAATTCCGCGCGATCGCCGCGCAACCTGCGAGCGCGGCCGCATGAGCACGTTCACGATTGCGCGCATCGACTTGAAGCGGCTTGCGGTGCGGCCGTTCGCGTGGACGCTGGCCGGCATCGTGCTGGCAATGATGGCATGGCAGTTCCTGCTGGGCGTGTCGGCGTTCATGCACGCGCAGCCGACGGTGCCGGGGCCGGCGAGCGGTCCGGGTTTCACCGATGCGGTGGTCGCGCCTTATCTCCTCAACTACATCCAGTTGTGCCTGGTGATCGCGCCGCTGGTCACGATGCAGGCGCTGGCGGGTGACCGGAGCGCGCAGCGCCTTGCGTTGTTGTCGGCGTCGGGCGCATCCGGTGCCCACATCGTGTTCGGCAAGTTCATCGCGCGGCTGGCATTCCTGTGGCTGCTGCTGGTCGTGGTCGCGACGGTGCCGCTGGTGCTGGGTGGCGCGACGCATCCTGATTGGGGCCAGTTCGGCGCTGCGTTGATCGCGACCGCGCTGTGTGTGGCGGCGCTCACCGCGATCGGCATCGCGTGTTCGGCCTTCACGCCGGAACCGGCCCTGGCGGCCACCGCGGCGCTACTGATCGGCGAAGCGCTGTCGCTGATCGACGCGGGCCTGCGCATCACCGGCGGCGAAGGCGGCTGGCTCGGCTATCTCGCGCTGCACACGCACCTTGCGCCGGCCATGCGCGGGCTGGTGCGCAGTGAAGACATTGTCTATTTCTTGTTGATCGTTGCGCTGGCGCTGGCGCTCGCGATCCGCCGCGCCGCGGCCGAACGGGAGCGCGGCTGATGCGCCACGCATGGCAAGGCTGGTTGTACGCGCTGCTATGCGTGGTGATCGCAGTATGCCTCGCCACGCTGTCGACGCGCTTCGGTTTCACCGCCGACTGGAGTGCTGGCGCGCGCGCCAGCATCTCGCCGCAAAGCCAGTCGCTGCTGAAACAGTTGCACGGCCCGCTGGACGTCACGAGTTACGCGCGGCCCGGCACGCTGCGCACCAAGACCCGCCTGCTGATCGATCGTTACGCGCGTTTCAAGCACGACATCGCATTGAAATTCGTCGACCCGGATCTCGATCCCGTCGCGACGCAGGATGCCGGCATCACCGCCGACGGCGAGTTGACCCTGACGTGGGACGGCCGCTCGCAACACGTGGCCCAACTCGACGAATCCAGTTTTTCCGATGCACTGGTGCGCCTCGCGCGCGGCGGTGACAAGCTGGTGGCGTTCGTCACCGGCGATGGCGAGCGCGACGCGAACGGCAAGAACCCCGCCGACATGGGCCTCTTCGTGCAACGGCTTTCCACGCGTGGCGTGCGCGCGCTGCCGCTGAACCTTGCGGAAGCCGCCGAAGTGCCGCGCAACACCAACCTGGTCGTGCTGGCCAGCCCGCAAGCCGCGCTGCTGCCAAGCGCGGTGCAGAAATTGCAGGATTACGTTGCCAACGGCGGCAATCTGCTGTGGCTCGCGGAACCGGGCAGCGACGATCTGGGCCTCGCACCGCTGGCGCAGGCGCTCGGCATCAAACGTCTGCCGGGCATGCTGCTGGATGCGCAAAGCACCAGCGGCGCCGGCGATCCGCGCGTACTGGTGGCGACGCGTTATCCAGCGCAGGCGCTCACGGATGGCTTCAACACCAACACGCTGTTCCCGCGCGTCGCCGCCTTGGCGGCCTTGTCGGGTGCCGCGTGGAACGTGCAGCCGATCCTGCAATCGAGTGCGCGAAGCTGGAACCAGACCACGCCGGTTAATCCTGCGCGCGCGGCGTTCGACCCGGGCTCGGGCGACCTGAAAGGTCCGCTCAGCTTCGGTTATGCACTCGGTCGTTTGTCGCCAAGCCCGGACAAGAACCAGCAACGCGTGGTGGTGATCGGCGACGGCGATTTTCTTTCCAATGCCTACCTCGCCGACGCCGGCAACCTTGCGTTCGGCGAGCGCGTCGTCGATTGGCTGCTGGGCGACGATGCGCTGGCCAGTGCACCGCAGGCCGCGCCCGACACGGCGATGAAACCGACGCGCGCGCAACTTGCCACGCTGACGTTCGGATATCTGATCGCGTTGCCGATCATCCTGATCCTGATCGGACTCGCGATCAGTTGGCGCCGGCGTCGAAGGTGAGGCGCGCGAATCGCAATCTCGCGGTACTCGCGATCATAGCGATCGTGCTGGTCGCGGCGGTGCTTTGGGTCGGGCGGCGCGAATACCTGCGACACCCGCCGATGCTCACCGCGCTCGATCCCGACGCGGTGACCCGGATCGAACTCGACATTCCCGTCATCGCGTCACAAGCGTTCGAGCGCCGCGCCGACGGTTGGTGGCGCACCGAGCCTTCCGACGCGCGCGCCGATGATGCGCGCGTGCAACGCCTCGTGAGGTTGGCCGCCACGCCGGTCGCGCGCTGGATTCCGGTTTCCGATATCACTTTGTCCAACGTCGGACTGGATCATCCGTCGGCGACATTATTGTTGAACGGCACGCGTCTCGAATACGGCGGCCTCACCGCGATCGACGACCTGCGTTACGTACGGGTCGGCGATCACATTGCGCTGGTGCCAAGGCAATATTCGCCGGAAGTGATGCTGACCAAGAACGGCGCTGGATAATTTGCTTCGATCCTTCTCCCCTCGGGAGAAGGGCGCAACGCTGCTTTTGCTTTTGCGCGCAGCGCCGGATGAGGGTCCGGGGCATGCACGGACCGCCCCGCACTATCGGACCCTCACCCCGGCCCTCTCCCGGTGGGAGAGGGGTTCAAACCAGAACTCGCTGCACCCATGCCCGAACTTCCTGAAGTCGAAACCACCAAGCGCGGCATCGCGCCGTTCGTCACCGGACGCGTGGTGGAACGCGTGCTGCTGCGCCGGAAGGATTTGCGCTGGCCGATTCCGCGCGCGATCACGACCAGGCTGCCGGGCCAGCGCATCGAAGCGGTGGCGCGACGCGCGAAATACCTGCTGCTGCATACGCAAGCGGGCGCGGCACTGCTGCATCTCGGGATGTCGGGTTCGCTGCGCATCACCGATCCTGCCGCGCCGGTACGCACCCACGATCATTACGATCTGGTCTTCGATTCGGGCCAAGCGTTGCGCTTCAACGATCCGCGCCGGTTCGGTTGTCTCTTGTGGCAAGCGCCCGGCGAAACACACCCGTTGCTGCAGAACCTCGGTCCGGAACCGCTGGGGGAAGCGTTTGATGGCGACTGGCTGTGGAACGCCTCGCGCGGACGCAGCGCGACGGTGAAAACTTTCCTGATGGACCAGTCGATCGTGGTCGGCGTCGGCAACATCTATGCCAGCGAAGCGTTGTTCGCAGCCGGCGTGCACCCGAAGCGTGCGGCCGGTGCGGTATCGCGCGAACGCTACGCGCGCATCGCCGCCGAGATCCGCCGCGTGCTGGAGTACGCGATCACCCGCGGCGGCACCACGCTGCGCGATTTCCTGGCACCGGATGGCGCGCCCGGTTACTTCGAGCAGGAACTCAACGTGTACGGCCGCGCGGGCGAGCCGTGCAAGGTCTGCGGCACGCCGATCCGCGCCGAAGTGATCGGGCAGCGCATGACGTACTGGTGCCCCCGATGCCAACGCTGAACCGGCGTCAGGGAACCTGCATGACAAACGATACGTCACCCGCTCCCGGTTTTCGTGCAGAATGCGGCCGTTGCGCACGGAGGCCCCTTGCCCATGACCCCCAACGTCATCGCGCCACTCGTGGTCGCGCCGCTGATCGTGTGGCGGCTGTACGCGCGCACGCGCCGCAATTTCGGCCGCCAGCCGATCCAGCCGAAACGCATGTGGACCCGCGTGGCCATGCTTTCGGTGGTCACGTTGCTGGTCGCGACGCAGGGATTGATCGACCCGCGCCTCGCGGTCGGACTGACCGCGGGACTGGCCGGCGGCGTGGTGCTGGGCATGCTGGCACTGAAGCTGACGCGCTTCGAAATCGACGGCCGCAACGATTGCTATTTTCCGAATCCGTGGATCGGCATGGCGCTGACCGCGCTGCTCCTCGGCCGGTTGCTGTACCGCCTCATGGTGCTGTACCCCGGGATGACGCACGCGGCGTCGGGCGGTTATGCCGCCTACCAGCGCAGCCCGCTGACGATGATGATCCTGGGCTTGCTGCTGGGTTACTACATCGCCTACTACGTCGGGCTGCTGATCCACCATCGGCGGGTGACGGCCGACAGCATCCAGTCCGGATTGAAGTAGTCCGCGAAGAACCGTCGCGAGCGGCCATTCGCGATTTCATCCGAAGCGGCTGTCGTGGGGGGTCAGGCCATGGATGGCCGTTCCGGTATCCGCTGCGCAAGTGCGTATCGGATAAATCGGTGCCGCAACGAGGCAGCGATCAGGATGATCGCACCTACAAAGCATCGGCGTCGAGTTCGCCAGTCCGAATCCGGACCACCTGATCCAGCGTCGAGATGAAGATCTTGCCGTCGCCGATCTTGCCAGTGCGGGCGGCATGGCTGATCGCCTCGAGCGCGCGCTCGACCAGATTATCCGGCAGCGCGATTTCCAGCTTCACCTTGGGCAGGAAATCCACCACGTACTCGGCGCCGCGGTACAACTCGGTGTGGCCCTTCTGGCGTCCGAAACCCTTGACCTCGGTGACGGTGATGCCGTTCACGCCTACTTCCGAAAGCGCCTCGCGCACGTCGTCGAGCTTGAACGGCTTGATGATGGCGGTGATCAGTTTCATGGTGGCGATCTTACCGGAGGGAAATGCCAAAGTGCTTCGATCGGGCCGTCGTGGAACATCAGGAAGTGGAACCCGTGTTTCGCCGGCGTCATCCCGGACGCCGTAAAGCGGCGATCCGGAATGGCTTGCCGAAAAATCAGGCTTTCCCCTCGGCGCTGAGCGAAGCCGCATTCATGGACGAACCCATTACCCTGTAGGAAAATCCCTACACCACAACGCGGCGCCCGCTGATAGGCGCGTCAATCCCGACGCCCTAATCTGTGCGCGCATCGAGGCGACGGCATGATCGACGTGCACTCCATAGACCAACTCGCGCACCGGCTGGCTACCCTGGTTCCTCCGGGACTGGCGCAGGCGCGGGACGACATGGAAGCCAATTTTCGGGATGTGCTGGCGCATGGATTGCGCCGCCTCGACCTTGTCACCCGCGAGGAATTCGACGCCCAGCGCGCCGTCCTCGAACGGGCGCGTGAACAGGTCACGCAATTGGAAAAGCGCGTTACCGAGCTGGAATTGGCGCGCAAGGGCTGAAGCCTGCAGCCGGATGGGGACGATGATGCCGGCCTCTGGCCGGCGTCGTCGTCTTGGGGAATCAAAGGTGGCCGCGAGGGAGTATTCGATCAACCATGTTCGTCATCCGCGCGCAAGCTTGGGCCCGATGACTTCTGCGCCAATCCAATACATCAAGGCGCTGGGTCCCGAATATCGCTTCGCGACTGCGTTTGCAGGATTGCGAACGCGAACGCCGAAGGCGGCGCGTAGCGCGAGCGCCATGGATGGCGCGAGTATTCCGGGATGATGCCAAAAACCAGGGGCGCCGCAAATGAGCTTGGCCGTTGCCTTAACCAGAGCCTCCGAAGGCGTCGCCGCGCCACTGGTGACGGTGGAAGTGCATCTTTCCGGCGGCCTGCCCGGCACGTCCATTGTCGGCCTGCCCGAAGCCGCGGTGCGCGAGGCGCGCGACCGCGTGCGGGTCGCGATCCAGAACACCCAATTCGAATATCCCAACCGCCGCGTCACCGTGAACCTCGCGCCGGCGGAGTTGCCGAAAGACGGCGGCCGCTTCGATCTCGCGATCGCGCTCGGCATCCTCGCCGCGGGTGGCCAGGTGCCGCATGAAGCCTTGAAGGGTTGCGAATTCCTCGGCGAACTGGCGCTGTCCGGTGAATTGCGTCCGGTACCCGGCGTGTTGCCTGCGTTGCTGCGCGCCCGTCGCGGCAAGCGTTGCGTGATCGTGCCCTCGGGCAATGCGAACGAAGCGGCATTGCTCGACGACGTGGATGTGCGCGTCGCACGCACGCTGGCGGAAGTCTGCGCGCACCTGCGCGGCGTGGATGCGCTGCCCGCGCCTGCGGCCGACGCGGCGCCAGCCGACACCCGCCACGTTCCAGATCTCGCCGACGTGCGCGGCCAGTTGCACGCGCGGCGCGCACTGGAGATCGCCGCGGCCGGTGGCCATCACCTGCTGATGATCGGTCCGCCTGGCACCGGCAAATCCATGCTGGCTCAGCGCCTGCCCGGCATCCTGCCGCCGATGACCGATGCCGAAGCGATCGAAGCCTGCGCGGTGCGTTCGGTCGCGAACGAACCTTTCGACGTACGCGACTGGCGCCAGCGTCCCTATCGCGCGCCGCACCACACCGCCTCCGGCGTCGCGCTGGTCGGCGGCGGCTCGCATCCCCGGCCCGGCGAAATCTCACTGGCCCATTACGGCGTCCTGTTTCTCGATGAATTGCCGGAATTCGATCGGCGCGTGCTGGAAGTGCTGCGTGAACCGATGGAATCCGGTCGCATCGTGATTTCGCGCGCCGCGCGGCAGGCCGAGTTTCCCGCACGCTTCCAGCTTGTCGCCGCCATGAACCCGTGCCCGTGCGGTTACGCAGGCGATGCCGACGGCCGCTGCCATTGCACGCCCGACGCGATCGCGCGCTACCGCGGCCGCATTTCCGGACCGCTGCTGGACCGCATCGACATCATCAGCGACGTGCCGCGCATGCCATTGACGGAACTCAACGGCAAGCGCGGCGCGCATGATGAAGACTCCGCCAGCGTGCGCGCACGCGTCATCGCCGCGCGCAACATCGCGATGCAACGTGCCGGCAAACCCAACGCCACGCTCGCCGTGCGCGAGATCGAACGGGACTGTGCGCTCGGTGACGCCGAACGGACGCTGCTGGAACGCGCGATGGAAAAACTCTCGCTGTCCGCCCGCGCCTACCACCGCGTCCTGCGCGTCGCCCGCACCATCGCCGACCTCGCCGGCCGCGACCGCATCGCCCGCGAGCACCTGGCCGAAGCGGTGCAGTACCGCCGTGGACATTCGTAGGGCGGGAGAAGCCGCGCAGCGGCGCATCCCGCCGAGTGGCGCCGATCTTCCAAATTCCAAACGGCGGGATTCGCTTCGCTGCTCCCGCCCTACATGGATGCACGATTCCTTAGGGCGGGAGAAGCCACGCAGCGGCGCATCCCGCCGAGTGGCGTCGGTCTTCCAAATTCCAAACGGCGGGATTCGCTGCGCTACTCCCGCCCTACAACGGCACGAACCCATGCCTCGATATATCCGCGCCCGCATTCCTGGTGGTACGTTCTTCTTCACCGTCGTCATATTGGAAAGAAAACGTCGGTTGCTGATCGAACACATCGATGCTTTGCGCGGAGCATTCACATCCGTACAGGCACAACGCCCCTTCACGATCGACGCAGCGGTGATCCTTCCCGATCATTTGCATTGCATCTGGACATTGCCGGATGGCGATGCGGATTTCTCGGGCCGCTGGCACGCCATCAAATCGAAATTTTCCCGTTCCTTGCCAAGTCAGGAGCAGCTTTCAACACGCCGCGTTGCAAAAGGCGAACGCGGGATTTGGCAGCGACGCTTTTGGGAACACGTCATCCGCGACGACGAAGACTTCGCGCGACACATGGATTACATCCATTACAACCCGGTCAAACACGGCCATGCGCGACGCGTTTGCGATTGGCCATATTCGACATTCCATCGTCTCGTTCAACAAGGAATGTATGCGCCGGATTGGGGCGCCGGCGACGACGTGCGCGCGATGGATCTGGAGTGACGATGCGGCGGGATGCGCTGCGCTTCTCCCGCCCTACAAAGCTGTATAGGGCGGGTGACAACCCGCCGTTCCGCGATGCCTTATTGGCTCCGTAGGGCGGGAGCAGCCGCGCAGCGGCGAACCCCGCCAAATGGCAACGCGAGGAATTTCGTGATCTCGATCGGCGGGATACGCTGCGCTTCTCCCGCCCTACAAGCTGTATAGGGCGGCTGACAACCCACCGTTCCGCAATGCCTTATTGGCTCTGTAGGGCGGGAGCAGCCGCGCAGCGGCGAATCCCGCCAAATGGCAACGCGAGGAATTTCGTGATCTCGATCGGCGGGATACGCTGCGCTTCTCCCGCCCTACATGCTGCGTGGTTGTAGGGCGGGTGACAACCCGCCGTTGTGCGGTGACTTGCCTGCCGGAAATTCAGATCGCCGTGACTGGCGGGATGCGCCGCTTCGCGGCTGCTCCCGCCCTACGTTCTACGTTCCTATGTTGCCCACACCTTGTGCGTGGGATCGAACTCGACCGTCACGCGTTCCTGTGCGCGCACGCCGAAGCCGCACACGGCCAGCAGGCCTTCGGCCATCGGTTCCAGATCGAAGGCCTGTTCGATTTCGACTTCGTTGATCGCGGCGGTGATGAACGCGCCCAGGTTCAACTCGGTGGCGGCGAGGTACATGGCCTGCGACAGGTGCCCGGCATCCAGGATCACCGCGCGGTAGGCCTTGGCGTGGTTGCGATATTTCCAGAAATTGCGCTCGAAGCGCGACACCAGCGCGATCTGCAGCGGCGCCCCGGCGTAGTACGCCTGCGCGGCGACGAAACGGCGCGCCAGCGACGCGGCGGTTTCCGCATCCAGTTCGCGCAGCGGTTCCAGCGCGTGCGCGACCGGATGGTAGTGATACAACCCCGGCGGCACGCCCTCGACGCGCTGCACCAGAAGATATGCCTCGATCGCGTGCAGGCCGCCCGCCGACGGCACGCCCTTCTTCAGCAGTTGCACGCCGGGTGCGTAGTCGCTGACCGCGCGCGCCCCGAACGCGCGATACAGCACCGCGGAAAACGCACCGAACGACAACGGCGCGGCATCGTAGTTGCGGCAGGTGACGCGCCGATCCATCAGCGCATCCAGCGATGACGGCGACGGCTTTTCCAGCGGCAGGCGCGAGGCCGTCGGCGTGCGTTCGAGCACCACCGGCAACGCCGGACCCAGGCGTTCCAGGAACGTCTGCGGACTGGCTTCGGAGAAAAGCCGCTCGGCTTCCTCGGTGTCGACGTCGCGCCAGCGGGTGTGGCGATGCGCGATGGCGGACAACCCGCGCCAGTGCACCGCACGCACCGCATCGTCGGCCTGCGCGAACCGGCGCAACGCTTCGTCCGCCGGTTCCTGCGCGATCAACAAACCCTTCGCCAGCAACGCTTCCAGCACCGTACGCGAATGCCGTCGCGACAGTTCATCCAGCGATTGCCAATGGCCGGGCGACAGCGCACCCAACGCGGCGACTTCGGCGGCGTCCAGCGGAATCTCTTCGTCGCAATGTGCGGCCAGCGCCAGCCAGCCGAGGCGTTCGCGCACGCCGGTTTCGCCCAGCGCGAGTTCGGCAAGATCGAAGTCGATGGATTCGCGCGGTTCGACCAGCACCATCGCGCAACGGCGTACTTGCATGTGACCCGGTTCTCGCCTCTACTTGCGCCGCCATGGATGGCGCGATTCCTGCATTGTGCCATCCACCGCCAACAATTCCGGAGAATTGCCATGGCCGATTCAAAGTTGTCGCGCGAGCACTCGCTTGCGCTGTTGCACAGGCTTGCCACGGATGACGGCTTCCGCAGCCGTTACGAACAGAAGCCCGCCGCCGCGCTGGCCGAGTTGGGCGTGCCGCACGAAACCATCGTGAATCTCAAGGGATCGTGCCTGGCACCGGCCACATTGGCCGACAAAAGCCATTTCCAGACAGCACACGCCCAGTTGAGTGCAACCGCCGCCGATCAATGTCTGGTAATGATCGTTCCAACTGTCAAGATGGATTTTGGCTCGAGCACTTAGTGCGCTGCGCTTGAAGTTTTCAGTCCGCGCAGTCTAGGTGCTAGCCAAGCTATTTGCGTTGCTTGGGGCCATGCCCCCAAGAATTCTGCCAGAGACCGCTGCGTGGAAGTTTTGTTTCCTAGAGCGTTCGACAATTCGGCTGCGCGCAATAGCGCCAGATTCGATTCAGCGACATTAAACGGCTCCAGCATCAACTGCATGTCGCTTTCGAAATAGGCACGCCCCCGATGGGCCGAAAGCCAATGCGCTTCAACCAAGGCTTTGGCATGATCATGGGCGTCGGAATATGCATCCATCAGCGCCACATGGGTGACGTATAATTCGCTGCCATTCGTCAGTCGCTTTAGAATTGCTACCGCATCATTAGGCTTGCCCGACGCTCTCGCAATTTCGGCCTGTGCGACGCCGCGCAGATTATCCAGTACCAGCGTATCCGTGTCGGACACGGGGCCGGCCGACGCCATAGCTTGGCTGGCGAGATCGGTGTCCCCAGCGCGTGCAGCTAGGTAGGCCGCAAGCACTACGTGGAATTTCAATTCCGCCCGGTCTACCAGATCGGCCTGTGCAAGCGCTTTTTGGTGCTTGGCAAGATAATTCTTGATTGCGGCAAGTTGCGCCTTGGCTGGCGTTCCATCTAACGCATGCAGGCTCAACGCCATACCAGCGTAGCGTCCCGAGATCCGTGGGCTCAGCGCATCCGCCTGTTTGCGCGTGGTCGCCAACAGCTTGTCTGCGCGCTGCCAATTGCCCTGATCGAGCGCCATTGCGATGATGGTCGCATCGTCGATGATGTCAAAGCTGGTATTACCCGACGCCTTGCCTTTGGCCAGCAACGCATCTGCATCTTTGTACCTTCGCTGCACCGCATAGGCGCTGGCGTAAAGCACGTTTTGATAATTGGCCTCATTGACAGTCGCTTGCGAGAATGCTCTCGTAGCCTTGTTGTATTGCCCTGCCTCTACATAAAGCGCACCCAATAGGTAGCGACTGGCCGAGCGATGAGGATTCTTGTTCGTAAGCGCCTGCTCGAGATATGAAATCGCTTCTTGATAACGATTGGCATAGTCCCAAATGAAGTACGCGTAGGCATTCAGCCCTGGAAAATAGTCTGGATACACCGACGCCAGCAGTTTCCATTTTTCCAAGGACTTACCCGGCTCAGTGTAAGTCGCGGCCCAAGCGTCTGCATACAGTGCATCCCTGGCGGATAACCGTGACCGATCGGCTTGGGCAGCGCTGATTTGTTGGAAGGCTTTCGCGGATTGATCCTCCGCATTGAAAATTCTGGCGAGGTCAATCCGCGCAAGCGCGAAATGCGGATCGATGCGCAGCGCCTCGCTGAAATACGCCTCGGCACTCTTCAGATCGGCTTTGTCGTAAGCCTGCTGGCCCAGCGAATACGCCTTCAACGCATTCAGATCCGGCGTCGCCACCTGCGCCAGTGGCTGGGATTGCTTCGACACCATCGCCAGCGCTTCGCCCAGCTTGCCGCGCAACTGCTTGCTGACGCTGTCCAGCGAGGGCAGCACGGATTGCGCGCCGAGGCCGTCGGCGGACACCGAATACACCGTGGCCTGGGTGTTGGGGTCGATCACTTCGGCAGTGACGCGCACGCGGCCGCCGACGTCGGCGACGGTTGGCAGGATCAACGCGCGCGCGCCTTCGCGCAGCGCGACCTGCGCGCCGATCGCGCGGGTGACGTCGGTCTTGTCGGGGTTCAACGCCATCCGCTGCAGGGTCTGCTGCACCGAGAGTTCCGGCAGCACGTTGACGTACTGCGACTGGTCGAGGCTGATGCGCAGCGCGGAATCGACCGACTGGTCGAACAGCTTGTCGCCGGTGAGGTTGTGCAGGTTGCCGACCACCACCCAGTCGCGCGCGGCGAACGCCAGCGTGGGCGGGCTTTGCAGCAGGAACCATGCGGTGAAGCCGACGGCGATCAGCAGCATCGCGGCCTCGGCCACCAGCGTTACCGGGCGCCGCCACCACGGCAGGATGCGCTTGGCGGTGCGGCCAGATTTCGGTGCGTGCAGCGGCGCGACTTCGTCTTCGCCCACTTCCACCACTTCGATGGCTTCGGGCAGGCCCTTGA
>Ga0209178_1000266_pt1 | contig 14599 bp, 13 predicted proteins | sample GAAS200_FD_187521 | JGI IMG/M metagenome (GOLD analysis project Ga0209178, IMG submission 187521) | Agricultural soil microbial communities from Georgia to study Nitrogen management - GA AS200 (SPAdes) (version 2) | ecosystem: Environmental > Terrestrial > Soil > Agricultural land | place: USA... | reverse complement strand
AGAAGGCTCCGCCGATGCCCGGAGGTGGCGGCATGGGCGGGATGTACTAGACCTAGACGTCCACACGTCTAGACGTCTAGACGTCTAGGTTCGAGCCTGGACGCGCAGAAAGGCAGAGGCTAAGGGGCTAAGTCATTGCTCCTTAGCCTCTTGTCTTTCTAGTATCTTGGGGCCGTGACCGGTCAGCCGCCGATCTCCTCGAGCCCCTCCCCGGAGCGTTCCGCGCTCTCCCGGGAGCTCGGGGAATTCCTGATCGAGCTGTCGATCGCCCTCCACAAGCACTCGATGTACCCCCAGGGGCATCCCTCCCTCCAGCCGGCCGCGGCCGGGGTGCTCCGGCGCCTGGTTCAGCTCCTCCGGGAGCGGGGGACCCTGTCCCTGGGGGTTGCCCGGCACCAGTTGATCATCGAGGGGGTGGCCACGGATTCCAAGCACCCCGTGCTGTCCGAGCTGGCGGGGCGCCTCCACCGCCACCATCTCGGAGCCGTCTCCTTTGCCCGGGGGATCGAGGGGGGAGAGCTGGAGGAGGGGCTGCGGCTCCTGTCCGCGGAGCCGGGGCGGGGGGTGGAGGCGATCGGACTCCAGCCCCGGGACCTGGTTCCGCAGTGGGACCACGTCAAGCTGCACCCCATGACGTACGACCGGCTCGAGCTGCTGGACGAAGACGGGCAACCGGTCGGGACCAAGGCCGAGCGGGCCAAGAGTGCCCAGCTCTGGATCGGCTTGGCGCGCGCGGCCCTGGCGGGAGGCGTGGCGGACGACGACGCCGCGTCCGAGCTCAAGGCGGCGGTGGTCGCGGAGGCCATCAACGCCCACGAACAGGGTGCGGCGTATGATCAAGTGATTGTCGGGTACCTCCTCCAGATCGCCGAAGAACTGAAGTCCGCCGGGGGAAGGGAGGCGATGGAGCTCCGGAAGCGGACGTCCCGCATGATCGCGGAGCTCCGTCCCGAGACGCTCAAACGTCTCGTGGACATGGGTGGGGACCTGAACCAGCGCCACAAGTTCGTCCTGGACGCGACGCACGGCATGGCCGTCGACGCCGTAATCGAGATCGTCCGGGCCGCGGCCTCCTCGTCCAATCAGACCATCTCGCACTCGCTGGTGCGGATGCTCTCCAAGATGGCCGCGCACGCGGAGCAGGGGTCGGCCGAGGCGCGGCCGCTGGCGGATGCGGCGCTCCGGGACCAGGTGGAGCAGCTCATGTCGGGGTGGCAACTCCAGGATCCCAATCCCGGCGCGTACGGGAAGGCGCTCCAGGAAATGTCCCGGGCGGCACCGGTCTTCGCGGTGGCGGCCGAGGCCGCGTTTGCTCCGGAGGACGAACGGCTGGTCGAGATGGCGATCGAGATCGACGTGAGTGGGCCGGCGGTGTGGGGCGCGGTCGACCGGATGGTGTCGTCGGACCAGTTCCCGCGACTGCTCGAGCTCCTGGAAGGAGCCCCGGCAGGGGGCGGTGCCGCTCGTGCCATTCGCCATCGCATCTTCAACATCGAAGCCGTCGCCCGTCTCCTCGCGGAGCCCCAGCCGAACTTCGCGCTGGTCGACCGGCTGGTGCAGGTGGTGGGTGCTTCCGCCGCGGCTCCGTTACTCGACGCACTCGCAACCGCCGACGTGCGGGCCGTGCGGCGCGCGCTGCTCGACCGCCTGGGGAAAATGGGCGAGGCGATCGTCCCGGAGCTCCTGCCGCGCCTGAACGACCAGCGATGGTACGTCGTCCGCAATCTCCTCGCGTTGCTGGACGATCTATCGGCCCTGCCGGCCGGATTTTCTCCGGCGAGCTTCCGCACGCACGCGGACGCGCGGGTCCGGCGCCAGGCGCTCAAGCTCGAGCTGAAGCACCCGGTAGAACGGGAACAGGCGCTCCTCGCCGCGCTCGCCGACCGGGATCCGCAGACCCTGCACCTGGCCCTGATGGCCACCCAGAGCGACTGCCCGCTGTCCACCGTCCCACTCCTGCTGCAGCACGCACGGAACGACTCACTTCCGTCCGAGGATCGGGTCCTGGCGATCCGGTCGCTGGGGCGGTCGGGCGCACCGGAAGCACTTCTTGTGCTGGTGGACCTCACCGATGGTGGCCGCACGCTCCTGGGACGCGCCAAGCTCCCGCCGAAGTCGCCCGAATTCCTGGCAGCGCTTCAGGCACTCGCGGCGGGCTGGGGTACGGACGACCGAGCCACCGCCGTGCTGGCGCGCGCGGCGCAATCGCGGGACGCGGATGTCCGCGCCGCCACCGACCCCGGGCTGGGCACCGCGTGAACGGCGACCCGGTCAAGTTCCTCGGCTCGCTGGCGCAGGCTCTCGCCGGCATGTCCCTCTACGCGGATGGACATCCCGCGCGGGACCGGGGAATCGATGCGGCGTTCGAGCAACTGGGAGGCCTGCAGAAGGACACCCCGACGCCGCTGTTCACGTTCCTCGGCGATGAGGTGGTCTACGGTAAGACGCCCATCCGGGAGCTCAAGGCGTGGGACTGGTCGATGCGGCTGGCGCAGGCGGGCATCCAGCGGCTCGAGTTCCAGCCGGGCACGACCCGGGAAGAATTCGAGGACTTCCTGGACGAGGTGCTCGCCCGCCTCACGCTCGCGACGATCGACACATCAGAGGCCCGGCAGGGCAAGCGGTCCAGTATCAAGTTCGGGAGCGTGGGGATCCGCGGGGAGCAGGCGAAGCCGGGGGCCGACCTCGTTCCCGAGGCCACGATCCGGTTTTCTCTCGGAGAGGAAGCGGAGGCCATCCGGTGGATGCACGACGAAGTGAAGGCCCACGGCGGTCTTCCGCTGGCGGAGGCGGAGGCGGTGGTCCGCTCGCTGTCGGTGGCCATGCACGGGGACCAGCAGATCGTCCTGCCGCTCCTGCACCTGAAGGAGTTCGACCAGTACACCACGACGCATTCGATGAACGTCTCCGTGCTGGCCATGGCCCTGGCCGAATTCATGGGACTCGGCGCCAGCGACGTCCGCGGCTTCGGGGTCGCGGGGCTGCTGCACGATCTCGGCAAGACCAAGATTCCGCTCGACATCCTGACGAAGCCGGGGAAGCTGACGCCCGACGAGCGTGAAATCATGAACGCCCACCCCGCCCAGGGGGCACGGATCATTCTCGAGGCCGAAGAAAAACTGGATCTGGCGGCCGTGGTCGCCTATGAGCACCACATCATGCTGAATGGCGGCGGCTATCCCCGGCCGCACTACGGCCGGGCCTGCCATCGGGCCTCGAACCTGGTCCACGTGTGCGACGTCTACGACGCGCTGCGGACCAATCGCCCCTACCGGGACGCCTGGGAAGCGGAGAAGATTCTGCCCTACCTCGAGGGACGCTCGGGCATGGAGTTCGACCCCGAGGTCGTCACGGCGTTCATCGCGATGATGCGGAAATGGGAACCTCGTGTGGCGGTCCTGAACGACGAGCAGGCACCCGTCGTCGCCGCCGGGGTATCCACCAACGGCGATCCAGCAAAGGCTCCATGACCAGAATGCTGTTCGGGTTCGTCGGTATGCTTGTGTTCCCCGGTGTGGCCGGGGCGCAGGCCACCGCGTCCAAGCGGGTGCACTTCGAGGGGCAGTGGGAGGCCAAGGTCTCCGACGGCCTGCACTACGTCATGGTGCGCTCGGACTCCTCGGCGCAGTTCGGCGAACAGGTCGCGCGGTGGCGGCTCGTGGGGGACAGTCTCTGGTTCACACTGGGCGACGGGGCCTGGCAGGTGTACGGGCTCAAGGTGGTGGGCGACAAGCTCACGCTGTCGGGAGGGGACCTCGACAAGCCGGTCACCCTGCGGCGCGTCGGCCCCCCTACGCTGCGTCCTGCCGGTCTGGTGATTCCCGAAGCGCCACCTGATACCGCCCGCGCGTGGGACTAGGGGGCGTCAGCGGCTGAGAATTCCCGAGATGCGCCACCCGCCGGGATTGTGCCGGAAGGAGGTGACCATCGTCTGTTGGGACTCCTGCGGTGTCGGCGACCCGGCGTGAATGGCGAGAAAATGCGCGTGGATCACGCCCCGCGCCGTCGGGTCCTTGATGGTGATTGAGTCCGGCGCGAAGTCCACGTCCACACTCGCGACCCCGTCGAAGTACTGCTCCCAGCTCTTCACTTCCTTCGCCGTGATGGATGGATACAGCACCCGCATGTTCGAAACCTTCCGGCTCTGAATGGCCCGCGAAAAGTCGTCGAGCAGCTGCAGAATGGCGGCGTGGGGGTCCCGGGGTTGCGGTGTGACCGTCCGGACCCGCGCTCCGGCTGCGAGCGCGGCCTGCTCGGCCGCACCAGACGCGATGGCGGACATCACGTAGTCGTGCGCGGTGAACAGGGAGTCGGCGCGCGCCAGCGAGGCGGAAATGCGCGTCGGCACGCTGCGGGTGCGCAGGGAGCGGACCAGGGTTGTCGCGCGGTCCAACCGCCGGTGCGCATCGAGACGCTCCGAATCCGCCTCCGTAATCGCCTTCCGGTAGAGCGGGCCGACTGAGCTGTAGCCGGTACTCGCGCGGACCAGGTCCCGGTTCCGGGCCGACTGGTCAGCCGCGAGCAGAATGCCGTCCCCATTGATCATCGACTGCACGTTGTTGATCAGCGCTCCCGCCTCGAGGGCCCGGGCGCGCTGCGCGTAGGCCGTGTCCCGCAGGATCGCCATTCGGGGCGCGAGGCCCGGAATGGGCCGCGGCGACAGGGTCGGGGCGAGGGAGGTGGACGCGACGGGAGCCGGAGGTGGTGCCGGAGTCGACAAGGCGAGGTACGCGATGAGCAGCGCCGCCGCGAGGAGCGTGAGCAGCACCGTCACCCGTGACTTGAGGGACGTCGGCGAGATCAGGCTCAGGGAAATGCGCGTCAGCGGATTGCGGAACTTGATCCGTTCGGTTGTGACCGTGGAGGGATCCGAGAGCGCATGGCGCATGCCCAGGAGGGACGAACGAAATTCATCCGCCGTGCTGAAACGCTCGCCCGGCGTCTTGGCCATCGCCTTCAACGCAACCCGCTCCAGAGACGCCGGAATGGACGGAGCCACCGTGCGCAGCGGCTTGGGCGTGGTCGAGAGCACCTGATAGAAGACACCGTGCACCGTCTCGGCCTCGAAGGGCCGTTCGTACGTCAACAGCTCGTAGAGGAGACACCCGACGGCGAAGACGTCGGTGGCCGGCGTGATCTCACCGTTGGTGATCTGCTCCGGCGCCATGTACGACGGCGTGCCCACGATCACACCGCCCGAACCGGTCCGGTCCGAGTTCTGGAGCCGCGCGATGCCGAAATCCATGATCTTCACCCGCCCGTCGGCCGCGATCCGGACGTTCGACGGCTTGATATCCCGGTGGATGACGCCGCGCGCGTGCGCGTAGCCCAATCCCTGCAGCAGCTCGATCACGACGTCCAGCTTGTGCTCGAGCGGGAGCGGCGCCCGCACGGCGATGAGGTCGCTCAGGTCCCGTCCCTCGACCAGCTCCATGGCGATGAAGAGCTGGCCGTCCGATTCCCCCAGGTCGTATACCGTGACGATGTTGGGATGCTGGAGGGCCGCGGCCGCCCGGGCCTCGCGGTGGAAGCGCTCGCGGAGCTCCTGCGTGCGACCGAACGAGGGATTGAGGAGCTTCAGGGCCACGAACCGGCGGAGCACCGAGTCGTACGCCTTCCAGACGACGCCCATGGCGCCTTCGCCGATGCGCTCGTGCAGCTCGAACTTGTGGATGCGCCGGAACGAGGGCTCGGGGGCCGGGGCCTGGGGGTCGGCCGCGCTCATGCCTTGGTGGCCCAGTCGTACACGCGGCCCAAGAGGGCCCGCGTCGTGTCGTCCATCGCGATGTCCCGGCGTGGCAGCACCCGCTCCGCCACCCGGAGGAACCCCTCGCGCGTGGTGCGGGCGTCCCCGTCGCCGCCCCAGGAAAACGGCGGGACGTACTTGGGAGGCCGAACGGCGTCGAAGACGCTCGCTCCCGTGCCGATCACGGTCCCGGTAGAGAGCAGGGTACCGATCGCCGTCTTCGCGTGGTCCCCGATCAGGGACCCGACGTTCATCTGCCCGGTCTCGATGGGGTGGCCCGCCACCTCCAGCCGCACGGCTCCATAGGTGTTCTTCAAATTCGACGTGATGGTGCCGGCGCCGAGGTTCGCCCAGCGACCCACGACGGAGTGACCGAGGAAGCCGTCGTGCGCCTTGTTGGCGTACCCGAGGAATATCGAAGTCGAGATCTCGCCGCGCACCGTACAGCGGGGCCCGATGGCTGAGGCGCGCACCGGGCCACCGAGGATGCGGGCGTTGGCGCCGACCCACAGCGGGCCCTCCAGGCGCGACCCCGACCGCACTTCCACCCCGCTTTCGAGCACGATGGGACCGGTGCGCGTGTCGAAGACCACGGCGGGCTCGATCAAACCTTCCGTGACCGCGAGATGGTTGGGATCGCCGATGACGATGGCCCCGGCCGGAATGCCGTCGGTGCCGGGGAGGAGGGCCCGCAGGTCCTCGCGCAGCAGGGGCTCCAGCACCGGGAGGAGGCCATGGACGCCGTGCAGCACGACGCCCTGCACTTCGACCGCGCGCGCCTCCCGCGCTGGGCCATCCCAGCGGCCCCCAGCGGGAACGCCCCAACCCACCGTCACGCCGCCGCACGTGAGTCGGGTGGGTTCATCGGGAAGGGCGGGGGCGAGCCCCCGAGGAGCGAACGTCGAGGACCCGATCACCGCGGGTCCCGCCACCGACTCGCGGGCGCGCACCGGGGCCGACCCCGGCTCGGCGAATCCCGCGAGGTGGGGCAGCGCGAACACCGCGGCGGTCTCGGTGCCGACGAACCCTTCCCACCGCTCACGGATCAAGTGCGCGCCGGCCCGGAGCTCGGCAATGGGGCGCGACCCCGCAAAGGGCGCCCACAGCGGCGAGGGTTCGGGGTCGAGGAGGTAAAGCGTCGTCACAGTTTCTGCACCAGCGCCTTGAGCCGTTCGGCCTGGCCGGTGGGACTCACGAGCGTATGGCCGTTGGCGCGGACCACCACCACGTCGCTGACGCCGGTGACGGCGAGATGCTCCCCGTCGGTCCAGATCACGGACCGGCGCACGTCGTCACCGAGGGTCACATTGCCCACGACGACGTTACCGCGGGCGTCCGGCTTCCGGATGCGCAATAGCGCATCCCAGGAGCCGATGTCGTCCCACGTAAACCCCCCGGCCAGCGTGGCCAGGCGCCGGGTCCGCTCCAGCACCGCCACGTCCACCGCGACCGGCGTGACCCGCGTGAAGAACCCCTGGACGTCACCGTCGTCGAGCGCCGGCCAGCCCGCCCGCAGCTCGGTGGCGTGCGCACGCGCTTCCGCCAGGAACCGCTCGGTGCTCCACGCAAAGAGACCCGTGTTCCAGAGTGCGCCCCCCTTGCGGAGGACCTTCGCGCGCGCGGCGCTGGGTTTCTCGACGAAGCGGCGCACCTTTTTCGCCCGCGTTTTTCCCAGTTTTGCGCCGGGCACGATGTATCCGTAACCGGTTTCATCGCGAGTCGGCTTCACGCCGACCGTGACCAGCAAATCGTGGGCCCGGGCCACGTCGATGGCCTGGGTCGCCGAGGCGCGGAAGGCCGCATCGTCTCCTACGGCCCAATCCGCGTGAAGGGACAGCATGGCGGCTCCGGGGTCACGCCTGGCGATTTCCCCGGCGGCCCACACCAGGGCGGGGGCGGTGGACGCCGTGCGCGGCTCAGCCAGGATCTGCGACCGCGGCACTTCGGGTACCGCGGTGGCTACCTGCTCCACCAGGTAGGGGCCGGTGAGGATGAGGACCCGTTCGGGAGGGATGAAACCGGCCAGGCGGCGTACCGCCTGCGCGAGCAGAGGACGGTCCCCGGCGAGCGGCAGCATCTGCTTCGGTCGGTCGGGCGTCGAAAGGGGCCAGAACCGGGTACCCGAGCCTCCGGCGAGGATCGCGGCCCACGTGCTCACGGGGTGTCTCCCGCCACCGGCGCCGCGCCTTCGACCAGGGCGGTCACGCGGGCGGCGAGCTTGGTGGGCGAGAAGGGCTTGGTGAGGAAGCCGGCGCCGAGGCGCTGCGCGTCCTCCAGGATGCGATCACCTGCCTCCCCCGTGAGGATCAGAATCGGGAGCGCCGCCGTGCGTGGCCGTCGGCGGACCTCGCGCAAGAATTCCATGCCGGATCCGTCGGGGAGGTGGAGATCGAGCAGCATGACATCGACCGAGTCGACGACCGCGCGGGCGGCTGCCAGTGAGCGGGCCACGCTGACGCGGAACCCCCGCGCCTCGAACTCGGGGCGGAGCAGGAGCCCGATGTGCGGCTCGTCGTCGACGACGAGCAGGTGGCGCACCGGAGGAGACGGGGTGATGTCGGCCCGGCTCATGACGGGGCCCTAGAAGAGCCCGGCGATCGCGGAGCGGTGGCGGCGAAGGTCGACCAGCAGCGGGCCGACGTTCGTCGCGGGACGGACCAGCACGACGAGGAGCGCGTCGTTCGTCAGGACGGACACGACGGCCAGCCCACTCCCGAATTCCAGTACTCCGGTGCCGAAGTCTCCCCGGCCACCCGCGGATCCCAGCTGGGTGATGGCGCCGATCACGCCGGGAAGAAGTGCGGAGACGCTCTCCGGGTCGACGCCGTTCACCACGTGGGTATCGATGGCCAGGCCATCGCGTCCTACCACGAGGACAGCGTCTACCCCGGGGCGTTTTCCAAGCGCCTCGACCACATCGCGGATGGTTGCCATGGGAGCGCCAACGTAGGACTGGGCAGGGGCGAAGTCAAGCAGCCACCGTGGGTTGACCCATTTGGCGGCGCTCGGGTATCTTCACGCACCCATGCGCGTCATTCCGTCCGTTTACGTCGGTGCCACCCTGGCCGCAGCGGTCCTGTCGGGGGGCTGCAGCAGCACGCTGGCGCCCGCCGCTCCGACCAGCGTCAACACCGTGGATACCGTCACGCTGTATGCCGCGACCGGTACTCCCGTGGGGACACCGTCCGCCTACAACATCGAAGTGGATCCCAGCGTGGCCCGGATACGGACCGACACCACGCCGATTTTTGATTTTCTCTTCGACCAGCCGGGGACCACCTCCAAATTGTATCCCCCCGGGTCGCTTTCGGGTCTGTCTCGCTCGGCGGCGCTGCAGTACGCTGCGTCTTTCGACGGCGTGACGACGGCCCCGGGCGCGGGATGGAACGACAGCGCCGCATTCACGGTCGATTCCGGGACCGTCGTGCTGGTCCGGAGTCGCCCGGTCACGTGCGTCATCGGGACCGTCTTCAACTACGCCAAATTGCAAGTCCTGTCGCTCGACACCATCGCCCGCACCATCACGTTTCAGATCCTGGCCAACGCCAACTGTGGCTATCGGGATCTCACGCCCGGTACCCCCAAGCACTGAGCCGTGATCGACCTGAAGCGGCTGCGGTCCTCGCCGGACGAGGTGCGCGCCGCTCTGGCGCGCCGCGGCGATGCCTCCGTCATGGCGCTCCTGGACGAGCTGCGCGGCCTCGATGAACGGCGCCGCACACTCAACGGCCAGCTCGACCTCCTGAAGACCGACCGCAACAAGTTCGCCCTCGAAGACGCCGCCCTCGTGAAGCAACACGGCAAGCTTCCGAAGGACGTCATCGAGCAACGCAAGGACCTGGGGCTCAAGATCACCGGGCTCGAGCACGAGCTGCGGAGCATCGAGACGGTGCTCTCCGCCAAGGGCCTGTTCGTTCCCAACCTCCCGCTCGCGGCCGTTCCGGACGGCGATGCTGCGGCCAACCGGGTGGTCCGGGCGTGGGGCACGCCCCGGTCGGAAAGCGGGCTCAAACCGCACTGGGAACTCGGGGAGCGGCTCGGCCTCCTCGATCTGCCGCGTGGCGCCAAGATCTCGGGGTCGGGGTTCCCGCTCCTCACCGGGATGGGCGCCCGGCTCTCGCGGGGACTGATCGCCTTCATGCTCGACCTCCACACCCGGGAGCACGGGTACCGCGAGGTCGCGCCGCCGTTCGTGGTCAAGCGCGAAAGCATGCAGGGCACGAGTCAACTGCCGAAGTTCGAAGAGGACGCGTACAAGACCGCGCCCGATGATCTGTTTTTGATTCCGACCGCCGAAGTTCCGGTGACGAACATTCACCGGGATGAGATTCTGGACGGCGCCACACTCCCGATCGCGTACACCGCGTATACGCCCTGTTTCCGGCGGGAGGCGGGCGCGGCCGGGAAAGACACCCGGGGATTGCTGCGGGTCCATCAATTCGACAAGGTCGAGTTGGTGCGCCTCGTGGCGCCGGAGACGTCTTCGTCCGAGCTCGAGGTCATCACCAGGCATGCCGCGACGGTTCTCGAGCGGCTCGAGCTGCCGTACCGGGTGGTCCTGCTCGCCGCCGGGGATACCGGCTTCGGCAGCGCCATGACGTACGATCTCGAAGTGTTCGCCCCCGGCGTGGGCACCTGGCTCGAGGTGTCCAGCGCCAGCGTGTTCACCGACTTTCAGGCGCGCCGGGCCAACATCCGGTTCCGGCCCCGGGCGGGCGAGAAGCCGGACTTCGTGCACACCCTCAACGCCTCCGGCGTCGCGCTTCCGCGGACCATCGCCGCGATCCTCGAGCACGGGCAGGAGGCCGACGGGAGCGTCCGGCTCCCCGCGGCCCTGGTGCCGTACGTCGGCGTCGAGCGGCTCGGCCCCGCCGGTGGATAAGCAAGACCGGTGGCGCCGGGCGGGACCCGCGGCCCTCATCGGGGCCGCGCTGCTTTTCGGCGCGCTCTCCGTGGCCGACGCCTGGGTGGTCGCCACGCACTTTCAGGATGATGCCCGGAATACGTCGCGGCTGTTCGGCCGGGTGTTCGCGGGACTGTCCGATCCTCAGCCGGACGCCGCCACCGGCGCCTTGCTCGACCTGGCGACTGAAGTCCGCGCGCTGCACCTCCCGATGGCGGTCACCGATGCCACGGGTCACGTCACGCAGGTCGCCAACGCACCGGCGGGTCTCGAGCAGGACTCGGCGGCGCTGACCGCCTGGGTGCGGGGCCTGGATCAGGTGAACGACCCCATCACCCAGCCCGGCATCGGAACCGTTCATTACGGGGCGCTGCCCGTGGCCCGGAGACTCAAACTGCTGGCGCTCCTGCAGGCCGCCGTGCTGGTCTGCCTCGTCGGGCTGATCTGGCTGGCGAATGCCACGCAGGTGGGCGCCGCGCGAGATCGTCTGTGGGTCGCGATGGCGCGCGAGTCCGCGCACCAGCTCGGCACGCCGCTGATGAGTCTGACCGGCTGGATCGACTACCTCCGCGAAAATCCGGGTACCGCGGGGGGCGAGCTGGTGGAGCACCTCGCCGCCGACACGGAGAGGCTCCAGCGGGTCGCGAAGCGCTTCGAGCGCATCGGCCGGCCGGCACGGCGCGAGCCGGTGGGACTGGGGGCGGCCGCCGAGCGTGTGGTGGAGTACTTCCGTCCCCGCCTGCCGACGCTCGCGAGCCCCGTGCAGCTGGTGCTGCAGGCCATCGGCCCCGGACCGGTGGTCGATGGGGACCCCGTACTCGTCGAATGGGCCATCGAAGCCCTCGTGAAGAATGCGGTCGACGCCCTGTCGGGGCGGGGAGGGCGCATCGACGTCCGGGTGGAAGCGGTGGGCAAGACGGGTCGCGTGGTGGTCGAAGACGACGGGCCCGGCGTGGCCGCACACATCCGTTCGCACATGTTCGAACCGGGCCGGACCACCAAGCCTGGCGGGTGGGGACTGGGCCTCGCGCTGGCGCGCCGCATCGTGGAACAGCAGCACGCGGGGCGGGTGACCTATCAGCCCGGGACGCCGGGCTCCCGGTTCGTCCTCGATTTCCCCGTTCCCTAGCCGGCCGTGACTCCCTCGCTCAACCCTGCCCAGCGCGCGGCCGTCGAGCACGGGGATGGCCCCCTGCTGGTCCTCGCCGGTGCCGGATCGGGCAAGACCCGCGTCCTCACCGCGCGCATCGCCCATCTGATCAAGGACCGGGGCATTCGGGCGGACCGGATCTTCGCCGTCACGTTCACCAACAAGGCGGCCGGGGAGATGCGCCGCCGCGTGGCGGAGCTCCTGGGCGCCGACCCCAAAGGCCTGTGGATCGGCACGTTCCACTCCCTCTCGGCGCGCCTGCTCCGCCGGGAAGCGCCGCTCCTGGGATTCGGACCCAACTTCACGATCTATGATGAAGAGGATTCCCAGGCACTGATCAAACGCATGCTGGAACAGCGGGGGCACTCCCCGAAGGCGTTTCCGCCCCGGCAGCTGGCGGGGATCATTTCCGGCGCGAAGAACGCGATGCTCCAGCCCGCTGAGTTCGCGTCCCGGGCGGAGTCCCCCCTCGAGCTGGTGGCGGCCGACATCTTCTCAGGCCTCGGTCCCGCCTTGAAGCAGGCGAACGCGATGGACTTCGACGACCTGCTCCTGCACCCTCTCGAGCTCTTCCGGACCCATCCCGACCGCCTCGGTTACTGGCAGCGCCGGTTCGTACACGTCCTGGTGGACGAGTTTCAGGACACGAACGCCGCGCAGTATCACCTGGTGCGGCAGCTCGCGGTCCTCCACGGCAATCTCACGGTGGTGGGGGACGACGATCAGGCCATCTACGGCTGGCGGGGGGCCGACGTCCGGCACATGCTGGCCTTCCAGTCGGATTTCCCGGGGAGCACGCTGGTGAAGCTCGAGCAGAACTACCGCTCGACCCAGGTGATTCTGGACGCCGCCAACGGGGTGATCGCCGAGAACGAGGGCAGGCTCGGGAAAACCCTGTTCACGGAGAAAAAGGGGGGCGCCAAGGCGGTGCTCCTCACCGCGGCCGACGAGCGGGACGAGGCCGAGTGGCTGGCGGGGGAATACTCGCGGCTCGCGAGCGACGACGACCAGTCCTACGAGGCCATGGCGGTCCTGTACCGGACCAATGCCCAGTCCCGTCCCCTGGAAGAGGCGTTCCGCTTCCGCGGCATCCCGTATCGCCTGGTGGGGGCGGTGAGCTTCTACGAGCGGCGGGAGGTGAAGGATCTCCTCGCCTACCTCCGGTTGATCGCCAATCCGGCGGACGATGAGGCATTCCTGCGGGTGATCAATGTGCCCCGGCGGGGCATCGGGGATGCCTCGGTCCTCGCCCTGGTGCAGGCTTCCACCAAATGGGGGAAACCCCTGCTGGAGGTGGCCCGAGTGGCGGACCGGGTGGAGGGCCTGCGTCCGAACGTCCGGGACGCCTTCGCCCGGTTCGCCGCCACCCTGGCCGATTTGCGTACGGCCGTGGGCAACGAGGACCCCGCCTTCGCATTCGACCGGATCATCGACGCCGTCCATTACGACACCTACCTCGGCGACGAAGGGGCCGAGGGGGTGGAGCGGATGGAGAACGTGCGGGAGCTGATCGCCGGGGCGGCCGCCTGGGCCGAAGTCTCCGGCCTTGACGGCGGCGAGGAACCGGAGGATGGGGAACTGGCGCTGGCCACAGGGACGCCGATCGAACGGTATCTCACCCAGTCGGCGCTCCTGGCCCAGACCGACTCGGTGCAGGGCGACACCGGGGTCACCTTGCTGACGGTGCACATGGCGAAGGGGCTGGAGTGGCCGGTGGTGGCGCTGGCGGGTCTCGAGGACGGACTCTTCCCTCTGGCCCGCTCGGCGGCCCAGCCGGGAGGCGTGGAAGAGGAGCGCCGGCTCTGTTACGTGGGACTGACGCGCGCCCGCGAACGATTGTATCTCTCCTGGGCGCGCACGCGTTTCCGGCAGGGGCGGATGGAGATGTCCGAGCCCTCGCGGTTCCTCGAGACCATTCCGCCGCCGGTGATCGAGGAGCGCGCGACGACGCCGTTGTGGGATCGCGGCGGCTACCGTCAGCGATTCCAGCGCCCCAGTCAACCGGGCCGGCGGCGGTTCGAGGAGCGCGAGGAAGCGTTCTTCGCGGATGAAGAAGACCTGTCCCAGGACGCGCCGAAGTACGCGCGCGGCGAACGGGTCCGGCACCGCAAGTTCGGCGGCGGCGTGGTGCAGGCCGTGTCCGGTGGCGGCCGCGGCCTGAAAATCACGGTGCTGTTCGATGATCCGGAGATCGGCGCCAAACAACTGCTCGTGGCCTATGCGGGTCTCGAGCGCGAGTGGGAGACGGGATGAGCGTCACACCAGAGGAAGTGCGGCAGATCGCGCGCCTGGCGGAGCTCTCGGTCGATGAAGAGCACCTGGACGACCTCGCCGCGCAGATGTCGCGTATCGTGGACTACATCGCCCAGCTCTCGCAGGTGTCCGGCGGGGAGAACCTGAAGCCGTTCATCCCGGGCCCGGACGCCGTCCGGCTGCGGGCCGACGTCGTCGCACCCCAGCCGCTCGAGGGCAAACTCTCCGACTTCGCCCCCGCCTTCCGCGAAGGATTCTTCCTGGTGCCCAAGCTCGGCGCGTTCGAAGGGGCCGGGGAGGATGAAGAGTGACCGAAGTCGAAGCGCTCGCGAGCGCCAAGGCCACGGCCACCCGCCTCGGAAAGGCCAAGCGACTCAATGCGCTCCTCACGCCCACGACGGTGGTGCGGAAGTCGCTGCTCGCCCAGGCGAAGCTCGCGCACCCCTCCGGGGTGCTCTACGGGATGCCGGTCGCGCTGAAGGACAACATCTGCACGCTCGAATTCCCGACGACCTGCGGTTCGAAGCTGCTCGAGGGCTATCAGTCT
>Ga0209178_1000265_pt1 | contig 14625 bp, 16 predicted proteins | sample GAAS200_FD_187521 | JGI IMG/M metagenome (GOLD analysis project Ga0209178, IMG submission 187521) | Agricultural soil microbial communities from Georgia to study Nitrogen management - GA AS200 (SPAdes) (version 2) | ecosystem: Environmental > Terrestrial > Soil > Agricultural land | place: USA... | reverse complement strand
CTGGCGGCGTGCACCGCGGGCAGCGTGGCGGTCAACGATTGCCCGTTCCAGTTCGCGCAATCGCGGCTGCCGTTCGGTGGTGTCGGCTCGTCCGGCATGGGCGCCTATCACGGCCATGCGGGCTTTTTCGCATTCTCGAAGCAGGTACCGGTGTTCCGGCAAGCGCGCTGGTCGGCCATGGCATGGTTGCGACCGCCTTGTGGCGCGCGTGCGGAGCGCCTGCTGGGGTGGTTGTTGCGGTGACCCGCGCGCAGCCGGCCGCTTGATTTCGGACCCGCGGAGCGCCACGCTGTGGAATCCACCGGAGCGCAACATGTCCAGCGAGAATTCCCTGCTCAACGATGCCGCATTGCCCGCGTTTTCCAGCATCCGCGCCGCCGACGTGGTGCCCGCGATCGAGGCGATTCTTGCCGATTACCAGGCCGGCATCGATCGCTTGACGACGGCCGGCGCCGCGCATGACTTCGACCACGTGATGCTGGAGCAGGAGCGGCTCGACCAGCGCCTGTCGCGCGCCTGGGCACCGGTGTCGCACCTGCACGCGGTGGCGGATACGCCGGAATTGCGCGCGGCCTACGAGCAGGCCGAGGAAAAGATCACCGACTTCGCCAGCGGACTCGGACAGAATCGCGCGTTGTATGCCGCCGTGCAGGCGGTCGCCGATGCGCCCGGTTTCGCGCAGCGAACGCGACCCGAGCGCGCATTGGTCGAACACGCGCTGCGCGATTTCAAGTTGTCGGGCGTGGCGCTGGAGGAACCCGCGCGCACGCGCTTTCGTGAAATCGCCAACGAGCTTTCCAAGCTCACCACCGCGTTCTCCAACGCGGTGCTGGATGCCACCGACGCATGGCAAAAACACATCGAAGACGAGCGCGATCTCGCCGGCATTCCCGAATCGGGCCGCGCGGTCTTGCACGAATACGCGCGCGAGCACGGGTTGGACGGGTGGCTGGTCACGCTGAAGCAACCCTCCGTGCAAGCGGTGCTGACCTTCGCCGATGACCGTTCGCTGCGCGAGCGCGTGTACTGGGCCTACCAGACCCGCGCGTCGGATCAGGGTCCCAATGCCGGCAAGTTCGACAATTCCGAACGCATGGAGAAGATTCTGGCGCTGCGCCACGAAGCCGCCCAATTGCTTGGTTTCGCGAACTCTGCGGAAGAGTCACTGGCCACCAAGATGGCGACGACGCCCGACGAGGTGCTGGCGTTCTTGCGCGACCTGATCGCGCGCGCAAAGCCCGTCGCGCAGCATGAGCTGGAATCATTGCGGGCGTTTGCGCAAAGCGAATTGCAGATCGACAATCTTGAAGCATGGGACGTCGCGTATGCCTCCGAGAAACTGCGCCTCGCACGATATGCGCTGGACGAGGAACAACTGAAGGCGTATTTCCCGCTGCCGTCGGTGCTGGACGGCATGTTCCAGGTGGCGAGTCGCCTGTACGGCATCACGGTGACGGCAGTCGAAGGCGTGGACGTCTGGCACCCCGACGTGCGCTATTGCGAGCTGCGCGATGCGAACGGCAAGCCGATCGCGGGCATGTATCTGGATTTGTACGCGCGCAGCGGCAAGCGCGGCGGTGCATGGATGGACGTGTGCCGTGCGCGCTTTCGCGACGGCGACGACGTGCAACTGCCGGTCGCATTCCTCACCTGCAATTTCGCGCCGCCCGCGGGTGGCCGGCCGTCGCTGCTGACGCACGACGACGTGCAGACGATCTTCCACGAATTCGGCCATGGCCTGCACCACATGCTGACGCGCATCGACCTGCCGTCGATCGGCGGCATCGACGGCGTGGAGTGGGATGCGGTGGAACTGCCCAGCCAGTTCATGGAGAACTTCTGCTGGAACCGGCAGGCGCTCGACCTGTTTGCGAAGCACTGGTCGACCGGCGAGAAACTGCCCGACGAATTGTTCGAGAAGATGCTGGCCGCGCGGCATTTCCAGGCCGGCATGTTCCTGGCCCGGCAACTCGAATTCGGCTTGTTCGATTTCCTGTTGCACGCCGATTACGATCCCGCGCGCGGCGCGCGGGTGATGGAGATGCTGGAGGCGGCGCGACGCGAGGCCGCGGTGCTGCATCCGCCGGCGTGGCAGCGTTTTCCGCACGCGTTCACGCACATTTTCGCGGGCGGCTATGCGGCCGGCTACTACAGTTACCTGTGGGCCGAAGTGCTGTCTGCGGACGTGTTCGGTGCATTCGAGGAAAGCTCGAGCGAAGATGGCGACGTGATCGACGCCGCGACGGGGGCACGCTTCCGCGAGGAATTCCTGAGCGTCGGTGCCAGCCGTCCGGCACTGGAAAGCTTCATCGCGTTTCGCGGGCGCGCGCCGCAGCCGGACGCGCTGTTGCGATCGTACGGTTTCGCCGCGTGAACGTCACGCTCAGTGGCACGCCACGCTGCTGGCCGCGCACGCGGCCGTGGTCGCGGCGGTAGTCGCGGCGATCGTCGACGCAGTGATCGCGGCCATGGTCGCGGCCGTGACGGCTGCGGTTTCGGCTTGCGCCACCAGACCCGCGACGGCGTTGGCGCCCGCGAGCCCTGCGTCGCCAAGCGTCTCGATGCGTGCGTCGATCGCCTTGTGCTGGTCGCGCGGATAGATCGCGTCGATGACCCGGCAAGCTGCGGCGAGATGGATCAGGCAGGCCGTTTGCGCGCCCGGTGTCGCACCGTGCAGCAACGCATTGTCCACGCGTGTACGGATATCGTGTTCGACGCGCGCGTCGCGTTCGGGATAGACGTTCTGGTGGAACAACAGCAGCACGCGCCGCTCGCGCTCTTCCAACGTGCCTTGCGCCACCAGCCGGTCCAGCAGGCGTTGCCGCAGTCCATCCAGATCGCGCGACAGATGCCACACCCAATGCGAAAGGTTCTTGCCCGGCGTGGCTGCGATCACCCGCAGCGCATCGTCCAGCAGCGCGTCGTTGGTGGCGGGGCCGATCGTGGAGACGGCTTCGTTGTCGATGCGAATGTGTCCACGCAGCGCCAGTTCCATCACGATCGCGCCGGCGAGGCCGTAGTCCAGGCCGATCGCAGCTTGCGACAATACCGTGCCGCGTTCATCGTCGAGGGCGAGCAACAGGAGATCGGTGGCGAGCATGGGAATCCTCGGTGAGGGCAGCGGAAAACGTGGGTCCGGGAAGCCGTCGTGCATGACGGGATGTTGCGCGAAGAAGCTGTTGTGGAAAGTCAGGCCATGGATGGCCGTGGTAATGTCAGATAAGCAAAATCAATCGTTCATGGCCATGGGATGCCAACTGCAGCGATCAGGGATGATCGCACATGGAATGTCGCGATGAAAATCGCCTCGTGGAACGTCAATTCGCTGAAGGTGCGGCTGCCGCACGTCGAGCAATGGTGCCGCGAGGCGCAGCCGGACGTGCTCGCGTTGCAGGAAACCAAGACCGAAGACGACAAGTTTCCCTGCGACGCGGTGGAAGCGCTCGGTTACCGTTGCGTGTTCTCCGGGCAGAAAACCTACAACGGGGTCGCGTTCCTTTCGCGCGAGCCGATCGAGAACGTCGTCGCCGGCATGCCGGGCTTCGACGATCCACACCGGCGCGTGCTGGCCGCCACGGTCGGCGGCGTGCGCATCGTAAACCTGTACGTGGTGAACGGGCAGAGCGTCGGCACCGAAAAATACGCTTGGAAACTCAAATGGCTGGCTGCCGTCACGGAGCATCTGCGCACGGAACTGCAGCGCTACGGCAAGGTGATCGTGCTGGGCGACTTCAACATCGCGCCCGAGGACCGCGACGTGCACGATCCGGAAGCGTGGCGCGGCCAGGTGCTGTGTTCCGAGCCCGAACGCGAAGCTCTGCGCGGCATTCTGGACCTGGGTTTCGTGGATTCCTTCCGCGCGTTCGCGGAGGACGCAGGCCACTTCAGTTGGTGGGATTACCGCCAGGCCGCATTCCGCCGCAATCTCGGTTTGCGCATCGACCTGATCCTCGCCAGCGCGGCCTTGCGCGCGCGCATGACGGCGGCATCGATCGATCGCACGCCGCGCACATGGGAGCGCCCGTCCGACCACGCGCCGGTGGTGCTGGAACTTGCGAACTGAAGCGGGCGCCCCGATCATCTGGTCCATGGACGAAGCGCCTGCCCATCGCGAAATCATCGATGACGCCGAGCTGGAAGTGCTCGATCGTTATCTGCGCGGCCACGCGCGCGATTCCGACGAAACCATGTTGCTGGATGGCGTGCACGGCATGCTGACCGCGCTGGCGATCGGCCCCGATCCGGCCCTGCCCGAGGAGTGGTTGCCGGAGATCCTGCACGCGCCGTTCGAAGATCCGGAACAGGGCGCGGCGGTGCTGGGCCTGCTGGCCAAGCTCAACGACTCCATCCCGGCCGAACTCGAAAGCGAAGTGTACGAACCCGTGCTGGGCGAAGTTGCGCCCGAACAGGCCGTCAGCACCGACCTCAGTGCGGCCGGCTGGTGCGAAGGGTTCAGCCGCGGCATCGACTTGCGCGCGTCGATCTGGGAAGCGCGCCTGGCCGAAGACGGCGAACTGCTGGAGATGCTTTCGCCCATCATGGCGCTGGCCGTGGACGAGGGCGTGCTCGCGGCCGACGTGCCGATCGCCAAGCTCGACGACAACGAATACGAAGCCTGCCTCGCACAGATTCCGGATGCGGTCGAGGCCGTCGCGCATTACTGGCGCGTGCGCCCGCCCACGGAGCGCGAACGCACCGCGGGCGGCGGCGCGTCGTCCAGCGCGTTTGCGAGTGCGCCGGCGAGGCGGGGCGGTCGCTGGGTGCATTGATTGTGCGTTCGTCCGTGAACGCGGCTTCGTTGAGTGACTTCGCCGCTTGACACGTTTTCGCACCGCGCGCACCAGAACGGGCCTTCCTGCCCTGGCTTCTCGTCAACGGCCGCTGCGAAGGGAGCCACCAGGCAATCCATTCTTGCCTTGGGCCTGCTCGACGCGGGCGCCCGATTGCCGCGTTTGTTTCTGGATTACTTCGGGTTGGCTGCATGACAGAGACCGGGCTCTATGAACCGATCAATACGCTGAAACCGGTCGCGCCGGACATCTGGATCGCGGATGGACCGATGGTGCGGATGGCCGCGCCTTTTGGCATGAGCGCGCCGTTTCCGACGCGCATGACGATCGTGCGCCTGCACGATGGCGGGGTATGGTGCCATTCGCCGATCGCGCCGGATGAAGGCTTGTTCGAGGCGATCGACGCGTTGGGTCCGGTGCGGCATCTGGTGTCGCCCAACCTGTTGCACTACGCGTCGATCGCGGCCTGGAAGCGGCGCTATCCCGATGCGCTCGCGTGGGCCTCGCCGGGCGTTCGCCGACGCGCGGCTTCGCAGAAGATCGAAGTGGCGTTCGATGCAGACCTCATCGACGCGCCGCCGGAAGCTTGGGCAGGCGACATCGATCAGGTGCATTTCCGCGGCAGTCGGGTGATCGAGGAGTTCGTGTTCTTCCACCGCGCCAGCGCGACGGCGATCCTGGCGGACCTGGTCGAGAACTTCGAGGCGCGGAAACTCACCCGCGGCATGCGCTGGGTCGCACGATTCGGTGGGGTGCTCGACCCGGATGGCAAGACGCCGCTGGACATGCGCGTGACGTTCTCCGGACGCAAACCGGTCGCGCGTGCGTGCTTCGAACAGATCATGGCATGGCATCCGCGCCGGGCGATCCTGTCGCACGGCCGCTGGTATGTGGAAAACGCCGAAGCCGAATTGCAGCGGGCCTTTCGCTGGTTGGATTGATGCGTCCGGCGAACGCTGCGTTCGCGCCGGAGGCATTGGTTTTGCCGCCGGAAAGGCGCATCTTGGTGCAATCAACGAACCCGGAGGCAACCCATGTCTTCCCGTAGCATCACCCGCCGCGTGCGCGGCATCCCCACGTCCGACGGCGCCGGTGTCAAATTGACGCGCGTCATCGGCCAGCCGCAACTCGATTCACTGGACCCGTTCCTGCTGCTGGACGAGTTCGGTTCCGAAGCGGCCACCGATTACATTGCGGGCTTCCCCGACCACCCGCACCGCGGCTTCGAAACCGTCACCTACATGCTCGATGGCCGCATGCGCCATCGTGACAACCACGGCAATTCCGGGCTGCTGGAATCGGGCAGCGTGCAGTGGATGACCGCGGGTCGCGGCATCGTGCACTCGGAAATGCCCGAGCAGGAACATGGGCTGATGCGCGGTTTCCAGTTGTGGGTGAATCTTGCCGCCAAGGACAAGATGATCGCGCCGCGCTACCAGGACATCGCGCCTTCGATGATCCCGACTGCCGAACCCGCGCCGGGTGTGAAGGTGCGCGTGGTGGCGGGCGACATGTTCGGCGTGCGCGGGCCGGTCGACGGCATCGCGATCGAGCCGGTCTATCTCGACGTCGCGCTGGAAGCGGGCGCGAAGTTGTCGGTGCCGCTCCCGGAACACCACAGCGCATTCGCTTACGTCTTCGAGGGCGACGCCGTGCAGGTCGGCGCGGAAACGTTGGGCCTGCGTGAACTCGGCGTGCTGTCGCCGGGCGACGCGGTGGAACTCGCCCTTGTCGACGGTGCCAAGCCGGCGCGCGTGTTGCTGGTTGCGGGGCGGCCGCTGAACGAACCCGTCGCGCGCTACGGTCCGTTCGTGATGAACACGCCCGAGCAGATCGTGCAGGCCATGCAGGACTACCAGGCCGGGCGGTTCTGACGAACCCCGGAGGTCCGGCGGCCGTCAAGCGATGCGGCCGGATCGATTGGTGGCGACCGCGATGAGGCGAGCCGATGGCCCGCCCGGGAAACTGGGCGGGCCTTCACACCGCGCGCGGCATGGTCCGGGACGGCAGTCACCCGTATCGGCCATGCGTTGGCACGGTTGCTGCTTGGTTCCCAGATACGGCCAAGCGCAATCCGGCCGTCGGGCGGGTCGGGCATCGCCGTCCGTCCATGGCGGGATCGCGGATGCCGGCGCATGCGTCCGGCGATGTCGAAAGCACCGGCGGCAACACAGGGGAAACCGATGAAAGGCATCGTCTTCAACGTGCTCGAAGAGGTCGTCGTCGCCCATCATGGCGAGGCGGTCTGGGATGACCTGCTGGATGCGGCGGGGTCAAATGGCGTCTATACCTCGCTCGGAAGCTATCCCGACGACCACATGACGCGGCTGGTCAAGGCGGCGGCCGACGCACTGGGGATGCCGCCCGCGGACGTGGTGCGCTGGTTCGGCCGACAGGCGATGCCGCGCTTCGCCGAACGCTATCCCGAATTCTTCACCGCGTACGCCTCGACCCGGCCGTTCGTGCTCGCGCTCAACACCATCATCCATCCGGAGGTGCGCAAGCTCTACACCGGCGCCCTCTGCCCCAATTTCGACTTCGAAGATGACGAGGATGGTGCATTGCTGATCGGCTACCGGTCGCCGCGCAAGCTTTGCGCCCTCGCGCACGGTTTCATCGAAGGTGCCGCGGATTACTACCACCAGCATGCCGAGGTCGAACACTTGGAGTGCATGCACCGCGGCGATCCGCGTTGCCTGATGCGCATGACGGTCCACTGAGCGCCGGGAATTACGCATGTCCGAGCCCATCGAATGCTGCGACCCGGACGAACTCGCGCGCATCAAGCGTCGCCTGGAACGCGAACGCGCAGCCCGACGCGAAGCCGAAACGGTGTCCGAACGCGGCCTGCGCAGGCTCTACGTACGCGAGCAGGAACTGCTGCTGCTGCAGGACATCGCCACCGCCGCGAACCTGTCGCAATCGGTGCGCGACGTCTTCCAGTATGCGCTGACCCGGATCTGCGATTTCCTGGCTTGGCCGCTCGGACACGCCTGCGAAGTCGTGTCGCGGGATGGCGAGCCCCGCTTGCGGTCGATGACGCTGTGGCATGCACGCGACGATGCAACCCGCGCGTTTCGTGGCGCCACGGAAGGGCGCGAATTCGCCTCGGGCGAGGGATTGCCGGGCCAGACGCTCGCCTCCGGCAAGCCGAAATGGCTGACCGGCGTGCCGGATCGCGAAGATTTCCTCAGGCGATCCGAAGCCCGCGAATGCCTCATCAGCACGGCCTGCGCCTTTCCCGTACAGGTCGGCGAAGAGGTGGTTGCCGTATTCGAGTTCTTCTCCGAACGCGCGCTGCAACCGAACCAGTCATTGCTCGCGCTGATGCCGCAGATCGGGCTTCATCTCGGGCGCGCCATCGAACGCCAGCGCGCCGAGGATCGCCTGGTCCACGACGCGTCGCACGACCCGCTGACCGGCCTGCCCAACCGCTCGCTGTTCCTGGAACGGCTCAACCAGTCGATCGCCCATGCGCGGCGCAAGGCCGACGCGCAATTCGCGGTGCTCTTCATCGACCTCGATCGTTTCAAGATCGTCAACGACAGCCTGGGACACCTTGCCGGCGACCGCCTCATCACCCAGGTCGCGGGACGGCTCACGGGTGCGTTGCGGCGCGAGGACATGGTCGCCCGGCCGGATGCGATCATGCCGGGTTCCAGCACGCTGGCGCGGCTGGGCGGCGATGAATTCACCATCCTCCTGACGGACATCAACGATCCGAGTGACGCGGTGCGCGTCGCCAACCGCGTGAAGGATGCGCTGCGCCAGCCCTTCGCGGTCGATGGGCAGGAGGTCTACACCAGCGCCAGCATCGGCATCGCCTCGAGTGCGTCGGGATACGAAAGCGCCGACGCGATCCTGCGCGATGCCGATCTCGCGATGTACCGCGCCAAGGCGCTCGGCAAAGCCCGCTGGGAGCTGTTCGACCGGGAGATGCATCAGGCTGCGATGAAGCGGCTGGCGCTCGAGACCGATCTGCGCCACGCGCTCCAGAACGAGGAGTTCGTGCTCCACTACCAGCCGATCGTGTCGCTGCGCACCGGCGAAGTCGCGGGCTTCGAGGCGCTGGTGCGCTGGCAGAAACCCGACGGGGAGTTGGTGCCGCCCGGCGGATTCATCGAAACGATGGAAGACACCGGGCTGATCGTGTTCCTCGGTGTCTGGGTACTGCGCGAAGCCTGCCGCGCGGCGCGCATGCTGCAGGAGTCCTCGCCCGGAGAACAGGCCCTCTCGATCAGCGTGAATGTCTCGCCGCGCCAGTTCGCGCAGCCCGACCTTGCCGCGCAAATCCGGACCATCGTCGCGGAAGTCGGCATCGACCCGCACCGCCTGCGTCTGGAAATCACGGAAAGCGCGATGATCGGCGACATGGATCGCGTGGCGGCAGTGCTGCGGGAACTGAAGGAGATCGGCGTGCGGGTGAGCATCGACGATTTCGGAACGGGTTATTCGTCGTTGAGTTACCTCCACTCGCTGCCGCTGGACGTGCTGAAGATCGACCGCTCTTTTGTCAGCGCGATGGCCCGCAACGGGGAAAGCCTGCAGATCGTGCGCACCATCATGAGCCTGGCGCACAACCTCGGCATGGACGTGATCGCCGAGGGACCGGAAGACGCCGAACAGGTGTCGCAATTGCGCGCGATCGGCTGTGAATTCGGGCAGGGTTTCTATTTTTCGAGGCCGGTCGACCTGCCCGCCGCCATGGCTTTTCTCGCGCGAGCGCAAAGCTTATCCGAAGCGCTTCGCTGAGGGCGAATGCCCTGCGGTCCTGCGGTCTTGTCTCCGTGCCGGCGTGACCTCCCGCGCCGAAGATGCCGGACTTCGCGATTCCAGCGCGGATCAGGGTTGAAGTGATTTCAACACCACCTTGCAAAAACGTCGCTACATGGCGGGCTGCGGGTTGCGTAGCATGGACGTTCACTCAAGCATGGAGAGGGCGACATGAACGCTTTCCTGCACAAGCTCGCTGGCCTCGCGCGCACGATTCCACCGTTTCACGAGAGCCATGCCGCGTGGCGCGCGCCGCGCGACTTGAAGGAAAAACCGATGGGCGCAGCGGACCGGTGCGGTGCCGGAGACAACGACACGCCGCGGAAATGGACGATCGCCGGCCTGCGATGATCAGACCGAGCCCCTGTCGTGCTGGCACGCGGTCGGTGCTGCTGCATCGCATTTCGTGACGCATAAAAAACCGGACGGCTTGCGCCGTCCGGCCGGAGTCGCGCTGGCGGAGGGAGGGGGATCTCGGCCGCGCGTACTTTCTTCGATACCTCGCGGGAGGTATCTTCTCGATCCCTCTCGGGATCAGCGCGCCTTCTTGGCGGGCGCGGCAGCGGCGTCGTTGGCCGCCTTCAGGCTGTTGCGGGTCAGGTCACCGAACTGCTCGGCGGTCTTCTGCGCGATGCCCAGGATTTCCTGGCTGGTCGCGTAGGCCGCTTCGGCGCTGTCGCGCGCGAAATCGATGCCCTTCGGCCACAGCGCGGTGACGTCCTGCACTTCGCGGGCTTCCAGCGAATCGGCGACGAACGCCAGGTTCGACTTGGCCTGCGATTCCAGCGCCTTGACCTGCAGGCTCTGGATTTCGGCGATGCCCTTCAGCGCGGCGATCTGCGCCTTGTAGGCCTGCTCGGCGAACTGCTTGCCGAGGTCGAGCGACTGCTTCTGGAACTGGCTGTACATGGTGTGCTCCCTCTTGCAGAGGTCGGTAGGAAGTGATGCCTACTCTAGCGCAATCAATGGTGCAGTGCAACATTTGCGAATGATGCATTCAGCTAACGGTTAAATAGTGAAGTAGATTCAATGAATTGCCATTAGATATTTCACGCCTCGAATGCTGCAGCGCAACGCCGAGGGCCGGATTCGCAAACGCGCAACCGTCGTGAATGGTCTCGTTGCCGCCCACGGTCCACTGGCACGGCACGGCCTGCGCGCTGCGCTTGGATGGAGGACTGGACTCGGGAAAAACCAGGCGTTCAGCCCGTTGTTTCGAGCGCCTGCTGCGCGCGACGTGCCCAGATCACGCTGTGCCGGTAGGCCACTTCGTAGAGATTGGGCTCCACGAACCAGGCAAGGCGATCGAAGCGGCCGCTCTCGTAGTGCTCGACTTCGGTGAGCAGCTCGCCCAACGGGCCGTTGCGGTGCAACAGCGCCTGCTTCACCTCGAAGCTCAGCGGCACCTGCCGCATCAGGTCGCGCATCGCGATGTCCATCAGCACGTCCAGCCGCGACAGCAGGCCGACGATGAATGCGGTCATGGCGTCCTCGCGGCCCGACAGTTCGGCGAGGATTTCGCACATCCTTCCGCGCACCAGCATGTTGCGCATCAGCTCTTCGGGCTTTCCCGGTTCGCCGTGCACCAGCAGCATGTTGGCCCAGCGACCCAGTTCATTGGTGCCCAACAGGCTGATGGCCTTGGACAGCGAGCTGACTTCGCGATTGAGCCCGACCGCGGCGGAGTTGATGACCTTGAGGATGCGGAACGAAAACGCCGCGTCCTTGATCGCGATCTGCTCCAGCGCCATCGGCGTCGTATCGGGCCGGTGCAGTTCGGACAACAACTCCAGCAGCAGCACCTTGTTGTTGGCGATCTTCTTGTCCTTGACCGGCGTGGTCTTGACCAGGAAATCGCCTTGGAACCACGTCGTGCCGAGGTCGGCGCAGGCGTAGAACTGATCGATGGCATCGACGCCGTCGACCAGCAGTTTCATCTTGTGGAAGTACAGGCGCCGCGCCGCTTCCGCGATGCCGGACAAACCGAGCTGCGGCAGGTTCAACCGCACCACCTGGAACACATCCAGTAGCGGCTCGAGATCGCTGCGCTCCGGGACGTAGCCCGCCAGTGCCAGCCTGTAACCGTTTGCCGCGAGCGCGCGCAGTTGTGCGACGAGTTCGGGCGAAGGGTTCCGTGGCACCGCGACTTCGAGGATGTACTGGCTCTGCGGCAGCGAGGTGATATCGGGCGACAGCAGTGTCGCGGGCGAAACGCGCAGCAACGTCGGCACGGTTTCGATGCGACCGTTCTGGAACGTGTCGGCATAGGTGCCGAGCACGATGCTGCTGGTCAGCTCCGGCAGCGCGGCGCCGCAGTCGCCGTTTTCCTGGTTCAGCAGGGCTTCGTAGGCGGCGACGGTCTTGTTGCGCGTGTAGACGGGCTGGAAGGCGAGCAGGATGCCCAACCGTTCCTCGGTGGCCATGACCTCGCGCGCAAGTGTCGACACGTCACTGACTTCCCAAGCTGAAGAATGATCACGCCTGCGAGGCGATCCGGTTGTCGCCGCCGCGCGCCTGTCCATCGGGCCCGTAGAGATCCTTGCCCGCCAATGCGCGCAGGTCATTGAGCAGGCGCTGGTTGCTGGTGAGCCGGATGTTGATCAACTGCCCGTTGAACCGGTTGAGTTGCGCTGCCTGCCGGGCGCGGCCGCGCATCTGTTGCCACGATTCGAGGCAGCCCTGCTCACGGGCGGCGCGCTCCTCGCCTGCCGCGTCCGCGCCATAGCCCTGGCCGGCATGCGCGGCGCGGCGACGATCGTCGCCATCGGCAAGCGCGCCCAGCACCTGCTGCTTTTCAGCCGCCAGCGTACCGAGCGCTTCGCCATCGATGGTGCCCTCGCCGAGCAGATTGCGCTCGCGAGTCAGCAGGCCGATCAGTTGGTCGAGGCGGTCGTGCTGATCGCGCAGATGCGCGGCAAGACTCATTGGCCGTGGCCCAGCAGGTCACGCACGCTGGCGATCAGGCGGTCGGCGATGCGGTCGGTGTCCACGTGCAGGCGGCCTTCCGAAATCGCCTGGCGCAATTCGGCCACGCGCGCATGGTCGATGTCCTGGCTGGCATCGGCGCTGGCGCGGCTCAGATGGGTCGCGGATTGCGACTCGGCATTGGCCTGCGGCGCGACATCGCCCACCTTTTCCTTGTTTTTCGCCTGATCGATCCGCGTCGGAGTCGTCAGATGCGAGACATTGTCGATTTTCATGAGACGCTCTCCATCAGTTCGCCCCTGCGACCTGTGTATCGGCGCAACCTGCGCATTCTTTAGGGCGCGCCGCAAAAAATCTGTGGATCAGGACAAGTTCCAGAAACTTCAAAAGCTTACCTTCACGACGCCGTTGCCGGCCACGACCCCGGTCAGGATCGACCGATTGCTCATCCGTACCCGCACGGTATCACCCAGCGCGCCGTCCTGCAGGGCTTCGCCCTGGCGAACCACGCGGAAACCCTCGCCGATCGCTTCCACCGACACGGTGCGGTTGCGCTGGATCAGCGCCGGCGCCTGCAATTGCGAACTCTGAACCACGCTGCCGCGCGCCAGGGTGCGTGTCGCCACCCGGCCGACGGCGGCACTTTCGTCCAGCACCGCCTGGCGCGGCAGGGTCGTCAGATCGCCGCGGCGCACTTCCAGCATCGATTCGGTCACCAGTGTGCCGGCAGGGATGTCCCCGGCGGCCACCCAGTATTGCCCGATCGCGGTGACGCGCGCCTGCAGGTAACGCGTCTGGCCATCGCCGCAGCGCACGCCTACCGTGACGCGTCCCAAGAGGCGCTGGTCGTGACCGGGCAGGAACGGCTGCGGATCGGTGCAGGGCGGCAATGCCACGTCGGACGCCGGCACCGTAACGGTGACATCGTTGCCAAGGTTCCGGGCCGCGTCCTGCAGGAAGGCTTGCGCGGCATCTTCGGCCGCGCCGGCGTGAACGGCGCCACTCGCAAGCACCAGCAGCGCCGGGAACAAGCATCGCGAGCGGATTCGATTCGGAACCATTTCTGTAGACCCTTCGGCTGCGCAATGGACTGGCGCCGGTGCTGGCGGCGGGATCGTGACGAGCGCCAGTGTAGGCAAGCGGTGCGGCCCGCGAGCACCCGAATTGAACGCAAAAACCCGGTCTGTTTGTCCGATTGGATCGCCACCCCCGCGCGTATTCTCGATTCCGAACTTCCACCGACGGCGGCGCATCACGTCCGCCACGGCGCCACAGGGGAATCGACCATGCTCGACAAGCTCGCTTCGGCACTCGACTTCGATCGCCAGGCATTGGGCCTGCGTTTCGAACGCCAGAAGGTACTGGCCGGCAACATCGCCAACGCCGACACGCCCAACTTCAAGGCGCGCGATTTCGATTTCTCCAAGGCGCTGGCGCAGGCCTCCGCGCGCGACGGTTCGCAGGGCCAGCTGGCGATGTCGACCACCTCCGCGGGTCACCTGCAGGGTGGCGGCGAGAGCGTCGGCACTGCACCGCGAATGCTGTATCGCGTGCCCGACCAGCCGAGCCTCGACGGCAACACGGTGAACATGGACGTCGAGCGCGCCGCGTTCGCGGACAACACCGTGCGCTACGAAACCTCGCTCACGCTGATCAACAACCGCTTGCGCAACCTGAAAGCCGCGATGCAGCCGGAATGACGATCACGAAGGGGATTGATCCATGACCATGTTTTCGATTTTCCAGATTTCCGGCTCGGCCATGCAGGCCCAGTCGCAACGCATGAACGTGGCGGCCAGCAACCTCGCCAACGCCGACAGCGTGGCGGGGCCCGATGGCCAGCCGTATCGCGCAAAACAAGTGGTGTTCGAAGCCCGCGGCCGTGACGGTTCGGCGGGCGTCGGCGTATCGCGGGTCGTGGAAGACGCGACGCCGCTGCGCCGCGAATACCGGCCGGGCGATCCGAACGCCGACGGCCAGGGTTACGTCAGCCTGCCGAACGTCCAGCCAGTCGAGGAGATGGTCAACATGATCGAGGCCTCGCGCTCGTACCAGGCCAACGTGGAAGTGCTGAACACCAGCAAGCAGATGATGACCAAGACCCTCACGCTGGGAGAAGGCTGATGGCCGTTTCCGC
>Ga0209178_1000263_pt1 | contig 14683 bp, 12 predicted proteins | sample GAAS200_FD_187521 | JGI IMG/M metagenome (GOLD analysis project Ga0209178, IMG submission 187521) | Agricultural soil microbial communities from Georgia to study Nitrogen management - GA AS200 (SPAdes) (version 2) | ecosystem: Environmental > Terrestrial > Soil > Agricultural land | place: USA... | reverse complement strand
CAGCAGCGGACGCGCGGGATCTTTCAGCGCCTTGCCCAGCGCATCCAGTTCCGCCGCCAGCAACGGCCCCGCGCAGGCGACCTTCGCGAATTTCGCGACGCCGTGCGTGGATGCCTGCGCGCGATGCGCGGTGCCGAACGCGTCCATCACGAACACGTCGCACAGATTGGCATAGCGTTTCGCGAGCGCTTCGTCGTCGGACTTCTCGCCCACGTTCATCCGGCAGTTTTCCAGCACCACCACTTCGCCCGGATGGACGTCGACGCCGTCGAGGTAATCGCGTTCCAGCCGCACCGTCGCGCCGAGTTGTTCCGACAACCACTCGACCACCGGCGCCAGCGATTGGGCCTCGTCGAACTGGCCTTCCTTGGGACGGCCGAGGTGCGACATCACCAGCACCGCGGCACCGGCATCGCGCACGGCGCGGATCGTCGGCAGCGCGGCGTCCAAGCGTTGGGTCGACGTGATGTGCCCGTCCTGGATCGGCACGTTGAGGTCTTCCCGGATCAGCACGCGCTTGCCTGCGAGGTCGAGGTCGGTCATGCGGATGAAAGCCACGGCGTGCTCCGGAGATGGCGATGAATCAGGCATTGTCCGCGTTGGACCGCGTGTGCGCAATTCCGTTACGCTCGGCATTTTCGAACCGCTCCGGATACCGGCCATGCCGAATACCCGAACCCTCTACAGCTATTGGCGGTCCAGCGCCGCGTACCGGGTGCGCATCGCGCTGAACCTGAAGGGCATGGATTACGCGATCGCGCCCGTGCACCTGCTGCGGGACGGCGGCGAGCAGCACCACGACGACTATCGGCGACTGAATCCGCAGCAACTGATACCCGCGCTGGTGGACGGCAAGCACGTGTTGCGCGAGTCGATGGCGATCATCGAGTACCTGGAGGAAGCCTACCCCGAGACACCGCGCCTGCTGCCGCGCGCGGCGCTGGCCTGCGCGCGGGTGCGCGCACTCGCCCAGATGATCGTCTGCGACATCCATCCGCTCGGCAATTTGCGGGTGCTGCAGTACCTGCAGCGCGAACTCGGTGTCAGCGACGAGCAGAAGACCGCGTGGTCGCGGCACTGGATCAAGATCGGCTTCGATGCGATCGAAGCGGTACTGGCGTCCGGTGGACACGCGGGCAAATTCTGCGAAGGCGACACACCCTCGCTCGCGGACTGCTGCCTGGTCCCGCAGGTCTACAACGCGCGCCGCTTCGAAGTTTCGCTGTCACCGTATCCGACCATCGCCGCGATCGACGCGGCTTGTGCGAAGCTCGACGCTTTCAGGCGCGCCGCACCGGAAGCGCAGGCGGATGCGCCGGCAATGGATCAGCAATGATTGTCGTCCCGGCGAAGGCCGGGACCCCGTGGTTTTTTGCTTCGATGCCATCCCCGACGCTTGTGCGTCGACCCCCTTCCTGCGGAAGGGGGTGAACGGCTTTGGTCAGCTTGCCGCCGCGGCCTTGCGCACAGGCGCTGCCGCCGGTTCCGCCGCGGCGTCCAGCGCATCGGCGACGCGCTGCTGTTCGGCTTTCAACTTGCCGGGCAGGTGTGAACCGTAACCCGCGAGGTATTCGCCGATCGCGGCTTCTTCCTCGCGCCATTCGGCGTTGTCGACGCGGAACAGTTCGTCGAGCGCGCCGTCGGCAAGGTTCAGGCCTTCGAGGTTGAGGTCTTGCTCGCGCGGCAGGTTGCCGATCGGGGTTTCGGCCGCACCGGCCTGGCCGGTGACGCGCTTCAGCATCCACTCCAGCACGCGCATGTTGTCGCCGAAGCCGGGCCACAGGAACTTGCCGTCCTTGCCCTTGCGGAACCAGTTGACGTGGAACACGCGCGGCAGTTTCGCGTTGGGCTGGTCGAACGACAGCCAGTGCGCGAAGTAGTCGCCATAGTTGTAGCCGCAGAAGGGCTTCATCGCCATCGGGTCGCGGCGCACCACGCCGACCTGGCCGGTCGCGGCCGCGGTGGTTTCCGAGGCCATCGAGGCGCCCAGCAGCACGCCGTGGGTCCAGTCGCGCGCCTCCAGCACCAGCGGTACCACCGAGGCGCGGCGTCCGCCGAATACGATCGCGTCGATCGGCACGCCTTCATCGTTCTCGGCTTCGGGCGACCAGCTCGGACACTGGTTGGCACGCACGGTGAAGCGCGAATTCGGATGCGCGGCGGGGCCGTTTTTCGGATCGTAGTCACGCCCCTGCCAATCCTTCACCGGCGTGCGGTCATCCAGGCCTTCCCACCATGGCTGGTTGTCTTCGGTGACCGCGACGTTGGTGAAGATGGTGTCGTGCTGCAGCATCGCCAGCGCGTTGGGGTTGGTTTTCTTCGAGGTGCCGGGCGCGACGCCGAAGTAGCCGGCCTCGGGGTTGATCGCGTACAGGCGGCCATCCTTGCCGGGGCGCATCCAGCAGATGTCGTCGCCCACGGTCCACACCTTCCAGCCTTCGCGTCGGTAGCCTTCCGGCGGGATCAGCATCGCGAGGTTGGTCTTGCCGCAGGCCGACGGGAACGCCGCCGCGACGTAGCGGATTTCGTGCTGCGGGTTCTCGATGCCCACGATCAGCATGTGCTCGGCCAGCCAGCCTTCGCTGCGTGCCTGGTACGAACCGATGCGCAGCGCGTGGCACTTCTTGCCCAGCAACGCGTTGCCGCCGTAGCCCGAACCGAACGACTTGATGCTGAGTTCTTCCGGGAAGTGCATGATCCAGCGGCGCTCGGGGTCGAGTTCGCCGATCGAATGCAGTGCCTTGATGAACGAGCCTTCGCGCTCGATGCGTTCCAGCGCGGCGGTGCCCATGCGGGTCATGATGCGCATGTTGGCGACGACGTACGGCGAGTCGGTGATCTCGACGCCGCAGCGCGACAGCGGTGAGCCCAACGGTCCCATGCAATAGGGGATCACGTACATCGTGCGGCCCTGCATGCAGCCTTCGAACAGCGCGTCGATCTTCGCGTGGGCCTCGGCCGGGTCCATCCAGTTGTTGTTGGGGCCGGCGTCGTCCTTGTCCTTCGTGCAGATGACGGTGAGCTTTTCGACGCGCGCCACGTCCTTGGGATCGGAGCGATGCAGGTAGCAGCGCGGGTGGGTTTGCTGGTTGAGTTCGATCAGGTCGCCGGTCTTCAGCATCCCGTCCACGAGTTGCTTGTATTCGGCGTCGGAGCCGTCGCACCAGTGGATGTGATCGGGTTTCGTCCTTTTTGCGACGTCGTCAACCCATCGGTTCAGAGAATCGAGTTTGCTTGGCATCGGTTGTGATACTCCAGAAAGAAAGCGTTGCGCATCAGGCAGCGTGAAGCGGAAAGGCGTTTTGTTTTTATGTCCTTCCCTCGACGGACGAGCGCGTCGAGCCGGCCTGGTGTCGTGGAATGCTGTGGCGCCTTGGAAAGAGGGCGGGGAAGTGACGTTAGTCCGCGCCTGCGGGGTTTGCAAGGCGAAGCGATGCCGCACCGCAGCATGCGTGTAGCGTGCGCTTTGCGCACGACGGCTTCCCGGCACGCGATGATCGATGACGTGCGCAGAGCGCACGCTACCTCACGGCACCAGCGTGGCGATCACGTGCTCCACGTACGCTTCGTACTGCTCGTGCGACAGGTGTGGCAGTTCCAGCGTCAGGTTCAATTGCAGGAAACCGACGTAGGCTGCGTAAGTCAGCCGTGCGCGGTGGCGCGCGGCGGCGGGATCAAGCCCGGCTTCGCGGAACGCGCCTTCCAGGAAATCCATGCGCCGCTGCGAGACCCGCGTCATGGTGGGCTGCACCAGCGGGTGGTCCAGCGCCTGCAGCAGCGCAGCATAAATGCGGTGCGCCTGGGCCTCGCCAGAAACCCAGCGGAACAGCGCGCCCAGCCGTTCGCGCGGCGGGTCGCCGGTCGTGCCGATGTGATGCTGCAGTTCCGCGTCGTCGCCCGCTTCCCACCGGTTGAGCGCGGCCTGCAGCAAGGCTTCGCGATTCTTGAAATGCCAGTAGAAGCTGCCCTTGGTGACGCCGAGGCGCCGCGCCAGCGCTTCGACGGCCAGCGCATCGACGCCTTCCTGCGCGATCATTTCCAGCGCGCCGCGTTCCCAGTCGGCGGCGGAAAGCCGTGGGTGTGCGCGGCCGCGGCGCGGGGTTTGGCTGGAGGTGGTCGAGGGCGAGGACATGACCATACTGTAGCGTATTGACAGGGTTGCGGGACAAATCCATACTGATGCGTATGGAAAAGATCGATGCGCGCAGTGAAGCGCACCTCATCACGATAACCGCTCGCGATGGCTTACGGCTCGCGGTCGAAACACGCGGCCCGGCCGACGGGCCCGCAGTGTTGTTCGCGCATGGCTTTGGCCAAAGCCGGCGCGCGTGGGCGCGGGCTGCGGAAGGACTGGCTGCGCACGGCTGGCACGCGGTCACGTTCGATGCGCGCGGCCATGGCGACAGTGGTCGTCTGGCGGACCGGCGCTACGCGCTGGAACAGTTCGTCGATGACCTGTTGACCGTCGCGCGTTCGCTGGCGCCACCGCCGGTGCTGGTCGGCGCCTCGATGGGCGGCCTGCTGGGTCTGGTCGCCGCGGGCGAAACGCGGCCCGATCCGTTTCGCGCATTGGTGCTGGTGGACATCACGCCGCGCTGGGAAAGCGAAGGCGTCGAACGCATGCTGGGTTTCATGCGTGCGCATCCGCGGGGGTTCGCTTCACTGGACGAAGCCGCCGACGCTGTGGCCACGTATCTGCCACAGCGCCGGCGCCGCAAGGATCGCTACGAACTCGCGCAGTTGCTGCATCGCGGCGAGGACGGACGGCTGCGCTGGCATTGGGATCCGGCGTTGCTCGACACCGTCGCGCACGAAGGCGAGCGTCATCAGCAAAGATTGTTGAACGCCGCGCGCAACATCGACGTGCCGGTGCTGCTGGTATCGGGCGGACGCAGCGACATCGTGTCCGACGCGACCGTCGCGGAATTCCTGCAGGCGGTGCCGCACGCGCGCCACGTCGAAATCCCGCACGCGACGCACACGCTGGCGGGCGACGACAACGCCGCGTTCACGGCCGCGATCGAACCTTTTTTGAATACACTCGATCCTGATGTCGTTCCCGCGCCGCCTTCACGCGCGGAGATCCAGCGAGGTTTGCCATGAACACCGTCATCATCCTTGTCTGCGCCGCGATCGTCGGCATCGCCTGCGCGTATTTCCGCAGCCGTTTGTGGCAATGGACGCTCGCCACGATCGTCACCATCCTCGTCGTCGGTTTCGGCCTGCGCGCGTTCACGCCGATGTGGGTACTGCTTGGCATCTTCGTGGTGCTGATCGCGCTGCCGCTGAACCTGACGCCGCTGCGCCGCGCGTTGTTCGCGGCGCCACTGCTGAAACTGTTCAAGCGCGTGCTGCCCCGCATTTCCGAAACCGAACAGATTGCGCTGGACGCCGGCACGGTCGGCTTTGAAGGCGAACTGTTCGCCGGCAAACCCGACTGGTCGAAGTTGCTGAGCGAGCCGAAGCCGCAGCTTTCGGCCGAAGAGCAGGCGTTCCTTGACGGCCCATGCGAAAAGCTGTGCGCGATGATCGACGACTGGCACATCACGCACGAGATCGCCGACCTGCCGCCGGAAATCTGGGATTTCATCAAGCGCGAAGGCTTCTTCGCGATGATCATCCCGAAGCAGTACGGCGGCAAGCAGTTCTCGGCGCTCGCGCATTCGGCGGTGCTGCAGAAACTGTCCAGCATGTCGGCGACGCTGTCGTCGCTGGTCGCGGTGCCGAACTCGCTCGGCCCGGCCGAACTGCTGCTGCGCTACGGCAGCGAGGAACAGAAGAACCATTACCTGCCGCGCCTCGCCGATGGCCGCGAGGTGCCGTGCTTCGCGTTGACAGGCCCGTATGCCGGTTCCGATGCCACCTCGATTCCCGATTACGGGATCGTGTGCAAGCAAACAGTGGACGGCAAGGAAACGCTGGGCATCAAGCTCACCTTCGACAAGCGCTACATCACGCTGGCGCCGGTCGCGACGCTGGTCGGCCTCGCGTTCCGGATGTATGACCCCGAGCATTTGCTGGGCGACAAGGAAGACCTCGGCATCACGCTGGCATTGATTCCGCGCGAGACGCAGGGCCTCGAAATCGGCCGCCGGCATTTCCCGCTCAACATCCCGTTCCAGAACGGACCGCTGCGCGGCAAGGACGTGTTCGTACCGATCGACACGCTGATCGGCGGACCGCACATGGCCGGCCACGGCTGGCGCATGCTGGTCGAATGCCTCTCGGTCGGGCGCGGGATTTCGTTGCCGTCGAATGCGACCGGTTTCGTGCGGACGGCGGTGGCCGCGACCGGCGCGTACGCGCGCATCCGCAAGCAGTTCGGTTTGGCGGTCGCGCGTTTCGAAGGCGTCGAGGAAGCGCTGGCGCGGATCGGCGGCTATGCGTACGCGGTCACCGCGTTGTCGCGCGCGTCCGCCGCGGCGGTGGACCGCGGCGAGAAACCGGCGGTGGCTTCGGCCATCGCGAAGTGCCACGCGACCGACCTCGGCCGCATCGTGATCCAGGATGCGATGGACGTGCACGGCGGCAAGGGCATCCAGTTGGGGCCGTCGAATTACCTCGGGCGCATGTGGCAGGGCGCGCCGATTCCGATCACGGTGGAAGGCGCCAACATCATGACCCGCAGCCTGATGATCTTCGGGCAGGGCGCGATCCGCTGCCATCCGTGGGTGCTGAAGGAAATGCACGCGGTGAACGAACCCGATCGCGCCAAGGCGCTGCGCGAATTCGACGCGGCGTTGTTCGGGCATATCGGCTTCGGGTTCTCCAACGCCGCGCGTTCGCTGGTGCTGGGCCTCACCTCCGCCAAGTTCGGCAAGGCGCCCGGTGACGCGTACACGCGGCGTTATTACCGCAAGTTGAATCGCTATTCCGCGGCGCTCGCGCTGCTGTCCGATACCGCGATGGGCGCGCTGGGCGGCAAGCTGAAATTCAAGGAGAAGATTTCCGCGCGGCTCGGCGACGTGCTGTCGTACCTGTACATCTGCTCGGCGATGTTGAAGCGCTACGAGGACGAGGGTCGCCCCGAAGCCGAGCGCCCGATGCTGGCGTGGGCGTTCCACGATTCGGTGTGGCGGATGCAGATGGCGCTGGACGGCGTGATCCGCAACTTCCCGGTGCGCCCGGTGGCGTGGCTGGTGCACACCCTGGTGTTTCCGTTCGGACGCCGCGAAGTGCCGCCGTCGGATCGCCTGGGACGCCGTGTCGCCGCGATCCTCACCGCGCCCAACAGTGCGCGCGATGCGCTGGTGAAGGGCATCTACCTGACGCAGACGAAGAACAATCCGGTTGGCCGGATGCATGCGTTGCTGCCCGACGTGGTCGCGGCAGAGCCTATCGAGCGAAAGTTCCTGAAGGCGGTGAAGGCAGGAACCATCCAGTCGCACGACTACTTCGAGCAACTCGCGGAAGCACAGCGCGAAGGCGCGATCAGCGAAACCGAACGCGCGCTGCTGGAACGCCTGCGCCGCGCGACCGCCGAGTTCATCAACGTGGACGACTTCGATCCCGAGGAACTGCGCGCAAAGATCGTGCACGGCGGCGCCGACACGCAGCGCTCGCTGCATATCGCGTAAGTATTGCGCCGCAGGAGCGCAGCGTTCGGTCAGGCCACCGCGCTGGCGTGTTCGCGCGTGTCGGTGAACGTCACGCCGGGCCAGCGTTCCTGCGCGAGTTGCAGGTTGACGCGGGTGGGCGCGAGGTATACCAGTTGTTCGGCGGCATCGATCGCGAGGTGCATCGCGTTGCGTTCGCGGAACTCGGCCAGCTTTTTCGCGTCGTCGCAATGCACCCAGCGTGCGGTGACGACGCCCACGTTCTCGAACGCGCAATCGACGTTGTATTCGTCCTTCAGCCGATAGGCCGCGACGTCGAACTGCAGCACGCCGACCGCGCCGAGGATCAAATCATTCGACATCAGCGGGCGGAAGAATTGCGTGGCGCCTTCTTCGGACAACTGTGCGAGCCCCGCGCGCAGCGCCTTCATCTTCAGCGGATCGCGCAGGTGGGCGCGGCGGAACAATTCCGGCGCGAAGTTCGGGATGCCGGTGAACACCAGCTTCTCGCCTTCGCTGAAGCTGTCGCCGATCGAGATGGTGCCGTGGTTGTGCAAGCCGATCACGTCGCCGGGATACGCCTCTTCGGCGATCTCGCGTTCCGACGCCATGAAGGTCAGCGCGTTGGCCAGTTTCACTTCCTTGCCGGTGCGCACCTGCAGCGCCTTCATGCCGGAGGTGTAGCGGCCCGAACAGACGCGCAGGAAGGCCACGCGATCGCGGTGCGCGGGGTCCATGTTGGCCTGGATCTTGAACACGAAGCCCGAGAGTTTTTCTTCTTCCGGGGAAACCTCGCGCGTCGAAGTCGCGCGCGCCTGCGGCGAAGGCGCGTGCTCGACGAAGAAATCGAGCAGCGGCTGCACGCCGAAATTGTTGATGCCGGAACCGAAGAACACCGGCGTCTGTTCGCCGCCCAAATATTTTTCCAAATCGAACGGATGCGACGCGCCCTGCACCAGTTCCAGTTCCTCGCGGAGTTCCGCGAGTGCGTCCGCGCCGATGCGCTTTCCGAGTTCCGGATCGTCGAGGCCTTTGAGGATCGTCGAGTCCTGGCGCGTGAAGTTGCGCCCCGATTCGTACAGATGCACCTCGTCATCGATCAGGTGATACACGCCTTTCAGTCGTTTGCCCATGCCGATCGGCCACGTCACCGGCGCGCACTGGATCTTCAACACCGATTCGACTTCATCCAGCAACTCGATCGGCGAGCGGCCCTCGCGATCGAGCTTGTTGATGAAGGTCATGATCGGCGTGGTGCGCAGGCGGCACACCTCCATCAGCTTGATCGTGCGTTCCTCGACGCCCTTGGCGCAGTCGATCACCATCAGCGCGGAATCGACCGCGGTCAGCACGCGATAGGTGTCTTCGGAAAAGTCCGCGTGGCCGGGCGTGTCCAGCAGGTTGACGATGCGGCCCTCGTAGGGGAACTGCATCACCGAAGACGTCACCGAAATGCCGCGCTCCTTTTCCATCGCCATCCAGTCGGATGTCGCGTGGCGCGCGGACTTGCGCGACTTCACCGCGCCGGCCATCTGGATCGCACCGCCGAACAGCAGCAGCTTTTCGGTCAGCGTGGTCTTGCCGGCGTCCGGATGCGAGATGATCGCGAAGGTGCGGCGGCGTTGGGTTTCGATGGCGTGGGTGGACATGGGCAGCGGGTTTGCGCGCAACGCAAACCCGCCATTCTAGCGGCGCCCGCCAGGCCGCCCAACCGCCTTACTGGCTGAGCTTCGTCAGCAGCTTGTCCCAGAACTCCAGCGCCCACGGCACATTCGACGCCAGCAGTTTTTCGTTGAGCCCGTGCGCAAAGGTGTCGTTGGGTTTGGAAAAGCTCGGATCGACGCCGTAGCTCGGCACGCCGGCGTTGCGGAAGTACATGCTGTCCGACGCGCCGGCCGACATGCCCGGCACGATGTCGAGACCCGGATAGCGCTGGTGCACCACCGCGCTGACGGCATCCACCACGTCCTTGCGCAACGGCGAGGCCGGGCTCTCCACCGGCGGCGGTTCGCGCACCGTGATCTTGACGCTCGGATCGTCGATCACCTTCGCCAGCGTGGCTTGCACCGACGCGATGTGCGTGCCGGGGAAGATGCGGCAGTTGATGTTGGCATCGGCGCGCTGCGGCAGCGCGTTCAATGCATGTCCGCCGTCCAGCATCGTGGCAACGCAGGTCGTGCGGATCTGTCCGACGTAGGCCGGGTCGGCGGAGAGTGTTGCTGCCGCTTTCGCGTCATCCGGATTTGCGGCGAACGCGCGCATCGCCGCGGCGATCGGGCCGGTGTTGTGTTCGCCCGTCGCCTTCAACGAAGCCAGCGTGATTTCGCTGTGCTGCACCGGAAACTGATACGCGGCCACGCGCTCGAGCGCTTTCGCCAATCGATAGATCGCGTTTTTCGGTACATCGGGCTCGCTGGAATGGCCGCCGGCCGAGGTGACGGTCAGCTTGAAATCGGCGTAGGTCTTTTCGGCGGCCTGGATTTCGTACACCACCGGCTTGCCCTGCGCATTCAAGGTGCCGCCGCCCGCATCGGCATTGAGCAGGAACTCGGCATCGTGGTAGCGCTTCGCCAATTCCCGCGTGGAGGCCATGTCGGTCTCCTCGTCGCCCGAGAACACCATGATCATGCCGCGCTTCGGCACGTAGTGTTCGCGCTTGAAGCGCATGAACGTCTCGATGAGCGCGATCACATTGGTCTTCATGTCGGCCACGCCGCGGCCATACAGGTAACCGTTTTCCTCGATCAGCTTGAACGGATCGCGCTGCCAGTCGGCAGGGTTCGCAGCGACCACGTCCATGTGCGCGGACAGCAGGATCGGCTTCAGGCTTTTGTCGCTGCCGCGGTAATGCACGACCAAGGCGGCGGTGTGTTCGACCGGGATGATCTCGATGTCGGATTTGGCGAAACCGGCCGATTCCAGTTTGCCCGCGAGGTATTGCGCGAACGCCGGCACCTGGTCCTTGCCTTCGACGGTCTGCGCCGCGATCGCGTGCCGCAGCATGTCCATCGTTTCCGGCAGCGGCTTCGCGGCGGTTTGTGCGACGGCCAGCGAAGAACAGCCCAGCGCGAAGGCCAGGCCGCCAGCTACCAGCGTGCGATGCATGGACATGAGGATCTCCCCGGCTCGAAAAACGTCAGGGTATCGTCACGTCAAGGCGTCCGCACGGGTAGGACGTCACGATTTGTCCTGTACCGCTTCGATCTGGATCTGCAGGTCCACCCGCATGTCCATCCCGAACGATTGGCCGGCGTCGATGCCGAAGTCCGCGCGGTTGAGGGTCGCCGAGGCCTCCGCGCCGCAGCGTTCGCGTGGCTTGACCACGAAGTCGGGAATGCACTTGAAGTGCTCGATCTTCAAGTCCAGCGGACGCGTCACGCCGTGCATCGCCAGCTTTCCGACGACGCGCGTCGGTGCGCCGCCGGTGAAATCCGCGAGCGTCCCGTCGTACACCGCGGTCGGATATTTCGCGGCATCGAAGAACGTGCATTGTGTCTTGCACAGCGGTGGAGGGAATACGGCTTTCAGAACCGCCTGTTTCAGGGGCGGATTGCCGAAATTGATGCTGTCGATCTTCGTGACGATGTGCACCGTGCCCGTTCGTTTCTGGCGATCCAGCGTGATCGTGCCGCTCGTGTGGTTGAACTTGCCGCGCCACGTCGACAGTCCGAGGTGATCGGCGGCGAAACTCGGGTAGGTATGGTCCGGGTCGATGGTGAAATGCAGCGGTGCGGCTGCGGCGGCACCACTGGCGAGCAGCAACGCGAATAGCGTGACCCGCATCGTTTTTCTCCGGCGTTCCGGAGGGAGGCCGCGCGCCCGCGTCGCCTGCTTTTCCATCGCCGGCATCGATTCCTGCGCGAGCTGCGATTCGTGTCGTGAAACGGTCGGCGGGTTCATGTGGGTGCCCCGATCATTGGGGACGGTTGCAGTTGACCATCCAGTTCGCGCCGAAGCGATCGGTGAGCATCCCGAAGCGCAGCGCCCAGGATGTTTCGGCGATCGGCAAGTCCACCTTGCCGCCTTCGCTGAGTGCCGCGAACAGGCGCTCGGCCTCGGCGGGCGTGTCGACGTGCAGCGACACCCGGTTGCCGCGGATGCCGGGATAGGGCTCGCCATTCGGCGGGCACCAGTCGGACGCCATCAACTGCGCATCACCGGCGTCGAGCCGCACGTGCGCGATCAGGTTGCGCATTTCCGCCGGCATCCGCTCACTGCCAGGCATTTCGCCGAAGGTGACTTTCATCGTGACCTTGCCGCCCAGGCATTTGGCGTAGAAGTCGAAGGCTTCCGCGGCCTGGTTGTCGAAAAACAGATAGCTGACGAGTTGCATGGTGGGTTCCTCGTTGATGGCTGGTGTTCGTATGGACGACGATCGGCGTCGCGCGAATTCGACAAACGCGGCGACGCGCGTTCAGGCCGCTTCGACCATCGCGGGATACGGTTCGCGCCAGGCGTCGAGTTCGTTGAGCCAGTCATGCCAACGCCGCACGTTGGGAAATTCGTCCAGCGGAATGGACGCGCGTTCGGCGTAGGGCAGCACCGAGGCCACCGCGAAATCGGCGATGGTGATGCCATTGCCGACCAGCCAGCGGCGGTCGTGCAGGTGGCTGTCCAGCACCGCTGCAAAACGCCGCCATTCCTTGCTGGCCTGCTTCACTTCATCCGGATCGACATCGCCGAGGCCGAAGCGCGGCTTGATGATGTATTCGAAGTACAGGCTGGAACCGTTGCGATAGAAGTGCGCGAGATCCCAGCTCAGCCAGCGGATCACGTCGATCTGGCGGTCGTCCTGCGGCCACAGGTCGGAATCCGCGCGCGCCGCCAGGTGGCACATGATCGCGTTGGCTTCCCACAGCGTGCGCGTGCCGTCGACCAGCGTCGGCACCTTGCCGTTGGGATTCAGCGCCAGGTATTCGGGCCGCCGGTGCGCGCCGCGGCCGAGATCGACATGCACGAACTCGACGGGAGATTGCAGGTACTTCGCGACCGCGCAGGCCTTGCGCGGATTGACGGTGTCGAACCAGTAGAGCTTCATGCGGCTTCTCCTCTAGGTATTCGCGGAAGGTCCATCCCGATGACGAATGGCCGGCTGTGATTTCGACACGGGCTCGCGCTTGCGATCCATGTGCGACGGAGGTGTCACCGCGCAGGGACCGTCCGCAAGCCTGCGCAGGCTCGCCGCCGCTTCGTCGCCGATGTCGTCGAGCAGCTTGCGCTGCGTCTTGCGCCAGGTGGGCAGCGCGGCCTCCAGCGCGCGCGAACCCTTGGCCGTGATGGCGGCGATGCGCGAGCGGGCGTCGTCGCGGTCCGGCCGCAGCGTCACCCATGCATTGTGTTCGGCCACGGCGAGGTTTCGCGTCAACGTGGTGCGGTCGGCGGAAAGCAGTTCGGCAAGATCGCCCATCGACTTCGGGCCAGCCAGGTGCAGCGCGGACAGCAGGGTGAACTGGGTCGCGCGCAGCCCATGCGCGCGCAGCGCCTGGTCGAATTCGCGGGTGATCGCGCGCGAGGCGCGTCGGGCCGCGAGGCACAGGCAGCCCGTGGTTTCGAACAAGGAAGGGATTGGATTCATCATTTATGTGTATATGCACATAAATCCGTTGTCAAGCACGTGAGAAGCGTGGCCATTCTGTCCGGTCCAAATGACGATTTCGCATATGGGCGTATAGACGTCCAAATAATCATTGACATGCCCGCATGGCATCGCTAGAGTCTGCTCCATTGCTCATCGAGACCGGCTGAGGGACAGGCCCTTGGAAGCCGGGGCAACCCGCGGAACCGCTTTTGTTCCGCACGGTGCCAACTCCTGCGGAGGCGCCATGCGCCGCCCGAGAGATGAGTCGCGAAGTCCCGCCGTGCGCGGGATTGCACGGCCGTTTCCGGTTCTCCGCTTGGCTCGATGTCCGGGTTTTGCAAGGAGAACCGTGATGAGTCTCGCCGTCGCACCTGAAGTTGCAGAGCCACGCATTGCCGAACCGCACGTGGCCGACGCCTTTGCCGTGCTGCCCGCGATCCCGTTTGCCTGCCAGCGCGTGACCCGCCGCGTGCAGATCGCTCCGCATTACGGCGAAGGCCCCGTCGAAGTCGAAGTGCGTTACCTGTGGACGGGCGCGCCGGGTGCGCCGACTGTCATCGTGCAGGGCGGTATCTCGGCCGATCGCGATGTCTGCGCAAACCCCGAACATGCCGCGCCCGGCTGGTGGGAGGCGCTGGTCGGGCGCGGTCGTGCGATCGACCTCGACCGCGTGCGCGTGCTGGCGATCGACTGGCTGGACGCGGATGACCTTGCCGCGCCTTCAGTATCCAGCGAAGACCAGGCCGACGTGCTGGCCGCGTTGCTGGATACGTTGGGCATCGCGCGCGTGGAAGCTTTCGTCGGCGCTTCGTACGGCGCGATGGTCGGCCTCGCGTTCGCGGCGCGTCACGGTGACCGCGTGGGAAAACTCGTCGCACTGGCCGGCGCGCATCGTCCGCACCCGTACGCGACGGCGCAACGCGCGGTGCAGCGCGGCATCGTCAAGCTCGGACTCGACAACGGCTGCGTGGACGAAGCCTTGTCGCTGGCGCGCCAGCTCGCATTGACCACATACCGCAGTGGCGATGAAATCGGCCGGCGCTTCGCCGGCGGCGCGGAATATCGCGACGGGCGTTTCCAGTTGCCGGTGGAAGGCTGGCTGGAGCACCAGGGGCGCAAGTTCGTCGCGCGTTTCGATGCGCATCGCTATCTCGCGTTGTCGGAGTCGATCGACCTGCACGACATCGATCCGAAATCCGTGCGCGTGCCGGCGACGTTGATCGGTTTCGCGAGTGACAAGCTGGTGCCGCTCGCCGACCTGTGCGCGTTGCAGCAACGCCTCGGTGCGCCGGCCAGCCTCGAAGTCATCGAAACGCCGTACGGCCATGACGGCTTCCTGAAAGAACACGAACGCCTGGCGCCGCTGCTCCGCGAAGCCCTGAACGAATGGAGCGTGACATGACGAACCTTGCATCCTGCACGCGCGCGGTGCGCGCCGGCATCGAGACGGACGCCCAGCACGGTGCGGTGGTGCCGCCGCTGCACCTGTCGACGAACTATTCGTTCGCGGGTTTCAACGAAAAGCGCGAGTACGACTATTCGCGCAGCG
>Ga0209178_1000262_pt1 | contig 14686 bp, 14 predicted proteins | sample GAAS200_FD_187521 | JGI IMG/M metagenome (GOLD analysis project Ga0209178, IMG submission 187521) | Agricultural soil microbial communities from Georgia to study Nitrogen management - GA AS200 (SPAdes) (version 2) | ecosystem: Environmental > Terrestrial > Soil > Agricultural land | place: USA... | reverse complement strand
GGGAGTTGAGACGCCGCGGGAGGCGAGAGAGAGTTGCCAAACGTCAGCGGTTCCAGAATTTCATGACGGCGGCGTAGTCCAAGTCTTCTTTCGTTGAACCTTTCACGTAGCTGTAGGTTTCGCGCGAAGAGGCGGTCGCGGGAAGAGGCACACCGACCTGATTCGCGAGATCCAGGGCCAGGCTCAAATCCTTGTGCATCAGGCGAAGCGGAAAGCTCGGCGTGTAATCGCCTTTCAAAAGCATAGGCGCTTTCACATCGAGAACGCCCGCGCGCGCCATACTGGCCTGCATCACCTCGACAAGTTTCTCGCCGGGAAGACCGGCGCGAGTAACGAGCGCGAGCGCCTCGGCGAAGGCTTGTACTTCGACCGCCAGCAGTGAATTCATGGCCAGCTTGATGGTCTGACCCGCGCCGTTGGGGCCGAGGTGAAACCATTTCTTCCCGACGGCGGACAACACCGGCTCGGCGGTTTTCAGGGTGTCCGCTTCGCCTCCGACCATGAAAACCAGTTCGCCTTTTTCCGCTCCCCAGGTGCCGCCGGTAACGGGAGCGTCGAGGAATCGCACGCCTGCCGCGCCGCAGGCACCGGCGACCCTTCGCGCCAGGGTTGGCGAGACGGTGCTCGAGTCGATGTACAGCGAACCTCGCTTGAGGCCCGCGAGCGCGCCGTCATTTTTGCCCTCGTGGCCCCAGAGCACTTCTTCCAAGGCAGGAGGATCGCTGACGATGGTAATCAGGACGTCGGCGGAGGCGGCCACCTCTCGAGGATTTGCGGCGGCTTTAGCGCCAGCGGCGACCAAAGCGTCGGCGCGCGCGGCGGTCCGGTTCCAAACAGTCAGGGGAAAACCGGCTTTGAGGAAATTGAAGCCCATCGGGCGGCCCATCAAGCCGAGGCCGATCAATCCGATTCTTGTTTGTGCCACGAGCGTCTCCCAGGGTTGAGGATCGGCACGAGAACGTCTTCGTGCGCGGGAAAACATCAATTGTAGCGAATTCGGCGGCCCGGACGGCAACAGCAGCGGCACAAAACGGAAGGGGAAGCGTTCAGGCGGTCTTGGGGCGGTTGGGAACGGGGAGCAGCGCGCCACCGCCACCCGAGGCGCGGGCCGCGGTGGCATACGGACCGTCCTGAGAAGCCGCGCCTGGATCGGGCCCAGCCTGCGCATTCGAACCGGCATTGGAAAGGACAGCTACTTCTTCAGCGGCGAGCCGCTCCTCGATTCTCACCAGATAAGCGTAGGGGACTTCCCAGCGAAAATTCTTCTGCTGGCCGTGCTGTTCGAAATGCTGTTCGAGAAAAATAGAGCGGCCGGAGTCGGCCACCAGCGTACCGGCAGCCGGAAGACAAATGTCTCCGGCACGATACTGCACTTCCACACTGCGCCCGAGGAGAGCTGAGTAGCGGGCCATCGCCGCTAGTGTTCTTGACCGCCAGTTCCATGGTCAATAGTACGGAGATACTGCCACACGAAATGTTGTGGAAAACGCGGCGGCCCGCGCCGGATGGCCCGCTCGCATTCATTCTGGTTGACTCGCGCGGCCAACTGTATCCATCATTTTTCGGGCGGGCAAATGGTGGTCGACGAGCAGAAGAAGCGGAAACAAGGCACGGTGGTGCTGCTGTTCGCGTCTTTGGCGATTCTTACGTCAATCTCGCGTTTGCACAGCACGCCGGCATTTCTTGCCGGCGCCGCGGGCGGAGTGCTTCTGATCGTGGGAATCTTTCTGCTCGCAAGGAAATAGCGCGGCGGGAATAGCCGCTTCGAGGACCGATGACCAATTCACTGGCCGGCACGATCGCCGAAGACCTGGCGGCTTATTACATGATGGTCCGCGAGCAAACCCATCGCTGGGTAGACGGTCTTTCCACCGCGCAGATTTGGACGAACCCTTACAGCTACGGGAACAGCATAGGCCACTTGCTGCTGCATATGACCGGAAACCTGAACTACTACATCGGCGCGCGTGTCGGGGAAAGCGGATACATCCGGGATCGCGAAAAGGAGTTCACTGAGAAAGAGCAGAAATCCAAGGCGGAGGTCCTCGCGGCGTTCGATCAGACCATCGACATGGTGGTGGCGGCGATACGAAAGCAGAATCCCGAGGATTGGCTGAAGCCGTATTCCGCCGACCGCGAGCCGGAGGCGACAGAACGCTTCAACATTTTTCTCCGGTGCGCCGGCCACGCTTATCATCACGCCGGGCAGATCATTTACCTAGCCCGAGAACTAACGAAGTAGGGACGCGCGATTCTACGGCGCGACTCGCAAAGAAGATCTTCCGTGCTTCACCGGAAGGGAAAGCAAATCCTGCGTTGAAGCAGCACCGCGAAAAAGAGCTTCCTGAATCCAGATGAACCACCCCGACGCTTATTCTCCCCACAAAAATTCTTCCCCGGCGCGAGAGTGGCTGTTGGCAGTCTTGTCGTCGCTGGGGGTGGCACTGGCCATTGTGGCGCCCTTTTTCTGGCTGGCCAATCCTTCCGGCCACGACATTGCTTTTCACGCGTCGTCCTGGCTTGATGCTGCCGCGCAGTGGAAGGAGGGCATCCTCTTTCCCCGGTGGACCGAATGGGCAAACTACGGCTATGGCGAGCCGCGATTCATTTTCTATCCGCCCATCTCCTGGATTCTGGGCGGCGCGCTGATCACCCTCCTACCTATCAAAGCCGTCGTCGGGACATACGTCGTTCTTGCGCAAACCCTCGCCGGAACATCGGCTTACGCGCTGGTCCGGAAATTTGCTTCGCGCGGAGCGGCTCTGGCCGGTGCGGCCTGCTTCGCCGCGAATCCGGACGCGCTGCTGGTCATTTACGTGCGTAGCGACTACGCGGAGTTGCTGGCAATCGCTTTTTATCCATTGCTAATCCTCGCCACGTTGCAGCTGTGCGGACTTTTCGCCAAGCAGGGAACGAAAGACGTCAAATACGTGATGTGCTTCGCTTTGACCTTCGCCGCCATTTGGCTCACCAATGCCCCGGCAGCCGTGATCGCCAGCTATTCCGCGGTCCTGCTGCTCGCTTGGGCGGCCGTCGCACAAAGGTCGTGGAAGCCCGCGGTTCGCGGCGCGGCCGGAATTGGCCTTGGGCTCGGCTTGGCCGCGTTCTATTGGATTCCCGCGGCTTACGAGCAGCGCTGGGTCAAGATCACCCAAGCGCTCTCGACGGGCCTCGCTCCGCGAGAAAATTTTCTCTTCACAACTATCGCGGATGCCGATCACAACCACTTTAACCGCGTGGCGTCCGCCATGGCCCTCCTCACGATGTTCTTCATCGTTGTGTTTGCTTTGCGGGCGTGGCAAAAGATCCGCGCCGCAAGAGAATTCGCGATCGACGCGGAGCTGCGCAAGCTGTGGATGCTCTTGGTCCTGCTGGCCGCGGCAGCGAGCTTGTTGATGGTCAAGATTACGCTGCCGTTGTGGGCCATTCTGCCGAAACTGCGCTTTGTGCAGTTTCCCTGGCGCTGGATGTCCATGCTCGCGGTTGTGTTCAGTGCCTTCGCCGCGTGGGGTCTGACGCGGCAGAAGCGTTCGTGGTTGTGGCTTGGGGCGGTTTTCGTTTTGCTGGCGGGTTCCGCGGTCTACCTCGGCAAAAACACCTGGTGGGATGCTGATGATTTCCCCTCGATGCAATATGAAGTTCAGTTGGGGCACGGCTTTGAGGGCACCGACGAGTACGACCCTTTGGGTGACGATCACCTGGACCTTGCGAAAGAGCAACCGCGGGCGCGGTTTGTCGACGGAGTTCCGGATTCCGATCGGGCACAAATAACCGTGCGCGTATGGACCGCGGAGCGACGGCTCCTGGACGTACAAACGCAACAACCGGAGCGGCTCGCGCTGCGGCTTCTCGACTATCCCGCCTGGCGGGTAACGGTGAACGGCGAGCCCATCCAACCCGGCCACTTGCACGGAGTGAGAGCCATTGTGGTGCCCCTGCCCGCCGGGCATTCGGTGGTCCGGGCAACTTTCACGCGGACAATGGACCGCACAATCGGCGGGTTGGTAAGCACCGCCAGCTTGCTGATCCTTGGTTTCCTTTGGTTCCGTTTGTCGATCGGTTCCGCCGCGACACATCGCACTTAACCGGTCGTGCGTGGCCGGCGCCAGATGGGCTTTCAGCGGCGGTCGACGGTGGGATGACGGACGTCGCGGCCCTGGACGATGTAGATGACGTCCTCGGCGATATTGGTGGCGTGGTCGCCGATGCGCTCGAGATTTTTCGCAACGAGGATCAGCTCGAACGCCGGAAAAACGACGCTGGAATCGCCCATCATGTAGGTGAGCAGTTCGCGGAAAATCTGGTCGCGGTAATGGTCCACCTTGTCATCACCCGCCAGAACTTTCTGTGCCAGCTCGACATCGCGCCGCACTACGGCGTTCAGAGCGTCGCGTACCATCTCCTCGGCGACCTCGCTCATGCGCGGAAGGTCGACGTACGGCTTGACGCGGGGATGCCGCAGAATGCGCTGCGCTCCCTGGGCAATGTTGACCGCCTGATCGCCGATGCGTTCGAGATCGGCATTAATCCGCGAGACCGCAAGAACAAACCGCAGGTCGACGGCCATCAACTGGCGCAAGGCGAGCAGCTGAACGACCCGATCGTCGATTTCGATCTGCAATTCATTGATGGCGTCTTCTTCATCGAGCACGCGCTTGGCGAGTTGTTCGTCCGAGTCCAGAACGGAATGAACAGCCTGGTGAACGGCGCGTTCGGCGAGGCTGCCCATCCACAGTAGCCGTTCCTTCAGTTCGTTCAAATCCTTCTCGAAATGGCGTTCCATGTGTTCCTCTGCGTTGTGCGCCTTGCCTGCACTCCTGAATATGGCGCGATCAGCCGAAGCGGCCCGTGATGTACGCTTCCGTTCGCGGGTCGCCCGGCGTGGTAAAAAGATGCGGCGTTGGGCTGAACTCGATCAGCTCGCCCACCAGGAGAAACGCCGTGAAATCACTCACCCGCGCGGCCTGCTGCATGTTGTGGGTGACGGTTACGATGGTGCAGAAGTCTTTCAATTCAATCAGAAGCTCTTCAATTTTTGCCGTGCTGATCGGATCCAGGGCCGAGCAAGGTTCATCGAGGAGCAGCACCTCCGGGTCAACGGCAAGAGCGCGAGCGATGCACAGACGCTGCTGCTGGCCTCCGGAGAGTTCGTACGCGGATTTGTGCAGATGGTCTTTTACCTCGTCCCACAGCGCGGCGCGCCGCAGGCTCTTCTCCACAACTTCCGCGACGGGGCCTTTGATGCCGTTGATGCGCGCGCCATACGCTACGTTTTCGAAGATGGACTTCGGGAAAGGATTGGGGCGCTGGAAGACCATTCCCACCCGCCGCCGCAGCGAGGTCACATCCTGAGAGAGTATGTTCTGCCCGTCGAGAAGGATCTCGCCTTCCAGGCGCGCGCCCCGCACCGTCTCATGCATGCGGTTGAGGGTCCGCAAAAGAGTGGACTTGCCGCAGCCCGAGGGACCGATCAGGGCGGTCACTCTGTTCGCGGCGATGCCCATACTCACATGGAAAAGGGTCTGTTTGGCGCCGTAGAAGAAATTGACTTCCGATATGCTCATGCGCAAAGGCGACGGCGATACGGTTTCGCGGCTGGCCGCTCCCGTGCCGGTGGTGGTGATGTTTAACGACAAAGCTGGCCTCGTTGATGCGTGCATGTCAGGACCTCGGAACCCGGACACCCCGGGCAAGAACGACCCGGGCCACGATGTTCACGGCCAGAATCAATCCCAGCAGGACTAATCCCGCGGCCCAAGCCTGACGGTGCCAATCTTCGTATGGCGACACCGCGTAAGTAAAGATCACCACCGGCAGCGACGCGGTCGGCTGGCCCCATCCGGGACTCCAGAAGCGATTGCCGAAGGCGGTAAAGAGCAAGGGGGCGGTTTCTCCCGCGACCCGGGCGACCGCCAGAAGGATGGCGGTGACGATGCCCCGATACGCCGCCGGCACGACTACGGACTGAATCGTCCTCCACTTGCTGGCGCCGAGCGCCATTGCGCCTTCGCGAAGCGAACGCGGCACGCCGCGCAGGAATTCCTCCGTGCTGCGCAACGTGATGGGAATCATCATCAAGCCGAGCGCGAAGGAGCCCGCGAACGTCGAGAAATGTTTGAACGGCAGCACCATCAGCGTGTAAGCAAAGATGCCGATCACGATGGACGGCACACCGTTTAACAAGTCCGCCGCATAGCGGACTACGAAGGCCATTTTCGAGCCGCTGAACTCCGCAAGATAAACTCCGCCCAAAAATCCGACCGGCACGCCCATCAGCGTGGCCAGGGCCAGCAACTTGGCGCTGCCGGCGATGGCGTTGGCCATGCCGCCGCCCGCCTCGCCCACGGGAGCCGGAAGCCTGGTGAAGAAGTTCCAATTCACCGAGCTGCCGCCGTGAACGACCAGGTACGCGAGAATGCAGAAGAGAACGCCGACCGTAATCAACGCGCAAAGGCCCGTCAGCGTGAGCATCAGGCCGCTTACAAATTTCCGCCAGCGAAGGCGCGCCGTCATGCGTTCCCCGTTCCGCTGCCCTTCTGCGCCGTCGCGATAATCAGCAGGCGCGCAAGACCGTTGATGATGAACGTCAAAATGAAAAGCACCAGCCCCAGGGCGATCAGCGAATGCGTGTACAGATCGCTGGTAGCTTCCGTGAACTGATTGGCGATAACGGAGGCGATGGAATCGCCGATCGAAAAAAGCGATGCCTTGATGACCGGCGCATTTCCGATAACCATGGTCACGGCCATCGTTTCGCCGAGCGCTCGCGCCATCGCCAGGAAAATGGAGCCCACGATGCCGCTGCGGGCGAACGGAACAACCACTTTCCAGGTGGATTCCCAACGCGTCGCGCCGAGAGCCAAAGCCGCTTCGCGCTGTTCGCGCGGAACGGCCAAAAGAATTTCGCGTGAAACGGAAACGATGTAGGGAATGACCATCACCGCCAGAACCGCTCCCGCGGTGAGGAATCCCAGCCCGTACGCGGGCCCCTGGAAGAATGGCAGGAAGCCCAGCGACTCCTTCAGAGCGGGCTCCACGACCTTGCGAATGATCGGCACGATGATGAAGATCCCGAGGAGGCCGTAAATCACACTGGGAACGGCGGCCAGCAGGTCAATAAAAAATTGCAGCGTGTCGGAAATTTTCTGGGGCGCGAGCTCCGCCAGGAAAATTGCCGCGCCCAACCCGAGCGGCACGGCGAGCAGCAACGCCACGGCAGTGGTGACCACCGTGCCGTAAATAAACGGCAAAGCTCCAAATTCCTCGGTGACCGGATCCCACACTCGAGTCACGAAGAAGTCGAATCCGAACTTATGCCAGGCCAGGGAAGACTGCTGCCATAATTCGAACACCAGCACCACGGTAATGAGCACGACGCTGGCCGCGAACAAAAACGTCAGCAGCCGCGCAATTTCGTCTCCGGTGCGGATGCGCGCGAGAAACGAGCGCGAACCCGCCAGTGGGCCCGCGCTCGGAGCGGTTGTAGAAGGAGTTGCCACGATGCCTTACTGCACCTTATTGATGGCCTTTTCTTCCTTTGCCACGACTTCCTTGGGCAGCTTGGCGTAGGCAAGGCTTTCGCAGTATTGCTGCCCGTCGGTCATCATCCATTTCAGGAAAGTCTTCAAATCGTTGCGTTTGGAAGCGTCCGAAATTTTCTCTGGAATCAGGAGCCAGGTGAAACTGGAAATCGGGTATGCCGTTTTGCCGGGTGCGTTGGTGATGGAAACGCGGAAATCGTCCGGCATATTTTTGATGGCTCCCGCGGCGGCGGCGCTTACGCTGGCCAGATCCGCCTTGATGAATTCCCCGGCGGAGTTGCGCACCGTCCCGTACGGAGTGTGATTCTGAATCGCGTAAATCAGCTCGACGTAGCCGATGGAGTTGGGGGTCTGCTTGACCACGCCCATCACTCCCTCGTTGCCCTTGCCGCCGAGCCCAACCGGCCAGTTCACGGAGGTGTTGCGGCCCACCTTGTCCTTCCATTCGGTGCTGACCTTGGAGAGATAGTCGGTCCAGATGTATGTTGTGCCGCTGCCATCGGAACGATGAACCACCACAATGTCTTCGTTTGGCAGATTCACGCCTTTGTTAGCGTCGGCGATGGCGGGATCATTCCATTTCGTTATTTTGCCAAGATAAATGCCGGCCAAAGCTTCCGGGGTGAAATTCAGGCTGCCGGTGACTCCGGCGATGTTGTACGTTGGCACGGCCGCTCCCAGAACCGTCGGGAAGTGCAGAATTCCGTGCCCCTGCTTGTCGGTATACGCCTTGATCTGCTCGTCGGTCATCGGCCCGTCGGACGCGCCGAAATCCACCGTTCCTTCGGTAACCTGACGGATGCCCGCGCCCGAGCCCACGGACTGGTAGTTGATTTGGACGGTGCCGTGCGCCTTGTGGTATTCGTCGAACCATTTCGAATAAATGGGGTACGGGAAAGTCGCGCCGGCGCCGTTGATCAGCAAGGCGCTCTGCGCTCCGGTGACGATGGCGGCAACCAAGAAGACCAAAGCCAAACCTGCGAATCGTTTCATGGGGTGATCTCCGCTTTATGTGAGTGATGGTGCCCGATAGCAAAGTCTTGCGGAGTCGTGTTACGGAATTGTTACAAACGCTTCATAGTTGAATAAAACCGGTAAACCCGTGTTTGTAGCGAAGTTGGTGTCCAAAAGGCCGGTTTTCAAAAGCGTTTGGGCCGTACCGAAAAAGAAAGCGGCCGGGGAATCTTCCCCGGCCGCCTTTGCCGCTTGCAGACGCGAATTGTTAAAAGCTGAAGATCGTGTCGAACTGCCAGCGCTTCAGCCAGCGTTCCGGCGTGGTGCTCTGTGCCGTCACGAGTTGTCGCCCGAACAGTCCGGTGAACCCGACCTGCACGTGCGGGTAAGCCTGGTAATAAGCTTCAATGCGATGGTTGACGTCGTTCGTCGGCTGCCTTAGGTCGCTGAAGTTGAAAGCGGCCAGAACAGCGTCTCTCTCGACGCGCATGAACGTGTAGCCCAGCAGAAAGTCTCCCGGGTTCTTGGTCTGTCCGGCTTTCAGCTCTGCCCAGTAGCCATGCCGCTGATGAGGATCGCAAGCCGGCGGAGCCACTCCCGCGGCTACGAACGCGGCGACATTTTCGCAGGCGCGCGTGTTCTGCGCGAAGTCGAATAATGCGTACACCGGCCAGCGCTTGTGTCCGGTGTCGAAGTCGAGCCGTGCGATGGCGTCAAAGATGCCGAACTTCGAGGCAAAGGTGCGCAGACCGTTGATGGTGCCGAAATTATTGGTGTCGGTTGAACCGCCAAAGCCGAACGTGCCGCCCGCGCCGGAAGCGATGCCTTGGGTGGCCGAGCCGTTGCCGCTCGTCTGGTTCTGCGCAATCCGATCCGTATTCGCCCAGTCGTAGTAGGCGGCGTCGAGAGTGAGCTTGGTGCGGGATCCCAGATCCCACCCGGTCTGGACCTGTGCGCCCGTCATGTACGTATCCGGTCCTCCGCTCACTTCGAACGCCGGCGTTTCGAAACCGACGACGGCGAAGTGATTGATGAGCTTGTCCTTCCAGTTCCAGGAAATCGCTTCGCTCGCGCCTTCCGGATTCAAGTCGTTATCGAACGTCAACTCCGTCCGCAGCCAGGTGTAAGCAAATTTGCCAACGGTCAGGGTGAAGGGCTTGGCGTAGTGCGGGTTGTATACGCCGAAAGCCCGGTCGACGGAAAACGGCTTGCGCGTGAAGAAGCCGCTGAGCGTCTGGTTGGTCGAAATCGGATCGCCAAAATCGCCCGACGCCAGCGAGAAGCCGGCCGCGAAATCGTCCGTCAGCTTCGTGTTTACGTTGAAGCGCAAACGATACCGCTCGCGGTGGCGGTCTGCCGGAGCAGGAGCCGTTTCCGCGCCTCCGCCAAAAAAGGGCTCATAGCGCAGCCGGAGATCGCCGCTGAACTTCAGGCTGCTGAGCGCCTTGATCTCCTTCTTGCCTGAGTCCATGTCCTTTTCGATCTTGGCAACGCGCGTGTTGAGGTCGCCTTCCTGAGCCTTGGAAGCCTCGCCCGCGTCCACCGCGCTTTTCACTGCGACGGTTGCCGAAATTGCCTCGTTGGCTTTCGAGCTTGCCTCGGAAGCGCTCGCTTTCGCCGAAACTGCTGCGTCGCGCGCTTCGCCGATTTCGTGGTCGCGCCTGGCCAGCTCCTCCTTCAGCATCTGAATCTGTTCCTGCTGCGCTTCGAGCGCTTTCCGCAGTTCCTCGACTTCGGCGGCAATGGCCGCGGGATCGGCCGCCGGGGCCTTTCTTGCCGCTTTGGGCTTCGGCGCTGGTTCGGCGGCCTTTGCGTCGGCGTCTTTGGGCGGGGTGTCCGCAAGGGCGACGCCAGTCATCAGAAAAAATGAAAGTGCGAATGCTGCTAGTTTTCTCATTGCCTCTCTCTTTGGTTGACGGCTTTGTTACAGCGAATTCAAATCAGCGGTGCAACAGCCGAAACATGCCCGCGCCAGAAAGTAGAGTCGAGGTCTTACGGCCACGTCAATCAAAAATGAATATCCTGTAACAAAGCCACCCGAATTGCGCGGCGCCTACAACTTTCTTTACGATGCCGATTAAGGCTGGGCCGGAAATCACGCGAAGCAGCCTTTCTGAAGGGGAGGATGGGGACCGCCGCCAGGGGTGCGGAGATCCCCAGGGAGGAATCGACACAGAAGACTAAACGCTTTGAGCGTCGCACTCCGGGTTCACCCCGTGATGAACCTCTTGTGAATTATCCGTAACGCCCGGCGGGCGCCCCTCGGCGCCGGCACACGGCTCTACGCCGAGAGTTCGTCCGCGTCCGTGCCGGACGTCCAGCCCGCGCACCCAGAAAATGATGTCCTCGGCGATATTCGTAGCATGGTCCGCGATCCGCTCGAGGTGCCTTGTCGCCAATACGAACTGCATTCCGGGACTTACGGGCATCCTCTGATGCGTCATGTGGTCGAGCAGTTTCTCGAAAATGCGATCGCGGTACTGATCCACTACGTCGTCGCTGATGAGCACTTGGTTGGCCATCTCCACATTGCGAAAAATCAATGCGCCGAGGCTCTTGCTGACCATGGCGCGGACCGCGGACGTCATGGGAGCCAGTTCTTCCGGCGCCTCCGCCGAAGGAATTTCCCGCAAGGTGATGGCGCACTGCGCCAGATTCACGGCCAGGTCTCCGATGCGTTCCAGGTCGTTCGTGATTTTCAGCGCCGCGACGATCAAGCGCATTTCGTCGTCGGAAAATGCGCCGCGGCGCAGCAGCCGGATCGCATGCTCGTCGATGACGATCTCCATCTCGTTGATTCGCGGCTCCAGCAGGAACACCTCGCCGGGCAGCGCCGCAGTTCTCGAAGTATCCAGGCTGACCATCGCGTCGAGCGCACGGTTCATCGCTCCTTCCACGGTTCGCGCCATGGAGGCCATGTAGTTCACCAGCGTGTCATACAGAACGGCTTCCGTGAGTCCAGCGGCCGAGGTCATGACGTCCTTTCCCGGGCGCAGGTAAACCGCCACACACCTGCGCTCGTGCCGCAAGTATCGCCTTGCGGCATTACCGTGAAATTAACGTGGAGTGAAATCGCGGAAAGAAAGAGGCGGGCGGAAAGCGTCAAGCGGGAAAGTCGTCGGCCGTGTGTCCCGGGTCGAACACCGGCACCGTAAAGTGGAAACGCGATCCGCTTCCCACTTCGCTCTCAACCCAAATCCGTCCCTCGTGCGCCTCCACCAGATGCTTGGCGATGGAAAGCCCCAGCCCGGTGCCTCCAACTTCTCTCGATCGGGCCACATCCACGCGGTAGAAACGCTCGAAAATACGGCTTTGGTCCGCTTGCGGTATGCCGATGCCCGTGTCCGAAACCGTGATGACCACTTCGTTTCCCACCGCCGCTGCGCTGATCCGAATCTCGCCCTTGGCCGGCGTGTACTGAACCGCGTTCTGCAGCAGATTGTCGAGCACCTCCGCGAGCCTGCGCCGGTCGCCCGCAATGTCCGGCACTTTTGCCGGCAGGTCCAGGCAGACACGCAGATTCCTGTCGCGCGCCCGAGGCTGCACGCTTTCCACGCAGCTTTCCACAAACGGCGCGACCGCCAGGCGCCGTACTTCCAACTCCAGCCGTTCGGCGTCCATTTTCGAAAGCATCAGCAAGTCTTCCGTCAGCCGCGCCAGCCGCCGCGAGTGTTCGAGGATAATCCTCAGAAAGCGCGTCCGGTTCTCCGGATCATCCATAGCGCCCGCCAGAAGCGTCTCTGCGAATCCTTGAATGGCCGTCAGCGGCGTCCGAAATTCGTGCGACACGTTCGCCACGAAGTCGCGCCGCACCCGCTCGAGCTTCCTCAGATCGGTGACGTCGTGCAGCACGATCACCGCCCCGCTGTTTTCCGTGGCGCGCACCGCAGCCACGGTGGCCGCGAAAAAATGCTGCCGCAGTGTGCCCGTAACGATTTCCGACTCCACCCGCGGTTCGCCCGCCAGGACTTTGTGCACCGCCTCAATCAGCTCTGCTTGCCGCACCACCTCGACGAGCGCGCTCCCTGCCTTCGGCGGCACGCCCAGCCCCAAAATGTCGGCGAATCCCGGATTCGCAAACGCCACCCGCTCCGCGCCGTCCACAACCAGCACACCTTCCACCATGCTGCCCAGAATTGCCGAGGAAAGGTTGCGTTCTTCCGTCAGCGTGCGGATCGTGCGATCGAGCCGCGCCGCCGTCTGATTCAGCGACCGTCCGAGACTCTCGAGTTCGTCGCCGGACCCGTCCGCAGCCAGCGGCCGGAAGTCGCCTTCGGCCACACGGCTCGAGAACTCCGTCAACCGTTCCACACGATTCGAGAATCCACGCGAGACCAGCAGCGTAACCGCGCCCGCCAGCACCAAAATCACCACCGATCCGAACCACAGAGCGCGCCGGAAACTCCAGACCGCCGCGTCCACAGTTGCCCGCGGAAGCGCGAACCGCACCACGAAAGGCTGGCCCGAAGCCGTGTGCCGCCTCACGGCGTAGTACAGCAGGTCGCGGTTGATCGTGACGCTTTGGCGGATCGAACGGCCTTCTCCCTGCGTCAACGCCTGCCGGATCTCCGGGCGGCCCGCGTGGTTCTCCATCGTCTGCGTGTCGGACTGCGAATCCGCCACCACCAGGCCGTTGGCTTCTATGACCGTAACCCGCGCCCCGCTCGAAGCCGCGGCGCTTACCCAGTCGCGCAGCGCGGAAATTTCGGCCGCGTTAAGCGGTACCTGGGAAGACAGTTGCAGCGGCCGCGCCTCGGCCGTTTGCGCGATTGCCGCAAGCTCTGCGAAACCTGCTTGTTCGTAATCGCGCCGCAGCGCGCGCTCCGCCACCAGATCGACGGCCAGAAGCACGCCGAACAGCAGCGCGAAAAACGCCAGCGCCAATTTCCAGAAGAGATTAAGCCGCACGGGTTTCGAACAAGTAGCCTGCGCCCCGAACCGTTTTCAGGTGCACGGGATTTTCCGGATCGTTTTCGATCTTTTCCCGCAATCGCCGGACATAAACGTCCACGCTCCGCGGGGTTACGAACCGGTCGGTGCCCCAAACCGCGTCCAGAAGCTGGTCCCGGGTGAAAACGCGGTTCGGGCGCGAGGCCAGGTAATAGAGCAGCCGGAATTCGAGCGTGCTAAGCGGTACGAGCCTTCCACTCTGGCTGACGCGATACGCCGCCGGATCGATGGCCAGCCGGCCCACTTCGATCGTTCGCGGCGCGTCCCCCGGCGGCTCCGCGCGGCGGAGTAACGCCTTCACGCGCGCGATCAATTCTCGCGGGCTGAACGGCTTCGTAACGTAATCGTCCGCGCCCATCTCGAGTCCCACCACGCGGTCCGCTTCCTCTCCGCGCGCCGTGAGCATCAGTATGGGTAAACGATTCAACGTTTCGTCCTTGCGGATCTCCCGGCAGATGTCCAGTCCGGAAACCTTCGGAAGCATCAGGTCAAGCAGCAATAGATCGGGTGGCGACTTCTTGAGGCTGGCCAGCGCCGTTCCCCCATCGTGAGCCGCGCTGACTTGGAACCCTTCATTCGCCAGATTGTAACGAACCAGTTCGACGATATCGCGGTCGTCTTCGATGATCAGTATGCGTTTCATATTGGCTGCTCCACGGCTTCCCGCAGAGCCATTCGCGCGTACCGCTCGCCGGCTTGCTGGCAGTGTATCGCACGCCGGTGCGCAACGGTAGACGCGAGGCCGCTCATTACCGCCCTGTAACACGTGAAACATTTTGCCGGAAGAAGATAAAGCGCGGTTTACGCAAATGTGAATGGCTGATGAATGCGCGAGGCCTGCCTCGGCGCGCGATTGTTTCTCCCGGCTGGCCCGGGACCTAGGCGCCGGCCGTGGTCGTGAACGCCAGCGAAAGCAGGGTCCTCTGCTCCAGGTCATGCGCCTTCGCCGACCCCGTCGCAGGGCTGGCGCTGGCCGAGCGTTTCACCGACCTCAGGTTCAGGTTGCGCGCCTCTGTGATCTGCATCAGCCGCGGCATCACGTAGGAGAACGCGCCCATGTTCCGCGGCTCCTCCTGCACCCACACGACCTCGCGCGCGTTCGGGTGGGAGTCCAGCGCCGCGCTGATTTCCGTCTTCGGCAAGGGATAAAGCTGATCCAGGAAAAGGATTGCCGTGCTCGTATCCTTCCGCCTGCGGCGCTCCGCTTTCAGTTCGTGCCCCACTTTCCCCGTCGCGATGAG
>Ga0209178_1000260_pt1 | contig 14698 bp, 10 predicted proteins | sample GAAS200_FD_187521 | JGI IMG/M metagenome (GOLD analysis project Ga0209178, IMG submission 187521) | Agricultural soil microbial communities from Georgia to study Nitrogen management - GA AS200 (SPAdes) (version 2) | ecosystem: Environmental > Terrestrial > Soil > Agricultural land | place: USA... | reverse complement strand
GGTCGAGCCAGGCGGGGTCCGCACACTGAACTCCCCCATCTCCGGGGATGCCGTGCTCTTCCTTCACCTGAAAGGTCGGCCATGAAGACGGGTGCTGCGCCGCGCCGGCGCCGTTGGACCACGCTCGCCGCCGTGGTCCTTGTCGGCGCGGGCCTGGTCATCGGCGTGCATGGACTGCGTTGGCGGGCAGAGGTGGTGGGCATGAAGCTCGAGGGGAAGATCCCCGATCTTCGCTGGCGCGACCTCCTGCGGATGCTCCCACCGCGGTCGGGCTACTACCTCGAGCCGCTGATCGAGACCGGTAACCCCTATGCGTCCATCGAGAACCCCTACGCGTCGCCCGCCGACTCCGCCGCGGGGGCGAAAATCTTCCGTCTCTCCTGTACGCAGTGCCACGAGGGACACGCCCTCGGCGCCCCAGACCTCATGCACGCCGCCCTGGGGCATCCGAGCGACTGGGCTCTGTACCGAGTTCTGGCCTTCGGTATTCCCGGGACGCCCATGACGGCGCCCGCGCTGAGTGACCGGCAACGGTGGCAGGTGATCGCTTATGTCCGGTCGAGCCGCCGTTCCGCCACGTCGAGCCGCCGGCCGACGGCCCCGCCATATACGGTACCCGTCGAGGCGATCGCGAAGGCTCGATCGCATCCGGATGAATGGCTGTCGTATTCCGGGAGCTACGACGACCATCGCTTCAGCCCGCTGGCCCAGATCAACCAGGCGAACGTGCGGGCGCTCCGGCCCGTGTGGATGTTTCAGCCCGCCGGCGCGGACGACAAGAACGAGGCCTCTCCGGTCGTCGCCAATGACGTGATGTATCTGACCGCTGCTCCGAACACCGTCTGGGCCATCGACGCGCGGACGGGACGGCCGCTCTGGCATTTCACCCACGTGCTTCCCCAGCACCTGTCCCTGTGCTGCGGCACCGTCAACCGCGGAGTGGCCGTGGAGGACAGCACCGTGTTCGTGGGCACGCTCGACGCACATCTGATCGCGCTCGACGCCGGCACGGGGCGGGTGCGGTGGAGCGCGGGCGTCGGCGAGCCGCAGGACGGGTACAGCATCACCGGGGCACCCCTCGTCATTCCCGAGGGTGTCATCACCGGCGTGGGGGGCGGCGAGTTCGGTGCCTCAGGCGTGATCGATGCCTACGATCCCGCTACGGGCAAGCGCCTCTGGCGTTTTCACGCCATTCCCCAGCCCGGCGAAGCCCTCCATGACACATGGGCCGGCGACTCCTGGAAGACGGGGGGAGCACCGACGTGGCTCACCGGGGCCTACGACACCGCGACGCACGTGCTGTATTGGGGCATCGGGAACCCCGGACCCAATTACGCCGGCGGGGTGCGCCCCGGCAGCAACGTGTACTCGAATAGCGTGGTGGCCCTCGACGCCCGCACGGGCCGGGTGAAGTGGTACTTCCAGTTCACGCCGCACGACGAGCACGATTGGGACGCGGCGCAAGTGCCGGTGCTCCTCGATGCCACGGTCCGCGGCCGGCCGCGCCACCTGATTCTCTGGGCCAACCGCAACGGGTTTTATTACGTGCTCGACCGGGATTCAGGCACGTTTGTGAGCGGCGCGGCGTACGAGAAACAAACGTGGGCATCCGGGCTCGATTCGTCGGGCGCGCCCCGCATCCTTCCCGGCATCTCGCCTTCTGATACGGGCACCTTCCTCTACCCGTCGGTGGTCGGCGCCACCAACTGGTGGTCCCCGTCCTTCGACGAAAGGCACCGGCTCATGTTGGTGCCGGCCCTGCACTTGGGCGGCACGTACTACCTCGACCAGGAGCTCCACCGGGGCGACCTGTTCACCGGCGGCGCCTCCACGATGGCTTTCGGCCAGCCCTTCTGGAATTCCGTAAAGGCCCTGGATCCGGCGACGGGGGCGCTCCTCTGGGAGTACCGTTTTCCGGCACTCACCGAGAACATCACAATGGGCGGCGTGACCACGACCGCGGGAGGTCTCGCCTTCGTGGGAGACGGTTCACGCTTCGTCGCGTTGGACGCCGCCACAGGGAAGGAACGCTGGTCCTTCTCGGTCGGGGGCCCGATCACGGCTGCGCCCGTGGTGTTCGCGGTGGACGGACAGGAGCGGATCGCGCTGATGGCCGGCAGGAGCCTGGTGGTGTTCGGGCTTCTCCGGCCGTGACCCGCAGAGTGCTTGCCCCGCTGTTCGTCTGGTTCCTGGCAGCCTGCGGTCCGCGAGGCCGGCCGCTGGTGCCGGCCCGGTACCATGCCGCTCGAGGACCGCTCCGCGCCCTGTCGTCCAATCCGCGGTACTTCGGCGACGACTCGGGGCACGCCGTCTATCTCACCGGGTCGCATACCTGGTCCACGCTCCAGGACAACGGACCGGCCGATCCTCCGGTTCCGTTCGACTACGTGGCCTGGCTCGATACGCTGGTCCATTACAACCATGACTTTTTCCGGATGTACGCCTGGGAGCAGGCGCGGTGGACCGACGAGACCGCGGGCGACTACTGGCTCACGCCGCTCCCCTGGGTACGCACCGGTCCCGGTCTGGCGCTCGACGGGAAGCTCAAGTGGGACGTGACGCGGTTCAACCCGGCGTACTTCCAGCGGATCCATGACCGGGTAGCGGAGGCGGGCCGCCGTGGGATCTACGTCTCCGTCATGCTCTTCGACGGCTGGAGCATCGACGCCAAGGGTCACAAGGCCCTGAACGATCCGTGGCGGGGACATCCGTTCAACGCGGCGAACAACGTCAACGGCATCGACGGACATCGCGATCCCTATCCGGCGGGCGCAGCGACCCACACGCTGACGCTCCCTCGCGTCCTGGCCGTCCAGGAGGCCTACGTCCGCCATGTGGTGGATGCGGTGAACGATCTGGACAACGTGCTCTTCGAGATCTCCAACGAGAGCGATACCACCTCGGCGGCGTGGCAGAACCACATGGTGGACCTCATCCACGCGTATGAGCGCACCAAACCGAAGCAGCATCCGGTGGGGATCACCGCCATGTGGCCGGGGGGATCGAACGGAGTCCTCTTCGCGAGCCACGGGGATTGGATCTCGCCGGGGGACTCCGGGGGGTACTTCACCGATCCGCCCGCCGCGGACGGGCGGAAGGTGATCATCCTCGACACCGATCACCTGGGCACGGAGTCCACGCGCGCCTCCTGGGTGTGGAAAGCCTTTCTTCGGGGAATGAATCCCATCTTCATGGACAGCTACGACGGGAAGGCCACCGGCCTCGGTGCCCGCCCCGATTTCGACCCGACGCGCGACCAGTACGTCCAGGTGCGGCGCGCCATGGGGTACACCCTCACCTACGCCACCCGCCTCCCGTTGAACACCATGATCCCGGCGGGGGATCGCTCATCGACGGGTTATTGCCTGGCCGACACGGGCGCTCCGGCATACCTCGTGTATCTCCCGGAAGGCGGAACGGTCACCGTGACGCTGGCCGCCGCGCCACAGCGGCTCACCCCTGAGTGGTTTTCACCGGGGCGAAACCGGCTCGAGACCGAACCCGTGGTGACGGCGAGCGGGCACGTCACGCTTCAAGCCCCGTTCCCGGGCGACGCCGTGCTCTACCTGCATTGACCTCCATCGGGCTCCTTACCCCATCGGGCTGGGGAAACATCGGCGATGCGGCGATTCAAGACGCCGTGATCGCCAACCTGCGCGCGCGCCTGCCCGATCTCCGGATCACGGCATTTACGCTCAATCCGTCCGACACCCGGCGCCGGCACGGCATTCCCGCGTTTCCCATCAACGGCTTCCAGATCATCCCGGGATACGGCATCAACTATTCTTCAGCGGCGGGCGTTCGAGGCGGGGAGCCGGTGGCGGAGACGCGGGAGCAGGAGTCGCTCAAGGAGCGCCTGCGCCGCTTCCCGCTGCTGTTCGGTCTGCTTCGATTCGGCAACCGGTCCCTGGCGTGGGCCCGCCGCCCGGCGGCCGTGGTGTGGCGCGAGCTCCGGCACGTGAAGCTGGCCCTGGGATTTCTCGAGGACTGCGACCTCCTGATCGTCTCAGGCGGCGGACAGCTGGATGAAGAGTGGGGTGGACCGTGGGGGCACCCCTACGTCCTGGCGAAATGGGCCACGCTGGCCCGCATCCAGGGTGTTCCGCTGGTCTTCCTGTCTGTCGGCACGTGCCGCGTCGAGTCGCCGATGGCCCGTTTCTTCCTCCGCTATGCATTGCATCAGGCCCGTTACCGCTCCTATCGGGAACCCGACTCACGGGATCGAGCGATCCCGCTCACCGGCATTCCCGATGATCCGGTGGTGCCTGACCTCGCGTTCAGCCTTCCCCTCCCCAACCGGCCTCCGGACGTGCGGCGGTCGCCGAGGATCGGCATCTTTCCCATGGCCTACTTGGATCCCCGGATCTGGCCGACCAAGGATGCCGCGCGGTTCCGAGCGTATCTGCGCGTCCTGGCCGCGCTGGCGGCCGACCTGACGCGGGCGGGAATACGCGTCGTCTGGCTCTACAGCGACAGTGCGGATCGCCCGGTGGTGGCGGACGTACAGGAAGTCCTGCGGACCGATCATCCGGGCGTCGATCCGGGGGAGACCCCGGCCGTTGAGACCGTCACCGCCCTCCTGGAGGTTCTGCGCGGACTCGATATCACCGTCGCCTCCCGCTTGCACGCCGTGCTGCTCTCCTTTTTGGTGGGGACTCCGGCGCTCGCCCTGTCCTACGATCGGAAAGTGGACGCCCTGATGCGCATGCTGGCCCTGACGGACCGCTGCCTTCCCATTGATGCCGAATCACGCTCCGTGCTCGCGGCCACCCTGGCGCTGTATCGCGATGGGCCGGCCGTCCGCAGCCGGACCGCACCGACTGTCACCTCCTTTCGCCGGGCGCTCGACGCCCAGTTGAGTACCGTCCTGCGCATGCGCCGGCGGAACTGAAACATGCCCGCCCCCCGTGTCAGTGTCGTGACGCCGGTCTACAACACCGGGAAGTACCTGGCGGAATGCATTGAGAGCGTGCTGTCCCAGACATTCGGCGATTTCGAATACGTGATTCTGGACAACGCCAGCACGGATGATTCGGCCGACATCATCGCCCGGTACGCCCGTGGCGACCGGCGGATCCGTGTGGAGCGGAATGAGCAGCTGCTCCCACAGATCCACAACTACAACCGTGCCCTGTCGCTGATCGGCGCGCAGTCTCGCTATACCAAAATCGTCCAGGCCGACGACTGGATCTTCCCGCAGTGCCTCGCACGCATGGTGGAAGTCGCGGAGTCGCACGAGAACATCGTGATCGTCGGGGCGCTCGCCGCCAAGGGTCCCGCCATCGCCGGCCAGGGTCTGCCCTATCCCAGCCGTCATGTGCCGGGCCGCCTTCCCTGCCGCATTCACCTGCTGCAGGGCTTGTCCCTGTTCGGCACGCCGACGACGCTGCTGTACCGGAGCGATGTAGTTCGGGCTCGCACGCGGTTCTTTGACCCCGACAGCCTGGTCGACGACGTCGAGATCTGCTATCAGTTGCTCCGCGATCACGACTTCGGGTTCGTACACGAGCTGCTGTCGTACATCCGCGTGGATGACGACTCCATCACCGGCGGCATCGCCGCCTACAATCCCTATCTTCTGCATGGCCTGATTCTCCTCACCAAGTACGGGAGTGACTTCCTCACACCCGAGGAACACCGCACCGCGCTGCGGCGCCGCCGGCGCGACTATTTCCGGTTCCTGGGGGGAGCGGTACTGCGGGGGCGCGAAGCGGGATTCTGGGCGCATCATCAACAGGGGCTGGCCGCCATCGGGGAGAGCCTGACGCTCGGGCGCCGCGTCCGGCTGGCGGCAGACGCCGCACTGGACCTGGCCCTCAACCCCCTCAACACGGTGCGCACTCTGCGCGGAGACGGCTGATTGGACCCCGCGGTGTCTGTGATCGTGTGCTCTCGGAACCGGGCGGACTCGCTCCGCCGGGTCCTGGAGGCGCTGGCACGGAGCCCGGCAGCGGACGACGTCGAGGTGATCGCTGTCGACAACGGATCCACCGATCACACCGAGCGGGTCGTCGCAGAGGTGACGGCCGGGGCTTCCGTCCGGGTCCGTTACCTTCGGGAGCCCCGGCACGGGAAGGCGTTCGCCCTGAATCGGGGTGTAGCGAGCGCACAGGGCGACTTGTTGTGCTTCACCGATGACGACGTCACGCTCCACGGCGGCTGGCTGCGGGCGTTCCGGGAGGCGTTCCGGGATCCCGCGTGCTTGGGCGCCGCCGGCCGCATCCTCCCGGAGTTCGACGGGGACCCACCGCCCTGGCTCCCCGATGCGTTCCCGTTCCCCTTTCGGTACGACTTTGGTGTGACGGCGGGTGAGGCGCGGGCTCCCGCATTTGGCGCCAACATGGCCTATCGACGGCGGGCCTTTGAGCGTTTTGGGACTTTTCGAGAGGATTTGGGACCAACCTCCGCGAACCCGATCGGCCTGGGCGAGGATTCCGAATTTTGCCGGCGGCTCATGCAGGCCGGGGAACTGGTCCGCTACGTCCCGGAGGCGCTCGTACACCACCCGGTCTCCCGCCAGCAAGCAACCAAGGGGTTTCTCCGCGCATGGCATTTCCGGCTGGGCCGGGCCATGGCGCGGCGGGAACCGGTCCCCGGTGAAGACCGCCGAGTGCTGGGCGCCCCCCGGCATCTGCTCCGGACCCTGCTGACGTCGGGGCTGGGGTGGTGCCTCGCGACGGATCGCACCCGCCGGCTGAGCCACAGCCTCGCGTTCTATCGCGCCTGGGGACAGGTGCTCGAATACCGGTCAGCGCCCCGCTCGTGACGAACACCCGGCCGCGCGACATCACCTCGTCCGGCGCCACGAATGTGCTCTGGAACTGGGGCACGTTCCTCTTCAATGTCGTCGCGACGTTCTTCATTTCGCCCTACGTGGTGAAGAGCCTCGGGAACACGACGTACGGTCTCTGGGTCCTCCTCGGCTCGCTGGTCGGATACCTGGGCCTGCTGGACTTCGGCGTCCGCGGTGCGGTGACCCGGTACGTCGCCCGCCTCTACGCCGATGGCGACGACGAGAAGGCCGGGCGCCTGACCTCCACCGCCCTCAGGATCTTCTCCCTGATGGGACTGGCGGCGGTGGTCGTCACCGTGTTCCTCGCTACGGCCATCATCCACCGGTTCAACATCACCGCCGCGGAAACGGCCACCGCCCGCCTCGTGCTCACCATCGGCGGGCTCACGGTGGCGGCAGCGCTGGTCGGCGGAGTGTTCGGCGGCGTGGTCATCGGCCTCGAACGCTTCGACCTGAATGGGCTGGTGGAGATGGGAGTCGGCCTGGTCCGGGTGCTCGGGATTTACTTCGCCCTGAAGGCGGGGTTCGGCATCCTGGCGCTCGCGGTCATCCAGTTCGGCGTATCGGCCGCCCGCACGCTCGCCGTGTACTGGTTCTCCCGCCGGCTCTATCCCGAGCTCACCGTCCAGCTCACCGTCTGGGACGGGCAGGCCTTCCGGGAGATCTTCTCGTTCAGCGCCTACTCCACGCTACTCTTGTTCTCGAGCTCCATCATCCTGTACAGCGACTCGGTGGTGATCGGCGCGTTTCTCCCCATCGGCCTGATCACCTATTTCGCCATCGCCGGAAACCTGATCGACTACACCCGGTCTCTGGTCCGGGGGATTTCCACCACCCTCACGCCCCGCACCAGCGCCCTCGAAGCGCGGGATCCCAACGCCGTATCGGGCGTCATTCTGCGGGCGGCCCGGCTGTCGACCCTGCTCATCCTCCCCATCGCGGTCACCTTTCTCCTCCGCGGCTCCCGCTTCATCAATATCTGGATGGGCCCCGCCTACGGGCACGAGGCGGGCCGGATCCTCGGCATCCTCACCGTCAGCCTGCTGTTCAGCGCCGCCACCCAGGTAACGCTGTCGGCGCTCATGGGATTGTCGCGCCACAAGGAGTACGCGCCGTTCAACATCGCCGAGGCGGTGATCAATCTCGGGCTGAGCATCTATTGGGTCCGGCCCTTCGGGATCGCCGGCGTGGCGCTCGGCACCATGGTCCCCTCCCTCGTGTCGTCGGTCCTGGTGATGCCCTGGTACGTACGCCGGTCGGCGGGAGTCTCACCCGCCCAGTACGTGCTGAACGCCTGGGTCCGACCGTTCCTCGCCATCGTGCCGTTCGCCGCCGGCACCGCGCTGATCGAGCACTATTGGGTGGCGAAGGGATTGGTTGCCTATTTCACCGGCGTCGCCGCCGCGCTTCCTTTGATCCTGGCCGGGGCGTGGTGGGTGGCGTTCGATCAGGCCGACCGGGAGCTGGTGCGGCGCTTCCTGCCCTTCCTGCGTCGCTCTCCGCCACGCTCCGCCGGGGACGGCGCGGGCAGGCGGGTGGAGGTCGGGGTGGTCGCCATGGTCCCCGACGTCTGGGGCGGGCCCTGGATGCCCCGTCATCACATCCTCACCCGGCTCGCGGATCATTTCCCGGTGGTGTGGGTGGATCCGCCGCAGGGCTGGAGCGGGCAGTGGCAGGGAGGCTCGCCGTGGCTGCACGGAAACCTCACCGAGCATCCGGGGTTCAGCGTTCTCCGGTGGCCTCCGGACTTCCTGTACCGCGAGCGGCCCGCGGTGTACCGGCAAATGCTGCTGCGGTTCCACCTCCGGCGGGCCATCCGGATGCTCCGGCAGCGGGGCGTGCGCCAGGTGGTCCTGTATATCTGGCGCCCGGAGTTCGCCTTCGCCCTCCGGTCGATGCCTTATGATTTCTCGTGCTATCACATTGACGACGAATACACGTTCGCGGCGGAGGAGAAACCGCTTACGTCGCGTGAGCGTCACCTGCTGGAGGGCGTGGATCAGGTGATCCTGCACTCGCCCGCCCTGCTCGAAAAGAAGGGGGGGATCAACCGTCACACCCTGTTCGTCCCGAACGGCGTGGACTACGCGGCGTACGCCACCCCGGTGGCGGAGCCTCCCGACCTGGCCGCCATTCCCCACCCCCGAGTCGGCTACGTGGGGGTGATCAAGGATCAACTGGACCTGAGCCTCGTGCTCACCCTGGCGCGGCGGCATCCCCAGTGGTCATGGGTGATGGTGGGCCCGGTGCGGGCGGCGTCCGCCCAGGCGGAAACGCTCGCCGCCCTGCAGTTGCTCCCCAACGTGCATTTCCTGGGCAGCAAGCCGGTGACCGATCTCCCGGCCTACATGCAGCATCTCGATGTCTGTCTCTTGTGTTACGTGCAAACCGGATACACGAAGTTCATCTATCCGATGAAGCTCCACGAATACCTGGCGACCGGTCGCCCCGTCGTGGGCACCCCCATCCGCTCGCTCCAGGAGTTTGGAAACGTGGTGCGGCTGGCCTCGACGCCGGACGAATGGTCCGCCGCGATCGCGGAAGCGTTGGCGCACCCGGAACAGGGCCGCGAGCAGCGCCGGGAGACCGCTCGGGAGCACGATTGGGGCCTGCTCGCCGCGCGAGTGGCCAACGTCTTCCGGGTTGAGCTGCCGGCGCGACCGACCTACCTCACGCCCGGGCGGTTCCGTCCACGTGCCCCTTGACCAGCTCCGGCGCGGGGGCAGCGGCCGGCGAGGAGATCCCCGGCGACCCCGCGACCGCGCCAGGTGTCCGGTCGAGGATCTGTGCCTCCAAGGCCGTGGTCAGTCGGGCCACATCCCGCTCCCAATGGTACTCGTCGAGTACCGCCTGTCTTCCCGCAGCGCCGTGGTGTTCCCGCCCTGCCGGGTCGGCTAACGACTGGAGCGCCCGGACAAAGTCCGTCTCGTCACGGTCTCGAAACACCTCACCTGCCCCCGTCTTGCGCACGATCCGGGCCGTGGGACGAGCATCCGAAGTCAGCACCGGAAGTCCGGCTGCCATGTAGTCGAAGAGCTTGTTGGGAATGGTGCTGTTCCAGCTCTCGTCGGCGTAGTGCGGCACGACGCCGACATCGGCCGCCGCCACCAGTCTGAGCGCCTGCTCGTGAGGCACTTGCCCGTAGAATCTGGCCACTCCCGAGTCCAGTCCCAGCGCGCGCCCCTGCGCCTTGAACATTTCCAGGTCCCGGCCCGATCCGATCAACGACAGCTGAAGGTTCATCCCCTTCTGCCGGGCTTGGGCCACCCCGCCCAGGAGTACGCCCACACCGCGCGGCGCCTCCATGAGCCCCAAGTACACGAGGTGCAGCGGCGCCCCCGGGGCCGGTCGCTCCCGCGCACCGACCGCCGCGACCCGCGCCCGCGCCGGGGTGTTCGAGACAATGGTGATGCGCTCCGTGGGTATGCCCATCCCGATGAGGCGATCGCGGGATTCCTCCACGACGGCCAGGATGTGCTGGACCCGCGGCAAGGTCCATGACTCGACCAGGGAGACCGCCGCCGGATTCCGGACCAGCCAATCCGACCACCGGTGCCGCCGGCTCTCCCAGATCGCGCGAATCATCGCGGGATAGTTCTCGGCCACGTCCAGCACCACAGGGATGCCCAACCGCCGCCCGACCCAGACCGATGTCGGCGCCAACGGCAGGTCGCGGCAGAGAATCACGTCGGCACTGGTATCGCGGGCCGTCGCGAAGATCAGCCGCGCCCACCGCGGGTTGAAGAACGCGGGGAACATGCTCAAGGCGCTCACCTGGGCGCCCGCCCACGGCAGCGGCGCGAGCCGGTGAATAGTGGCCTCGGGGAGCGTCTCCCGCCCGACGCGGCCGTCGCGATTCCGGGCGACCATATGCACGGTGTGGCCATGCTCGGTCAGCGCCCGGGAAATCTTCTCCGCCCGCACGTCCCAGGGGTACTCGGCGTCCCAGACCTTGCAGATGTTCATCGACCCGCTCCGGCGCCCTGCGAGCGGGGGGCCTGCTGTCCGTCGGGCGGCGCGGCCAAACCACGCCTCTCCAGCAGCTCGGCGTAGAGCGCTCCGTATTGTTGAACCGTACGCTCGATCGGAAAGGCCGCGAGCACCCGCTCGCGCGCGAGGTGCCGAATGGCAGCGCGGCGGACGTCATCGCGCAGCAGGTCACGCCATCGCGCGGCCAGCTCCCCCGGCGCGGCGGGCGGAACCAGGCAGTCCTCGAGCGCGGAGCCCAGCACGGCGCGATTCCCCCCGACGTCCGTGACCACCGGACAACAACCCGCACTCAGCGCTTCGAGCAGGCTCACCGACGTTCCTTCGCTGTGCGAGGAGAGGCTGAACACCGTGAGGCCCGCATGGAGCATGGCGACATCGTCCACCCAGCCGAGAAACCGGACCCAGGGACGCACGCCGGTCTGGCCCGCCAGGGTCTCGAGCCGGGAACGCTCGGAGCCGTCGCCCGCCAGCACCAGAACCGGGAAGGGGCCATCACTCTCCTGCCATGCGGCCCGGAGCGCGGCGAGCGCCGCGATCATGACGTCGTAGCCCTTGACCGGCTCGAGGCGCCCGACGCTCGCGATCACCGGGACCTCCGCGCCGACGCCGAGGTGCGCACGGAGGGCGGCGCCGTCCCCCCGGGGGCTGAACGCGGCCGTCGAGACCCCGTTGGAAATGACCCGCACGCGCTCCGGATCCCCGACGATCCGGGCCCGCAGCAGGTCGGCGACCGATTCCGATACCGCCACCACGACATCCGTTCGCGCGGACGCCCAGCGGTCCCAGATCCGGCCGTGCCACGGGTCAGGCTGAGGCCGTCCGTGCTCGGTATAGACGACGACCGGGACGCGAGCCAGCCGGGCCGCGCGGGCGGCCTTGTACCAGACCCCACTGTGGGCGTGCACGATGTCGGGACAGAGCTCCCTGATCGTCCGCGCCAGCACCCGGGGCCAAAGCATGGACCCCGGACCCTGCGCCGGCGCGGAAACGACGGTGCCGGTGCCCTCCAGATCGTTCGCGAACCGGCCACGATACTGGAGCACGAGGATCCGGCTCTCGAACTGGACGGGATCCGCCAAGCGGACGAAGTCGACCAACAACCGCTCCATCCCCCCGTAATTCAGATTCTGAATGACGTGCAGCACGCGGCGCCGAGGGAGCTTCATCGGGTCCGCCCCCACTGCATGGTCTCCCGAAGAAACGGGCGGGGATCATTCAAGCGAAGGACCTCGCTCCGGTCCCCCGGCCACCACAGCCGGAGGAAGCGGAAGAGCGTGCGCAGAGTACCCGGATCGTCCGGCGGCAGGGCGAGCGCTCGCGGCGAGTGTCTCACTCTGGCGATCATCTGATCCACATCTCCCCACCACCACCGCTCCCGGACGCCGGCGCGGTAGTCCGGCACCGCGGACGGCGGCTCCCCCAGCGCGGCTCGCACCAGGAGCGCAGGGAAATCCACCCCGGCGTCGATGGCCAGCTGCAGCGAGCCCCAGAATCGTCCGTTCACTTCCATCAGGTATGCCGTCCCCGTGTCGCGGTCGATCTTGAATTCCACCATCGCGACGCCCTGCCATTCCGCGGCGGCGAGGAGCGCCTCGGCCTGTTGAACAAGGGTCCCGGGCAGGGGCAGGCTCTGCGAGTACACACTCACACCTCCCGCCGGCGGTTTTTCGCGAAGGCGCTGGTGCGCGAACCGGGCCCGCACCGCACCGTCCCAGCGGAGCAGGAACACCCCCACCCCTGGTCCCACAATGCGGGCCTGCACGAGGAGCGGATAGCCCTCGGCCGGAATCTCGGCAAGCACTCGCCGCAGCTCCCCGCCATCCGAGGCGTGCCGGACGCTGAAGTGGCGCAGACGACCGCCGACAGGCGCCACCGACCTTGCTGGCTTCACGACCACCGGAAAGGGCAGCGCCTCCAGTTCGTCCGGGACCCCCACCCCGCCCCCCGGACACCGGATCACCGTCTGGGCGGGCGTCGCCACACCCAGGCGGCGGGCACGCTCGAGGAGTGACGCCTTGTCCGCCAGCGCGCGATAGCCCGCCAAGCCGGAAGACGGGACCACCACCCCGTCGCCGAGCCGCTCGCGCCCCCCCAGCAGGGCGACGACCGACGCGTCGGTCATCGGAATCACGACCCGGGCACCGTGGTGCCGGACCGCCGCGCCGACGTCCTCGACATACCGCGCCGGATCGTCCAGCACGGGCGCCACCGCGACATCGGCGCGGGCAAATCGCGAAGCCCCCGCGAGAGACCGCCCGGACCGTGAGCACACCACCACGCGGTATCCGGCTCGCCCCAGAGAGCGCGTCACGGCGAGCGACGCGCGCTGCTCGCCCTCGGTCACCAGCACGGTCACACTCACCGCGCCATCACTCCGTCGATCCGCAGGCGAAAGCCTCCCACGGACATTCCGGCCGGGATGTTCAGCCGGGGCGTGCCGAACGGCGCGGGCACGCCCTCGGGGACCCATCCTCCGTCCAACCTCAGGGCGCCCCGGTAACCGGCGGCGGCCGCGGCGGCCGCGACGCCGGGTGACCAATCCCCGTACGGACAGGAGCACCACTCGCCTGCGGCGCCGAGATGCTCCCGTACCCATTCCCGGGAGCGACGGAGCTCGTTCGCGAGGTCCGCCGGACCGATCCGGCTCAAGCTCCGGTGGCTCCACGTGTGCGACTCCAGTGCGATTCCGGGGACGGTACCGGCCGCCTTCAGCTCGTCCTCGGCCGCGCTTCGGGCATGAGCCGGCATCTCGCCCAGGGGAAGACCCGTGTCCAGCGCCCATCGACGCACCGCCGCGTCATCTCCTCCCAGTACTTCCAGAGCGTGGACCCGCGCGTCCCCGGGCATGGTCCCGTCGCCCGGATTCGCCAACGCATCCCACCAGAACGTGTGATCCCCCAGGAAGGAGGGCACCACGAAGAACGTGCCGGGGACTCCGCGCGCCGCAAGCTCCTGAACACCCGCGGTCATCGCCCCCCGATACCCGTCGTCGAAGGTCAGGACCGCACAGGGGCGATCACGTTCCTCGCGGGGCTCCCACAGGGACGACAGGGGGATGATCCGGTGCGTCTCCCCCAGCAGATCCAACTGCGCCGCAAACTCCCGCTGTGGGAGGTGGAGACTGCGCTCTCCCGCCGGCTCAGCCCCGTCCGGTACGATGTTGTGATAGGCCAGAATCAGCACCCGGCCACGCCGCCACCATCGGGCGACTCCAGGAACACCGATCGTGTGCAGCCCGAGCTCCAGAGACCGCCGGAGGACCGCCCGCCCCCGCCCCACGTCAGGTCCCGCGGAACGAGCCACGTCGTCGGACCCGCTTCGCCGCCGGAGCAACCGGCGGTTGTCCCGCCAGGTACCCGATCACCACGCCCATCAAGGCATACAGGAAGGCGGCGTAGGCCTGCGACAAGAAGAACCCCGTGACGGCATATCCGAGGATGCTTCCCCGGAGCCCCTGATCCAGTGCGGTGGGGCCGGCTCGCGCTCCACCGGGGCCGCCCCGCCCCAGCATCCGGAATGCGGTGATGAGGAAGGCCAGGAACGCGAGGATGCCGGGCACCCCCAGCTCCGCCGCGATCTGCACGAATGAGTTGTGGGCCGCGGACCACTTGAGGCCGAACCCGAGTTGCTGCCGTTCCGCCAGGGGCGAGATGGTGCCTTCAGCCACTGGAAACGCCTGAACGCCCACGCCGGTCAACGGACGGCGGAGCATGTACCCGATGCCCCGCTTCCAGATCTCCATGCGCCCGCTTTGCGCGTTGCCGCTCCAGTTGTAATCCTCCGTCGGGTGCAGGAGCGTGCTCATCATGGTCCAGTACTGGTCACTGGCGGCGAGCATGAACACCATGGCGAGCACGACCAGCGACCCGAAGCGCGCGCGGCGGGGAATGGCCGTGAAGCGGAACAACAGATACG
>Ga0209178_1000259_pt1 | contig 14707 bp, 10 predicted proteins | sample GAAS200_FD_187521 | JGI IMG/M metagenome (GOLD analysis project Ga0209178, IMG submission 187521) | Agricultural soil microbial communities from Georgia to study Nitrogen management - GA AS200 (SPAdes) (version 2) | ecosystem: Environmental > Terrestrial > Soil > Agricultural land | place: USA... | reverse complement strand
GCACTCACCGTCACACGCGTCGAGTCGAGGCTCGTCCACGTGAACATGGAGCTCGGAGCGGGGTCGCCCGCCGCAGTCACCGCCGCGGCCGCAAGTGTGATCGTGTCTCCCGTCAGGATCGTCAGACCGGGAGGTGAGACCGTGATGGCCACTGCCGGGGACGGCCCGGTCGAGCTGTGGCAGGCGGCGGCCGCGACTGCCGCCATCAGGAGTGCGCAGGAGCGCTTCATGGTACGGGGTTCTGTACCTGGACCGGCGAGAAGCTGAACAGATCTGACCCGTTCCCCAATTCCCCTTCCGCACCCGCACCCCAGCAGTAGGCGGCGCCATCCGCGGTGATCCCACACGCATGGCCGACGCCCACACTCAGCGCCGTGAACCGGAGATCGGTGGAAACTGGAAGCGGTGTTCTACTGAAGCCGGTCACCGCGTTGCCAAGCTGGCCACTGAGCCCGAAGCCCCAACAGACGGCGGCGCCGTCGGTGGTCAGACCGCATGTGAACCGGCTCCCCGGGGACACCGACTTGAACCTGAACGAGGTCGCGACCTTCTGAGGCGTCAGGAATGACGCGAGGGAGTCGTTCCCCACCTCGCCCGACGTGCCCAACCCCCAGCAATAGGCCTCGCCCGACGTCGTCACCCCGCAGGTGTGATTCGAGCCCGCACTGATCGAAGTGAAGGTCAGATTGCCCGCTACGGCGACCGGGAAGTTGACGTGGAAGTACAGCGTGTCACCGAGTTCGCCGGCACCGTTCTCCCCCCAACACCAGGCTTTGCCGGCGACGTCCAACGCGCAGGTGTACGCTTCGCCGCCGCTGATGAAGGTGTAGCGCCCGGTCCCGTACACTGCTTGGGGGACCGAGTCCGAGAATGCGGTTCCAGGGTAGTCGCCGAGTTGTCCCAGCTGGTCCAGACCCCAGCAATAGGCCTGCCCGGTTGAAGTGAGACCGCAGCTGTGCGAGTCCCCCACGGAGACCGAAGAGAACCGGAGGGACCCGGCGACCGGCTTGGGCACCGCCCGTATCGAGGAGGTGCCGTCTCCGAGTTGGCCGTAGTCGTTTCTTCCCCAGCAATAGGCTGTACCGCCGGCGACGCCGCATCCATGGTCCACGAACGTTGCGGCGAGGGAGGTAAAGACGAGGTTGCCCGCGATGGGCTTCGGGAGGGAAGCCGCGCCTGACGGAAGGGTGTCCACTCCGTCACCGAGAAACCCGAATCCCTCCGGGCCCCAGCAGTAGGCCCGGGCGCGGTAGAGCCCGCAAGAGGTGGTCGCGGTGGTGATCATCGACCAGCCCGAGGGTGTTGGCCCGGTGACCCCGTTGTCGCACGAGAGGATGGCGCCGGCCAACGCCAGCGGCAGCATCCCGGGCCGAAATCTGGGGAAACTCACTCGCATCCTCTCGCGCAGGTCCTCGGGGCGCATCCATGCCCCACGTTGTGAGTCTCTCTAAATGCGCAAGGTGCGCACTCAGACTTTCTCCCTTGATCGACCGGGTGTCAAGCTCGGAGCTGGGTGTCGTCCCGCTGTTATTCTCCTCCGATGGAGCCCATCCCCTGCCGCGCCGTCCTCTTCGACCTCGACGGCGTCCTCGCCGATTCCCGTCGCATCGTGGAAGGCGTCTGGAAAGTCTGGGCGGCGGAGAAGGGCCTGGACCCCGCGCCCTTCCTCGCCATCGCCCACGGACGCCGGACCTCGGAGATCCTCCGCACCGTCGCTCCGAACTTGGATATCGCCGCCGAGACCAACGCCCTCGACCGGATGGAAGAATTCGGCACCGAGGGCCTGGTGCCGATCCCGGGGTCTCCGGAATTCGTGCGCTCCCTGCCCGAGGGCCGCTGGGGTGTGGTGACGTCAGGGCATCGAGAGTGCGCGGAGTTCCGGCTCCGCTACGTGGGAATCCCGTTCCCAAAGGTGTTCATCACGGGAGACATGGTGACGAAGGGAAAGCCCGACCCTGAAGGCTACCTGCGGGGAGCGCGGGAGCTTGGATTTTCGCCCGCGGATTGTGTGGTCTTCGAAGACGCGCCGCCCGGGGTAGCGGCGGCTCATGCGGCCGGTATGAAAGTCGTCGGAATTCTCACGACGCACGCCTCCCACGACCTGTCCCCCACGATTCTTCAGCTCAACGACTTCCGGACTCGACCACCTCTCCAAATTTCTTGAGATACTTCATCCCGGAGTCGATCATCAGGGTGACCACGGTCGCGTTCTCACCCAGCGCCTTCGCCACGCGCAGAGCCGCGACGACGTTTCCGCCCGTCGAGGTCCCCGCGAAGAGCCCCTCCTCCCGCGCGAGGCGCAGCGCCATCGCCGTCGCCTCAGGCGTCGAAACCTGCTCCACCCGCTCAACCAACTCGGGCTTCCACATCGGCACCACGAACCCCGCCCCCACGCCGTCGATCTTGTGCGCCCCCGACTTCCCGCCCGACAGCACCGGTGACTCGCTTGGCTCCACGGCGAATACGCGGATGTGCTCATTGTGGCGCTTGAGCCCCTCGGCGGTTCCCCGGAGGGACCCGCCGGTCCCCACGAACTGGACGAACGCGTCGATCTTCCCCTCGGTCTGCGCCCACAGCTCCTCGGCCAGCCGGTGGTAAGCGGGCAGCTGGTCCTGGTTCTTCATCTGGTCGGTCCAGTAGGCGCCCGTCTCCTTCGCGATCACACCGGCGCGCGCGATCATGTCCTTGGTCAGCTTCTCGGTCATGCCGCCCCCCACACTCGGAATGACCTCGAGCCGGGCGCCGAGGATCCGCATGTGGTCGAGCTTCTCCTTGGAGAAGGCGTCGGAGGTCACGATCTGGAGCGGGTGGCCTTTCACGGCGCAGACCAGTGAGAGCGAGACGCCCGTCGAGCCGCCTGTGTATTCGACCACGGGCGCGCCGTCGGCGAGCCGGCCTTCGAATTCCGGCGTCTCGATCATCGACAGCGCCATCCGGTCTTTCATGGAGCCGGTGGGGTTCTCGTTTTCGAGCTTGAGCAGGATGCGGGCCGATCCCTTGGGCACGAGATGACGCAACGGGAGCAGCGTCGTGTTGCCGATGGAGTCGAGGATGGTGTGCGGAACGGTCATGGGAGCCCGGGCTCGGGACCCCTGAAGGTACTCCGGACTGCCGGTCTAGGGGTGGACCGTGACGTAGGCGGGCATGATGGCCGGAGCTCCGCGCCCGACGTGCGTGACGCCAGGTGCCCTGGCCCGCATCAGGCCCGTCGAGTCCACACTGGCGATGGTGGTATCCAGGGACCACCACGGAGCTGCCAGCGGAGCGGCGTCATGGGTGCACTCGAAGCTCGTGTCCACGAGCCGGAGGGTGACCGTATCGCCGACCGCCAGACTGGGCGCCTGCGGTGACACGAGCGCGAGGGGTCGCATGCAGTCGTTGATGATTGCCTCGTGCGAGCACGCCGAGGCGGCGAGGAGAATGACAGAGACGAGGGCAAACTTTCGCATAGGGGCGGACCGGGCAGTTCGATCGGTTAAGAAACACCATCGTTCCGTCTTGCGCAACCGGTTAGCCCCGGGGCGATGCCCCGGCGCAAAACGGGGCGCCCCTTTCGGAGCACCCCGTTGAATTTCCTGAGCGCCTCGACGCCTGAGCGCCTGGGCGCCTAGCCTGTTACTGGCAGACCGGTGCACCCTCGGCGTTCGTCGACGTCGCCGGAGCGGTCGGCGTCACGGCGCCGATGTAGATCGCGCAGGACGTCGGGGTGTTGATGTTCGTGATGCTCGCCGTCCAACCAGCCTGCGTGCCGGTACCCGTGGTGATGGTACCCAGGGTATTGCCCGTGGTGGTGCAGAAAGCGGCCGTGCCCGCGGTCGGCGGGTTGGTGCACGACGTGGTGGTGACATACTTGAGCGAATCGGAGAAGTACGCCTCTTCAGCCGTGACGAGGTTGCGGAGGTCCGACTTCATGGACGCCGCATACGCCTTCTGCTTGGTGTTGGCGAACTTCGGAATCGCGATCGCGGCCAGGATGCCGATGATGACGACCACGATCAACAGCTCGATAAGTGTGAAACCCTTGCGGTTCACGTTCAGCTCCTCTCAACGGGGGCTGACGCGGCATGAGGCGGGCTTGGCGCTCCGCCTGATCCGGTGCCAGGATGTGGCTCCGCAGGGGGTTGGTCTCCGAACGATCGGGACCACGAGGTACAGCGCGGTCTGGAAAGCGCGGGGGGGCAGGTCCACCGCCACGGCTGCGTTAAAGCTACGTCGGTGTGGCCAGGGTGACGTGTCCGGAATCACCCCTCGGCAGCTTCTCGTAACCCAACGTAACTCGTTATGTCGCACTGCAATGCGAAGAGAGATCACGCAGGGAGGTTCTCTTCGCAACCAGAGAGAACAACGGGGCGCTCCGTGAGGAGCGCCCCGTCGGAATCAGCTTACTGACAGACCGGAGCGCCTTCGGCGTTGGTCGACGTCGCCGGGGCGGTCGGCGTCACGGCGCCGATGTAGATCGCGCAGGACGTCGGGGTGTTCAGGTTCGTGATGCTCGCGGTCCAACCAGCCTGCGTACCGGTACCCGTGGTGATCGTGCCCAGGGTGTTGCCGGTCGTAGCGCACCACGCGGCGGTGCCCGCGGTGGGCGGGTTGGTGCAGCTGGTCGTGGTGACGTACTTGAGTGAATCCGAGAAGTACGCCTCTTCAGCCGTGACGAGGTTGCGGAGGTCCGACTTCATGGACGCCGCATACGCCTTCTGCTTCGTGTTGGCGAACTTCGGAATCGCGATCGCGGCCAGGATGCCGATGATCACGACGACGATCAACAGCTCGATAAGGGTGAAACCCTTGCGGTTCATGCTTCCCCCAAGAGAAGTAGACGACGCCGAGAGCGATCCAATCCCGAAGTCCCTTTAACGCAACGGGCGTGCCAGATCGGAAAACTCTCTCTTTAAATCATTAATTGACATATAGTTATGCAGAGCTTGGGGGATCCGCGGCGGAGTCATTTTCCCTCAGGAAAGCCCGCAAAGTGCAAGGTGGTCTCCAAAACGCCTGTCCTCGCCGTGGTGCTCGCCGCGCTATAACGTAAGGCCAATGAATGAGTTGAAAGATATTTGACTTACGTCCCACAACGTAACATCCCGACAAACCGACCAAGTCACCATGCCGCCCACACCGTTCGTCCTCTCCACCCTTGGCTATCCGTCCCTCCGATCCGCCAAGGGGGAGTCGATTCGCTTCAGGACCCGGAAGCACTTCGCCGTGCTGATCCGCATGGCACTGGCGGGGGGTCGCCGGTGCTCACGCGAAGAGTTGATGGAAATGCTGTGGCCGTCAGTGCCGGCCAAGCACGCCCGCCACTCCCTCGCCCAGGCGATCACGGTCATCAAGTCCAAGGTAGGGCCGGAGTCGGTCGTGGCGGCCCGAAATTCGGTGTCGCTCTCCGCGGGCTCCGTGGACGTCGACGCCCTCTCGCTCGACAGTGGCGGCTGTGACGTCGGCGGCTCGTTCCTCGATGGGTTCGACATCCCAGGGGCCCGTGGCTTCGAACAATGGAAGGACGAGTGGACGTCCAAGCTCCTCCCGAAGATCCGGGATTCCCTGGTACACCGTATGGATGCCGCACGCCGCCTCGGTGACTTCCCCACCGTTGAACGTCACGCCCTGACGCTCCTCCAATTCGACGCCCTCTCGGAGGACGGGGTCCGCGGCGTGATGGAGGCCCGGGCCTGGGTCGGCGACCGGAGTGGCGCGTTGAAGGCCTACGAGACGTACGTGGGACAGCTCGGCGAGGTCCTCAGCGCGCAGCCGACAACCGAGATGGTGCGCATGGCGACGCTGCTGCGCGAAGGCCGCCATTCTCGTCGTTCGAGCGCGGTCTCGGAACCCTACGGGCGCCGCGAACGACGGATGGAGGCCGAGACCATCATCGGGCGAACGCGGGAGTTTTCGCTGTTGTTCGACAACTGGATCGAGATAAAGAAAGCGACACCTCGCGTGGTCATCATCACCGGCGACGCCGGGATCGGCAAGACGACGCTGACCAACACGTTCCTGTCGAGCTGCCAGCTGGAGGGCGCGGTCGTCGCCCGCGTGCAGGCGTATGACGCCGAGCGGGAGCTGCCGTTCGCCGTGCTGTCGGAGCTGGTGCGTCAGCTGGTCGTCCAGCGCACGATCGGGGGGGCCGAGCCGGAAGCTCTGGCCGAGCTGGGCCGTATCTGCAGTGAGGTGGGGACGTCATTCCCCGGCGTGCCCAAAGCCCCGGACTGGGCGGCCGAGGTGATCCCGATCAGGTTGGCAGACGCGTTGCTCAAGTCGGTGAACGCCGCGGCGGACGAGAGCCCGGTGGTCCTGGTGGTCGACGACGTGCACGCCGCCGACAGCTCCAGCGCGGCCATCCTGCACATGCTCGCACGGAAGCTTTCGCGAGCCCGGTTCATGCTCATCCTGGCTGGGAGGCCCGCCGAGCTTCGTCAGGCCGCGGCGGGCGCGCTCGTGGATGATTCGAGTATCAATGCGCTGTCCACCGTCGAGGTCGGGCCGCTGTCGGACGAAGCGGCGCGCGAACTGGTCACGAAGCTGGTCCAAGCCGCGGCGACGCACGATGCGCCCGTGGGCCGGATCCTGGAAGCGGGCCGGGGGAACCCGCTCGCGCTCGAGCTGCTCGCGCGCGAGTGGGTGGACCACGGCCCCGAGTCGCTCCTGCGTGACGTAGAGGCCATCAACACCACGCCGGCGCCCCGCATCGGAATTCCGACAGCCGTGCGGAACGTGTTCGAGCGTGAAGCCCGGCGGCTCGACCCCGCCGTCAGGAGTGTGCTGGACTTCGCCGCGGTGCTCGGCCGGCGGCTGCACGAGGTTGAGCTGTACCAGGCCGCGGGGGTGACCCCGATCGCGGCCTCCAACGCCCTGGCAAGGCTTATGGAAGAGGGCTTTCTGCGGGAGGTCCAGGGCGGACTCGAGTTCCGGAACGAGCTGATCCGAGCGCAGGCGTACTACGCGATTCCCGCTTCGGGGCGGGAGCATCTGCACCGGGCCGCGGGGGAAGCCCTGGCTAGGGGTGCGGACGATCGAGGCCGTACCGATCTCGAGATCGCGTGGCATTTCATTCGCGGGCGGGCGGCCGAGCGGGCGGTCGAGTTCGGTCTCCGTGGCGCCGAGCGCTGTCTCGAGCGGGGAGCGCCACGTGAGGCAGAGGAAGTCCTAAAGGCAATCCCGGTGGATGTGTCGGGCGCCTCACCAGGCGCGTCGATACTCCTTGCTCAAGCACTGCTCGATCAATCGAAGGCTGAGGAAGCGACGCCACTTCTCGATGGTCTCCGACTGGCTGAGAATATCAATGGCGGCAATCAAGCTCGCGTCGCCACCATGCGGGCCACAGCCGAGTATATCCTCGCCCGGGAGAACGGCACGAAGCACTCCGAGGCTGCCGAAGAAGCCTTTCGCGCGGCGAGGGAGGTAGGGGATGCTCGCCTGGCAGCTCGGTCCCTCTTTCTCCTGGCCCGCATGCACGGGGAAATGGGAAGTGAGGTCGGGTTACGACGGACTAAGGTCCTCGTGGATGACCTAACCTCCCTTCCAGAGTATGCAGAGCAGCCCATGCTCCACTTGGCTGCTGGCTACTGTGAGTTCATGGACGGTAGTGCCAAGCTTGCAGGGACTCTGGCAGAGAAGGCCCTAGCCCTTGTCGAGGCCAGTAGACGCCAGGCTGACCAAGTGACAATCCTGAACGGCATCGGGGTCTGCCGCACTCACTCTGGAGACTTGAGAGGAGCCCTCATTCCCCTGAATAGAGCGTATGCCCTGGCCATCGCGCACGGTGATGACGGCACGGCCTGCACAGTCGCTACGAACCTGTCGATGGTTTTCAACAATCTGGGTGAGGAGCATGCTGCGATCAGGATGGGTGAAGAAAGTGTCGCACTAGCTGACCGAGTTCTGGGTCACCCGCGGGGGATATTGCCACTGACAAACCTGGCAAGCGCCTATTTGTTGGCGGGGCGAACGGATCTTGCACGGAGCGTGCTCGATCGCGCCGCAGCCCAGATCCACGGAGAAAACCATTGGGAGCCAAGGCTGGTGCTTCTGGATCAAATGGCCTGCCTAGCTCTGACCCTGGGTCGCACCGACGAAGCCCTGGGGCACATTGACAATCTCATCCAATTGACCGGTTCAAATCCCTTCCCACCGAACCCCGGAGCGGTCGAAAGGCTTCGGATCTTTCATACATTCCATACTGAAGGATCCAAAGCAGCGTTTGAGCGCGCGGACACCGCTCTTCACAAATTTGCAGACAAGGACCTCTTGTTCTATTTGGACGCAGCCTGTTCACTGGCCTTTGTCGAGAAAACCAGCGCGGGCGCATATTCGCCACAGACGAAAAAGGCCCTCGACCTGCTCGAGAGCCTGGGCTTGTTGGGAATGAAGAAGCACCTCAAGAACCAGGGGTTCCTGTCCTAGGAGCCGTCGTGGCCTCCTCCCGGTGCCGGCGGTGTTGAGGGGTGCCCGCTTTGTTGGAACGCTCGACAGCAAACCGCCCGCCGAATGTTGCCACGGGGCTGGTTGCCGGCGCGTCGGATTCCGCAGCACCGATCATTCGACGGATTGACGTAGATCTAATCAAGACCTCAGCGATTCTCGGGTCAAATTGTCGACCTGAATACTTCCGTAACTCCGCCACGACCTGTTCGAAGCGCAAGGCCCTACGATACGGCCGGTCCGTCGTCATCGCGTCCAAGGTGTCGGCGATCATGATAATGCGCGCACCAACCGGAATGTTTTCTCCCGATAGGCCAGCCGGATATCCGGTGCCATCGTAGTTCTCGTGGTGATGTCTTACGGCGTCCAGTACTGGGCCTTTGAGCTTAGAGACTCCTGCCACGAGCTCGGCGCTACGCGTAACATGAGTTTCCATCACGATCCTCTCCTCAGGGGAGAGTCTGTCCTCCTTCCTCAACAGTGGTGCAAACTCCTCATAAATCTTGCCGACGTCGTGCAGTAGGGCAGCCCGCTTCACGGCGTCGACCAACTTTGCGGAGAGGCCCAACTCCCGAGCCATCGCTCCAGCGTACTCAGCCACACGACGAGAATGACCAGACGTGTATGGATCACGGGCTTCAATTGCCTTGACCATCAGCTCGAGCTTTTCCTCCATCTCATTCTGCAACTCGAGATTCATGTGATACAACTGCCGAACCAAGAAGAGGGGAAAGATGACCACAACCAAGCCGACGAGCTGAAGCTTCACGTACAGGAATACCAGGAGAACGGCCAGCGAGCTCGCGAGAACGTCATAAACTCTTGCACCCCTCCCGAGCCGATCAAACGCCTCTCGAAGGGTCAAATCGCTGCTGAAGGAGACCGCTAGCGCAACGGCCGTGTTGTTGACCACCATATAGGTGAGCACTAGCCCAGCGAACGGAAGCATCTTGACGACGAAGTGGTCACCGACAGTGGGCGCACCGCTCAAGATGGGTTGGCCCCCAAGAGCGCTGTAGACTACCCCTCCTAGTCCCAGAGCGACCATGTACTGACACGTATTGAAGAGGACGCGTTGCGGAGTCTTCTTGTGTACGAATGTTTCGGCAATCACTGCGGTAAAGCCTGCAATCGCCATCGGTAGGGGGTGATCGAAGAGCATTGTGGCCGCAAAAAACGGCAAGAACGCGACTGATGTGTTGGTGTTTGCTAGAGTTCTCAGCGCCCACGCCTCACACAGGAACGTCGTCACGAGAAACGCGACGGCAGCGTTCCAGTACGATTCGTCCGACAAAGGTGGGAGGTGCCGCTCAGGTACGAAAAGGAGTACCATCGCGGCAATTGCAAACACCGCGATGAGAATATGGATCTTCAGATCGCTTCGAGCTGCTTGACCTGTCATTGCCGCCTTATGGGGCTGGGGGAAGCCCCGGGTCACCGTTTACCACGTGTTGCTTCCCGATTCCACGAAAAACAGCTTCGTGACGACCGCGAACAGTCCGGCGAGCAGTTGCAACATTGAGCGTCACCCCCTTCAGCGATCAGTTCGATCGCGTCAGATTCCTGGAGTGGTACGCCTTCGCTACGACGTACCCGACGCTCCGCTCGTTTTCGTGTCCGCTCAGCTTCGCTCAGGTCGCGATGACCAGGGGCCCCCTTATTCGGTGTGCCTGCCCACTACGTATCGTTACGCCGCCATCTGACGCGCCAGCGCCTGCCGGATCGCCTCGATGACCGCGCCCATACCCGATGCCTTGCCCACGATCTCCCGCACGCCCGCCAGCCGCAGACGGTCCTGCGCGTCCTGCTCGATCCCCCCGGTGACGATGATGACCTCCGCCGTCAGCTTCCGCTCCGGGTCGAGCAACCGCTCCACCACCTGCTCGGCATTCAAATCGGGGAGCCCGTAGTCGAGCACGATCAGATCCGGCTCCGCCCGCCCGATCTCCAGCAGGCCGTCCACGCCGGTCGCCGCCTCGATCAACTCCACCTGCACGCCCGTACGGCTGATCAGCGTCCGCAACGCCTGCCGGTACCGCTCGTCATCCTCCACGAGCACTACCACCGGCTTGGTCACCGGCGCGCCCATCAGCTCCGGCGGCACCGGCATCCCGTGCGCCCGCAAAAAGGCCGCGAGATCGTCCACCACCACACGCCGCCGCCCCGTCGGTGTCTTATGCCCCTTCAAGTGGCCCTGGTCGATCCAGTTCGCCACTGTCGTGGGAGACACCTGACAGATGCGCGCGACGCGCTGCGTGCCCCAGTACTTCTTCGGTCTTATAGAACTCACGGAACCCGAAATACCACCAGAATCGTCAGTCCGCTAGTCCCCCCAGGAGGGCGCTGCAATGGGGGACCGGTGTGCCTTCAAAATATTATTTTACAACAACTTACGGTGCTTCCGCAGCTCTTCCAAGACGTCTAGCCGGCGCAACACTCCATTTCCTGGGAGAAAACCGCTCCCCCTACCTTCTCGCGTCCGCCCACCGGTTCGTCGCATCGAGCACCGCCAGCACCGCACTCCGCTCCGCCGACTCCCGCACCTCCGCCGTCCCGGTCATCAGCATCGCCTCGCGCCCGCCGAGCCCGTGCACCGCCACCATCACGAACTTCCGGTCGAACGCATCCACCAGCGTCGCCCCTTCGAGCGCGATCGAGTTGTCCGGCATCAGCTCATCCAGACACTGCGACGCGGCCCGCGCCGCCGCCTCCACCCGGTTCCGGATCGTGTCCGTCCCCTGCTCCTCCGCCTCGGCCTCCCGATCCTCGAACGCCAGCTTCACGCGGATCAGCACCCGCTGCGCCCGCGTCGCCGGCCGGACATCGAGGCTCTTGAAAATCACGACCCGCCGCTTGGCCCGGTTCTTCACCGCGTCGTCCTGCATCTGCTCGATGGGACGGACGTCCACCGTCTGCGCGACGCTGATCACCCGGTGATCGATCTTCAGACCGAGCTGGGCCATCAACGCCGACTCGATGTTCCGGACCACCTGCTTGGGGTGCATGTCGTTCTGGGTGAGCACGTGCACCTCGCTCACCTCCCCCTGCGGCGTCACCACCACCCGCGCGGACAGGACGCCCGTGAGGCTGGTGATGAGATTCTCGGCCCGCTTCACGCCCCACGGATCGGGGGTGGGTGTGGCCGACACCGGTGAATGCTTCTGTTCGGGCGCATCCCCCGCGCCTGACGCGCGGACCGGCTTCTGCGGTGTCACGGCATTACGCTCCTGTCGCTACCTGGTTCCGGCCGCCCGCCTTCGCGCGGTACAGCGCGCGATCGGCAGCGACCAGCACATCCTCGTGCTCCGCTCCCTCCAACCGGTACTCCGCCACCCCGATGCTGGCGCCGATGAATCCCTTGGGGTAGCCCAGCTCCGCTCCGAGCGCCAGCATCCGCTCCCGCAATTTTTCCCCGACCCCCACCGCACCCGAAAGACCGGTGCGGACCAGAATCACCACGAACTCGTCGCCGCCATACCGGGCCGCGAAATCCGCCGTACGAATCGCGGCGAGCACCTCGCGCGCCGCTCCCTTCAGCACTTCGTTCCCGGCCTCGTGCCCGAACTGGTCGTTCACCTGCTTGAAGTGGTCCAGGTCGATGAAGAGCACGGCGAACGCCTCTCCCGACCGCTTGGTCCGCGCCACTTCGTTGCTCAACCGGTCCCGCAGCACCCGGAACGTCGCCAGGCCCGTCAGCCCGTCCGCCGCCGCCTGCTGCTGCGCGACCTTGGCCTGCTTTTCCAGATAGGGCGGACAGGACTTGAACGTCGTCCGCCCCTTCACCATGGCCCCGGCGAACTCCCGGCAGCTCCGGTACCCGCACGCCCCGCAATCCCACGCCCGGCCGTTCGGCGCCGTGCCGATCTCGGCCAGAATGTCGTCGATCTCGTCGGGCGCCACGGCGGTGGTCCTGCCCTCCACCGCAAAGGTCGCCCCCACGTTCACCCGCCGCACCACTTCCTCGTCCAGCACCGGCAACTTGCTCCGCGGCGGCTCCGTCGCCTCCACCACCGCCCGCCGCCAGAAGAGCTGCTCCTTCGAGCCGAGCAACGGATGATCGAGACAGCCGTCGCAGGGCAGAATGTCCACGAACCCCAGGTCGATCCGGTCCACCGATACGGCCCGCGCCATCGCTTCGAGCTGCGAGAGCCCCCGCACTTTCTTGAAGCGCCGCGAAGCGTGGGTCTGCTCCGCCAACAGCTCGAGGGGCATCCCCCCCGCCGTGCTCCAATGCCGGCGCCGCTCCTCCGGCAACCGTTCAAAGTGCGGCAACTGGTCTTCTACCTTAATGCCCCGCGCCTCCAGGAGCCTCCCCAGGTCCGCGAAGGTAATGGCGGCGTCCACCGCCGAGCCTCCCTCGGTCACGCAGACCCCGGCGTAGACGACCTTCAAGTCCTTGCCGTACATAGCCTTAAGGTACTTGGCCTCGGCGGCGATCGGCGTGTCGACCGGCGCCAGGTACGGCACGAGCTCCGGGTGTTCGGTCCGGATCTGCTCCACCACTACTGGGCACGTGCTCCTGATCAAGGTGCCCCACCCGGGCTCCGCAAAGAGCCGCAGGTACTCCCTGGCCACCAGCTCGTCCCCCAGCACGCCGCGGTGGACGGTGCGGAAGCCGGCCTGGTAGCAGGCGTTGACGACCTGTTCGGGGGTGGCGGGATGAAAATGGGCCGCCGATTCGACGCTCAGGATGAGCGTCGCTTTGCCCCCGGCCGCGAGCTCCAGCGCGCGCTCGAAATCACCGAGGGCGACAATCGCCCCGTGAGGGCACGCCGGGAGACACAGGCCGCACCGCGTACAGGCTTCGTCGACGATCCGGACGCGGTCCGAGTCCACCGCCACAGCATCCGCGGGGCAGACGCGTACGCACGCCAAACACGTGACGCAATGATCCGGTTCGACGCGAAAATCCACCTGAGGTCCGGCCTTGAGGGCGCTGGTAGGCCTGTCGGCCTTCGGGCAAGGGCACCCCAAAATGGAGGGGGTTCCGGGGGCTGTCAATGCCGCTTGATTTTCAAAGCCTTAAAGCAAAAGCACTTAGAGAGTGCTAAACGAGGGCGTACTCCTTGAGTTTGCGGTACAGCGTCCGCTCGCCGATCCCCAACGCCTCTGCCGCCTTCCGGCGATTCCCCCGGCTCTCCCGCAACGCAGCCTCGATGGCCGCGCGCTCCACGTCGGCCATCGACATGCCGGCGCGGTACACCACGCGGTCGTCGGCCGCCGTATCGATTTCCGCGGCCGGCAGGGAGCCGGTTGGACCCACCTCGATGACCTCCACGCGGCGCGCCGGTTGATCATCCACCCGGCGGCGCAACTCCTCGACCTGCAGCTTGAGCTCCACCAGACTCCGCAGAATGAACTGCAGCTCCTGGCCCTGCAGGTCCTGCCCCGGTCCCACCACGCGCATCGGCAGGCCGCGCGTTCTTCCGTCCCGGATGTCGGCGGGGATGTCCGAAGCCCGGATCTCGCCGGCGGGCGCCAGCACCACCATCGACTCGATCAAGTTCCGGAGCTGGCGGACGTTGCCGGGCCAGTCCGCATCCACGAGCTGCTGCAGCGCCTCGGGCGTGATCCCCTGGAAGGCGCGCTCATGCGTCTTGGCGAATTCCGCGATGAACCGGCGGACCAGGATCGGGATGTCGGACCGGCGCTGGCGGAGGGGGGGCAGATAGATGGAAAGGACGTTCAGCCGGTAATACAGATCGTCCCGGAACTGCCCCAGGTCCACGAGGTCCCGGAGCGCCTTGTTGGTCGCCGCCACCACCCGGACATCCACGCGGATGGGCTGGGTCCCGCCGACCCGGAAGAACGTCCGGTCCTCCAGCACCCGCAGGAGCTTGACCTGCGTCGCCGGAGGCATCTCGCCCACTTCATCCAGGAAAATCGTCCCGCCGTCCGCCAGCTCGAACCGCCCCAGGCGCCGCTCGGCAGCTCCGGTAAAGGCACCCTTTTCGTGGCCGAAGAGCTCGCTCTCGAGCAGGGTTTCCGGAAGCGCGGCGCAATTGACGTCGATGAACGGTTTTCCCCGGCGGGGCGAGAGGTCATGGATGGCGCGGGCCACCAGCTCTTTCCCGGTGCCCGACTCGCCGTCGATCAGCACCGTGGACGAGACCGGCGCCATCTGCTCGATCTTGACCAGCACTTCCTGAATGGGGGAAGACTCGCCGATGATCCCGGTGCGCTCCTGCAGGCGGCGGCGCTCGATGAGGCGCCGGACCGTCTGGGCCACCTCCCCCAGGTCGGCACCTTTCACGAGATAGCCCGTCAGGCCCAGCTCGAGCGCGAA
>Ga0209178_1000255_pt1 | contig 14735 bp, 13 predicted proteins | sample GAAS200_FD_187521 | JGI IMG/M metagenome (GOLD analysis project Ga0209178, IMG submission 187521) | Agricultural soil microbial communities from Georgia to study Nitrogen management - GA AS200 (SPAdes) (version 2) | ecosystem: Environmental > Terrestrial > Soil > Agricultural land | place: USA... | reverse complement strand
GCGCAGATTTTCGTCGAGGTCGCCGCCGTGCATATCGATCAGGTAGTCGCTTTGTTCGACGACGTCTTTGGTGATGAGCCACGAGGCGCGGTCGGTTTGTGTGCCGTCCGGCTTGCCCGGGAACATGCGATTCATGTTCTTGCCGTCCACAGGATTGAGGTGCGGAACTTTTTGCAGGAATGAATTCACGTTCACAAGCGGAACGAGAATCACGGTGCCGGAAATTTCCGCTGGATCGAGTTCGTGGATCAGCCGCTCGACGGCGACGATGGTGGCGTACTCGGTGCCATGCGAGCCGGCAACGATGGAGAGCACCGGGCCGGGCTTCGCGCCGTTCACGACGACGACCGGGATTTGCAGAGCCGCGTCCACGCCGGCGGGAACGTCGATGAATCCGGTGGCCTTCTGGCCAGGAGCAGCGGTGACAGTGCCTACGGTGAAGCTTCGCTGGGCGTTTGCTCCGAGGGCAGTGATGCATAGTGCTACCAAGGCAAGTGCGGTTCGGAGAATCGGGGTCATGCGGCCTCCTTGCTCCCGTGCGGAGCGCGGAGAAACTACCACCGCGGGATGCAGATGCGCAAGCGCAGTTGGGTGTCGTTTGGGAGGATTCTGAAAATGAAATTCATTTGCGATCAAGAATTCGTAAGTTGCTTGTTTTGAAATACTTGACTGTTTGCGACTGCGCATGTCATTTGCGATCAGGGAGGCTGGGCGCAACCGGGCTTTTCACCGACGGCCTTCGATCGACTCGGCGGAATAAGTGTGCGAAAGTTATCGATTAGAAAATGAGATGTGGTTTGTTTTCTTTCACTTAGGGGAAATTCTAATAATTTCCCGGGCGGTGTCGAGCCCGCTGCATGGACTCGAATTAACCTCGGGAATTGCAAAAGGCGAAATTTGCAAAATGCGATTTTGTGTCGATTAGAAAGTGGTCCGGTCCTTTGTTTTCTATAACTTAGACTGAATTCTAATTCCGGAATTTGTCGATTAGAAATTGAAGTTAGCGGCTCGAGAATCGGGGTTGGATCCTCTTCCGAAGCGTGCTGCTCCGCAGGGGAGGGCCGGTGCACGAGGAGCCGCGTCGGCGAAGTGAGGGATCGGATCGCGCTGAAAGTGTCGTTCATCCTGGAAGGGTAGCAAGAAGCGAGGGCAAAAGTAACCTGGTCTGTGGTGCGGAAAGAGGACAGGTAAGAAACCTGTCTCAAAACTGGCCCGAGGACAGTATAGAGATTTGGTGTGTGGGTGAAGGAGTGCAGAAGAACACAATCCACTACGAACTTGCGGGGAAGAGCGTGGCGAGAAATTTCTCGGACCGAAGCAAAATATGATTTTGAAGATATTCTGGCTTTGTGGTTCGATGCAGTGCCCGCGGGCGGTCCGCGGAAATTCACTTAACGAGGGACATATGAACGAAGAGAAATTGGTTTTCGTGCAGACGCATCGGCCCAGCCGCCGTCAGATGATTGCAGGCGCGGCGGCGACTATTGGCGGGGTCGCCCTGGGCGCAGGTATAGTCCGGGGCGCTGCTGGGCCGGAAATCTCGCGCACTGCGGAAGCTATTCACCAAGAGCCGGTGTTCACGGCGAGCCCAAAGCGCGTTTACGAGGCGCTGACCGACGCCAGCCAATTCGACAAGGTCGTGCAGTTGAGCGGCGCAATGAAGTCGGGGATGATTTCCGGCGAGACGCATACGAAAATCGGCGGTGAAGCCGGGGGTGCGTTCTCGCTTTTCGCCGGCGTTATCGCGGGAAGGCAAATCGAACTTGTGCCGAACGTGAGAATCGTGCAGGCATGGCGCGCGGCCGACTGGAAGCCGGGAGCCTATTCGATTGTGAAGTTCGAACTGGCGGAGGAAGGAGCGGGAACAAGAATCGTCTTCGATCATACGGGATTCCCTGCGGGCGAAGCGGAACACCTGGCGCAGGGCTGGAAAGTAAATTACTGGGAGCCGCTCGCAAAAGTCCTGGCATAGCCGCAGGCGTCAGCTTACTTAAACCAGTTGTAGCCGAAGGTGAAGAGGAGGCTGGCGTTGAGGCCGGGATTCAGATGGCCGAGGCTGGCGTTGGAATGATGGACGAGCTGGATTTCGAAATCCCAGGCGCGGCGCGGCCGCGTGAAGAAATGGAAGCCGAGCGCGCCTTGTGAGGAGAAATTCACATAGGAGGTGTTTCCGGGCGGGACGTTGTCGGTGGAGAAAATAATGCCGCCGGCGATGAGAGCGTAGGGCGCGATGCGCTGATGGCCGGTGAAATTCCATTTGAAAATGACGGGCTTGAAGCTGCCGCCGTAAACCGCGCCGCCCGGCTGGAAGAAAGTGTAGACAGGCATGAAGTCGGCGGCGAGCTCGAAATTGCCGCGAAAGAGATTGTGGAAGTGCTCGGACGTCATAATGCGGCCGACGCGGGCGCCAGCGATGAGGAACTGAGTGTTTGAGGATTTGCCAAGGCCCGAGCCGCCGCCGATGAAGGGCTGAAGCTCCCAAGTCCCTTTGGTGAGGGATTGGGAAGGCAAGCCCTGCGCGCCTGCGCCGAGTGCGGAGAGCAACAGGACCAGCGAGGTGCAAATAATTTTTATGCGCGTGCAGGAACGAAGCCGACTCATGGAAGCGCGATAGATTATCAGGAATGGAATTGAAGAACAAAACCCGCGGATGAACATACGCGTAGAAAGTCTCTCAACGAAAAACCGAAACCTCAGTACTGACGAGCAAGCCAGGAAAGAATGAGCGTCCAACCTTGCTGATAATCAGCGTAGCGCTCGGGCCGACCGCTGAGACCGGAATGGCGCAGCACGACTCGAGTGCCATCGCTTTCGGGATGCAGCCGGATGGCGACGTCGTCTGTGTGATCCTTGGCGTGGGAGCCGATGAAGGCGAGGCTGAATCCCTTGTCCTGCTCAAATGTGCGGAATTGGCCACCCATGCCGTCCTTTTCGCCCTTGGCATTTTCCCAAATTACCCAATAGCGGCCTCCCACGCGAGGCTCGACTTCGGCGCTGGTCAGCCACCATTTGGAACGGTCGCCCCACCAGCGCACCAGGCGGGGCGGTATCGTCAGATCGGCGAAAATCTCGCTGGGCTTTGCGGACACAAACTGCTCGACGACAAGGGCGTCCGGTGTGGAATTCGGAGTGGCGTGCATTTTGATTCCTCGTTGGGCGGGATTCTAATTTAGTTGTCATGCTTGCGCAATGCGACGTTTCGGGATGCGCGCATTGGCTGCGCCTCTGCCGGACTTAGCCTGCGAACAACAACAAAACACGTCGGGATACGATACTTTTCGGTACAATACGCGGGCCATGGCGAAAATTACATTTCTGGGCGCGGCGGGGACGGTAACGGGCTCGAAATACCTTGTCGAAGCTGGCGGCAAGAAGCTGCTGGTTGATTGCGGGCTATTTGAAGGCTCGCGGGAACTGAATCAACTCAACTGGAAGCCGCTGCCGGTGGATCCGGCGACGATTGACTGGATCGTGCTGACGCACGCGCACGTTGATCACACGGGGTATTTGCCGCGAATCGTCAGCGGAGGTTACCGCGGGCCGATTTACGCGAACGCGGCGACGCGAGAATTGTGCGAATTACTGCTGCCGGATTCCGCTTACCTGCAGGAAGAAGACGCGAAGTTCGCGGCGAAGAAAGGCTATTCGCGTCACAAACCACCGCTGCCTCTTTACAAGGTGGAGGAAGCGCAAGAAACGCTGAGGCGATTCCAGGAAATTCCGCGGAAAGACCCGTTCGTCATCAGCCCGCAATTCAGCGTGCAGCCCACGGATGCGGGGCACATTCTGGGTTCGAGTTCGCTGCAACTGACGATTACGGAAAATGGGAAAACGTGCGTGGTGGCGTTTTCGGGCGACATTGGCAGATACGACCAGCCGATCCTGAACGACCCGCAGCCGATTGCGAAGGCGGACTACATTTTATGCGAGACGACATACGGAGACCGTGACCACGACAAGAGTTCGCCCGCGGACGCGATGGCGGAGATCATCAACCGGGTGGCGAAGCGCGGCGGCGTGGTGGTGATTCCGGCGTTCGCGGTCGGACGGACGCAGACGATCATGTACATCCTGCGGCAGCTCGAAGAGCAGCAGAAGATTCCCCATCTGCCCGTGTACGTGGACAGCCCGATGGCGATCAACGTGACGGATCTATACGCGCGTCACCATGAGGACCATAGCCTGGAGTTCACGCGCGAGGAGCAGTCGGGCGACCGCGACCCGCTCAACATGCGCGAAGTGCACATGACGCGCACGGTGGATGACTCTAAGAAAATCAATAATGTCGTCTCGCCGTGCATCATCATTTCCGCGAGCGGGATGTGCACGGGCGGACGCGTGCTGCACCATCTGGCGAAACGGCTGCCGGATTCGCGCAGCGCCGTGATTCTGGCGGGGTATCAGGGCGAAGGAACGCGCGGCAGGCAGTTGCAGGACCATGCGCAGTTCGTGCGGATCCACGGCGAAGAAATTCCAGTGCGCGCGGAGATTTGCACGCTGGGACAATTTTCCGCGCACGGCGACCGCGGCGAGCTGGCGCGATGGCTTTCCGGATTCACTGCCGCGCCAAAGCGCGCGTTCATGGTTCACGGCGACCCGCCGGCGCTACAGGCGTTCAAGGGCATCGTCGAGCAGAAATTCCACTGGCCGGTAACGATTCCGAAGCTGGGCGACGCGTTCGATCTGTTGCCGTGAATGCGAACGGCGGAAATTTGATTTTGCGGGAAAGAGCGGGAGTTGGAAAACCAAGTCGGAAATTTATAAATCTAAGTATCCAAACATAACGCACCACTCACGGGGCGAGGGACAACCACCACAGGGCAACCGACCAGTTCCCCGCCCGCTTCTGTTTCCAGAAAAAAATCCTATTTGATTGCGGGGCGAAGTTTCGAGAGGCGGCGGGAGGCTTCGGAGAGAGTGGATTCTTTCTTGCAGAAGGTGAAGCGAAGTTGCTGCGCGCCGTCGGCGGGATCGCGATAGAAGCTGGAGCCCGGGACGCCGGCGACTCCGATTTCCTTCACAAGATAGCGCGCGAATTCGACGTCGTTGGCGAAGCCGAAAGCGGAAATGTCGGTCATGATGTAGTAAGCGCCGCGCGGCGTGAAGCATTTGAAGCCTGCCTGAGCGAGAATCCCCAACATGCGATCGCGGCGCTCGAGGTATTCCGCGGCGAGAGTGTCGTAATACGCTTGCGGGAAACCCAGAGCGACAGCGCCAGCTTCCTGGAGAGGAGCGGCGGCGCCGACGGTGAGGAAATCGTGGACTTTGCGAATGGCTGAGGTGACTTCGGGCGGAGCGATAGCCCAGCCAACGCGCCAGCCCGTGACGCTGTAAGTTTTCGAGAGCGCGTTGATGGTGATGGTGCGGTCGCGAAGGCCGTCGAGCGAAGCGGGCGAGATGTGTTTCGCGCCGTCGTAGAGCATGTGCTCGTAGATTTCGTCGGTGATGAGGAAGGCGTTCCAGCGAACGCAAAGATCGCGAATCGTTTCGATTTCCGCGCGCGTGAAAACTTTGCCGGTGGGATTGTTGGGAGTATTGAGAATCAGGGCTTTCGTTTTATTCGAGAAGGCGCGGGAGAGTTCATCGGGATCGAACGTCCAATCAGGCGCGCGGAGGCGGACAAAGCGAGGCGAAGCGCCGCTCAGAATCGCGTCGGGGCCGTAATTCTCGTAGAAAGGCTCGAAGACGACGACTTCATCACCCGGATTGATGATGGCCATCATAGCGGACATCATCGCTTCCGTGGAGCCGCAACAGACGGTGATTTCGCGCTCGGGATCCACCGAGACGCCCTGTGTGCGCTGGAATTTTTCGGCGATGGCGTTGCGAAGCGATTTCGCGCCCCAGGTGATGGCGTACTGATTGACGTCGCGGGCGATGGCGTCGCGGGCGGCGGATTTGATTTCTTCGGGCGCGGCGAAATCGGGGAAGCCCTGCGCGAGATTGATGGCGCTGTGGGCGATGGCGAGGCGCGTCATTTCGCGGATGACGGATTCTGTGAATTGCGCGGCCTTGGCGGAAAGACGCGCATCTGCGGAAACTCTTCCAGCGGCAACAGGATTCATCGCTTGCCTCCGTACAGCGCGCGGTAAATCGCAGAATTGCGCAGCACGATTTGCACGTAATCGCGCGTCTCGGTGAACGGAATGGATTCGACGAACTCCGGCACTTCAGAGTAATGCTGCCCGTCCTGCCACGCCGTCACGCGATCTTCGCCCGCATTGTACGCCGCCAGCGCCGCTTCGACGCTGTGAAATTGTTTGATGAGGCCGGCGAAATAGACCGTGCCGACGCGAATGTTGAATGCGGGATCGAAGAGGCGGTCGTCGGAGTAACGCATGCGGAGCTCGTGGGAGATGAGGCGGCCCGTCTTGGGGAGAACTTGCATGAGGCCGAAGGCATTCTTGTTTGAAAGAGCCTTCTTATCGAAGGCGGATTCCTGGCGAATAAGTCCCGCGACAACCATCGGATCCACGCCTGCACGGCGCGAGGAGCTGCGAATGTAGGAGGCGTACGGAAGCGCATAGGCAAGATGCCAGGCCTCTTTCATGTCGCCGCCAATGGGGCGGGATTCGAGCTCGGGATAGATGGCGCGAATGGAAACGATTGCGCCGCTGAAGCGTTCGGCATTGACGGAAGCTCGCGCGATGGCCAGCAAAAGCGCGGGAGCGTGCGTGGCCGAATAACCGGCGCGCAATTCGAGGACGGCATCGTCGTCGAACGCGATGGACTCCAACGCGAAACTGCGCGCGACCCACGGCAAGGCTTCGGTCGGCTCCTGCGGGCCCCATTCTTCTTCAGGCGCGAGAGGGGGAATGGCATCGAGGAGCGGCAAAGAGGATGCAGGGCCCTTCTCCAACGCACGGAGAGGCGCTGCGGCCGCCGCTGCAAAATAATTCGATGGAAACCTCTCGCGCAATTTCTGGAAGTACGCACGCGCGTCCTCGACTTTGCCTGCGCGCTGGGAAAGGCGGCCGAGCCAGTAGAGCGCGTCGGGCACATAGGACGCGCCCGGGTAATCCTGGATGAATTTTTCGATGAGGCCGACCGCATCGTCGTGCTGCTCCATGTAAGCCGTCCACGCGATGCGCCAGCGCGAATTGACAGCGTCGCCATTCGCGGCAGGGCTGGAGGCGAAGCGATCGATCACCTGCTGGTAGAAGCCCGAAGCCTTGTCGCGCGCGAGCTCAACCCAATAATCATTGCCGGTCCAGAAAAGCGTGCGCTCGGTCCATGAGCTTTGGGGCGCGCGCGCAAGGGCGTCGTTGAGCGAAGCGAGCATGTTCGGCTCATCATTGACGGTGCGATAGGCCTGATTGAGATAGAAATCGCGCTGCGCCGCCGTCTCGGGCGACTGCATATCTGAAGGCGTGAACGCCGCCGGCTGAGAGCCCAACTGGGCATGGCAGTCTTCGATGCGCGCCTGCGCGAGTTTCAAATCGTCGCCGCCTAGCAAGGGCAGCAGCTTCGTGAGAGCGTCCGCGGCGTCCTGCCAATGGCGCGCGTCGAACAACGTGCTTGCGCGCGCGAGTTGGTCGGCGACGGACGGCTTCGGAAAGGCGTCGCCCATCGCGGAAGCAAGAAAGTTGGCTTTGTCTCCCGCTTCAGCGGCTTGCGGATCGAGAGGAAAATGATCGTAAATGATCAGATAGTCGCCCGCCGCGGCGATTTTATCGCCCGCCTGCTCGTGGGCCTGGCCGCGAAGGAGAATGAGCTTGGGAGTTGAATCCACCATGTCGCGGGCGGCGGCAAATGCGTCGAGGGCGCGCTGCGGCTGATTCGAGGCAATGGCCGCTTCGCCGAAGGCTTCCAAAGCGAGATTGGTGATCACACTCTGCGGGTAATCGAGGCGCAGGGTTTCAAGCTGCTGGAGCGCGCTGACATAGTTGTTCAGGTTGCTGTCCACCATCGCGCTCCAGTAGAGGACATAGTCACCGAGCAAGTTTTCGGATTTGGCGCGATCGAGCCACGAGCGCGCCTGCTGGTAACGCGCGAGATTGAAATCGTAAACGCCGAGCGCAAGTGAAGCGCGAGCGCCGAGTTCATCCCTGGCGTGGATTTTGGCGAAGGATGACATCCGCTGATAGGCAGGGCCGGGCTTCGTTTCATTTTTCAGGGCACGAGAAAGAGCGGTGAGCTCCTTGATGCCCGCTGCGAATCGCGCGGCACTGGCTGCATCGGCGCTGCGAGAAGAGGGTTTATGCTCAGCAGGTTTCGGAATGGGCTTTTTGGTCTGCGAGAATGCAGGCAGCGCGTTGACTGCGAGAAGCAGACAGAAACCAGCGTGTAAGAATTTCACGAGACGCACAAGCCTCTTGGATATTTCAAATTAGCGGCGCACAACCGGCGAGGGATAGGGATAATCTCCGAGGGCTTCCGGGTCGCCACCGGCCAGCACTTCCACCATCCAGTGATGGAAATAATCCACGGGGTGGTCGAGAATTTTCTGGAAACGGCGGTCATATTCCTTGCGAGCCTTGTCGAGTTCGCCGCGGAGCCGCGTGCAAATATCTTTGTTCTCGCAGCCCTTGCGCACTTCCTCCGGCTTCAACATTTTGATGTCCTGCATGGAAACTTTGGCCACACGATTGGCGCGCTTATGAAGTTCCTGCTCTTCGCGCGGAAGGCTGGCGACGTCGAACGCGACGGTTTCCGGCTGGGCGACCTCTTCCTCTTCGGGTTCGGCGGCGATCTCTTCAGGTTCGATTTCGGCCGCTTCCTTGAGGCGAGTTTTCCGCGTTGCTTCTACCGCTGGTTCCTCGGCTTCCTCTTCCTCGGGCTCGACGACGGGCGCGCGACGGGACGCCATCGGAGCCGGCGGCAATGGCGCGTGTTCGCGGCGTTCCGGAGGCGGAAGCGCCACTCCGACCGCTTGGACGCCCTCGGACGATTCATCGAATCCGGATTCGTGTTCGCGCCGTTGTACGGCCGACGTGATGAAGGAGGCCAGGACGGACAAACTGGCAGAGAGCGAAGCGGCGTTGGTTTGCGCGCGCAACATGGCCGGAAGAGTGTTCGTGGGGCGCGCGGAGGAACAGGCCGAAACCAGGTCGGCGATGGCCTGGTGCAGTTCCTCGATGGAATGCTGAAGCGCGGGGAGGCTGTCGCGCACGGCGCGCGAAACGGCCTCATCCAAGGCTCTTCCCCGAGGTTTTCTTGAATCAGCCATGATTCAGCGAAAATGCTCCAGCAGCGATTATGGGAACGCCAGCAGACAGAGTCAACACGGTTTCCGCAGCGATGTGTCGAATTCTTTCTTCGATTGCGGCCTGGTCAGGCCATTCACGTCAATTCTGGAATTTCATGCGGCGCAGGATGTCGCGGAAGAGCGGCTCGTTCCGCAAGCTGTCCCAGCGCGGCTCGCAATTCAACCAGACGAGCCAAACGTCGTGTTCCGTCATCGCTTTTTCAAGCCATTCGACCGCGTTGCGATTTTCGGCCATTGCCGCGTGAACGAGGGCGATGAAATAGGGCGAGATATATTGTTGCGATGCGGCTCTCCGCAATTCGGCGAGGATTTCCCCTGCTGCCTCGCGACGCCCCTGGCGCGCATACAGATGCGCCATGCTGGCCCGGATTGTCTGATGAGAGCCCGTGAGGACGCTGGCGCGCTCGAATGCCGCGATCGCCTCTGAAGTGTCGCCGAGCTGTTCGCAGGCCAAGCCGAGAATATGAAGCGCCGCCGGAAATTCATGCTGCATTTCCAAGACTTTCAAGGAATGGTCACGCGCGCGCAAGAAATCCCTGCGCATATAGGAATTCCACGCTGCTTCGACGCCGATGAGGAGAGAGAGTGGGTCGAGTTCCTGCGCTTTATGGATTTCGATTGAGGCTTCGTCCGCGCGGCCCATCGCACACAGGAAATCGCCGAAGGTGCGATGCGCATCGGCATCGTTCGGGTTCAGTTCCAGGCAGCGGCGATATTCGCGTTCAGCGCCGGGCCAATCGCGATCGTCCACTTTGAGAACGCCGGCGAGCGCGGCATGCGCCTGCGCAAGATGATCGTCGAGAGAAAGAGCCTTCTCAGCCGCTTTGCGCGCCAGAGGAATCATTTCATTTGGCGAGTAGGCGCAAGAGAAAGCAAGCAGAACGTAAGTCTCCGCCAGGCCGGCGTGAGCGAGCGCAAATTTGGGATCCTTTTCGATGGCCAGTTGGAAATATGTGATGCTCTCGCCCAGGGCGTCTTCGCTCAGACGCTGCACGTGGTAACGCGCCTTCAGATAATCGGCGTAAGCCTGGGGATTTTCGGTGTGGCGCGCGGGCGGAGCCTGGCGGGACGGCTCGCCTGGGTGCGGATGGAGTTTTGCCGCGACTTCGCGTGTGATTTCACTCTGCAATTCAAGAAGATTCGCGACGGAGCAGGAGCTCCGGTGGCCCCAGATGCGCCAGCCAGTCTCCGCGGCGACAAGTTCGGCGTTGAAAGCGAGGCCGCCGCTCGTCTGCTCGACTTTGCCCATGAGAACCGAATGCACCTGAAGGCTCTTGCCAGCGGCGCACGGATCCACTTCGTGGCCCTTGAAGCGACGCACGGTGTTCCATGCGAGGACTCGCACATTCTGATTTTGAGAGAGGCCGTGAATGATCGCTTCGGTGATTCCGTCGCAGAGGTATTCGATTTCCTGCGCACCGCTTGCATTGTGAAAAGGAAGAACGGCGACGGAGGCATCGCGCGGAGTTTCCGGAGTGGCAATCGCGATTGATGCGCCGTCCATCACGGCGATGAAACGATAGCCGCGCTTGGGAACAGTTTCGACGAAGCGGGGATTGTCAGCGGAGTCGCCGAGCGCGAGGCGAAGCTTGTTCACCGCTGTGTTCAAGCCGAATTCGAAATTGACTGTCGTGTCGGGCCAGAGTTTTTCCTTCAGGCTCTTCCGGGTAACCACGTGCCCCGGCCGTTCCAGAAGCATCTCGAGGATTTGCATGGGCTTCTCCTCGAGCCGCAAGCGGAGGCCGCTCTTGCGAAGCTCGCGGGCTTCGAGATTGATCTCGAATGCACCGAAGCGCATCACGCGCGGCGGAGTGATTTGAAGATTCATTTCCAAGAGTATCCGCTATTTCGAATCAGAAATTCAGCTTTTGCAGCCGCGAACGCGGCGTGATGCGCGACTCTAGGTCTCTCTGCATCAATCGGATGCAGGTATATATAAAGTTGTTGCCCTCTTGATTTGGCGGAACAGAGGCGTTGCATCTATATCCTGGTATGCGTTCGCAGCGCATCGCCAGAATAACTCAAACGGCCAGCGGAATGCGAGGACTCGCGCCGCTGGGATGCAAGCGATTCTTGCCTGTCGCAAACCGGTTCCCCGAATCCATCACTGAGCGAAGAGAGGCGGAGGAAAATGGCGTCACCAGCGTTTGCTAGAGAGATGCATGGAGTGCCTGAGAGCCTGGCGGTCTTGTCGCGGTTTCCGGCCCTAAATTCTCGCGCGAAAATTTCAACTTCGCCGGAAAGTATAGATGACGATGAAGCGGCACTGGTTGCGGCGGCCCGCAAGGGCGTGACGTCCGCGTTTGAGACTCTTGTGAATCGTTACGAGCGCCGCATTTATCGGCTGGCGTGGAATATCACGCAGAACGACGAGGACGCGGAGGACGTCAGCCAGGACGCCTTCCTGAAGGCGTTCCAGCATCTTTCGACGTTTCAGGGCAATTCGCGCTTCTACACCTGGCTGGTGCGCATCACGGTGAATCAGGCGCTGATGAAACTGCGGAAGCGGCGCCGGCGCGAGGTTTCGCTCGACGATCCGGTTGAGACAGAAGAGAGCCTGATGCCGCGCGAGATCGAGGACTGGGGCCCGTCTCCGGAAATTCGTTTCGGCCAGACGCAACTTGGGCGTTTTCTTGCCGCGGCCATCGCGGAATTGAATATCGGCCTGCGCGTCGTCTTTCAATTGCGCGACGTGGAAGAATTGTCCATTGAGCAGACCGCCGAGCTTCTGGGCATTTCAAAAGCCGCGGTGAAGTCGCGGCTCCTGCGCGCGCGGCTGAAGCTGCGCGAAATGCTGCAGGACCGCTTCCGTCCGTCATCCGACGGCGAGATTCGCTCTTCCGTTCTCAGCTTTTCTTAGTTTCCATTCGAACAGGCTGCCCGGCGCCGCGATTCTTACTGCGTGGCGGCCTTACCCTTGATCCCCTGAAAAAAATACCTTGACCTTGGAGTATGCTCCAAGGTTTAGATTGAGACTTGGACGAAGGAGACTGTCATGCACATTGGCGAAGTTGCGAAGCGGGCCGGGGTAACCTCCGATGCGATCCGGTTCTACGAACGTTGCGGGATCCTCGCGAAACCACCACGCACGGATGCCGGCTACCGGCTCTATTCGCCTGACAACGTCGCCGTCGTCCTCTTTCTTCGCCGGGCGCAAACATTGGGGTTTTCTCTGCCACAGATTCGCGAGCTGGTATCTCTTCGCACGAGCGGCCGGCCCTGCGCGCCGGTTCGCGACAGGCTCCGCCGGAAGCTGGAGGAAGTGCGAACCAAGGTCGACGAACTAAAGCACATCGAGCACGACCTCCAGCTGGCGCTGCGGAGATGCGAGCGGCAGCTTCGCGGGCACCTGGAGCGTTGCCCGCTCCTTGATAATTCAGCCCAGAACAATGAGCGCAAACCGCAATGAAGATCGAAGTGCTCTATTTTCCAGGGTGTCCACATCGCGGCCGAGCAATCGAGGAGGTTGGCCGGGCCCTCGTGTCCGAAGAAATTGCGGCTGCGATCACGGAAATAGAAATCCGCGACAATGAAGAGGCCGAGCTGCACCAATTTTACGGCTCGCCGACTATCCGCATAAACGGCCGTGACGTGGCCCCTGCATCGCCCTCCGCAAGAGTTGTCGGGCTTCAATGCCGCCTGTATCCAGGAAGCGAGCAGGCTGGCGTGCCACCGCACGACCTGCTTCGAAGAGCATTGCGCGAGGCGATGCACGTGGAGGAGAGCTGATGGCACGGAACACATGGATTACAGCCTCCGGCGCAATCCTAAGCTCGCTTGCGACACTGGTGTGCTGCCTGCCATTCGGATTCGTGGCCGCTCTCGGAACTGCGGGCGCGAGTATCTATCTCGCGGAATTCCGGCCATGGCTGCTGGGGCTATCCGTGGTGCTTCTGGGAATCGGGTTCTATCAGCAATATCGAGGCACCAGTTGCAGCCTCAAGAGGAACAGATTGAATTTGATTTTTCTATGGGGCGCGACGGCTGTTGTTGTGCTCGTTCTGCTGTTCCCACAATTGATTGCCTCGATGCTGGCAGGCAGAGCGCCATGAAAAAGCGGATACTCTTGGGAGCGGCAACAGTTGTAGCCGCGCTCATTGCTGCCTATTTTCTACTGCCTTCGCACACTCCTCCGCCACAGCCTCCGATGGAGACTCTCTCGGCTGAGAATTTTTCCGACTTCCTCAGCGCCTTCAACAACGACACTTCGGAAACCCGCCTGGTGCTTCTGCTATCCCCGACATGACCCGTGTGTCTGCGGGGGTCTTCCGCAATCGAACAAACGTTGACGAAGTTGAAAGAATTGAAGTTGCGGGTGCTAGTCGTTTGGGAGCCGATGCTGCCGACAGATTGGCGGAAGCCGACCACAGGAACGCTTTCGCGCATATCAGACGGGCGGGCTGTGCAATTCTGGGATCCGGGCCATCTTGTTGCGCACGAAATCGAACGGGATGACCCGCCCAGCTCGTTACTTCCCGCGCCCCAGTGCTGCGAAGACAATCACTCTTATTGGGATATGGCCATCCTCTTTCCAAATGGCGCCACATGGTCTGAGAAGGCGCCAACAGCTGGCTTCCGCGATGGCCCCGTCGTTCGCGTGACGCCTCTGGTGGAGGCAAAACTCCGCCAAGCGGCTCATTAAAAAGAGAATCGCGTCTTAGCTTCCCGCGTGCGGTTTGATCAGGTCGTCGAGATAGTCGGGCTTGCTTTCGACGCGCACCAAATGCGGATAACGCTCGCCGCCGTGATAATTGACGGAGACAGTTTTGTAATAATCGTCGTCGATCACAAGAAGACGAATCGGCTCGGAGCTGTCTTTGGCGGCCTTGATGGCATCGTCGAGGATATCTTCCGTGAAGACGCGGCCGTTCACCGCCGCGACGGTCATTCCTGAAGTTACTCCCGCGTCGTAAGCGGGACTCCCCACAGTCGAATCATTCACACGGCCGGTGCCGCTCAGGTCGAGGCCGATGGAATACGCTTGTCCGGGATTGCCACCGCGCAAACCCGGCATCGGCGGCTTGTCTGAGAATTCGACTCTCCATCCGCCGTTCTCGATCCCGCCGGTCGGCGCATCGGGCGACAGAGAGGTGAGGCGCTCGTGGAAAAATCTCGCCCAATCGTAAGGCGCAATCTGATTCAGGGCGTTCACCACGTCTTCAAACGTGTACGGCTTCACTTCCGGGCCGTTGTTAACTCCGCCGTGGAATAAATGGCAGAAGTCATCGATTGATTTCGCGCCATGGCTCTCCTGGTGGATGATGGTTGCGACTTCGAGCCACAACAAATCGCCTTCGGGATAATAGTCGCTGCCGCGCTTCCAGTTGCCCCATCCGCCGCCTCCACGCAGGCCGGGGATTGCGGTCGCGGTGTCCTGCAGATCGCGCCAAGTGCGGCCGGGACGGCCCGGGCCAAGATCAGCAGCGATGCTGGCGAGATATTCGTGATACTGCTCGGGAGTCCAGAGCCCGCTGCGCGCGGCGAGGAGAGGCCCGAGATAATCCGTCAGTCCTTCATAGACCCACAG